>Ga0179593_1584063_pt1 | contig 17279 bp, 15 predicted proteins | sample CZODoug2_1_08_16_FD_185931 | JGI IMG/M metagenome (GOLD analysis project Ga0179593, IMG submission 185931) | Vadose zone soil fungal communities from Angelo Coast Range Reserve, California, USA - CZODoug2_1_08_16fungal (PacBio error correction) | ecosystem: Environmental > Terrestrial > Soil >... | reverse complement strand
ACCTTCTTCAGCGAGTGATCCCCCTGCCTCCACCTTTTCCCTTCCCCTACTTTTCGTATAGTTTCTGATCCAGCGCGAGATAGGGTCCCCTTGCTCGGATCGTATGCACAATCTCTTCCGGCATCGGTCATCTTCTTTTTCCCTTTCCCTCACTTATTCCTCGCATGATCCGTTTACGCGGACTACTCCTCGGCGGATCCGGCGATTTCTTCTTTTACTAAGGCCGGGACTCCCTTTGAGCTTTCTTCCTCACGTGACTTTCCTTCCCTTCGGAGGAGTTTGCTCGATGCCTCGGTGTCCATTTTTCCTTCTCTGTCGATGGGCGGAGTCTTCTATCTTCTCGCGCATCGTTCTCAGATCAGGCGCTCGGGATCCCTCCAGCCAGAGCGACGTGTTCTTTCTCCGGACTCTCCCCCCTTTTTTCCCCTTCCCGAGGTGCGCGTAATGCAGTTCCTCTTTGGGCGAAGGAAAAGGTATCTCTGTCCTTTTTTTCCGCTCGACGCCGACCCCCCTTTCCCTCCACGACTTTCCTGGCGCCCGGCGCGCGCCCTCCCTTTCTCCTACGCCTCCCCTCTCCTTTTAGCGCGTCAACAACGCGCGCTGCGCGCGACCGCCATTTTTTCTTTCCGCCCTTTGAGGCTTTTTTGCGTGAGGTTTTCTTGCATCTCCCGCAGGCAACGCTGTTTACGTGGATGCGACCCTGCAACGGTCACGTAGATTCTCGCTGAGAGTGAGGCCGATTATCATCGTTCCTCCTCCCGCTATGATTAGTTTTCCTCTTCTTTTCTGGCAGCCGAACTCTTTCCTTTTTTTTCAGACGGGAAACGAGGACTGCGATCTCTCATGCGTATAAGGGTCCTCTTCCTTATTTGAGGATCGTCGACTATATTCATGTCGAGGAACGCACTCCACTGCCTCCTCAGTATTGTTCTTTGTCCTCAGGAGGATTTCTACTGAGCTCTCCAGGGTATCGTCTCCCAGGCGAGGATAATGCCTTGTCTAGAATTCTTCGGATGATCATTCTTCCCTTCTTTTCAGTCTGAGGCTCCCTTTTCCCGCAGGATTTTTTATTCCCTTGCCAAAGTAGAAGCTTAAGTACCTCCCTGACCTCCTCTTCACTTGAAGAGGATGTCTTTTCCCGTCTATTGTCCGAACTCACTTTTTTTGTTTCTGCTCCCTTTCCGATTTTTTTCGTAAATCCCCTCTCCCTTTCCTCTCCGACAGCAAAGCTTTTTTCCGGAGAGTCGGGAAGGAAACGTTTTCGTCGGCAGGGTCTTTTGGGTCATCACGCAGTCTTCTCTAGTGCCCTTCTTTTCTACTCGTAGTCTTCACGCAGCGACGATTCCTTCCTGAGCGGACCTCCTTTTCTTTAGAGCCCGGCGTGACTGAGCTTTTTCTAGAAGACGGGAGGCCCCGTACCCGCGTTCTTTTATTGAGGATTCGTCTTCCTACTTTTCTCCTTAATAGTGCTCCTTTCCCCTCCCAGCGATAGGACGGAGGATTTCCCTTTTTCGTACCAGCTGTGTATTGTATGTTAGATGAAGTTGTTGTCGATCACTTCCGGCTTCTCTTTCTCTTGCTAGTGGTCGAAAGGAATTTTCTGTCTCTTCCCCCCTTCTTTGCAAGGCCATTTTTTTTATTTTTACCCCTACACAAAACCCTTTTACTCGAAGACACTCCCTTCTTATCTCTCCTAGACCAACGACGTCCAAACTTGCGTCCTTGGTTAAGATGGTTTCGATCCTTCTCGCGGTTGGTGTAATGTTTCTTTTTTTTCTCCCCCGTGCTGCAAGAGAAAGAGGTACAACCTTTTTTTTGACGAATTGCCGCTCATCCCCCCTCGCAGAAGTTATTCTATTAAAACTATATATCTCCCCCCTTTGTTGTGTGAGTCGATCCTCGTTTTCTTAGAAGACCCTCCTGGCATGTTGTTGAGGGGTTTTTTTTTACGCGGGAGAAGATGGACTTTTCCGGTCCACCCTTTGGAGCACTTTGTCAGACGAGTAGTACAGGGAACCCCCCCTTTCCTCCCCAAGTACCGGCCCGGTCCTCTTTCCTGTCCTAGGCCAACTTGTGCGTCGTTTTTTTTTTTTTCCCTCCCAGTCGATCTATAAATGGCGTGCGCTGATATCCAACAACATTTGATTTGTCCCCCCCCTTTTTCCTGGCAAGCGCGTGTTTTCTTCGCAGATTCCCTTTCTGCCCCCCAGAGCATGCTCTTCTTTTTTCTCCCCTTTTATCGACAACAACCTGCAGTCGAAAAAGAAAAGTCCAATGCCCCCTTGCGAGCGCTTCCTTTTTTCTTCTCTCCTTCTGGGAAGTTTTCTTCTATCTCGAACTTCGTCGCGCCTTCCCGCGCGCCGAGGGCGTAGGCTGTGCTCCCTAGCCTTTTCCCAACTTTCTTTTTCCCCGTTGCTCTAGAAGCTTTTTTCTCATCCCGTACGTGATAGTAGGCAGGACGCGTTTTTACAGAGCGACAAATTGATATCGTTTCCCACGCTACGCCTGGCTGCTTCTTCCCAATCCGGCCTGACGGGAAGTGTCCTTTCTCCCTGTGCAGGCGCAGAGACTTGAGTCGGGGCTTCCCTTCAATGGAGAGGCGTACGACCCTCCCCCCCCCCTGGCCGATAAAAATCTGGAGATGGACGGAAACTCCGGCAATCCCCGCCGGGAAAGTTCCTCCTTTTTCCCCGGTCTTCTCTCTTCGTGACGGAGATTTTTTTTCGTGGAGAAAGAGGTGCGCGACTTTTCCCCGAATTCATCGATCTCGTGATTCATACTTTTTTTTTATAGCAAAGAGCGCTTCTCGCTTCCCGGGAGGCTCTTTTTTTTTACCGGGAGAGCTCGTAGACGGCGACTCCTATCTACACTGGGCCTCTGGTGTTAGTCGTTAATCTCCTTTTTTCTGAGCGACGTAGACGAGATAACCGGGATTCCCGCGTGTTCTTTCCTCTCACTCTCCCATCCTTTCCCCCGTCGTATTCACTCCTTTTCCTTTTCGTATTAAACGCAAGAGAGCTCGTATGGAAACGTTTTCCGAGTCCCTTCTCCGGCTTTTTCACGTCGGCCTCCCCCGTCCTCGCGGCCTTTTTTTCTCTCTTAAGACGTGAATATGCGCCTCAAACCTTTTCGGTGAGCCCTAGCGAGAGTCCCTTTCTTCGCTGTCTTCTCACCTGAAATTCTTCCCTCGTCCCGAGAAGGAGTTAGACGTCTTTTGCGCGCGTTCTGCCTCCCCTGCGACGAGAAGGTTTTCTTTCCCTATCCCCCTGTTTCTCTCTCCGGTGAGCCAGGAGTTTTTCTTGGCCTGGTGGTAGGAGTCTAGAGAGACCGGCTTTCCTCCATAGGAAAGTGGACTTCTTTCTTTCCCCGCGGAACTATCTCTGCCCTTTCTCACTCGAGGAGATTTTTTTCTTTTTCTCGGGAGGACGTGGCCCACGTCTCGCTCTTTCTTTTTTGCAATAATGACTTCTCGAGACTATGCTCTCTCTTTTCCCCCACGGCATAATAGAAAACATCGAAGCGCTGACTTCTTTGGACCCCGTCTCCTCCCGTAGAACGAGGCTCCGTTTTCAAGTGATGCGAGATTCACTATTCCCCCTGCTTTTTCCGCCGGATTCTTTTTTCTTCAACGCGCCAGGATGCAGCGGAGATAGTTCCTTTTCATCGAGGCTCCTTTGGAGTGCCTTTCCCCCTCTTTATTGACCAGTATTCCTTCCCTCTCCTGGGACTCGGAGCCCGACGGCCTTTTTCCTGGGACCCGTCTTCTCGCGCTCTTCTCTCCTCTACTACAGGGTTTTCCCCGGTGAACGGCCACGATCAAGAGCGCTCTCCTAGTTTCGGACAAACCTATCTTTTTTCGGCCGCGCGGGCCGCTCCCGCCTGCGCGCCGATTTTCCTTGAAGAACACGCGAACTTGTTCTGAAAGCTTTTTCGAGAACACGAGAAACCTCACGCCCGAGAGAATTTCTCTCCCTCCTTTACAGAAGAAAACGCGCTCAGAGTCTCTACGCCAGGGCCTCTCGCACCGGGGTCATCGTTGGATTGCAGCCATACCAATTGGCCCCGGTTCGATTTTTTTTCTCGTTTGTAGTACTCCTCTCCCCCCAATGTTGCTCCCTCCGATGGGATCCCTTCCGGCGGCTCGTAGGGGGAAGGATGATTCGAGCGGGACTGGGCGGCGTTCTTTCTTTCACGATACCTGTCGTTCTACCCCATTCCTCGGAGTTCGGAGGTTTTCCTTTTTCCCCGTACGGAAGAGTTTTGTCGCAGACGTGTTTTCTAGAGTAGTTCTTCCCCTTGACATGATTCGTGCGTCCAAGACCCCCTCCTCTTCGGCTCATAGAAGGCACCGAAAAGACTGCCCATTCCCCCCCCTTTTTTTGCGAACGTGGACGACCCTCCTCCCCCTCGAGTCAGGGATTCCGCCCTGAGAATAGGCTTGAAGAGTAATTCCCCAAGGTCTGGTTTCGCGTTTTTTGCGCTCTCGTTTCCGAGGCAATAGGAGTTGGCATGAAGGCTTTCCCCACGAGCGAGAGCGTCTCTCTTTCACACCAGCCTCGCGAACCTTTCCTCTTTTTTCCCGCCGAGGAATAGTCAAAACTCTTAGTATCCCGTACTGCCTGCGGGTGCCCGGCCGCCCTCCTTTCGAGAAGACGCGGTGCTTTTGGGCCGAGGTGAAGCTTTTCCTTCTTCGGCACCTAAGTGCTCCCTAGCAGCTCCGGCGTATTACGGCCCGTTTTCCGGTTTCCGCTCGTGCGACGCGACCTCCCCCTCCCCCATTCGAACCAGGGGGACACCTAATCTTTGGTACCCCCGCCACCCACGTGCCGGTTCCTCTTGCCCGGATAAGGTCTTTCCCTCGTATGTAAAGCACTCTTTTAGGATCCCCGCCGACATGTGGTGTTGCAGGAGGTTTCGGGGAATTGAGTATTCATCCCTGCCGATCGGAGATGCGATCCTTCCTTGAACTTTTCTCCCTGACGGGACGGTTGCTTTTTTAGAGAGAATAAGCGAGTTACTGACCGGAAACGTCCCCTCTCCAGGTATCTGCTCTTTTATCGTTCCGGTGCGGAAGAGGATTTAATGTCCTGAGATATATCGATTTCCCTCCCCTTTTTTTGGTGGAGCTCTAATCGACCTTCCTTGAGCGGACCTCTTCTTCCTACCGCGGCCCCTCACGGAAAGGATCCTTTGAGGGTGTTGATTTCGGTTGCAGCGATATTCGATTTCTGGCAGAGCTCAAAGTCTTCGATGGTCCGGAAGATTTTCTTTTAGAAGAGAGGAATTTTAATTCGGGGACTTCACTTTTCCCGTCCCCCCCTGAACAAAGAAATGATTCGTGAACGTCGTTGAGGACATCCTTTTCTCGGCCTGATCGCCCCGCTACGTGCATTTGGCGTGTGTTCTCCCACAGATGAGGGATCACCTTTTCCCGAAGGAGGGTTCTCCGTCCCCGAGAGGGAGACCAAGTCGGAAGTATTTTTTCTTCTTAGCAGGAGATCTTTGCTCGACGGGAAGAGAAGAAGTCCCCATAGGAACACCTAAGAAGGCCACCCCGCCTCTCCCCATGAGTGGGTGTGTTTTTCCGCGGCTTTTTCACCGAAGGTCAGTAACTTCTTTTTCAGCGCGCTTTTTGCCGACCCCTCTGCGGGAGCCCTCCAAGTATTAGGTTTGAGAGTTTGGGGTGGCGTTGCCAGAGAGCCCCTCCCTTCTCGTGGCAAAATTCTTTCCTTCTCTGGAACGCGCGGACCCCGTCCCTAGAGACACTCGGCCATCCTCCTTCCCCCTGGCACCTCTTCCCCCCCGCCATCGTGCTTCGAAGACTCTTTCCCCAAGAGTCTCCTCCTTCCGACACGCCCCATGACTCGACGTCGTTTTTTTCGTAGTAATCGTTCCCCCTGCGAGTCGCGCCGTCGATAGTTGGGGTGTTTTTTTTTGGCCGGATTCCTTTCTCCCTCAGCAGCGGTTTCACGGCTTTTCCCTCAGGGGCCCTTTTTTCCCCTTTCGAAGCTCGTAATCCCATCCCTTATCTTCCCCCCTTCCGAGTCGTAAGTGGGCTTTTTTACAGATCATCCACGTAGAGGGATGGCGGATCTCCTTTCTACTGTTTTTTCCCCATTTATCCCCTCGCACTCCCTTGACGGCAGGCCGACAGGCCAGCCCTTCTACGGGCACCCTTCGATCACCTTTTTTGAGTGTCTTTTTCGGAGTCAACCTTTTCCGGAGACAAATCGCGAACCCTTTCCCCGATTTTCATTCACGGAGACAGGAAATGGTTCGAACAGACCGTTTTCGTCCTTTCCTTATCCGGAACGCGAAATTTCTTAGTTCAGGTGGTGCCTCTTCTCTGCCAGACCTTTGAGCCCCCTTACTCCCCCTTCGCATAGATGCACCGACCCGGCCGACCTCTCTTTTTTTTTTCTGCTTCAGGAGGCTCTCGCGTGATACGGCCTTCCCCTCTTCTATAGGCACCTCCCTCCCTGAGGGTCAGAGTATACTTCGAGGCTAGTCCTTTCCCTTGCTCCCTCCTCCTCCCTCCGCGTGAAGGACATAGGTCATCCGTCAGGCACCCCCCCTCTTCATAGATTGATTCACGACTTCCTCTTCAGAAGTCTCCGCTCTGGAGATTTCATGCTCTCCGGGTTTTTTTTTTTTCCCGCAAAAAGCACGTTCTTCTCTCATCGCGAATAAAGTTGAATTACCGAGTGTTTGTCAGAGATGCTTTTGGTTGTGAAACTTCCCCTTTTTCTGCGTACAATTTGACGAGGATCTCTCTTTCTTCCCTCATCGTATAGAGATACGGCTTCCTCAATCTCGAAGACTCCTCTCAGTGGAAAAGTCCCATAAAGCGACCCCCCTTTTTCCAAGCTACTAGAGGTTTCTTTTCCTTCCGCTTGTCCCCCTGACTCTTTCTGGAAACCCTCCGATGAGTAAGAGAAGTTTTCTCCCAAAAGTCCATCCCCTCCCTTTCAAGATTCTTTCTCCTAACTGATCTTCCAGACTAATTAATAGGGCTTAGTAGAGCGGCCCCCCCTCGGGCGAAGAAGTGCTCGGACTACTTCAGCGTGAGGTTTTCCTCCCCTACGCAGGAACCTCCCTCTCCCTGCCCCTTTGCGCCGATGAAAGCTTACGAGATTCCCCGATCGCGCTTCCCCCCGCTTTTTATTCCCTGTCCCTCTTCAGAGCCTCCTCGATTTTTTCTTGGTTAGTCTCATCCCCCCCCCTCGCTGAGCGTGGCTTAAGAGGTACTTCCTCTAGGCTTCTTCTCCGAAGGGAAACTCTTTCCCTTTTCCCTCTTGACTCTTATCAGTTTCGGTGCCTAGGACTAATTGATCTTATTCTTGTCTGCCACGATGTCGATTACCTCCTCTCTTAGAACTCTTTTTTAAGTCTCTTTTTCTTTCTCCCTCCAGGTTCTAGAGAAGACCTCGGACTAAGGCGCCTTCTCCTGCGATTAGCCGGAGTTCCCCCTCCCCTCTCCCTCTGAATTCTTTCGGTCCTCACCTCCCTCCTCTTCTTCTCCCAAGGCTTTTTCATCCCGCCGCAGAAGTAACGTCTCAAGGAGGCGAGCTTTTCTTTTTTCAGGCGTGGCCGCCCTCTTTTGTATCGTCTCTCTGTCTTTTCAGCAAGAGACAAGGGACGTTCTCCTCCTTCGGCAGCATGAAAGGAGAGGAGGCGACCCCAAGTCTTGAGGTCATCCGCCTCTTCCTGAGCTCCTTTCTATTCCTCCTCCACGCCGCCCCTCCTCCTTAAGGGATGCAGCAGAGGCGAAGAGCTGGCTTTTTTCCTTTGTGCGATAGAAGACGGCTTTCCCGTAACCTGCCGACTCCTGTCTTCTTTTTCTTGCGGATAGTTTCCACATGTTTCGCATACTAGTGATAGTCAACAGCAGAGATATTGAAGTTTCTCACGCCAGAGTTTTTCCCGTTTGGTTGTCGATTCACGGCGTTTTCTTTTCTTTCTATGCATGATCTTTCCCCTCCCTGCCGAGCTCACAAGGCGTGACCGTTACTGCCCCCCCAAATGTTGTTGATATCCCTCCTCCCTCCCTTTTATTTCTCTTCGAATTGTTCTGATATTCTCCCCCGAAGAACCCTTTTTCCCTCTCGGCAGCGACAGACTCCCTTTTGTGTAATGGTTACTTTTCTTTCTTGCAGTCCCTTTCCCCTTTTCCCCACGAAAGAGTTCCTTTCCCGAGGCCGCTTCAAAAAGAGACCATTTTGTTCGAAGTAGACCACCCTTTTTTCCCATAATCCGTTGTTTTTTTTCTATAGTATCTTGGTAGAATTACTCCCCTTCCTCTTCTTGAAAGATGCTCGGAGAGTAGAAGTGATCAAGATGGATCCCGTCGGGATCTGGAAGCACTCTCCCCCTTCCTTCTTACCAGTTAACCCTCTCCGCCCAGTACCGGACACTCCTCTCATCGCAACGTGTTGCTTCTCCTACCCCCCAGTCCCTCTTTTTCCCTCAGGCGTGGCGCGGATATCCCAACATGATTTGACACGTCCTCGTGAAATCGGTTCTCTCTCTCCGGATTTAACAGTTCCCCCTCCCGCACTTTCTGCCTCAGCCGTGATCGACCAACACTGCCGAACCTCCCGGAAAAACGAAGAGAGACGGCCGTCCCCCCTTTTTCGTTGCAGAGCACGAGGAGGCGTTCCCTTTTTTTCCTACTCTTCCCTCAAGCTCCTTCCCCCGTTGTTGCTGGGACTGATAGAAGTTATATCTAACCCCTAGTAAAATTTCTTCCCTCTCCTCGTCTCCCCACTTACGTGATAGTCTTCTTTCATTGAGAATCTCCCCGAGATCAGGTCTCCGCATGTCTCTTTCTTCCCCCCCGCACGAACGAGTGGAATACTCGAAGTCCCCCCGACGCGGGTTTGAGACTTTCCCTTATGGCCTCTAGAGATAGACATAGAGTAAATGATGGAGCTGGCCCCCCCCCGACGGCATCTCCATCAAGTTCCCTACGAGAGACTTGAACATAGATGACCGGAGACTTTTCTACGTGAGATACACATTTTCAAAGGGCCTCTTTATACTCGGCCTCATAGATATATGATGGTTCTCTTTTCTTCTTTCTGACTACGTCGGCTTTCTCCTCTTGGAGGCTTCTCTTTTTAGGAGTAGTAGACTCGACTCCCCCACGCCGAGGTGCCTCCCCCCTTTTAGGCGTTCCTAGACATTCCCCCTCCTTCTCCCTCCCTCCGAGATCAAGGAGGACTATCTAACAATGATGACGCTTCCACCTCCCCCATTGGCACTAGAGTTAAAGTCGTTCTGCCTCTCTGAGGGCGTCTTCCCCCTCCTTCTAGGAACGGGACCCTTTTTATATATTAGAGTCCTGTTGAATCACTATGATACTCTTTCTCCTCGAGCAGAATAGGCCCTTCTCAGTGAATCGGACTGCTCTTCCTTCCCTTTTCGGTGAGAAATCTCGGTAATGAGTTTTAGAGCCGCGCCTTTGATCACCACGAATCAGCGTCCCGTCCCCCTTCTCTTTCTTCTCTTTTTTCCTCTTACTCCCCTCGTGAGGGTCGTGGAAGAAAATTGATTCGTGAGCCAGGCGCGTTCTTTTTCTTCCTTGGTGTTCCCCTTCTTCGCATCTCCCCGACTTCGCGGAAAATCATTTTTTCCTTCGCCAGCGTCGTTCCCGTCCCCGTTCTGACAGTACGCCCTTATCTCTGGACGCGTGCTCTCCGATACGTGGCCCCCTCTCCTTCTGTTTTCCTTCCCGACGACGACTCTTTTTTTATGCGAGAGAAGTTTCACCCCCCTCGACGCGCTGACGTCTTTTTTCCCCTATTTTCCCTTCGGCTCCGAAGTCTCCCTCCTGACGCCAGTTCAAAGTGTGTTAGCCGCCGCCCTTTTCGGAGCATGCTCGCCAACGTCTTTCTCCCGTCCCCTGAGACTTCTTCCGCTTGTACTCTTTCATCTGATACTAAGTGCGTGAATTTTACCACCCTCTTGAACTTCACCCTAGTAATCCTCCGACGGAGCCTCCTCCGTCCTATCTAGCGAGAGGCCCCGCGTGCCTATATCACTTTTTCCCCCTGAGAGACTCCCAGCCTAGTTTTCCCCACCTCTATCTTGAGGGTCTTCCCTGTCTCCTTTTCCTGCTTATAGAAGGAGCGAAGATAGGAACTAAAGAAGGGTGTGCTTCTTCTCAAAAGGAATCGAGCATGTTCTCCCCCCCTCCTTCCACCGTCGCGGATCGGTCTTCGCCCCTTTATGCTCGGCAAGTAGAAAATGGAAGATTCAGAGGTTCTCTTCCCTCTCTCAACCCTCACGTCAACCAAGGGGGACTCCGATTTTTTCCTTCTCTTTTTTCCTTCTGGCCGAAGTAGACCTTCTTTGCTTTGTTCTCGCTGGTCACTATAAAGGAGGCCATAGATCCGCCAGCCCTTCGTCTCCTCCACGTAAGGACTGTGTTTACTTTCTGGGTCGCCTTCGTTTTCGATCACCCGGGGAAACTGAGGAGGGATGTCCCCGAACCTTTATCGGCGCCATCGCCCCCCTCAAAAGAAAAACGACGCTACCTTCTCTCCCGCGAACTTTTCTCTTCCCTTCGGCCCTACGGCAGGGTTTTTTGCGCGGCCCTGGCGACTTTTTTTACGAGTACTTAGAACGGATTATGATTTTCCCGAGCGCGCCCTCGCGGAAATCGAGTGCTTAAGTTTTTTTTTCCCCCTCTCCCGCAGAGTCTTCTTCCCTCGCACGCTCTCAGCCCTTTCACTACGTCAGCTCCCCCGGAAATCGTCCACTCTTCTTCTCCCCTTACCCCCTACGGCGTCCTTTCCTTCTGCTTTTCCGCTGTCTTCATAGAATGGAGAGAAATTCCTTGAGCACTGGAGGTGAAGAGTTCTTTTGCCCTGCACCTACGTGCCCCTCGGATCGAAGACTTCTTTCTTCCTCTACTTTGAGAAAGTCCGTGAGAAGAGCTACCCGAATTAGACCTGGGGACTTTTTTTGCCAAAAAGAACCAACGTGCCGTTCCGTCTTCAGTGAAGGGCCGTCAGAAGAAGAGATGTAAATAACTCCCGATAACAGCCAGAAAGGTAGGGGTCTCCTTTTCTCAGTGCCGTCTTCTCCCTCCTCCGAATGCCGATGGTCTGCATAGGAAGTTCTTCTTCCGGCGGACTCGCTCTTTTTCCTAATTAGTCCAACCGATTCCTACCTCCGCAATGATCCCCTTTTATGGTTCATCCTTGTCTATCGCATTAAGATCATGGTATCATCATATACGTTGTTGTTGTTGTAGAGGATCGCCCCCAGATAGTTACCCCAGGAGTGCTCGCATCCCCCCTTTCCCCTCCACGAAGATAATTTCGTTCTTAGGTGTTCGTGTTATGGGAGAAGGCGGCGCTCTTTCCCCTTCCTTTCCCCCTAGTAGCGGTCCCTTCCTTCTTCCCTATCGGTCAGGCAGGAGGCGGTCGACGCACCCCTTCTTTCAGGCCCCTGCCCTTGTCGGCGGGGATCCGTGAACAACTTCTGAGGTTTCTGATCGGCCTTCTCCGCCCCTCCTGAACGGAACCATTTTTTTGTTGGTCGCACAGATGAGGAGGTCCATTTGGTTTCGAATTTGTCTGAAGTACGTCGGTGACTCCCTTTTTCCCTTTTTTCTCGCATTTCTTTAATACCGAGTCGTAGTAGACTGGAGGATCAAGCGTGAGCATGATTAGGCGATTCACCTCCCCTCCTCTTCAGACCACTCTTTTTTCCCCTTCGATGATGTTTTCGAGGAAGGTCCACCCCCTGCCTCAGTACTTGAACAAGTGTAGAGAAGGGAGGGAAGGGTGATGACTCATTGATTCAGGAGGGCCGACGAGTTGTTCGTGCGGGTCCTGTAAGCTTCGAGTGTTCCCCCCCTTTCAGAACGTCTCTTCCCTCTGACCAGCGCACTATTCATACCCCATCCCCGTGGACTTTCCTCGTCAGGGCACCCCCCCTTCTCAGGCTACGCCCTTTTTTTTTTTCGGAAGTAATCGGCAACTTTCGCGCTAGAGAGCCTTTTTTTCTGGGTGCTCGTTTCGTGGCAGGCCGCGCAGCGCTTCTCCCACCTCCGCCGACCTTGTTCTTTTCCTAGCGAGAAGAGACTTTTCCTTGCGCGACAAGCGTCCGTTTCTCCAAGCCGCAGCCTTTTCCCTCTTTTTTCTCGAGCCGCCGTTTCTTCTCCCTATCACTGCAGACCAAGTACACCACCTAGAGGAGGCCCGCAAAGACGAGCAGCCGGTGCACCTTGCTGGATCCTTGTGTGTACCCCTGTGGACAGAGAACATCGCGCTCCCCGACCTGAAAGAGCATCCCCCCTCCTCCCTGGCAGAGGCCGCCCGACGGTGGCTCGTATGCGGAAACCTCCCCAGGAGCCGCGGACATTTTCTCTCCTTTTTTTGCGCACCCCCTTTCTTAGAAACAACGCGCGATCGTTTCTGCGGCCTACCCCCTCTTGTGTACGACGCCCGCGGAGGAGCTTTTTAGTGATATAGAAAGGACCTGTTCCTTCCTCCGATTCCGCGGCTTTTCTCTTCGAGTCAAATTGAATCATTCCCTAGTATAAACGCGCTTACTCCCCGTTTGATAAAGGCTCCCTTACCCTATGATACCTTCCCTCTCTCCTTTCTCCTCTTGCGATACGGAGAGTTGGCGTGACTGCAAAGAAGTCTTTTTTCTGATCGTCATTCCCTTTTGAACTGCGGCCTCGTTCCAGACTTAGGATACTTCACTTTGTTAAACGGAATTCAGTCTTGTGCGATGGACCTTTTAGCTTCTCCTCTCCTTCGGATATTTGCCATCCGCGCCCTCCTGGTGCAACTCCTTCCCTGCCCCTTCCCCCTCTTAACTCTTTCCCCTTCTCTTACTGAAGCGAGCGCGCCTCCTATGGCGAAGGCCCTGGTAACTCTCCCCTCTCCGTTCCTCTTACCGTCCGAAAAACCTAACTGAGCGCGCCCAAGAGTTCCCTTTCCTTATCGGCACGCTTCCTCTTTCTCGTAGGAGGAGGAAACACCCTCGTTCACAAAAGGCCGGCTCTTCCTGAGGCGTTCTCCTTCGGGCTTGTCCGTGCCTCTAAAGCATTTTTTAACTTTGCCTCCCTCCCTCACGTAGCCGTTCCCTCCTCGATGCACGGCGACCCTTCTCGCTCCGATTTGAGCGTGCTTGGAAGACTTCGCAGAGGCCGCCCTTTTCCTCCTCGATCTACTAGTCGGTTAGTTCCCCGGATTGCTGAAGACGCCGGTGAGGAAGAATCGTGAACGGAAAAGGAACTGGGCGGACTTTAATCAGTTGTTCGTCCTCTGCCTCTGAGCTAGTAGAAGTATATGATTTAGGAACGCCCCCCCGTGCTCTCGGACTCTCCTTTTGGAAGTACTCTTTCTCGACAGATCATACAGGTGATTTATCCGGCGGGAGCCTCCTTCCTCCCCCTCCCCCCCCTTGAGATCAGGACGGAGTCTTTTCCTCACGAGATCGACTTTTCTCTTCGGGGAAAAGATAAGCATACCACCCTTAGAGCATGCTCTAAGTAATAGGCGTCTCTTAATGCCGCGGTCTTTTTTTCTTAGTGGCCGAAGAGAAAGGAGCTCTTCGTCAGAGAGCTCCTCCCGGAGACAGTGACCTCCCCCTCCGAAAAGCGGCCTTCCCTTCGCGTCGGAAGGCAGTAGTACATGAGACAGGCAGCAGCGTCCCTTTCGATAGTAGAGCTCCCCTCAGAATCCTATCACTTTTATTCGAGAGAGGAGAAGAGCGTTCGAGCTCTCCTTTGGTGAGATAGACTCGGACCGTCCCCCCTTCCCTCCCTGGCCTTTCGCTTTTCGTCTCGGATAGTATTAGCGCCCAGCATCTCATCGTGATAGTACCATCTTCGGACGGCTCGCCTCGGTTCCCCTCTTTCCCTTTTTTCTTTTAGATGCAGGTTTTTTTTCTCAGCGGAGGCGATTGGCGAAGCTCTTGGTCCCCCTTTCCCCCTTTCCTTCTGATAGATCTTCACCCTGTGCCCGGGAAAGTCCTTTTAAAACCCCCCCATTTTTATATCCCGCGCGGTATCGTGAATCGATGTGTTCGCTTTTCTCCCCCCCCCCGACGAACACGTCGATTGCTTCCTCCCTTCTGATACGCGTTACTGTTGGTGTCCTGTCACCGAGCACTTCCTAGAACCGCTGTTACAAAGACCGAGTATCCGGTTCCTTCCTCTTCAACATGAGCCTTTTGAGTAGAAGTCGACCACCCTCTTTTCTTCTTACTAACTACGTTGCTTGTTTTTTTTGGATAGATAGTGTGTCCTGAACTAAGATGGCTCTTTCTCTCTATGCATGGCGATTCTTTTTTTTTTTCTCGCTGGAGTGGTACGCTGAAGCACGTGCTGTCTTCCACAGTCCCCCCACCAACCCTTTTCTCCCCTGATCATCGGTACGCTGAACGAACGCCTTCTCGTAATTTTGGAGATTTTTTTCCCTGGCCGTGGCTCCTCCTTCTCTCAACCCCCTTTTTTTTTCCTCCACGATTCGTGGTCGTGGTGAAGCTCCCGAATTACACGTTCCTCCCCCCCCCCCTCTCATTCTCGCCCTCGCCTCCCGAAGTTGCGACCACATCCGACAAGACACTCTTGTCTCCCCCCCCTCCCCCCCCTGCGAGCCTTCCTCCTTCTTTTGGTACGAAGCACGAGGAGGAATTGGCAACGATCATCAAGTTTTTTTTTCCGGAGTCTGTCTTTCCCGGAAAGCCTTCTTCTACACCCCCCCAAGAGCAGTCATTTGATCGAAGACCTCGAGCTTCCCCCCCCGAAGTGATCGTCTTTTTTGTTTCTCCTTCTACGGCACAGGAGTATGGACACGTCTTCTTCTTACAATTTCCCATCGTCTTCAGTGGCATTAAGACTAGTTCTTGCGTCGGGGGCGACGTACCTGGCGGGGCTTTCTTTCCTACTTTCCCCAGAACATTATTAGGCCGGGCCTCCGCCCGAAATACGCTCTGGACAGAGGAATTCGCTTTCTTCCTGTTGGCACGCCTGGCCCCCTCTCGGCGAGTCCCGCCTTCATCGTTTCCTTCCGGCCTCCGGCCTATCGCCTCCCCTCCTCTCGGCAGGATCTTTCTCCTGCTTTTCGGTTCGAGAACCTGGAGTGAGTCGACAGGACCCCCCTCCCCGAGGGCGGTTCTTCCCCTCTTGGTAGGACGTTTCATTTCTCGTGGACCTCATGAGGGACCTTTCTCCAGGAAGGCCGAGTCTTTTTTTCCGACGCTTGCACAGGGCCTCCGAGTTTAACAACGGCGATCTTGCTTTCGTCTTCCCCCCCCTGCTCGCTCGACTCCCCCCTGAGGAGATAGAGTTTCGTGTCTGCTACGTCGCATCCCTCCGAGTATCGGACTAGAGATATTAGCAGCCTGTCGCATCGAGACGGCGTCCTTTTTCTTTCCCCCATCGCCCTGAGTGAGCTTTCAGGCGTCAACCTAAAGATGCTCCTCTCAGAGCGTTCTCTTTCTGCGCGTGTTTGCTCTGTTCTAGAGGAGGAGGCCGGTAGGCGTTCGTGCGCCAGGCCTTCTTTCTGGGAGGGCCTTTTCCCCCCTTGGTTGGTAGCGGCCCTTTTTCCTTGAAAGTGGCCTTTCGCCCCCCTTTCCTTCCATAGGCTTGCCCCTTCCTCGCCACATAGAGGAGGGTCTTCTTCCGTGGCCACACGTCGCGCGGCTCCGGAAAGACGACCCTATCTTCGAGGGCCGCTGCTAGCATGATCAACGAGATCCATAGAACCCCCATCTATGAAGCGAGACACGGGATCGAGGCACCGTCGAAAGATTGTGAGAGCAGTTCCCTGGATTCTCCTCGAAGCAGACTCTCCCCCCTTGGCCTTGAAGAGTGGATTAAAAAGCGCTCTTTTCGCGGAGAATTCTGCCGGTGCCTTTTCTCTGAATTCAAGTGGTTGAATTCCTAGAGCCTGCATTCAAGGCGCGGGGCCTCAAGGTGATCCCGCCCTTATCTCTGTACGTCCTTACCCTCTTGACGAAAGGCGTATCCCCTTACAAGGTGACTCCGGATAAAGAGACTTTCATGCTCCCCCCTGACACACGCTATTGACGCTCTGTTCTTTTTTCCGGTCTCCGCCTCCCCTTTCCAGGCCGTGTTCTGGAGAATACTGGGTGCGCATCTCGAACTTCCTCTCTGTGGAATTGCGTTCTTTTCCGAACGAAAACTCATAGGCTAGCATTTCTTATATCAGGAAAGTCGCCCTTCCTCTCTTTTTTCTAGATGGGCTTCTTCCACCCCTTAATCAGAATAAGGTTTTCCTCACACAGCACCTTTCCCCCCCTGAGGGTGCCCGTTTCGTTCGGAGGAAGCTCCCCTGGAAGAGGATCCTTGGACTGGCTCCTGCTGCGCACAGGCGCATCAGATTAGAGGACGTCTCTTCCCGCCTCAGTTATGCGTATTGGCGAGGCTCAAGCACCGGGAGAGGGTAGAGGCTCCTTGCTTAGAGGCCCCCGCATACGATTTTCCCCGGGACAATTCGTGGAACCTTGTAACCGACACCTCCGCGGATAGCGCAGGAACGACCTTCGCGACTTACGACTCACGCGCCCTTTTTTTCCCGACGGACCCCCGATAAGTTCGAGGCCTGCGACTCTTTTTGTGAAGGACGAGGTATATTTTCCTCCCTTGGATGGATGCCTCCTTCTCGCGAGAGTTCTTGAGTTACTTGATGAGGGGATTGGGGTCCCCCGAGAGAGTATCCCTTTTTCCTCCCCCCCCCCGCAGCTCTCCGAACCCACCTCCCCTTGACTACGTCCCGTCACCGAAGAGTACAAATTCCCCCCCGATAGACGTTTGTTTCAGTAAGGCTGCGTCTTCCTTCCATTCTCCCCATAATAGGAACTTTTATACTTTCTGGGCCCGGGCCGGCCTTCAGAGGGGAATTCAGAACGGATTTTGAAACGCACGGTTTGTCCGCTGCTACCCTTCTTAACGCCATTGCGAAGCTGTTTTCCCTTTCCTCTCGCGATTACTCCGCCGCCCTCTTTTACTAATCGTGTTCCCCCCAAGACCACCCCTTTCCTTTCAATGCGGGGAGATCCGTCAGCCGATAGAGATGTACCTCCCCGACTTGTTCCCCCTCCCGCAGACCAGGTAGGGGGTTTAACGGTGTCCTGCTTCACCCCTCCTGCAAGACGGCTTAGCGGGACGTTTTACCAGAGGCGTTTCTTTTCTGCGCGCCGCGCTGCGGCTTTCTCTGCCCCCGAAATGAACACAGCTTGAGATGTCTTTTACGTAGTGCGAGCCTCTTTCCCTCTCAGTTAATGAG
>Ga0179593_1673182_pt1 | contig 17281 bp, 31 predicted proteins | sample CZODoug2_1_08_16_FD_185931 | JGI IMG/M metagenome (GOLD analysis project Ga0179593, IMG submission 185931) | Vadose zone soil fungal communities from Angelo Coast Range Reserve, California, USA - CZODoug2_1_08_16fungal (PacBio error correction) | ecosystem: Environmental > Terrestrial > Soil >... | reverse complement strand
GCGAACAATAGGAGGCGCTCTTCCTTTTCGAGCATGTTTTTTTCCCTTCTTTTCCTTTTCTTTTTCTTTTCCCTTCCTTCCTTTTTTTTTTTTTCTTCTCTTTTTTTTGATAAAGTTCCAGGGGTCCTTTTTCCAGAAAATCGCACGTCTATCCCCTTTCCCTCCCCCTCTTTTCCTTCTTGGTCCAAAGAGAAAAATGCTTGAATCTCGATAGTTCGAAGGGCTTTTTTTTTTTTTCTTTCTTTTTTCCTTAAAAAAGAGATTTTAAGGAATTTCTTGTGTTGTCTTTTTTGATGGATGTATTTAGTTGCTGGAACCTTCGCTCGAATCGATCCTTTCCTTCTCCCTCCTCTTTTCCTTTTTTTTTTCAAATCCCCCTTCACCGGAATGATTCTTAGAGTGTTTTCCCAAGTCTCACCCTTTTCCATTTCCCTTCTTCTTTTTTTTTTTTCTTTTTGCGTCCAATCGCATAGAAGTATTCATGAAGGGAAGGGATATTCGCCCCCTTTTTTCTTTTCTTTCTTTTTCCTTTTTTCTGACCCTTCGCCGGATAGAACAAGTAAGTTGGTTTTGTGAAACTCCCTTCCCCCTTCCCTTCTCTTTTTTTTTTTTTTCCTCTTGCTCGGACCGTGGGTAGAGTCAATTCGACGGATTGCAACCTGATCATAACCTCGCCCTCCCTTTCTCTCTTTTTTTTTTCTTTTCCCCTTCCTCTTGTTTTCCCTGCGCGGGTGTTTCATGCTCAAACTTAGCGCTGTTTTTTTCTTTCTCCTCGAGCGGCTTTTTTGCGTCGGCTCTTGATCATGATCTTTTTCCTTCACTACTTGATCACCTCACCCCTTTTTTTCTTCTTTTTTTTCCCCCCTCCTTTCCTTGCTTTGTCCATGGGCGGATGAAGGAAAAAACACCCCAAAACCCATGGTCCCGCCCCCCTCGTCCCTTTTTTTTTTTTCTTTTCCCCCTCCAGGGTCCTCTCCGAAAAAAAAAGCGCGACCAGTAAGGATCGCTATCATGGGGGGCCGTGTTGTCCCCCTTTTTTTCTTTCCCCTTTTTTTGGTTTCTCCGTTCCACAAAAGCGGGCCAGAAAGAGAAATATATTCACTTCCCGCAGGCACCAAAACAAACGCCCTCCCTTTTTTTTTTTCTTTTTTCCCCCCCTCCCTCGGCGTCGGGAGTTGAAAAAAAGGCGCTCATGCTTTTTCCAATGTGGCCTTCTTCCTCCTTTTTTCCCTTTTTTTTCTTTTTCCCCTTTCGGACATACACCTGCTTCTATTATTTCAAGGAACAACATGAATTCACAGTTAATGTTTTTCCCCCCTCCCCCCTTTTCTTTTTTTTTTTTCCCTTCTCTTCTATTTTTTCCCACACCCGTTCAATTAAAAAGTTGAAGCGAAGGAAAACCTCCGCCGGTTTACGCTTTCCTTCCCCTTTTTCTCTTCCCCTCCCCCTCCTCCCCGGCCCTCCCTTGCATTTGTCGAACTATCTCGAAGAGCTTGGAATCCTCCACTTTTTCCTTTCCTTTTCTCTTTTTTTTCTTCTCCTTCCTCTCTTTTTTTTTTTTTTTTTTTCTCTATCTTAGCGTGGAGAATAAAAGTGGGAGAGCCATTTTTTAAAAACGGCGGCCGAGTTAGACTTTCTTTCTTCCCTCCCTTTTCTCTTCTTTTCTCTTCGCTAGTTCGCGGGACGGGGACGAGAAAAAAGGATAGGGGTTTCTGGAGTTCTTACGGTGGAATTCTCTCGTTGGACTCCCTCCCTTCCTTTTTTTTTCCCTTTCTGAAATAATTCTTGAAGCAGGTTGATTCCCCTTTTCTGACTCTAGCAACTGGGGGCTTTTTTTTTTCCCTTTTCTTTTTCTTTTTCTTCCTCCTCTTTCTTTTTTTGGGGGTCTAAATTGGAAGTGGAGAGTTTGGCTGCTGTCTTAAGAGATTTTTATTTTGATGTCAGGCTTTTTTCTCTTTTCTTTTTTTCTTCCCCTTTTTTTTTTTTCTTTTTTTCCCCTGACGAGGGGTCTCTGATCGAATAGATCAGGAATGGAGGCGATTTCGATTCTCGACTTAGTTTCCCGCCTCTTTCCTTCCCCTTCCCCTTTTTTTTTTTTTTTTCTTTTCTTTCCTCCTTCCCCTTCACTGCAAAGGAGCCGAAATAGGTTTCACGCCCTCTTTGGCAGGATCGAGTTTCTTTTTTTCCCCTTTTTTTTTTTTTCTTTTCCCTCTTTCCCTTTCCCGGAAGCGAACGCAAAACGTTTTTGCTCGCGGGACCTTTTCCTCCCCCTCTTCTTTTTTTTTTTTCCTTTCTTCCCCTCCTCCGTGGCGCTTTCGTGGAGCTACGAAAGCATTGCTTAAACAATCGACTCCAGAGTTGCCGCGAGTTTCTCTTCTTTTTTTTTTTTTTTTTCCCATTGCTGCCCTTTCATAGAGAAGATACGGAGTGGCAAAGGGCTTTCCCAAAACGGGGGACTTTTCTCCATTTCTCTTTTTTTTCCCTTTTCCCTTTCTTTTCTTTCTCTTCTTCAAACGTTGGCGTCTCCCAGGCTTCAGGAATAAAGTCGGATGACGATTGGCCAGACGCCGTGGGAACCCTCCCTCTTTTCCCCCCCCCCCCCTTTTTCTTTCCTTCCTGTCTTTCCCCTTGCATTTCGCGACAAAATACGGAAGGTCAGTAGTTCGCTTTTCCGATCTTCGAGGGGCTCCTTCCCCTCCTTTCCCTTTCTTTTTTTTTTTTTTCCCTTTCTTCTCTCTTTTTGGCTCTCACGAACTCTCCCCAAAGCCAGAGAATAGCCTCCACAGGGAAAGTTGTCCTCTTCCCCCCCCCCCTTTCTCCCCCCCTTTTTTTTTTTCCTTTTTTTTCCTCCTTGTGCCTTTATCGAAAGAAAACCGAATACGAAGAATACCCCAGGACAACAGCATGTTCGTTCCCTCTTCCCCCCCTCCTTCTCTTTTTTTTTTTTTTTCCCTCTGCTGATTGGACAAACGAAATTGCCATTGACGGTGTTAGAGGACCTGCCGCAGGTAGTCGTGGTCCCCCTTTTTTTTCTTTTCCTCTTTTTTTTTTCTTTTTCTTCCTCCTTTTTTTCGCCTTCCGATCCTGCCCATAAAGAAAACGCTGGAAATTTTCGATTGAAGGGGGCCGGTTGCAGTTTTTTCCTTTTCCCCCCTTCTTTTTTTTTTTTTCTTTTCTTTTTTCGTCAGAAGAATAAGGATGTGATACACGACGCCCTTGGTGCTCTAATTTCTTCTTTTCTTTTTTTTCTTTTTCCCTTTTGTTCCCTTTCCGATTCAACTCCGCTGTTAGAATGAACCGTAGTAAGGGAGGATTCCCCCCCCCAGCGCCAATTTCCAATTTCATTTTCTTTTTTTTTCTTTTTTTTTTTTTTTTTCTTTTTTTTTCCCCTTCCATACTTGTCCTGACAAAAAAGGGCTGAGGAGAAAAAATTGTCGATTTTAGTTTCACTCTCCCCCCCTTTCTTTCTTCTTTCCTTTCTCTCTCCTTTTACATTCCTTCGAGTCGTTTATTTAGGCGGAAAGGAGTAGAAATGGGTTATGAAAATATTTGGGAGCAACGTCCCCTCTCTCTTTTTTGTCTTTTTTTTTTTTTTTATACTTTCTCTGTTTGAGAGGCGAGAGGCTGTAGGGTCCATTCTTTCTCTCCTTCCCCCCTTTTGCCCTTTTCCTTTTTTTTTTTACTCTTTTTTTCCCCTCCTTTCCCCCGCATGCAATGGGAGGTGGTGGATAGGGTATAAGGGGTAAAAAAGCCGGTTTCTCGAGGTGGGGCTTTTTCCCCCCCCTCCCCCCTTTTTCTTTTTTTTTTTTTCTTTTTCTCTCCCTCCCCTTTTCCCTTGGAAGCGCCCGATATGAGGAGAGATTTGCGGGCCAGCCGCGTGTGTGCCCTTCTTCCCCCCTTCTTTCCCCCCTCCTTTTTCCTTTTTTTTTTTCCCCTTCCCACCACTCATCCAACCGCCGAAGTGGATAATTTCCTCCTTATTAAGCCGCCTCATCCCTCTTCCTTTTCTTTTTTTTTTTTTTTTTTTTTTCTTTTTTTTTTTATCCTTCCCCCCCCTTTCAGCCAATCAGTATTTGAGAGGAGGTCGTCTTTCATTGGCCATCTTCCCTTCCTTCCTCCCCTTTTTTTTTCCCCCCCCCCTTTTTTTCTCCGCCATCCGGCAACAATTCGAGGAGTACCTCCCCAGCTCCTGCCCCCTTTCCCCCCTTTTTTTTTTTTTTTTCCCCTTCCCCTGCTTTTCGCCTTTTCGGTAAATGAAAAATTAACCTTCCTGGCGGCCCCTTTTTTTCTCTCCTTTTCGCAACCATGAGAAGGGCAAGGCAAAAAAGTGATGATTCCTTTTTTGGGTCGCCTCCTTTCTTTTTCGCCGTCAGAAAAGCTCGACATTGGGTTTCTTTTTCTTTTTTTTTCCTTTTTCCCTTTCTCTTTTTTTTTTTTTTTTGCAAATTGAAAAAAAAAGAAAAAGAGGAGGTTTCCCTTCACCCGGTCTCTTCCCTCTTTCTTCCCCCCCCTTCTTTTTTGGTTTGTAGAAGATTACGCCGGATGAAGGAAAGGAGACCCTGTGATCGCCCCCATTTCTTTTTTTCTGTGGTCTCTTTATGAAGGCAAGGGAACGACCTTTCGAGATTTTTCCCCTTCCATCCCTCCTTTTCTCTTCTCCCTTTTTTCCTTTTTTTCTACTGGCTGTTCATGGAGAAAGAAAAGAGTTCCGCCGGAACGTTCCTCCCTTCCCTCTTCCCCCCCCCCCCTTTTTTTTTTCCTATTTCCCTTCCCCTCGATTCCCTGGGAGGAGAGGTGTTTCCCCCTTTCCCCTTACTTTTTCTTCTCCCTTTTTTTTTTTTCTTTATCCTGCGAGGGTTTCCATGGAAAGGATCGCAAAGTAAGATGAGAATTTTTTCTCTCCTTCCTTCGACCTCTTTGTTCCCCCCCCCCCTCTCCCCCCCTCCTTTCCCTTTAATATTTACCGAGGGGAGATGAAGGAAACCTACATACTGCAAGGATCCGTATCCCTTTCTTCTTCTTTCTTTCTCTCCCTCTTCTCCCTCCTCCCCCGTCCCCTTCCGTGTTGCCCGTTGGGGTGATGCTGTGCAACGGACCGCCCCCCCCCTTTTTTTTTTCCTTCTTCCCTCTTCTTTTTCCCCCCCTCCTTTTCCTTCTGCGACCCAAGCTGCTGGTCCCCCCCTTCCAGATTCGCCGCGCAGACGGGCCTCCCTCCCCCTTTTTTTTTTCTTTTTCCCCCCCCCCCCCCGGGCGCGTATTCAGCAAAAAAAAGGGGGGGGCGTCCCCTTCTTTTTCCCGTGGGGTGACCACGTAGGGGCCCTCCCCCTTTTCCCCTTTTTTTTTTTCCCCTTTTTTTCTTTTCCCTCTTTTTCCTCTCGCCGCGTGGAGCGGGAGTGTAAGAATGAAATTGGAAAGGGGAGTTTTGACGGATAGGAGGAGGAAGATTTCTTTTCACCTCTTTTTTTTTTCCCCCCCCTTACCCTGGGAATAAACGGAGCGTCCTTTCTTTTTTCTCCCCTCTTTTATGTTCCTACCCATTGGGGGGAGAACGCATGGGAGCTATACGGCCTTCTCTTATTCCTTTTTCCTTCTCTTTTTTTCTCTTTTTTTCTAGCTGGGAAGCGAAAAAGAAGGTCTGGTCTTTCTTTTCCCCCCCCTCTTTTTTTTTTTTTTTTCTTTCATTTTTTCCATGCATTTATTGGTCTGCTTCCTTTTTTCTTCCCCTCCTTTCCCTCTTTTTTTTTTTTTTTTTCTTTTTTCTTTTTTTGCACTTGCCCGGGGGCGTTTCCGATCCACATTTCGCGCCGGAAACCTTCCCCGTCTTCCTCTTTTCCTCTTTTTCTCAGCCTCGTGGCAGCTTTTTGCGGAAAGGGAGTTTGAAGAACCTTGTCCCCTGTGCTCAACCTTCTTCCCCCTTTTTTTTTTTTTTCTCTTTTTTTTTTCCCTCTTCTCCCCCCCCCTTTTCCTTTTCGAGTAGACGGAAAGGGCTTTTCCCTTCCCTCTTTCCTCCTTCCTTCGGGTGGAAGCAGGGGTCATCGACAACGGCAAGGAGTTAGTTGTCATCGGCCTCTTTTCCCCCCCTTCCCTTTCTCTTTCCTTCTTTTTTTTTTTTTTTCTCTCCTCTTCCCCCGATGGTAGAGAAAAGGAGGTTGTTAATTGACTTTTTATGCGGCGGATTTCCTTTTTTCTCCTTCCTTTCCCTTTCTAGTTTGGAGAAAATAGGGAAGGACGGTTTCCTTTTTTTCCCCTTTTCCTTTCTTTATTTATGAGAAGGGGGAGAAGGGGGGAAAGAGCAACTTTGAGGGCTTATTTCTATTTTTTTTTTTTTTTTTTTTTTTTATGGGGAGCTATCCCTCTTTTTTTTCCCCCTCTTTCCCCCCCCCCCCCCCCATCCGATAAGGACATTGGTGGGCGGGCTTTGGATGGATGTATTAGTTGATGCGGTCCGTCTGCTCCTCCCTTTCTCCTTTTCTATTCCTTCCTCTTCTTTGGGCAGCGAATCCCGGCAAGGAATGATTTGAGTTGCGAGTGCATCGGACTGTCTCACCCCTTTCCCTTCCTTTCTTCTCTTTTCTTTTTCCCCCCCCTCTCTTTCGTCCCTTGATTTGCCAAAATCGCATCTTCCTCGTCTTTTTTTCCTTTCCTTTTCTCTTTTTCTTTTTTTTTTTTCCCTTCCCTTCTCTCACCTGTTTGTTTGACCCAATAGCCGGCGTAGCCAAATTCCCTTTTTGTGCCCCCTGTTTTCCCTTTTTCTTCCCTTTTTTTTCTTTTTTTCTCTTTTTTCCTTCCTCTCCTTCCGCCCGTGGGGTTTAGAGTAAAGTGAGACGGAGGATTCCCCCACTTCCTCCCTTCCCTCCCTTTTCCTTTTCTTTTTTTTTTTTCTCCTTTTTCTTCTCAGCTTCAAGAATAGAAAAATGAGACTTTTTTCCCTTCTTTTTCTCTCCTTTCCCCTTCCCGGGAAAACCCTCGATTAGATATGAGGAAATGGTAGAGCTCTTCTTTTCTTTTTTTTTTCTTCTTCTCCTTGTCCGCTTCACTACCTTGAATAACAGACCGGGGGTTTGGACTTTTCTCCTCTCCCCTTTTTTTTTTCCCCCCTTTTTTTTTTTTTTTCTTTTTTTCTTTTGCATGGGCCGCGGAGGAATGTCCTGAAACACTCCCCCTTTCTATTTTTTTTTTTCCCCTTTTCCTCCCTTTCCCTTTTCCCGCAGATGCGGGACTAGGTCATCTCGAAAAATCGGATCCCCCTTTCCTTGCTCTCTTTTTTCCTCTTTTTTTTTCTTTTTTTTCCCCCCTCCTTTCCCCTTTTTTCTCACCGGGTCTGGTTTCTCCGTACAAAAAGCTGGAAATAAATATAACCCCCCCCTTCCCCCCTTCCCCTATGGAGACCACTCAACAGCACATAAGGCTTTTGTCTTCTTTTTTTTCCTTTTTTTTTTTTTCTTTTTTCCTTCCCCCCCCCCCCGCGCCAGTGCTAGATAGTAGCTTTTCCCTCTTCCTCCCCTCTTTTTTCCTCTCTTTTATTTTTCTTTTCTTTTCCCTTCCTTTTTTCCGCTTTCCGTTGGAGGAGGTCCAACGAGAGGAGAGTCACCTTCCCCCATTCGCCCCTTTTTTCCTTCCCCCCCCTTTTTTTTTTTCTTCCCCTTATCTCTTCTTATCGACTATGCAGTCAACCAAATTACTTTCACATTCGACCCTGTCCTCCTTTCCTTTTTCTCCTCTCTCTTTTTTTCTTTTTTTTCTTTTTTTTTTTTTTCTCCTGGCGCCGCCATGGTAGTGCTGAACGGATAGATCTCGCTATGGTCAATATTCATCAGGTTTTTTTTGTTGAGTCGCTCTCTCTCTTTTTTTCCTTTCCCTTTTTTCTTTCTTTTCCCCCTTTTCTCTCCCTTCTACAATGCCGGTCGGCCTGGTCGAATGTGAAGGGGAGTGGTTGGAACTGCCCCCCCTCCTATCCTTTCCTCTTTTCTTTCTTCTTCTTCCCCTTTTTCCTTTTTTTTTTTCCCTCCACTTCCCACCGCTTAAAGATTACATATTAGAAGCATCCCAATTATTGCGTGACAACATCCTTTTTCCCTTTTTTTTCTTTTTTTTTTTTCCCTTCCTTTTTTTTTTTTTTTTTTTTTTTTCCCTGCCGGGAGATCATTCCAGGCACATTGGAGCAGATTTTTTTCCTCTCCCTTGGTTTTTTTTTCCCCCTCATCTTCTTCTTTTCTTTTTTTTCTTTTTTTTTTCCCCTTTTTTTTGGAGGCGTTTTTGGGCTGCGGGAATTGAAGAGATTTTTTCCTCTTTTTCCTTTTCCCCCTCTGAAAACGAAAAAAGAAAAAGGGTGTCTTTGCTTGGGCTTTCTTTTTTCCTTCTTTTCCTTCTTTTTTCTTTCTTTCTCCCCTTCCGGCTCGCTTTCGAGATGGACCTTAGTACCGCATCTGGGGCGTTCCCCTTTTCCCTCGTGGCGAATTGTGCGTTCTGAAAATGGGGCAGTTGATCACACCCATCCCCCCCTTTTCCTTCTTTTTTTCCCCTTTTTTTTTCCTTTTTTTCCTTCTAGAGACCGGTTCACCCCGGGCTGTGTGTTTTTCTCCTTCCTCGCTTTTCCCCCAGGGAGCGACGCAAAACCGCGAGAGGACGTTCATCCCCTATTTTTTCTTTCCTTTTTTTTTTTTTCTTTTTTTTTTGCAAAGGGCAAAAGCTCAGTGGAGATTCGTGGACTTTTCCCTCTTCCCCCCCTCTTTTTTTTCCCCTTTCCTTCTTTTCCTCCTTCTCATTGACTCTACCCCCCCCCACGTCGATGCGGCTCAGATCAAATTTTTCCTTTTTTTTACCTCTTTTTCTCTTCCCCTCTTTTTTTTTCCCCTTTTCGTTTTCACCCCCGGGAATTGGCTAGCCGGCTAGGGGTCAGCAACAGTTTTCTTCCCCTCTTTCATTTCCCCCTTCCCCCCCCCCTTTTTTTCTCTTCCCTCTCCTGGACATACTCGATGAGGGATTGGAATAAAGAAAGATCGTGACCCCCTTTTCCCTCTCCCTTTTTTCCCCCCCCCCCCTATTTTTTTTTTTTCTCCCCCTTCTTTCTTTATTTAGAGAAAAAGAAGGAAGGGAAGCAGTTTCCTTTTCCTTTTTCCCTTTTTCTTTTTCTCACCGTGTAAAGAAAGAATTTTTCCCCCCCCCCCCCCCCCCCTCCCACAATCCGGAATTCGAATTTTCTTCTTCCCTCCCCCCCCCCCCCCTCCCTCGAAATAAAATAGCCCTTCAAGGGGAAAGTTTCTTTCCCCCCCCCCAAGTCGAACCAAGATTCCCGCCCCCCCTCCTTTTCTATTCCCCTCCCTTCTCTTTCCTCCCCTCCTTAACTTTATCGAAAGGGAAAACCTTCCTCCTCTCTTTCCCCTTTTTTTTCCCTTTTTTTTTCCTTTTTCCCTCCCCCCCCTCCTTTTTTCCTCCTCGCTGAGAGGCACGGTTGGCCTTGCACCGAGAGACAGATTTGGACCCCCCTCTCCCCTTTTCCCCTTTTTTTCTTTTTTTCTTTTTTTTTTTTTTCCCCTTTCTTTCCTCCTTTCGGAGAATCCCGTCGCGATCGGACGGAAAGAGGTTCCTCTTCTTCTCCCCCTTCCCCCCCCCCCCCTCTTCACTTCCGCTTGAGCAGGAAGGGGTTGAAATTTTTTTCATTTCCCCCCCTTTTTGTTGTTCCCCCCTTTTTCGGTCTGAGTAGTGGAAGGGACGCATCCTTTCTCTTCCCCCACTTTTTTTTTTTTCTTCTTCCTCTTCTAATGTTGGAATCGGGAAAAAGCCAGGCTCCCCCCCCCTTTCCCCCCCTTTTTTTTTCCCCCCCCCCTTTTCTTCCCGGCGGATCCCAGATACGGCGCCCCCCCCTTCCTTTTTTTTTTTTCTTTTTTCCTTTTCCTTCTTTCCTAACTGGGCGCAAATCCCAAATAATGCGACCCCTTCTTTCCCCTCTCCCCCTTCTTCTCCCCCCTTTTTTTTTCCCCTTTCGGCTGCGAAGAAATCTCCCCTTCCCTCCTTTTCCCTTTCTTTTTTCTTCCCTGGGTTATGAACATATTCATTCTTCCCTTTTTCTTTTCCTTTTTTTTTTTTTTTTTCCTTTTTTTTTTTTTCTTCCACTTCGCGAAGGTTATTACTTTTTTTCCCCTTCTTTTTTTTTTTCCCTTCTCTCTCCTTTTCTTTTCCTTCCTTTCTTTTCGTCAAAAAGGTGAAAAGAAAGTCCCCCTTTCCCCTTTTTTTTTTCTCTGCTTTCCTTTTCAAAAATGAAAAGGTTTCTCCTCCTTTTTCCCTTTTTTTTCGAGGTGTGTCTCTTTTTTCCCCTTCTCCCCCTTCCAGGAGAGAGGGGGGGGGATGCTTTTCTTCCCTTGACGGGAGAAACTTCCCCCCTTTTTTTGTGAGGGGAAGGAAAACCCCTCTTTCCCCCTTTTTGAAGAGACGGCTTTTTTTTCCTTCTTTCCCTTTTTCTTCCCTTTTAGCCGGGTTTCCACAGACCGTCCTTTCCTTTTCTTTCCCACCTCCTTCTTAAAGGGAAGAAAAGCATTCCCCCCCCCCTAAGGTCCTTTCCCCCCCCTCCCTTCGCCTAAAGGAGAGGGAGAATTTTTTTACTTTCTTCTTTTTTATATTTTCCGGGGATAGAACTTCCTTTTCCTTCTCCCCCCCCTCCTTTCCCTTTTTCTCTTTCAGGTCTTTTTCCTTCTTCTTTTTTTTTTTTCCCATTCTTCGAAGAGGGTAAAATCCTCTTTTCTTTTTTTCTTTTCGATCCTTGAAATTTCCCTCTTCCGTCGCGTTCTAAAGGACACCCCCCCTCCCCTTTCCGCAGGAGGTACAGGCAAATCCCCCCTTTTTTTTTTCCTCCTTCTTCCCTGGAAAAATAGAAGGTTACCTTTTCCCTTTTTTTTCCCCCCCCCTCTTCCTGGCGGGAGGAACGCGTTTTTCTTCCCCTTTTCCCTCTCCCCCCCCCTGTAGTGAAGCAGACAAAAGGGATGATTCTTTTTTTTTCTCCCTTTTTTCCTAAATCTCGGGACAGGGGTAGTTCACTGGATGCAGAAGATCCAGCTTTTCCCCCCCCCCTTTTTTTTTTTTTTTTTTTTTTTTTCCCACGAGGAGAGGTTGGCGATGTCACACTTTCTTCTTTTTCTTTTTTTCCCCCTTTTTTTCCCCCTTTTTTTTTTCTTTTTTTTTTTTTTTCTCTCGTCTTATCGCCGTTAGCAGGAAGAAGACCTCTTCCTCCTCTTTTTTTTCCCTTCCCCCCCCCCCCCTGTTGGAGCTGGATCTTTGAAGCAAAGGGAAAACGACCCTTCTCTCCTTTTTCTTCTCTTCTTTCGTCCGGGGCCGCCCCAACAACCGCGGGGAAAGAAGAAAAAAGTTGGCTGCTTTTTCTTTTCTTCTTTCCTTTTCCCTTTTTTCTTCCTCCCTCTTCTTTCTTTTCCCCCCTTCCCCTCCTCCCCCCCCAAGCAGGTCATGCCAGAGGTAACCGTAAAGTTTTAGATAGACTTTTTTTCTTCTTTTCTTTCCCCCCCCTTTTTTTTTTTTTTTCCCCCTTCTAAATGTTGGGAGGAGTTAATTAGAAAGAGACCTTTTTCCCCCCCTTTTTTTCCCTTTTTTCCTTTTCCTTTTCCCCCCCCTTTCTTTTTTTCTCCTCTTTTTGGCCAATCGCCGACCAAATAATATAAAATAGGATGGGAATGAACCCTTTCTCTCCCCTTTCTTTTTTTTCCTATATCCCTTAGATGAAGGAGGATAGGAAGTAAATGAGGCTCCCCCTTTCTCTTCTTTCCCCTCCCCCCCCCAGTAGAGGTGTTGCCTTTTTTTTTTCCCTTCACACTTCCCCTTTCCTCCTGTCAATTTATTACAGCGCGTCTGGGAAACCCGGCACTGCTGGCGCCTCTCTTTTTTTTTTCTTTCCTGTCGTGGGGGGGGGAATAACCTCTTTGCGGGTGTTCCTTTCTTTTTCCCCTTGTAGTGATAGGGGATCCCCGTCACAACAAACTGGTGTGTGAAAATTTTTTCTTTTTTTTCTTTTTCCCCCCTTTCCCCACCAATTTTGGCGAAAAAATGGGCGGCTAACACCCCTCCCTTTTTTTTTTTTTTTTTTTTCCCCTTTTCCTCCCCCAACCTTCGCGAAGGCCGTGGTGAACGTAGACCACAGGAGCCCCCTCCCTTTTTTCTTTTCCTTTTTCTTTTTTCTTTTCCCCTTCTTTTTTTCCCCTTTCCCCCCCTTTTTCCCCCCTTTTGTTGACGGAGAGAGAATGACAGAGATTTTCTTTCCCTCTTTCCCCCCCCCCCCTTTCCCCCTTTTCCCCCTTCCCCCAAGTGGCGAGAAATAAGAGTTGACTTCCCCCCTTTTTCTTCTCTTTTTCTTTTTTTTTTCTTCCCCTCCTGGCGCTATACGCTCGATGAGCTGAGTCAGTTCTTCGCAGAAGATTTTTCCCTTTCCTTCCTCTCCTTTTTTCTGCATCATTATTTGGATTTTTGCGACACATTTCTTCCTTTTTTTTTTTCTTCTTTTTCTTTTTTTCCTTCCCCCTTCCTTTCCTGGGCAGGAGAAAAAGACGGAAGTTTTTTTCCCTTTTTCCTCCTTTTTTTTTCCCCCCCCTCTCCTTCTTTCTCCAAGGGGGGAAGTGTGTATAACAGCATCTTCTTTTTTTCTCTTTTTTTTTTTTTTTTTTTTTTTTTCCCTCCCCCCCGCTTTTGCAGACACTTGCAACCGGCTGCTCAAGCGGACCTTCCCCCTCCTTTTTTCTTTTTTCTTTTTTTTTCCCCCGACATTCGCGGGGGAAAGGAGATTTATAGACATGCCTCCCCCCTCTTTCTTCCCCTTTTTTTTTCCTTTTTTTCCCTTCCCTTTTTTTTTTTCCCCTTCCCCCCCCCCCCCAAAGGATTTTCGTTTTGAATTAGGAAGATTTCCCCCTTTCCCCCCTTTTTTCTCTGCCTGCTTCCCAGGAAAAGAATTAGGCGGCTCTCCGATGAGAGATTTGGTAGCTCCCCTTTTTTTTCCCCCCTTTTTTTCTTCCTTTTTTCCCCTCTTTTCCTTTCCCGGCGTGACGACAATCCTTTCCCTTTTTTCCCTCTCCCTTCAATTCTGGTCGGGATTATTGGTGAGACGGTCCACTCCCCCCCCTATTTCCTTTTTTCTTTTCGGAGGGAAAGGGGGGCTCTTTTTTCTTCCCCTTTTCGTTTTTTTTTTTTTCTTTCCCGGTTCAGATAGAAAGAGTCGGCAGGCGCACCCCCTTTTTCTTCCCCTTTTTTCTCTTTTCTCCTTTCCCCCCTCCATGATTCTTCGAGTGGAGGGGGGAAAGGGTCCCCCCCCCCCTTTTTTCCCCCCTTTCCTTTTTTTTTTTTTTTTTCCTTTTTTTCCTCTTTCTTTGCTGCAAATCGCATCCGAGGTAAGTAGTATTTACTGAAAAGGCCCTTTTTCTTCTTTTTTTTCTTTTTCCTGTTTTTGGCTGCCCCTAGCCGGCTAGCCAAAAAGTGAAATTGGTCCCCCTCCCCCCCCTTTTTCCCCCCCTCTCCCCTCCCCTTTCTTTCTGTCCCAAATTGGATCGAGCCGCTAGACGTGGGTAGATTTTCTTCTCCTCCCTTCCCTTTTCCCCCCCTGATCATACTCGGCGTAAACTCTTCTTTCGAGTTTTTTTTTTTCTTTTTTTTCCCCCCCTCTCTTTTTTTTCCCTGGCGCGTCATGCTACAACCTTAGAGGGTTTGCACGCCTTTTTTTCTCCCCCTTTTTTCCCCTTTTTTTTTTGTGCGTCGTCTTGATCATGATGTTTTTCTCTTCTTTTTGGGTGTTGGACCGTTCTATCCTGCCCGAAAACTCTCTTCTTTCCCCCTTTTTCTTTTCTTTCCTGGCCGGGATGGGAATGAAAAACTTCAAACGCCATGGTCTGTTTCCCCCTTTTTCCCTTTTTCCCCTCCTTCTTCAAATCGATCCAGTAAGGATAGATTCGATCATAGGAACGACCTAGTAAGGTTCAACCCCCCCCCTTCCCCTTTCTTCTCCCCCCCCCTTTTCTCTCCCTTTCCCTCAGCCCAAACGGCCTACAGGAAATATGGAGAAAATCCACCCTTTTTTTTTCTTCTCCCCCTTTTTTTTTTCCTTCTCTTTCCCCAATGTGGCATGATTGATCTCAGGCGGAAAACGCGCCAGTGTCCCCTTTCCCCCCTTTCCCCCCCTCCACCTTTCTCTTCCCCCCTGACCCCAATGGAATGTCAACAGTTAATGTTGGTAAAGAAAAATATTGGGATGGAATAGAAATAGTTTTCCCCTTCTTGTTTTTTTTCCCCCCCCCCCCCCCCCCCTCCCTCCAAGAAGCGCAGAAAAACCGAAAGCGAAAGGGGGAGAGGGCCCGCTTTTTTTTTTTTTTTTTTTTTTTTCTTTCTCTTCCCCCTTTCGGACGGGGGGCCAAAAAAAAATTGATCGCCCTTTTTTTTTCTTTTTTTTTTTTTCCCTTCTCCCCCTCCCTGGGGAGTATGCAGGGCTATATCTCCTCTACTTTTTCCTCCTTCCCCTTTTTTTTTTTTTTTCCTTTCCTTCTTTCCTCTCTCCCTTTTTCCCCCCCTTTCGTTCTCGTAGTCGACAAGCCCGTCGGCCTGGTCGAATTGTGAAGGAGGGTTGAAACTTTTTTCCCCTTTTTTTTTTTTTTCCCCTTCCCTTCTTTTCCTTTCTTCTCTCTTTTGGACTCCCCTGACAGCTTAAGGTACCTTTAGAGAATCCCAATGTTGGCGTGACAAACCTTTTCCCTTTTTTTTTTTCTCTTTCCTTTTTTGCCGCCGGTGCTGTTTGCTCATCAGGCCAACATTGGGGAGGGCAGATCAATGAAGCGCCTTGGTTTCCTCCTTTTCTTTTTTTTTTTCCCTTTTTCCTCTCTTTATATTGATGGGCAGGGGCTTTTGTACGGAGAAACCAGGACCGGGGTGTTCCTTTTTTTTCTTTTTTTTTTTTTTCTTCCTCCTTTTCTCATCGATCCTTACTGGATCGATTTCGAAGAGACCCTTAGCCCCTTTTTTTTTTTTCCCCCCCCCTTTTTTCTTCTTTCCCATGGCGTTGAGTTTTTAATTATCCGGCCATGGCAATCCCCCCTTTTTCCCTTCCTTTCCCCCCCCCCGGGGCGTGATCAAGTAGTTTGAAGGCCTCCCCTCCTTTTTTTCCCCCCCCTTTTTTTCCCTTTGTCTCCCTCCGGAGGGGGTTTTACGGAGGGAACTCGCTTTAAGGTGTTTTTTTTTTTCCCTTTTTTTCCCCTCTTCCCCCCCTTTTTCTCATTTCGTTGCAGTGGGAAGATACGGAAAAGCATGGCTTCCCCCCCCCCCCCCCTTTCTTTCTTTTCTTCCGTTGAAAATTCGGCGAATTGATCTACCCCACGGTCGAGCGGCTCCCCTTCTTCCCTTTTTTTTTTCTTTTTTTTTTTTCCCCCCCCCCCACGGGGAAATTGGGCTAGCGGCTAGGGGTAAGCAAACAGGTTCCTTTTTCTTTTTTTCCTCTCCCCCCCCTTTCCCTCCCTTCCCCGGCCCTTACTCGATCGATTGGCATCAAGGACGCTCGTGACCACTCAGCGCCCCTTTTTCCCTTTTTTGCGCCTTCCAGCAATCAAGAAATCATTGCCGGCCCTCTTCCCCCCTCCGGTTCGCGGCCGATCTCTTCGAGCGACCGTTCCAGTTTTTTCCTTCCCCTTTTTTTTCTCTCAACGAACTCTCCCCAAAGGCCCTCGAAATAGCCCTCCCTTTTTTTCCCCCTTTCCCCCCTTCTTTCCCCCCTTCCCCCGCCTTCGAGTGCGGGCAATTGATCTACGGGCAAGATTCGTCACGTTTTTTTTTTTTTTTTTTTTTTTTTTCCTCCCCCCCCTTCCCCCAGGGGGGGGGGACAACAGGCATTGTTAGCTACAGTTCTCGCCGCAGGATTTTTTTTTTTCTCTTTTGCCCGGTTGGGCCTTGCCACCGAGGCGAGTGAAAAAACGAAATTCCTTGTTTTTTTTTTTTTCCTTTTTCTTTTCGTTCACTCGGATGCGCATGGCGGAGAATCTAAGTTCCGCGATCGTCCCTTTTTTCCTCTTTCTTTCCCAATCAGCACAAGTGAAATTTAGCTTTGACCCCTTCTCCCCCCCCTCTTTTTTTTTTCCTCCCCCGCTTGCGAGGTCGGCAGGAGTCAGATCATAATGTTTTTTTCTTTTTTTTTTTTTTCCCCTTTTTTTCTTTCCCCACGGCCGGAGCCAGTGCAGATGCACCTCCGCTTGTTCGCCTGCCAGTAAGTACGGCGGATCTTTTTTCCCTTTTTCTCCTTCTTTCGGGGAACTTCCGACGGCGCAAATCCAATAATGGCCCCTCTTTTTTTCTTTTTTTTTCCCCCCCTTCGCCAATGCGGGCTGCGAAGACACTGAATCAGCGAATCGATTCCCCCCCCCTCTTCCCCCTTTTTGTCCAACGGGCCACAACGCTGAAATGATTTGGCTCGAAACTTTTCCCTTTGGTATTTCCAGGGTTCGGTGAGGAGGCGAGCATGGATAGGGAATTCGCTCATCCTTTTCTCCTTTCCCCTCCTTCCTCCCCGCGCGATAGGATCTTCAAAATTGAAAGGTAGCAGAAGGACAATGGATTTTCCTTTTTTTCCCCCCCCTTCGGCGCGAGGTGGGGATGAGTTAGGCAAAACACTTGGGTTCTTTTTTTTTTTTCCCCCCCCCCCCCTTTTTCCCCACCTTTTGGGAAAGCGGCGTCTGCGCGGAGATTGCGCCCAGCCAGGTGTGTCTCCCCCCCCTTTTTTTCCCCCCGTGCCCTTTCGTTCCGTGCAAACAAGGGCATCAACAGCAGAAACCCTCTTTTCCCCTTTCTTTTTCTTCCTTCCGGAAAGCCGGCGCAGGATGTAGATTTCCGGAATAGCACCCCTTTTTTTCTCTTTTTTTTTTTTTTCTTTTTCGGGCGATGGCAAAGAGTCGAAGAGGATTTTTTTTTTTTTTCCTTCTTTCCTTTTCCACTGGAAACCGCGTCCGATTCTAAGGGCCCTCCTTCTTCCTTCAAAGCTCTGGCCTGGAACCACCCTCCAGGGGGAAAATCTACGGCTCCTTTTTTCTCCCCCCCTTTTTTCTTCCCCCCCTCTTTCCTGGCGGGACGCGTTTCGTCTCCAGTTGACAGCCGTAGGAAACGACTGCTGGCTTGTACGGTGGTCGCCGACGGGCGGGAACTCGGCCCTTTTTTTTTTTCTTTTCCGCTCTTGGCCTGCAAGAAAGAGAAAGATCCAGGCTCCAAACATGGTTTTTTTTTTTTTTTTTCCCCCTTATCTTTTCTCTTCCTGATAACGGCGATA
>Ga0179593_1286383_pt1 | contig 17281 bp, 18 predicted proteins | sample CZODoug2_1_08_16_FD_185931 | JGI IMG/M metagenome (GOLD analysis project Ga0179593, IMG submission 185931) | Vadose zone soil fungal communities from Angelo Coast Range Reserve, California, USA - CZODoug2_1_08_16fungal (PacBio error correction) | ecosystem: Environmental > Terrestrial > Soil >... | reverse complement strand
TTGACCTCGACCTGAAGTGAGGATGATTTGATAGCCAGGACCCCTCCATACCAGTGTCCCATCCTGATTTTTCTACCACCGCCTGCCGAGAAGGATATGACTTCCGCGCCGGGTTCCGAACGCTATTTTTAGAGGTCGCGGATTGAAATTGCTGTCCTCCCTCTTTCTGGCTTCCGCGGACAAAGGGATTCTTCTCTAAAATCGGCTTGCACGGCTTCGAATAGGCACTTTCTCTCACATTGAGAAGATCTTTTTTTTTTTGACTTCTATTCTTGATTTCTTCTTTATGCGTACCACAGTAGAGATCATTACCGCCCCCTTTTTCTCTTGCCGAAACTTACAATTCACAGAGCGTTAACGTCTTCCCTAATGTTTCTACTTGTTCCCCACGAGTCTGCAACTCTTCCTTTTGTCGAGGAGTCTTTTGTTTTCCCCTACGATAGTAGATGACCGTCCTTTGCACCCCCCCTGCAAATGCCCCTCCGAAGTCTTGTCCTGCCCACCCGTCCGAAACCGCGTGGGAAGTAGAGATACTCTGTCTCTTTCCTCCCTTGGGGCTTTTTCGTAAATTTTTTTGTGAGGGAAAGTTTCTCAACCATCCCTTGTTTGACATAGTTTTCTTTTTTTAGACGCCCGCCCGTCTTCAACCTCTGCTTTTCCCCCCGGGATATTAGGTTAGTTTCCAAGACTTCACGAAACCTTCATTACTCGGTCTCGGATCTGTTTTTACGGCTTTTTGACGCTGATTTCGGCCATTCCATGTTTGTGTCTTACAGTATACCTCCCCTTTGGTAAGGGGAATCTTACCAATTCCCCTGCCCTTTTGTCTGAAATAGGGCTTTTTGAGATCCTACTTTCCCTCCAGTGCATCCGCGGTTGCTCCCCACATTCCTTGGGGTTCCCCCGTTTTCCAGCAGACCGAAATGAACCTCTCACTCGACTCCTCTTCGATCCGATAGTGCCGCCGTTGAGTTTTCAAATCCTGACATAGATAAGGACCCGCCGGTCCCCGAAGCTGTTTTTTCTCCCCCAATCGACTCTCTTCTTTTGACCGAAAGGAAAATTTGAACCGTTCGCACCCCTCTCCACCCCCTCTATTTCATGATCTTCAAGGAGAACTTGTCTCCTCCCCCCGGTTGGCAGATGATGGATGACGACGACTCCTTTGCCTTCATGCACAGCGCATTTATGATCCTGGTACCTGGATACTACCGATGAAAAGAGATCACCGGAAAGATATTAAGTACCTATGAGCTTGGAGCATTAACGTATGTCCGTCCCTTTCGCTTTTGAAGGTAGCCTCCCAACACCAGCCGTTACTCCGTCTCCACGATTCTATAAGGATCCTGACGTCTTCCCTACCCTTTTACGCCCCCCGGTAGTGCCTGTACGCGAGGATAAACCACTACCCTAAGTGACACCAGTTAGGAACTTCTTTTATTGCCCTTTGAATCCTTGAATGATGGTACCTTGTACGAGTTTCCTGGATAATTTCTTTTTGGTTACATTTTTAGCCTTCCTAGCAGCTCCCTGAGGTCTTCCGTGCTTTAAGGCCCGGTCACAACCTCGACATAGCATGACAGATATCCACTGCACAGAAATAGGTTACCCGACAGGCCTCCCACTTCCCCCTACGACTCTCATTTTATCATCGCCAAAGTCAGAGCTTTCCTCTTCTTCTAAATTGTCGTATTTGCTAAATAGATGCCTCCAGTCCCCCTGATGTAGGTTCAGTACACTTTCGATTTCTCTCCTTCTCTGATCTGACAAGTTTCTCCCTTCGATAGGTGCGATTCACGGGACATTTTCCACTTTTACATATTTTCCTTAGGTCCACAAATTCTTGCAGTTTTCTCGGAGACTAGGGTCCTTCATGCCCTTATTTTTTTCTTGAGTGCCGACATGTCATTATACAGGGCCTGGGCATGCCTTCTGACAAGTTTTAGACTTTTTGCATTCTCGAGGGTCTCTGGGAGTCGTTCCCAATCCTTGAGAAGTCCTCTACTTCTGTTGTGCCCACTCACCCCTAGAGTGTGACGAGCTTTTCTTCTTCTGGCGGATGTCCCAGTTGATGGTTCCTCCCATGCGCTGCTTTTTCCGATAAGTAGTTTTTTCCTTCGTCCTCCACTTTTGAGTCCTCCATTTTTTTTCCTTTTTCCTGGTTTAGATGAATAGCAGATATATAGAGTAGCCCCCCAATCCCCTCCCCTGTAGAAAGAAGGGAGGATACGCGACGAGACCTTCTCCCGGCGATTCGAACCTATACATATTTGCATTTCTCTTTGTTTTTGATTTCTAATAGTCTTTTCTGAACGAAGGTAGGTACTTAACCGCCCTTTCCATCGGACATGATTTTCGAAGCGATCCTGTTCTGTACGGCTGATTCTCAGAAGCTCACCACTTATTCTCATCCGTACCTACTCCCGGAAGAAGCTCATTTTGACTTGGCGCTTGCTCCCCCAAAACCATCCAAGAGTCGTCGTCCTCCGTCCTAAATCCGCCGCCCTTAACCCACCAGATTTTCTTCTTCCTCTCCGACTCGTGACTTTTAACACAGCAGGACGTCTACTTCTGACCCTTGGGGTTAGCCATGCATACGCTCAATGATGAGGACTTCCACACTTGTACAATTGTTGCTTACTTCCTCCCACTGGCTCTCCTGGACCTGTTTTCCCCACAGCCGCACACCCACTTTCCTTCCGGTGGGGCACGTCTTTCTCGCAGGAAACTTTTCCTCGAGGGTCCTACTTGGTCTCCCCCCTTCGACCTTGGGTGAGTTGCCTTTTGGGGTCATCCTAGAGCACAAACCCTCCAGCTTTTCATGCAGTGCTAATCCGCTTGCGTGGGTACCTTTCCCCCCGACACTCAAACCCCCTATCTGGAGTTCACACTATTTAATAGTTTTCTCAAAACATCTTGAGAATCGGTATCTTTTAAGAAGTCTAACATTCTTCCGGCGCCCTGAGTTCTCGTGCTGAAGGGTGCTTCCGTTCGAAGTCACATACTCCTTTTCGTTATATTACGTTCATTTCGTTTGGCCTATTCTCACAAGGCCGCACTTAAGCTTGCAGCTTTTCTAGTCTGACTGAAGATCTTCAATTGGATCCATTCCCCTGAGTTCCCCACGGAAAGGGATTAAGTCTCCCAGCTGAACCCTGTTCATCTCTTTGCACTACGTTCCTGATTTTTTTTCCCGTAGGATACACCCGGAAATACAGCATTTTTCTAGCATCCCCCCATCTCTTTAAAGCCAGTCGTGTCGTCGATTGACCCTTAGTGGTTCTGCGAGGGATTTTGATTCTTCCCAACCCCAAGTACGCGCTCAATCACGTGTGTGACTTGCCGCGCCTCTGCAGTCATATAGAGTTTACGAGCTTGTCCGTGTTTTTTGATACTTTCCCTTTTCTTTCTCCTCTTTGTCTTTTGATGGACTCAGAGTCGTTTAGTCGACCTTCAAGATACCTTCTTCATCCCTCCCTCGGCCCATCCCTTCCACGCAGTTTGCTGCCTTTCATTTTTTTTCCCTGGTGAAGGCAGATTGGCCAGACCCTCCTTCGACTCTTGACCTCTTCTCTTCTTTTGTACGGGGTACTTTTTTTTTTCCGGAAAACGTCCCCCTCCTACATTTATCATTATTAATGTCAAGATTCGCCCAACAGCCGTTTACCTCTTGAGTCTCCGGCGGCTCCGATTTCCCCTCTTCGGTGGTACCTTCCCAAGTTACCTGTCCCAAAGAAACGGCCTAGCCTTCATAGTCCTCTCGTGATTCCCCCAGCCCATCGCCATGCTTCTCTTCTTTTGGCTTCTCATACCCGAGATTCCTCTGATCTCAGCGCATTTCATTAGACTCCGGTAGTCTTTGTTAACACGTTCGACCTTCGAGCTTATTGGTGCGTTCCACTCCTAATAGGTTCCCCAGTAACCTCACTGGAGTTTCATCAAGTTCCTCTTCACTCGCTCAAAGGCCCAGCCAAACTTCTTTCTCAATGATTTTCCTTTTTACTTTGAACTGTCACTACCCCAACCAATGTATCGAACCCCCTTGCTGTACACACGTTACCTCGAAACAGATCTACTCACCTCTTTGTAATCCCCATTTGTGTTTCTAGGAAACATCATCTCCCTGTTGTCCGACCGCTTGCCCGGCCTGGTTGATATTAAATTAGAGGTGTCCCCAACATTCGCCCATACTCTTTCTCGGTTGTTAACCTCCCCCGCTAGCCAGTCCCAGCAATCGACCTCCTTGAAATAGCTACCCGTCCCTCTGCATGTACTGACGTATTCCTTCTAGGTTTTTGCACAATTCGAGGCAGCTATGTTCGCCTTGATTATGATAATAAGAGATCCCCGTCTCGCTGACTCGACATGGTCAAAAGTCGCTTCCTTTCTTTCCCTGTCTCTGAGTCATGCGTCGATTCTCTCCGACTCGAGGCTCTTTGTTGAATACATCCTCCCCTTGTATCTTAATTGGACCCCCCATGTATCAGTTTTCTCCTCTTCTCTTGCCCCCCTCTGAACATCGCTTCCCCTGCCTATTCTGAGAGTTAATGATCTCTTAATATTCCGTCACGTTCGTTACGACACGAAAGTTGTTCTCTTTTTTCCGTACTTGTGATTTGTTCTGGTTAGGTTTAGAGTCCTACCACCTGCAGGAGGAGTTCTTCGTCAGCGCATTCTATATTTCATAATAATCCCCTTGTTTGTTGATAGTCTGTATCCCCTCTCCTCCTCCCGCAGGGAGTAGTCGGAGACGACTTCCAACCTCGCATCAACCCCCCACCAAGTTTTCCAAGAGTGAAACCACGTTATTTTTCACAAGCCTAATTGCCCTCTACCCTCCCTTGAAAACTCCGCGAACTTCCGAACCTTAATGTTAGAGTTCAAAGCTTGCATGCGAACTCTGTCTTGCGCACCTTTTTTCTCCCCTGGGACTTTTTCACCTCGGCGCGCTTTATGCCTTCCGAACTGTTATTCTTGCCACCTCGATATCCTCTTCGCTGCATGCATGGGGCCCCCCTGATCTGCGTCTTTCCGGCACCGTAGGCGCCTCCTCAATTTCACTACACAGTCTCTTCCAGTCATGACTATTGCAAGTTCCACTCTCGCTTTCGATCTGCGAGACTCTTCCTTGCGACCTTTAAGACCTCCCCCCGCCCTAGAGTCTTTTTCCCCGATGTAGTATTCACCCATTTCGTTCCGCGGGGCAAAGACTCGCTTAATTCATTCTTTAACCCCCCTACCAAACCGTCTCGGGGAGAAGAGACTGTCTCTTTTCACTGGGTTTTCCTTCCACCCTTTTTACCTCTCCCTTTTTTTTCACGGGACAGGAGCCCCCCCCCCCCTGTCGGGGAAAATTTTCTTCTTTTTGCGTGTGGGCGCTTTTCCTCCCTATGGAACCTTTATTGCCCCGATTTATTCGAATGTCCCCTTAGGAGCCAGTTAAAGCAAATTTCTCTCGAGTCCTCTTGATATTTTCCAGTTTTGGTACTCTTGATTTTCCTTCACCCTCATGCGATGTAGATTTCCCCCCACACAGAGTAGTTTATATGGAACCCCCTCACGCCGGGTGAAAGATTTCTTTTTTTGAATATTTTTACCCTCTTTTCTTCTTGAAGTGAATGCACTTTTGGCCCCTGATGGTCGGGTAACAGCCATCCGAGACCCTGCTTTTCCCCCCTTCCCCGGTTGACCCGTCTCCCCCCGTTTCTCCCTCTGACAGGGAAGTAAGTCCTCATTATATCCCTCTTGTACTATATCCCCGCGTAAGACTTGGCCCTCTCTACCGGAATGTCTACGTCTCTCACAACTTTCCTGCAACGATTTATTAATTTAAGATTCAGGAACCTCCTACTTATGAGTGTCCTTCTCATCTCCGTACATTCTCCCTCACAGTAAGAATTTCAGGCGAGCTTCTGACCCTACGCACGGTAAGTTCCTCGGAGCCAGTGCATGTGCCCTTTAGAATATTGCCCGCGATCCCCCCCCGCAGCCGTTACCTTTTATTTAAAGCTGAGATTCCCCCGTCATCTGTAGCCCTCCCTTAATTGTTGGCCAGATAAAAAGCAATAAGACAAACAACCGTAACACGATATATAGTACAACTCTGTATTATCCTTCTTGTCGAACCTTTTCCTCTGAAGGTCCCACCTAGAGTTCGGTCAGGACGGGTTTTCCAGACGTGTCAATCCGTAAAGTCGTTCCCTCTGAACTGGGCATCTTTCCTCTTTGCTTCAGTAAGTTTGGCATCTGTTCCTTCCTTCTGGATACCCTTTCCAGAATTCCGGAGACCAATGCCCCAAGTGGCTTTTTGTTTCTGCCCTTACTTCGGGCACCCACCCCCCTCTTTTTTATACTGGAGAGATAGCTTTAAACAGTACTTAGCCTTCTACAGGCCTACCCACTGCATCCCTAAGCCCCTCCGAGGCACTCTTGTCGATCTTGCCCCCCTTCGAGGGTTTCTCTTTGTTCCCCCCCAGATCCAATTTCCTGGATAGTGATGTCTGTCTGGTTCTCCCCTTTTTGCGCGTATTCGATCCTTTGTTCAAGAAACGTGTTTAATTCGACTTGTTTACACTTCCCACCTAAAGGAAACCCTAGCCTGCTGACTCCCCTACACCCCCCCTTCTAGGTTTCTCAAGTATCTCCTCTTCTCCAGGACCCTTTATGGCTCCTCGGAAAGGGGCACTTCTCGTTGGGAAGGTTCTCTTCCCCAGCTTGTTTCTACCCTTTCCGGTCCTAGCTTTAGCGTACCAGAAAGGTTTCGTATGTAGCCCGTCCGCTTGGTTCCACACCTCTCAAACTCTTGGTGTTCATCCTCTTCTCTTCCTTGTTTTTTCCCTCTTCCCTTAGTCCCATCGGATGACTAAGCGAGGATGTTGGAGAGATAAGTTTCCTCATGAAAAGTACATGTAGGGATTTTTGGATCTGAATTTTCTAAGCTGTCCCCTCCTTAGAGATCTACAGAGAAGTACCGCCCTTTTCTCCTTCTCCCTTAGAAGAAATTTGGAATTATGTGTAGATCCCCCCTCAGTAGCGGTCTCGGCCATACTCACCCCTTTTCTAATAATAAGTTGTGGTTTTTGTAGCTCGCCCGGCTGGATATTAGAAGAAGCGGTTTTTCTCTAAGCATCTTTCCCCCCCCTTTTGACAAGTTATGCGACGCGATAGAGATCTGGTGAGGCTCTTCTCCCCTTCCGATCGAGAACACACCCCCCCCCCTTTCGCTGCGTTCATTTACGACTTAAGACCCATTCCCGGACTGAGCTTTCAAACAAGTCCTCCTCTTTCGGTTCACCTAGAAGGGAAACCGGGCGACACCCAACCTTTCCGGATCACGTCTAACAGCTTACTTTTTTCCCCAGGTGTGGACCCAAAAAGCCCCTGTCCCCGTTAGACCCTTTTGGCGCACGCAGTCTTCCCAACGCGCCTTAGGGCATCTAAAACATTTTCGACCATGCCTTTTCTCTTCAACTTTCCCCTTTTCTATGTCCAATTTCTTTAGTCAGCCTCACCCTTTTCCGTATTCCCCTTTCTCCTTTCGAAACCGGTCGGGGCTCTTCCTTTTCCTACGTACCTTGGCGTCCCCCTTTGCCGTTCAGGGTGCTCTGTCCCCGACCCCCTTAACTAAAACGTTTGGTCTCTCACTCCTTTTATCCTCCGCCCTTGAGTGGTCAAAGGAACTCCATCCCGTAAGTGGTACCAGCTCTCTTTCTGGTTTTTGTCCCCCCCTAGTGAACAATGATTTCATCACTACATCTTTCCTTTTCGACGAGTAAGAAATGCGCTTTACTCCTAGTCGGCGCCTTTTCTTTCCTTCCCCTCCGCCTTTCTAAATATTCCTGATCCCCCCTAGTAGTGAGATTTCTCGTTTTGTTGCCCCCCCAGTAGGCTTCCGTCTACCTCCCCTTTCCCGTGAAGATGTGGTTTCCTTTCAGTGGGCTAAAGAATTCAGACCTCATCCCTGGCCCCTGTACAAGTTCCTATACCCCCCACTATGTCCACTTTTTTTTTTTCTTATTATTCCGGGTTCCCGTTTCCCGTTCATGATTTTTTATTTTGTACGCAGTGCCCCCCTCCTGAAAATAGTGTATTCTAATGTGATTCATTCCTTCCATCATAGCCTTTGTCTGACGATTCTTTGATTCAGGTTTGGGAGACGCGGGCTGGGGAGGACCCACCCATTACCCGCATCCATAAGCGGTCCCCCGCTCTCGAGCGGCACATTCCCCTAGCTTAAGGTGTGTCCTTGAATCTCTTTCCCGGCATTACGATACCTGGACCCTCCCCTCGGGAAAGTCCATTTGGATAGTTTCCTGTTTTAGTCATGACCCCCTGCACAGCTATTCGGACCAATCCCCTTCCCTTGCAAAAAAACTAATATTCCAGTTTCCTCCGGGGTTCCTGATCTGATACTGTGTCTGCCACGTTTTTTTTCGTCATAAAGACATGCCTGCGCGCGTTCCCTACCCCCCCTTGGTAGTAGTGAGGCCCTAGTATAGTTTCCCAAACAGGTCATCCTGTTACTTCTTTCTGTAAGAGTTAAGCTCTCGTCGGCTTCCCTCCCCTTTTATTTCCCTCCTTTCGATTGAGTTCCGGTCCCCTTTACCATAATGGGTGATCCCCCCTCCGCAGATGAACTTCATATGAACCGACTAGTTAGATCCCAAAAGACATACTTTTTTCCCCCTGTAATCTTTTTTTTGAATTTTAAACCTTTTTTTCCCCCCCTTCGATTAAGGGTAGTATCAATACTCTCATGTCCTCGACGGTCCTTATCCTGCTTTTCTTTCACCCATCGAATCTTGACTCCCCCCCTTTTATAATCCTTTCGTTCCATGTCCTTAAGGCCCCGAAGCCGAAGATCCCCTTTCTCAAGGTCCTCGGTGCTCATTCGCTTAGGTCCAAAGCCACCGTCTGTTTCCACGCAAGGCTTGGTGATCAGCATGTAAATACCAAATACAGTGGCTCGCAAACGTGTCCGCGACCCCCACGTTTCCCGCCTGAAAAATGAGTTGTTCTACAAGAGGTCTGGAATGAGCCTTGGAATTTGAGCTCACACGTCCCCTCCGAATTGCTCCCCTCGAGTGCCCCTTGACTTCTCTACATCCAGGCCCCCCCCCGACTCGCCCCGTTCCGACTTTTGTTGCAAAAAAACGTCGGCATGCACCACAACCGCGAGACCGCTTAGCACGACCTTCTGTATATGCTATGCATATTTCTTTTTCATCAGGTTTTTCGTCCCTGATGTCCTCTTCTTAATGTGTTAGGGTATACGAAACTCGACAACGCCCTTCCCTTTTTGCACGACCCGTTTTTGTCGGCCTGACTAGTTCGCTGCCCCCATTTCAGGTTCTTTTCCTTCCGAATGTTAGGAGGTGTTAAGCATCCAGTGTCTCGATGACCTAGCTACCCCCAAGCGAGCCCTCGGAGAAAGTGCGGTAGCTTTTCCCCCAGGAACATAGAGGGCGTTCCCTTTCTGAGGAGTCTATCCCCCCCCTGCCAAGTAACTTTTGATTCAACTCATTTTTTCCGCGGCCCCCTCATGCATGGTATGTTTTGAAGTTCTACGTTTGATCGCCAATCCTCTCCCCTCAGGAGGATGTTATTAGAGATCACCCTTATATTTACTACCCCCTCCTGTTGTGATCTTTCGCTGTCCTTTTTTACCCGACTCCTTCCTATGGAGGAGGTATCCCTTCCGCATACTTTAAGTCCCCCCACCCGGACCCCCGCGCACGCGTTAACAGTTTTAGCCCCCCCCCCCTCCCCTTTTTTCCGTGACGAGAAGATATGATGTCTACGAGTGACATCCCTTCTTCTCTTGCAAGTAAAAGCCTGATTTCTTCCCTCTCTAATTTTTTTCGCCCTCACGATACCTTTTTTTATCTTTTACACCTCCTTCCGACCGCATGTTCTACCGGTCGCACCTCCGGCACGGGCCTTGACCCCTAATTGCTCTTCTTCTTCCAGTCTCGATTTCAGGATTTCTCTCCTCCTAAGGCGTCAAGTTCGTCTCCCTCGACCAGTGAAAACCCCTTCCCCCGATGAGCCCCCCCCATACCTCTAAGAGATCTCTTCGAGTGGGGCCAAATCTTGTAGAGTGTCTGCCAGAGACGGTTGTCATTCAAACTTCAATAATTCCTTTTTGATTCCTCATTGTGAAACCCCCCCCTATTCGATGAAAACGCCGGGCCCTTTACAATTGACGACCCCTCATGAATTAAAGTTGACCTTTTCCCTCATGCAAGAGATGACCCACTATTGATCCTATGTTTAATATTTCACTGTCTGGGGTACTGCCCCTTTTTTTCCTCGAACTGGTTGTTCCGGGGTGCCTTTACCCCCTACCAGCTTTTTTTCACAAATGATTAGCAGCTCCGCTAGCCTTTTAAGACTAGTCTTACTCCCCCAGTGGGATACTTCTCTTTCCTTTTTGCATTAGACCCTTCTTCCCTCCCACATTCTGATTCGCAGGTTCCCGTTTTTAACAGAGACTCTTTTATAGGCCCAACCTTCAGTTGCCCTCTGAGCTGATCCAGCACGGACTCTTGGGTAGGTTTTTCCATTTTTGACTCCTCCCTATCACGTAGCCTCTTTTGTGAGATCTCTTTTTCGTGATTCAGTTTTCCTTTCGTGATCGATCACCTCAATTTTCATTCCCCCTTGCGAGGAACACCCCTATCTGCCGATCTCGGAGAACCCGATTTTTCCCTCTGCGAACTCTACAGGAAGACGCCCTGAATTGTCCCCCTTTTGACGATTTCAGTTCCAACCTCCGTCCGCAAACTACGTTCCCCTCTGCCAAGAAGGCGCACGGAGTATCTGCCAACTCTACCCACCATTTTCATTTTTAATTTACCAGGAAAAAAAGCGCTCAATGTTGAGGATTGCAAGTCGGCCTCTTCCGCATTCTTATGGTTCTCCCCTCCCATTTTCTGCCTTTTCCTACATGCAACGGCGAATCCCCCCCTCTGAATCCTTCGAGGATTATTCTTTTTTTTGTTCTTTTTTTTTGACCTTCGTTTTCTCCACCCATCTTCCTTTTCTTTGATGTTTGCCCTTCCTTCCCGCGTCCTTTTCCCAGATGAGTTTGATTGTTTGAACCCCATCTCCAGATAACCCCCCCCTTTTATGACCTCCTAGTTTTTCAGCCAAAATCTATTTATGTTAGAAGTTGATCTTTTTTTTTGCTTCTATCGACCTCCCGGCTTTCCCGGTCCCCCCACTTTTTTTTTTTTTTTGTGATAACGTTTTTTCACGCACACCTTCACCCCTTTCGTGCCCAAGCCCTTTATGACCAAGCTTTTTTTTTGACCCCGTCATTTGGCCCAATTTTCCGCTTCCTTTATGATGTATTCTTATGGCTAAAGTGAAGACCTTCCCCCTTCCCCAGATCCAGTTGTTTTGGGACGGCCCCCTTTCTTTTTTTCCACGCCCGTCCTCCTTCCGAGATCAGCTTGCCCTTCTCGGAGGCGAAGTTGTTCCCCCTCGCACGTGAGACTCCTCGTACCGTCCTCATCAGCTCCTCCCCCACGTAGTCTTTTCTATCATTTGTAGATGTCTTATTTCATAGATTCACCAGGATCGTTGTAGCGTGTCGAACCTCCGCGTCGTAGCCCCCCCCCCCCCGCGCGTCGCTCGCCCGTTGTTAACGACGCTGTGCTGACCCACACTGACGTCCCCATTAGGTTCCCTTTTTTAGACTACCTGTTTTTAACCTTCCCCTCTTCGTATCCGCTTTTTCCTTAGGTCACGGAAGGTTTCTCCTGCCTTGAAGTCCCCTCTGGTCCTGGTTAAGAAGTCGCACTTTTTGTACGACCACATGTCCTCCCAGTGGAGCTCATTTTAGGCCCCCCCCCCTTGCTTCCTTCTTCTCCTCTTTTTGTAAAACCTTTCTTTTTGCCAGATGATTTTCGCTCCGACCGTTTTTGTTGGTTTTTTTCAAGTCCAGATGAAGCCCCTTCTTAGTTGTTCTCTTCTCATCAGTAGGGAAAAGTTTCTTTTGACGCCGCCTCCGTTGCTTGCAGCCTCCCTGCCCTTTCCCAAGATCCTAGCCCCTCGTTAAAAACTTGCGTCCTTCTTTCGTCCGATACCTTCTCCTTTCCGAGGAAATCCTATTCTCATACACGTTTTCTTTTTATTGTTTCAGCTTATGGGATTGCTTCTCCCTCTTCCGATAAGTCTTCTGAAGTACGAAGATAGCCATCCCCTTCGCCAGAGACTCAGTTATTTGGTCGCCTCTTTTCTTCGATATTTTTCTCCGCGACATTCGTATGATCCCCATCTCGATTTTGGCCTGACCAGTACGGATCCCTCGGCTCCCCCCTTCCCCTGCGCCTTCTGGACATCTCCTTTTTATCCGCAGCGAACAAAAAACCAATTTTTCTTGTCTACTGTGACCAGTCTATTGCCCGGTTTTACAAAAACCTCCTTCTCCAGATTGCCATTTTCGATCAGGTGGGCCTCCTAGGGCCTGCCCACCCTTTTGGTGTCGACGATGTATTCCGGCATCCGGGCACCGCCAAGAATTCCCTTGAATATCAACATGGGCTTCCTTTGTCATGCCTCCTCGGCCGGATGAACCTCTGATTGGGAGTCTGGTGCACCCGTTTTTTCTTCCAAGGTGCGACCCTCGGGCTGGTGGCTTTCCGTACACCCTCCCTGGCTCACAAGTGTCCCCCCTCCTTCCCCTCATGGGGCTAACCCCTCTGGAGTTCCACGTAACCTCTAACCCCTTTTCTGTTCCTTTAGGTAACTCTCCTCGCCGGGTCCCTCCCAATTTCGCCCTCGGTAGTGGTCCTCCGTTCCCCCCCTTCCAATTTCTTCTCTGAGTCGTTGTTCGTGCTCCGTTTGGCCCTTTCTCAATTCATTGTCAAGTTCCCCCCCTTTCATGCACTTCGGTTGGGCCTCTTTACAGACCTGGCCAGTTTTCCCCGGCACGCTTTCCGCGGTTGTAAGTTTTTTCATTTGGATCGCATTTTCAGAATAATACCTTCCCTTTCTGACAAGTTCCTCTAAAGCTTTTTCCCTGTTCATCACTTGGGCCCCCCTCCTTCGCTGTTTCGGTTCTTCCCCCCATCCTTACCGACCCTTGTAGAGCCTTGCCTAGTACAGCTTCTACTCCCTTCGCTTTCGCGGGTCCTTACTTTTCTCTCCCGTTTGCTGGGCGTCCAACAAGACTTTTTTCCTTTCATCGGGTTCAAATGAGGAACCGTGCCCCCATCCGACCTATCTCTGAAGATGGTGTTCCTCTGTAATCACGGAGTATTTAATCTTCCAGTTTTAAGTTCATTCCTCCCGTCTCCCTTTTTAGTGCCGTTCTTACCCCCCCTTAAGATATTCAGGAATTCCCCCCCCCTAATTTTTCCCCCCTCCCCATAGAAAGAAGCTTGTCTGAAGTTGACTATCTACCTTCTTTCTCTTTCCCTTGAGAGCGGGAGTCTCTTTTAGAATCTCCTCGGTCCGAAAATTTTCTCATGGTGATTCACGCGGTGAGAGTTCATCTTACACAGGAATCCGGTTCTCCATTCTCCCTTATCCCCTGCTTTAGAACGCTGTCCCTAGCTATTCATACCGACGACCTAGATTCGCCTGAATGTTAATCGGCTTTGCGCACATTACCAACCATTCCTGTTTTCTCCCAAAAAGCCCTCCTCTGAAAATCTTTTCCCTCTTCTGCTTACCCCCCAGAACAGTCCTTTTTCCCCAGTTCCTCCCCCACCCTATGTTTTTTGGTTTTTTTTTCCCCCAGATTCCCAACCCACCGCTCTCTTCAGGGCTGATAATTCCCTCGCATTGGAATTGACTTCTCCTATACCTCGTAGTTGTACCCCCCCTCGAAAGCTCTATATGTCGGAGATTACATGTCCCCCGGAAACGACCCCCCCCGAAGTCAATTTACTTTTACCGGTTCTTAATTTTGCACAAGCGTCGGACACACTTTCCAAGTCTCCCCCCCCTCCTAGTGATTTTTCAAGAGAACATTTTTCCCTGACCAAAACACCTGTGGATACCTTTCAACCCGGTGAAGTACCCCCCGTGAAGAGGCCCCCCCTTGTAGATCCTCACGGTGTAACCCCCTTTTAGTTGATCACCCTCGAAAAGTCATTCATTTTTCTCCCCCCATGAGTTCCTTCCTTTTTGAATATAACATTCCCCACGAAGTTCCCTCCCGCGTAGGTCAGGTTTTTTCCAGACGCGAATGTAAACACTCCTCCTATTCGATACCCTCACTAACCTCTGCATTTTCCCTTTGCGCCTTTGCTGTCTCGGCTTTTTTCCCCGCGAAGGGTACTTTTTAGCCGGCTATGAATCCTCTACTAATACTCCGAAGGAACTGAACCCCCCTCCAAGGAGTTCTTGATCATGGTTATAGACCTTTTTTTTGGGTCGAGGACGTACAGAGGGAGACGAGGTTCCAATCATACTGACAGTGTCGGCGGACTTTTTCTGACAAAAGTCCCACGCTCTTTTCTTCTCCCCCGATGAAAGATTCCCCCTCACCGATTTTTAGCGCCCTATTTCTGGCGTTCATGATTCTTATTTTCTCTTTTTGTTGTCTCCCTTTTTTTTTTTTTTTTCTTTTGTTTTTTTTTTTTCTTTTCTATCGCAGTAAAATAGGTCTTCCCCAGAAAGTGTTTTTAAGCCTCTCGTCCCTGGTTTGACGTTTTGGCCGGGTAATTTTCTTGGACGATTTCCCTCTCATGCAGGCGGTTCTCCTCCGATCTCATTTTTCCCCCCCCCCTCGTTGTTGCTACCCTCTTTTCTCCCTCCCCGAAATAAGAATTGGATTCTTTAGTACGAAGCTCCTCCGACGCCACTCCCCATAAAACAGGAAATGCTTCCCCCGATTCCCCCCCCCAAACGTTTCCTGTCTGTCACCCCTTTGAATGAAAGAAGATCTAACTCCCCATCCATCTACATCCCTGAGATGTTCCTGGGGTTCACCACGTTGGGCCCGGAGAACTCTCCTTGCTTACCGAGATTCATTTTGGAGCAATTCATTTTTTCTTCCCCAGCGGCTTTGATACTCCTTCTCGCCGGCCCCTCACATAAGGCCCTTTTACACCATTCGCCAGAGCCTTCCTTTAAGTCTTTGTATGCAGATGTTGTCTCTCCTTGAGTCTTTTTCCCTATGGGAATTACGATCACCACTTTAACCCAAACGACCCCACGACCCTGATAGACGGAACTTCAGCTCTCTCCATGAGTGTCTCCGCCGTCCTTCTTGTTGCTTTCAGCGCCTCCCTTTCTTTGAAAAACTTAAGCCCCGTGTGTGCTCGTCCTTCCCCATAGACGTTATCACAAAGTAAGGGACTCTCGCGGGAGACACACTTCATTCTGGCCTCATGAGTTTTCATGAAAAGATGACTACATGCGGAATCATCGAAGGCCGTCTCCTTTCATGTTTTTTCCACTGACAACCCTTTCCTCCGCCCTTTGGGGGTTTTTTTTGACCCTTTCCTTACTCCGTCGTTGAACTGTGGTTCGTTTGTACCTCTGGTCGAGATTGTGAAGAAGCTCCGGTCCCCCCCTTGATGAAAAAGTTGTCCTCCTTCGGCTTTTTCTCTTTACTCAATGAGAATTGACACGACACCATAAGTTTTTTTTTTTCTTTTTTTTTTTTTCCTTCGTGTTACTCCGTTGTTCCTCTTTTTGACAAGATGCCCTCCCGGGATCAGGACCTTCTTCCCCCTCGCTTTTTGACTATTTTTTTTTCTCTTTGCGGTTAATGTGTAAACAGGAAGATGACTTGTCGAGTCTCTGTATCGTGTATCTTTCCCCCCTCTAGGACCCCTCTGCGTTTGTCGCCTTTTCTTTTGCGTAAAACATGATGTTTTCGGTAACCCTTCAGCCGAGTCCCCCTAGTCGCCAACGCTCTCGTTTTAAGCCGACTGTCTTTTTTTCTGCCCTCTTCAAGGAGTACAGATAATTAAACGTATCAGGTTGCTACCAAGTAATCCTCTACTAATCGTATCGAGCTTCCCCGTAGTCTCCCCCGTCGTCTTCTCAAATCGGCCGAAACCTCTACCCTCATTCTATTATTTAAAGTCACTGGTGATTCTTAATTGTGAAGATGGCGTTTTACTCCCTTGCAAGAATCTTTGCTTTAGCATCCACTTCTCACCTTATAAGATGAATGTCCCCCTTCCTCTGCCGGCAAGTCTTTCTACCTCAGCTATGCTATGACCCAATCCCCTGATGCATTCGGCAGATTTCCCCCCTTTCGATGTAAAGCGGCCGTTCGGACACCCGACTTGATCGAAGGAATTGTTGCAATATCCGCCCCTTCTCCCCACCGTCTTTACCCCTATGTCTAGAACGACACCGCCTCGGTTTACTGCATCCTGACTTTCCCCCTTCCCTCGACCCACGATGTCGTTTTTTCCTTGTTTCCCCTTTCCGCAATCAGGAGTTTTTTCCCTTGCCCAATACTTAAAGGGTTTTTCCTTATTTGGAATTTCAGGGCCGGACGATTGTTTCTTTGCTTTCCCCAGACTTTCCCGAGTACTCTCCTTCTCTCCCTTGCTGGCCATGGTCCCCCCCTCTCCCTTCATACCTCTTCACAAGGAAGAGCTCTTGAGAATGCCAGAACTCGCCCTACCCCCCGTTCCAATCCGACCTTTACCCCCCTATCTATTAAGTACCGTTGAGTCAAGTATCCCCCCCCCCCCTTAGACCCTCGAGGGTTCCTGACCGTTGATTTGATTTTTTCCCCAGACCTCTTTTCTAAGCAGGCGTGACTCCCCCAAATGTGTTTTTTTTGAAGATAGTGTTTTTTGAACCCACTCACCTGGTACCGGTAAAGAGGCGTATTTTTTTTCGCCTCGAGTCTCCCCAAGAGTACCCCTCTGTGTTTGTCCGACAGGCGAGTGTCGTATCACCTTGGCACCTTTGATGATGCTTTGTCCCTCTTCATTTCTGCCTTGTGAAGGAAGTCGAAAAACTTTTTGACCATGTGAATTCTGGTTTCTCGGCAGACCAAAGAACCTTTCTAATCTGTAGCCTATTTTTTGTGGTTCAACCCTTCCAATATATGTTCCGTAGATCCCTTTCTTTTTTGTAGCGTTCACTCCCCTTATTGACTGCTTCCCCTCGTGCTGTTTTCTCTCTCCCCCCTTCCCAGTTCCCTAAGTTTGGTCTGGGACTACGTCTTTGTGACCTCCTCTTTTGCGATATAATCATCCTTTCCTCCATCCCTCCCCCTCATTAGTGGCTGTCAACCATGACTGTTAATCTTCTGTTAGAGACCTTTTCTTTTTCTGAGAGTTTCTACCCTCAT
>Ga0179593_1276997_pt1 | contig 17281 bp, 20 predicted proteins | sample CZODoug2_1_08_16_FD_185931 | JGI IMG/M metagenome (GOLD analysis project Ga0179593, IMG submission 185931) | Vadose zone soil fungal communities from Angelo Coast Range Reserve, California, USA - CZODoug2_1_08_16fungal (PacBio error correction) | ecosystem: Environmental > Terrestrial > Soil >... | reverse complement strand
CCCAGAGCACCGCTTTCCTTCCTTTTTTTAACCCTCTTTCTTTTGAGTTCTTGTCCCATTTTAAACCCATGTGTTGAGTACTCTGAATGGCCTTCCTCTCATTTTTTTTAGGTTTCCGGTTGAGTTTTTCCCACTCTTTTCTATTTCTCTAAAGAATCACTTGACCCCCTGTATTTCTCTTGCTACCATCCGTCCCCCTATAGTCCGACCCAAACGAATAATTCACAAGCATAGTATTCTCGCCGCTCCCCTTTTACCCTCCCCATTCGCGCAAACTTTTTCTCCCCTCCTTCTTACCAACTTATTGAAGAAGTTGTCGCCAGGATCTTTTATCCCTGCGAGTAACAAAAGATTTGGAAAAGCCACGAATGAATTATTTTTGCTAGGACTGAAGAACAATTTCCTGAGAGGGTTTCCCTCTTTTTGGAGTTTTTATTTAGGGTTCCTCTCTCGTCTCCTCCTAGCTTCACCCTTTGCTGCTAGGAAAAGCAACCGAGGATTGAGATACGTTCTTTTCTTCGACACCCCAATTGGCCTTCCACAGACGTGTCACAATGGGACCCTCCTCCCACCCCGTCCACCCCTTCCACTTGTCTACTCAGCGTTAAGTTATCGTTTTGTTCCTCGTTACGTACCCTTTAAAAAAAAGCAAGCTTCCGTCTTCCTGTCTCTCTTTACGCTCTTCTACCGCGATCTAGAAACCCCCGTTCCGCAATTTCTTTCCTTCTTGCTTTCCCGCGTTTTTTGGGAAGATCAGGCGTCAGTCAGCCTTACGCTTAGGTTCCTTCCCTTTTTGTTCTCCTTTATTATTTTTATCATGACACCACAGTATCGGGGTATGTATGCTTTGAATGATGCGGCCCCTTTGCTTTTCCCCGACTTCCAGCGCCTCCTCTCGCGTAAGACCCTTTCTTCTATTCGGCATTCTGATCTCTTCCTATTCGTGTCTTCCGCTACTAGTGGCATCAATAGAGAACACTGTGCACTTCACTTTCGTGATACGGTTTCCTTCGAGCCTCTCTCCCTTTCCCTTTCTTTGTTTCCCATCGCTCCCATTAATTTCACCTTTACGTAAGAACCTTGTTGTCTGTTTCTCCGGTCTTCTTCCTCCTTGCCCTTCCGTCGCGGGCCCGGGACCCTATCTTTGTTACCCGTAGCAGCGCCAAGCATCATCCGCGTGCCAATTTTTGGACTTTTCCCCACTTTTTTCGTTCCCTGCTTTTCAATCTCTCTTCTCTTATCTCCCCTCTCTTATATCTACCTGCACTCTTTCCTCCTTACGTTTCTTTTTTTATGCCGTAGGACGGAAAATAGCTGGTGGGATCGTGAAATTTTTCCCGTCTTGCTCTCCGGGCACTCCGGGACGACCCCCCTCCGCAGCAATTACACTTTATTTTTATTCACTCTTCCTAAACGAGAAGAAGTCACCGCATACCGCCCCCTGCCCTCTCATCTCTTCTGCTATGTCCTTCCTTGCCTTTGGCTCTTCAGCCCCGTCCGGTCTACCAATCAAAAAGCTCACATCCTTTTGCCAGATTGACCGTTTCGTGTATTTGAGTTCCGAACCCCACCTTTGTTTTTTTTTTCAAAGAACACATTTGTTCCCCCCTCTTGCCGTCGGTCCTAATCCTCTTCTCTCCTCTGTACTCCCACTTATTCCTGCGCCCAGATTTCTCGCGCCCTAGAGAGATGGTAGCAATTCTTCCGATCGCCTTTCTTTTCTATCTTTCCCTCCTTCTTTTTTTGTTGATAGATGCCTAAATGTTTTTTTCTGTTACCCCTCCAGATCTCTAGGAGTTCAAAGCTGAAGGATCTCCAATTGTCCCTCCCCAACTTGGATCTGTCCGCGGATGCTGCAAAGTCAAGGAAGCCTGAATTTGCGAGTGTTAGTTTGGCGAAAAACCCCCCATTTTTCTTCCGAACTCCCCCTCCCCCTCTCGTTGACTTTATTCTTGTTGATTGATTTAGACGGAGGTTTTTACCGAGTCAATTCACTCCTTCCCCCCCAAGCATCACCTTTCGGCTGAGTCTTGAGCTAGTATAGAGTTATTTCTTAGTGGTGGTGCGAGTTCCTTTAGGGTTTTGCTTCGATCATGTAAGTGTCCCTAGTCTTTGGCTCTTTGTGTCCTTTTGAGTTCTTTGGCCTCAGTGATCTGTTTTAAATCCTTTTCCCTTTGCACTTGGTATTCCCTCTTCACGCACCGATTCGTTCACCACGTCTTTTGAAAAGATTTCGTCCATTGAGGACTCTTTGCCCATAACTGCGGGGCAGTTCCTGCTCCCCTCCCTCCTTCGTCGATTGCAGCGCTTCCTCGAACCCCCCCTAGTTTAAAATGAAATCCACCAATTTCTTCCTTTTACATTGATTCCTATTTTTTAACCTTATATTACCTTGCCCGCGTCCCTTGACGGCGTAGATTGAACCGAGAGCTTACCGCACCTCGGTTACTTTGAACTTTTAGGTCTTTCTGGTTCTTCTTCTTACGCCACCGCTGACCGCAATTTTTCCGCCCTCTCCTCAGCTCAAGCTTACTCGTCCGCGCAAGAATATGTTTCTTTTGTCCTGCTGATTTCTGATTGTTTCGCTGACCTCTTTCTCCTTTCTTTTTACCTCGCCGCCTCAAAGCCTTACTCTTGGACTCGTCCCCAAAATGAATTCACCACCCGCTTTTGTTCTTTTTGCTTCCTCCCCCCACCGATTCCAACGCGCAGCCCGCATATGTGTGGGTATCTTAAGCCCTGAATAATGCCCACACTTTCTTTTTCCCTTTCTTCCTTCTCTTTGCCCCTCCTTACCCGGTCCGACCCACCACACCTTCCTTGAAAAATTGCCCGCGCGGAGCCTCTAGGCCTTTGGCTTATATTCTTTTTTTCCTTCCTCGGCAACCGATTCCTCTCGTTTTCTTCGTTGGCGTAACGCGCCATCGAACTTTTCCCCCTTCCTCTGTTCAAAAGGCAGTGATAGCAAGTTATCTTTCTTGAAGGTTGTGCTTTTTGCCTGCACATCTGGGCCACCTTTTCCGGCAGGTCCTCTACACTCGGACAAGAACCAATTTCCTCATATTTTTCCCTATCGGTCCCCTTTTTATCCGATTTGAGACGAGAAATATTACGAAGTCCTCGCTTCACTTCTCTCCACCCTCCTCCCTCCCCCCCCCCCCATTTCCCTTTCCACATTTGGGTCGTGTTTCTCAACAAAAATAATTTTAGACCCCCAAATCAGTCTCTTTTCGCCCCTGATACCTTTGCGCCTGTCTGACTTTGGCCGGTCCTTCTTGTTGACTCTTAGATAGTTGTTACCTGTCCATTTCTGCAGGGTTTACAGTATCATTCGTTCGCGCGCTGCCTCTCCCCTTTTTTTGAACGGAGAATTTGTGGTTCCTCGCCCGTCATTGCGAAAGGGTTTGAGGATTTCTCCTTAGTATTTTTGCGTCTTTCTATCGATACGTCCCACGCTTTACCAGTCAAGAAAGGTCCCGGAAGACAAGGCACCCCCCTTCCTTTGCGCCGGGACTATAGGCGGACTCCGTAGTGAAGACCGTTTCTGCTACAACAAAGTCTTTGGATTGGACAGACACGTAAGGCGTCCTCCCTTTTGTCCCCCCATCCCAGTTGTATTTCTCTTTTGTGATTCTTCATTTCATCTTCTCTAACTTTTTTATGATTTCTCGCTCTGTCTGTCTGTTATCATTGATCCCCGCTTTTGTCGTTTGTAGCTGCCAGGTTTCTTTATTTTGCTTCTCCCCCTTATTGCTTTCTCCCGCCCCGATATTTTATGTCCTTCTTCTCATTAGCGTAAAATGTCCCCTGTCAGGAAAGGTACTATTAGATGTTCCGTTTCTTTTAGCGTGCGAATCCCCCTCTCCCCTGATCATCCTTTCCCCCGTCTTTTGTCCCTTTTTGTGGACCCCGCCACTGCACAAAAGGTGCTTAGCATTGCCCTGCCCTGCCGTTTGTGTTGTTCCATTCGTGCCTAAGCCCCATGCAACAATTCCTTTTCTCCAGTCTGGCATTTCCCCTCTTCTTTATTTTGGACCTCTTTCTCATATCTTTCAGTTTCTGAAAATGCTGTGCTTCGCGGGGGATAGAATATTCGTAAACGCGTCCTGTCCGCCTTTGTGGTTTCGTCGACCACCTTCTTCCCCTTCCCCTACCCAAGAGCTTTATACAATGGCTCGTTCTGCTTCTGAACGAATCGGCAGCGGCATTTCACATCGTATCTTCCTCAATTGTCTTCCTTCTTTACCACCCCTTCTTCTCTCCCCTAAACGCTAGCTTAGGTTTCTGGCGACAACTAAGTCTTGCGCTGTCCAAACTGAAGAAGGCTTTGGAGCGCAAGTTGGATTTTTATCGAGTCTTTTCCCCTCTCTTCCGTGCACTGAAGACACCCTTTCCCGCTTTTGGATTGCCTCTATATCTTGTATCATAATTGTTTTTTGAGTTAGATGAAAACACGGTGCTCTTCGGTCCTACTTCGTCCTGCACTCCTATCCGTATCTGCCCCAGTCTAAACTGCAGTCAAGATTGAGCTAACCCCCTTTTTGCTCCTTTTGACTCCCCCTCCTTTGCGTTTTTGTCTTGAAGACAATGCCCCTTCGCGGTTCTTGGTCTCCCTCCTTCTATCCCTTCGTCCTCCTTTAAGGTCTTTTCTTGACCCCCTTATTCCTCCCAGTCTCCTATTTGCTGCCGGATAGCTCCCGGATTTGACTCCCCATAGAAATCCTCCCTTCCATAATTCCCGCTTTCCCTGGGCCGTTGCCCGTGTTCTGCTTCTTAAGACATGACTTAAAGACTGAGAGACCATCGAGCGTCTTGCTCGAAGCACCTTCTTTTTCTCTCCTTTGTATTTTTGATACACCCTCTCTTTCCCCTTCAGATAGAGCGCCCGGGACATGGGAGGGATATTTGTTTTCTTTCTTTCCCTCTTCCCTTCTGGCGCCCTCCCCCCGCGTTTACTCTCTTTCCCTGAATCCCCCGTTGCTGGGCCTATGTCCACATGCCCGGACTGCAAGGTCTCGGTTTTCCCCACCTTTTTCTCGTTCCTCTCACTTCTTACCATCCACCTCCTCTCCTGTTTTTTGGATCAGGGGAATCCTGAAGTCAGTCGTCTATCCGATTTTTTTTTCCCCGTTTCTCCTTTTCCTTCGATCCCATCAGTGCCCTTCTGCCAGTACGTCACCAACGTTTCAACCCCCCTGGCCCCTTCATCCTGAGCCCCTTCTTTTGATCACTATTGCTGCATTCTCTCCTCCCTCTAGAGCCCCATTCGAGAAAAGGGGACCGGATGTTTTGTTTTTTTCAAACCATCAGAGCGTGTTTCTATGAACCCCAAACCCAACCCGCCTTCACCCTTTTATCCCGCAGGCTATTCACATGGTTTTTACATTTACTCTCCCTCTCTTCCCGTTTCTTTCTCTTCCCACCTGCATCATCTTTCCCTGCCTTCTTTCCGCGTCCCCACTACTTATTCCGCCCGCTTGCGCCCACTTTTCCCCTCCCAAAACTAGTATGAGAGAAGCGATCCTCAAGAACCCCGAGTTATTTCACCTCCTCCCTCTCCCCCTCCTTCCGTCCCTTCGTGACGACGGTTTCCGCCTTCTTCTTTGGTTGATTTTTTAGTTTCACAACATGTGGGGGGACAATCAGAATGTTCCCTTGAATTATTCTTCGATTTCCATTTCCTCCCCCTCAGGTTTTTGCTAGGGTTTTGTACATTATTTTTTTGAAGGATTTATCTGGTGGCAGGGCCGGTAGCAGCGGACTTAATTATTCCTTTTTTTTTTTTTGAATGCTTCCTCCCGCCAATCCCTCTTCGAACGCTCCTTCCCGCTTTCGATTTGCTTGTTAAGCAGACTTGGGAAGACCTGTTCAATTCTTTGCGCCTTCCCCGCAAAACCTACACAAAGTTCAAATAAATCTATACTCGCCGTTATAGTTCTGGAATTTGATGCCCGCTTTTAGAACTCCTCCCCTATTTTCATCTCCTTTTCCTCCTTTTCCCCTCGAATACTCGCCCTTCTCACATAGGTTACCTGCTCGTTCTTTTTTTTTACTTTTCGAGGTAGTGTTGTGTAGTTTATATTTTTTTGGCTTCTTTCTCACTTTCGAATTCCTTTTTTCCTTTAGGACTTTTTCTACGGAAAACCCGTCCCCACCTTTATGTGATAGTATCAGTTATGGGAGTCGGCATGGGATCCTGTGCCTTTTTATGCGATTTTCCTCCTCGAGTTTCCGCAAGTTCTTCCTTATTCTGATAGTGTAGTAAGCTAACGCCTCCGCCTAAGCCCGCCCATTACCGCGGCGTAAGCGTTTCAAGGATGAGCTCTCGTGTTTGTTTTTGTCCGCTTCCTGTTGTACCTCCCCCTTGTTCGTTCTTATCCCCCGCTTTTTGCTTTAGGTCCAAGTATATGATTGCTGTTCCTCCGGGCAGGGCTGGATATCGCTTGCCTTTCTCATCCTTCCCCCTTTCTTTTTACCTCGTTAGCATTTTTTTATTTCCCCCATTCCCTTCTTTCGTAGCATGCGCATCGCCGCTTCCAAACACGCGATATTAGTACGAACTACTGCCTCTTCTCCTCGTTCGTTGCAGCCTTCTTTCACTCTCACCTCTCTTTGTCGCTAAGCGTCATCCGCCATTCCAATTTCTTATTGAACGCTTTTCGCCCCGCCTCCCTTTTTTCCCCCCCCCCCCCTACCCATGCGCCCCCTCCCCCCTGACCCTTTCCCTCGATCCCCCCCTCCCCTCTGTCAGCACACACGCTAAAGATGCTATCACGCCTTGAATCAATGAAATTTCGGTTCGGGTTTTGCCTGCCTTCCCTTTCCCTACCCAATCAAACAGAATCCACCACCTCCCCTTTCTCCTTTGTAGGAGTATTGCATAACCCCCATGTGGTACAAAAGACCCAACGCCCGGTCAAAGAGGAAGTTAATCCCCTCCCTTCGTCCCTTCTCCTGCCTTATCTCAGCTTTCTTTCCTCTTATCGTATTTCTATTTCCCTGCCGAGCGAAACTTCTCCTTCCTTCTTTTTACATAAAAGCGTGTGTTGATAGATAAAGCTTTTTTTCATACCATTTCTTTCTCCTATTTCTTCCTCAAACCAATCTGCTCTCCTCCTTTTGTCTCTATGGCGTAACATCGTCCCGATCTTATTGACCGGGTCTGCTTTTTCCCCTTTTTTTGTTTTTTTTCTCCCACAAATTTTTTCTTCCCGCCCTTAACTCAACCTTCCGTAGGGTTTTGAGATTTCTTGACTCTGGATGAAAGGAAGAGGAATCTTCCAAGTAGCTGATTCACCCCCCCCTTCTATCCTTTCTCCTTTATGCTTTCCTTATTCTCTTCAGCATCTTTTTTTTTTTAGACCAGAAATGGTGTTTTTACCCCTCTCTACAAGTTGTCAACTTTTTTTTGGGGGTGGTCATTGTGAGTGAAGAGTCGCGCCCCAGACTGGACCTTGCACTTCGACACCTTTTCCCGCTATTCGTTTCACACTCTTTTTTCCCTTCAACTAACCGATATGCGTCAGAGACCGTGAATTAATATAGGGTGTTCTCATGTTTTTTTTCCCAGCGCGTCTCCCCGCTTCCATCTGCTTTCCCGAAGAAACGGCAATTGAATAACCCATGACAAACCTCCTAAATGGATTCTTGTCCTTCGCCCTCTTTTTGACCCCACAATTTTTATTGACTGTCTAGAAATGAAGACCACCTACGACTAGAAATGAGACCTTATGAGCACCTACAATCCCCTGCTTTTCTCCGCTCTAACTCTGGATCTGGCTGATTTTTAGCCCCCTATCTCTCCTTGAGAATTCTTCTACCAATCCGCTTCCAACATTTTCTTTTTCTCGATTCTTTGTCGCTGCTCAAGACTGAGCGAAGTCGATAAGCCGTGAACTCCTTCCTTCTTCGCTTCATTCAAAATGTCTTCTCTTTCTCCCCCTCCCTGGACCCTCGCCTTTTTAGCATCTTGATCTCCTGTCTGGGGTATCTGTACGTGCGCCCGGTCTAACAAACTCATGTCGCTATTTTCACAATGAATAATCCTCGACCCAAAAGATCATGTGCCTAAACCATCGAGGTTCTTAAGAATATGCTCCCCTTTTCGTCTTTTCCTTTCGTTTACCCCCCTCTATTGACCACTTTTTCCCCCTCGTGTTTGTCAGAGCCCCCGGTATCGAAATCCAGCTCCCCGTTAGCTCTAAACGTTCTTTGTGACTTTTTCTTCTTTGGCTTCTTGTGACCTTTTGTGGTTCGCCCCTTTCGTTAAGGCCTAAATCGACGTCGACTTCTTTTAATGGGTTACCTCTTCGCCCGCCCATAAACGCTCCTTCTCTTCCCCCCCCACCCCATCCCTTGCACAACCCCACTCCCACCCCCCTTCTCTGGGTATTCCTCAGGAAAAAAGAATTTCCATTGCCCCCACAATAAGGTTTTCATTGTCAGATCATTTGTTCGCGTCGTCTCTTTTTTCCTTCCTTCGTTCGCTTTTCGAGCCCCCCCTTTCTGCGTTCCTCGAGGTTGATGAGGGCGGGTTCCCGTAAGATCGCTAAATGTTTGTTTCTCTTTTTATTGACCTCCCGACGGTCTTTCTGATTTCTTTAGTGCGCCAGACAGTTCTTGAGGAGCGATGACGGTTCAAAGAGGTGGAGGTGCCCATTCTTTTCTAGGGGCGGTTTAATTCCCTTTTCAAATTTCTCAGGAAGGCCTGAGCTTTCTTCACCGCGTTCTGTAGTATAGTTTTTTTTACCTTGGGGACAAGGATAAGCTCGGGGGGCGTATACTTATTCTTTCTGATTTCTTTTCCCCTGGATCTCATTTTTTTTCTAAGTCCTGTTCCCTTCTTGAGTATTTTCGTTTTTAGAGGCCCGGTTGTTAGTGGTGACGCGCTCTCAGGGGTTTTTCCCGTCATTCCTTAGCTTGGTCATCGATCTGTCTCTCCTTTCTGAGCCATTCGGTCCCTATCGGTCTCAGGCGAAAGCTTCAATTATGCGGGCAATGTGATTTTTGACTCGATAGAGACGTTCAGCTTTTCTTGAGCTCCTTTCAGTCCTGATGCCTCCTCCTTCCTCCCTTTGAGATGCCTGATCCCCTCGTCGCTTGTGCTTCGACAGCGTGCCGTGAGTAACACAGCGAAAAACCATCTCTCTTCCCATTTCGTTGCTCTTCTGATAATTCCTTTCCGCTCGCTGATCTGCTTCCCTCTGTAGCTACCCCTCTTTCTTTCCTCTTGTTTTTTTCTCGAATGGGAATTCAGCGTATCGAAGTCCTTTCCCTTTCGGCACCCCCCTCCATGTTCCCCCCCCCCTTCGCTTTCCCCTTTTTTTGTTCTCTCTCCGTCATAGTCACTGGAAGTCGACGGCATAAATATGCCTTGGTCTCAGGCTCGTCCAATCGGGACCCTTCCTTCTTCTTTCCTTCTTTTTTCTCCCTCTCTGCAACTCCCTCAGATATCCCTCTGGCTGGTCACTCGGCATGGTCCAATAATCCTCCCAATTTGATTTGCCAGCTTTTGCTGGTTTTTCCCTTCTTTCCCTCTTTTCGTGCCCCTGACTTTTTCTCCTATACTCCCTTTTTCCTCGTGTTGGGCCCTCTAATTAGAATCAAGTTTTTTTTGAGTCAATCTCCAGACCCCGTCTAAACCTTGGCCTTATTCCGTTCTCCTTCCCTGCTTCCGTTGGCAATTCTCATTCAGATAGTTTTTCCAAACAAGCAGACCATCTTGCGTAAGAATTGTCTTATGGTCCTCCCAATTTTCAACGTCCTTCCCCGCCATCTTTCCTTCTCTTGGTTTTCAGCTATAGTTTTTTCCAAGACCCCCCCATTCTTCGTCCCCTTGTCGGATTTTAACGCCTGGAGCTAAGCATTGAAAGGACTCTGCGATCTTTTGGCGTCTAACTCTTGATCCCTCCCCCCTCCAACCCTTTTCCCCGCTCTTTTCAGGGGACCTTGTTCCCTATTTCTGGTCCTTTTTTTTTTTTGTTTCCGTTGCGAACAGGACGCGTTAAGAAATGCCCGTTTTGACCCTTCTTAGATCCACTTTTTTTTTCTAGTATCATGATCAGCGAGCTCTTCGTATGCTTCGAGATCGAGGCTGAAGGACTTTCAGATTATTTTTTATTTTCGGCCCCCCTCTTCTTTACCTAGGTCGTTTCTCACGCCCCACCTCGTTCCTCTTTACTTTGCCTCACGTCTGAATAATTAAGGTCCACATGCCCCGCCGAATCTAGGGGGGGAGCAAGCCTCTCTGCCCCCTGCAGCTTTTTTTCACTCTCCCCCCCCCTTCCTCATGCCGATGAATCCTTTTTTGCTGAATGGAGGGACGAACTTCAAGCACCTAGTTTCCCAATATCTTTCTTCCCAGTTCCTTCTTTCCGACCATCACTCCCTTTATCGTTTGCCACAGAGACCACCCCCCCACCGCGCCACCCTCAGCCGCCCTTCTCCCTTCTTTCGATCGCAGTTTTTCTCATCGCAGACTGATTCCACTTATGGTAAAACCCCGAGGGCCCTGATTGACTTTTTAATTTACCCCCACCCCACTTTTTTCGACCCTGCTTTCTGCCTGCCTTTTTCCTGCGACCCCTTTCGTTTCCTTTTGCGTTTAAAGACTTGTCTTCTTCCCCCCTGTCTTCATTTCCTCCAGTTTACCTTTCGTGTCTATAAGAGAGCACCCTTTTTGACCTAAACCAACCTCCTTTCTCCTCTCACACCCCATAGTAGTCTGAGTCTCATGCTCTCCCTATAATGTACCCAGCCCTCTTTTGTGCGCCGCCCTAGCGTACAGCTTCCCAACTTCCTTTTTCTTAAGACCATGCGGACGGCTTTCACCCCCCACAATGATTTGTATGGCCCCCTCCCTCCTGAATTTTTGCTGTGGTCTTATGGAGACCCACATCTAGAGGGTTGTCCAATTTTGTTTCCAGTTTTGTGGTCGTGGTCTCTCTCGCTTCCTTCTTTACGTTTCCCTCTTTTCCCCCTTTGTTCGAATCGGAATTTGCTTTAACCGAACGTCTTATGAAGATCTCCACGTCTCTTTTTTGTCCTTACGCCGGACTTTTTCTCCAGATCAGTTGTCCCTCCTTTTCAGCCCATCCCTCACCTTCTTCCCACCAAAGCGGCAATTAATTGGCATCCTCGAGGTTCAGGGTGGTGTAATAATCCTTCCCGCTTCAACTCTCTCCCTTCAGATCGGTCCTCTCCTTTACTCCCCCCTCCTCACCTCCTGCCACTCTCCGCCATCTTTTCCCCCGCGTCGGTTCTTTTTTTTTCTCCCCTGTTTTTTTTTCGCCTTTAAATTTTGAGTCACGATAGAAAGTGGCATACTGCTTTAGACGCACGTCCTCCCCCCCCCCCCCCACACCTTCTTTTTTGTTTCATTAGCTTTCCTCTGCTCTCCGGTGGTTTCACCCTTTGAAGAAATATGTTTTAGCCGTTCCTTTGTTTGCTCCTTTTTTCATAGTTTTTCTTTTTTAACTTCGAGGCCTTCCTCTCCCCCCCCCTACATAGGTCCCTCCCTGCGGGACGTTCTTTTAAGTTTGAGAACTCTATCAGAGAATTCATAGTTGATATTCTCCCCTGACATCCCCACTTTCCTTTCTCCTCCCACCATCTGTTTGGCTTCTCAGTTTCCATTGTGCATGTCTGCCTCGTAGTCGCCAGGTTCTCCTGCGCCGACCCTTTCCTCCTCGCCCCTTGTTTTTCACTTTCCCCCGTTTCCCCTTCGCAACCTGCATCAACTTGCATGCCCGCCTCTTCTCTTAGACCTGCCCCTTCTGACTCTATTCTTTTTCGTTTTGTACAAGACGTGTGCTGAGAATCTTCGGGTCCTTCCTTGATTCACATTTTCCCCCTCTTTTGACGCCTTCAAACGCCGCCATGTCCCCCTCAACACATTCACGTTCCCACTATATTGACGACTACCAAACACTTGCCTTTTTCTTTCCTCCGCCCACTAGAATCCATCCTTTCCCCCTCTTTAATCGTACCGAATCGCCGGCACCCGGTCACTCCTTTCCGTTGCTGCCCCCCGTGTCTCCAAATCACCCCACAGTCCCCCTCAAGATCGTTCGTGTAAGGCGGCGAACCAATGACCAAAGATTGGCTTTATGCCCGTTTTCCTCCCCATTCCGCTTTTTCTCTGTCTAACATCCCTGAAAGGATTCTTCCCCTTTTCGTCTTTATAATTTCCCCCTCTTTTCGTTCTTTATCCTCCCACGTGCGTGTCGTTTTCTCAGCCCTCCTGTTTTCTTATACCTGACAATCGCGTGGCGCGGCTTTCTCACCGACCATGTCGCTTTTTAGAGAAGAAAATTACGCCGCCCGTCTTTGTCTCTCCCTACCCTTCCTTTTCTGACCTTATTCCCGGACCTCCCCCCTTGTTCCCCTAAATGGGATTTGTTTCTGGCCAACACATTTATTAAGCTAATGCCCCCGATTCGTAGGTTTCGGTCTCTTTTTGTCTTTCTTTACTGATCTTTTTTCTTCCCGGTCCTCCTGAGGGTCCCAGTAACCACGATCGACCTTGAAGACGCTCAGTATCTGAGACTTCCCAATTTCCCTCGTGTTTTTTTTTCAGCCTTTCTGTTTGGAAATTCCATTCACCTTGTCCTTTTTCGATGGTTGTTCCCTTTGGCTTTTTCCTGAGCCTCTTCACAGACTTTTCCTTTTCCCCCTCTCGCCTTTCTGAAGACCCCCAGCTATTTATTGGCCTCTTAAAAGACTCTGTCTTCAGCCCCCCCCCCTTTTCCATAACGGGTCCTCTACTTTTCTCCTTCATTTCGAGCCCGCGATTGCCGACGAAAACTGGCCCAATAATCAATTTTTTTTAAGCTTACCTCTTGTTTTTCCCCTTTCCCTTGAGACCCAGTGCGAATTGAAATTTCCCTTCCGTCCTCCAATTCTCGAGACGGCACTGAGAACCGAGACTCCAAATCTTTTTCTTTCCCCCCTTAAGTCATTATATTGTCTCGACTCACGGTTTTCCACTCTCCCAGCAATTGAACTAAGATGTACCCTTCCTCGGAATTTGTTGGTCAGACTATTCTATTTCTGCTCCTTTCTTTCCTACGACTCCCTTATCCATCCCGACTACGCCTTATGGATAGTAGGAGGATATCGTCATCATATTAAAACGACCCTCTACTGAAATCCCGCGCCCCAGTCCCCTCTCCCATAGTCCGACTCTTTGGGATTCTTCTGGAATTCCCGCCCCCCTTTGACTTCCCCGTTCCTCGCTTCTTCTCCCCAGTCATCCTTAACAACAATCCCTGCTCTAAAGTTTTTCCTCCTCTATTCGCGGTTGCTCTTCTATTCCTGTTCTTGCGAACGAGTTGAACCTGCTTGCTAGTAGGTTTTGAGTAGTATTCCCCCGCCGCTCTTACCTGGTTTGGATAGCCCCGTTCTTTTCCCTGCTTGTCGTTTTTGGCTGCAGGATGCACGGTGGCTCTCCAAGGCGGAGTACCTCCCCGCCAAAGATGTTTCATTATCTTTTCTGGTGAGGCCTTTCCTATTCTCCCCGACTTACTGACCTTATTCCCCTTTTTTTCCTGCCCCCATCACCCTCCCCACATGCCAACATAATTACAAACCACCAAACGTTGTCTTTTTCCTCCGTCGCCCCCCCCCTTTTTTCGGCTTTCCCCCCCCCTTTCTCATCCGATCAGGCGATCCTGTGTTCTCTTTTTCCCCCTTACTTCTTCCTTGCCCTTCTGAGAGTTGCGCGCGCACTTAGGTTTTAGATCGGAGCTTCGACCCCATGTTTGCTTGTGTTCTTTTTCCCTCTTCCTTGGCTTATCCTTGCGCGCTTCTCCTGACCGTGCTCTGGCTTGATCGGCAAACTCGGGTTGGCAAGAAAGCCCCGGACTCTCTTCTTAACTAATGCTGTCAGGCAGTCATCGGGCTCCCTCCTTGTCAAACACCCGTTTTTTCTAATGGGACATTTTCACCCCCTCTTTTCGAGCCTCCAGGTGAACCCCTCTAAGTGTTATCTCCTGATCACTCCATTTTCTATCACCTCTCTTCCTTTCTTCTTTGACTTCGGGAGCATTTAGGAGCAGGTCCTTGTTCTTTTTTTGCGCTCTCCCCCGTGCATTGGATGCGTATTCAGAAGAATTTCTCATGGATGCCCCCGCCTCTTGAGCCCTTTTTACTTTCTTCTCCAGTCAGCGAAGTACTCGCATTATTTTTCCAAGGTGATATGTTGCCTTTTTTCGAATCTTGGGTAGCCCCCCTTGTCCCCAACAGCCTTTCCTTTCCTTGGATGTTTTTCCCTCGATCGAATCAAAGGGAATCTCTCCCGGTCATGTACAGCTCTTTTGTCCTCGAACCTTGTGCACGAGACGACACACCAACCACACTCTTCCTCCTTCCACCTCCTTTGAATAGATCTATTAAAGGTCCTTGATCGTCCTTGGATGTTTCTTACGTTTTCTCTTTCCCCCCCCGCTCTGTCAAGCTTTTCTTTCTTCCAAGCAGCCCCTTCTCGGCCCTCCCCCCCAGCGTTCAACGGCACCCCCAGTGAGCTGAGTGTTGGCTGCTACCCGTATTCATATTTCCGATCCTTCCAGCGAGCCATCTTCATAATTCCTCCCTTCTCTTCCTCGGGCTTCCGGTTTCCATTTCCCCTGATGCCCTTAGAAAGAAAGAGGAAGCGCGGAATCCCCCATCCCCAGTCTCGTTTACCCCCCCCCCTCCATTGAGCCACTCCTGTGTGTCGCCAAGCGGGGATTTTACGGCACGCTCCTATTTCTTGACCCTGTAGTCGTCTCCTGCCCGATAAGCCATTTGCCGGTTGGTAATGGTATATAAAATCAGTTTTTGTTGATCTCTCCCTCCGCACCCCTTCCTTTTAACATGGCTTGCCTAGTCTGTTCACGGCCAGATGGGAAGATATTTCCCTGGACGGCCCCTCCCGACCAATCTTTTAGCCACACTTTTGAGCGTAGGCTAATTGTTTGCTTGCGCCCCCAATGGCCTTCGTTCTTGGTCCAATCGATTGTCACTTCCCGCTTGTCCGACGGAAGTGAATCTAAGGAGAGTTGCACCTCCTTGCGCCTCAGATTCACTTCTCATTGCGACTTACGAATCTTTTCCCACACAAGCCTTTCTAAGCGCTTGTTCTTTGCACATGGGTACCGATTTCAAGGCTGCTTTACTCCCTAACGGCTTCGAATTCCCCTTGAGACCCTTCTCCCAGCGAGTTTCACGGAGTATCGTCCCTGATTTTCTCCTCCCATCTCCTCAGATAGTCTCCCTTTCCTTTTGACGGGACTTCTCATCGAGTGTTTTCTTTATTTGGTCAACTTCTAGACACTCCTCGCCCACCTTCTTTCCTTCCCTTGAAGGCTGTCATACCGGACCGGACCTGCTCTTTTTTTCCCCGGGCTGAAGACGTGCTGCCAGATTTACTCCCCTCATTGACCCTGCGTAGTTTTGTCTTTCCTTTGGACCGTGAACAGGTCCGTCGTCTCAATCTCGATTGTTCCCTGTCACTGCTCCAAATTTTCTTGGCCACAACGAGGTCCCCCCGGCTTTGCTCGACGAACAGATCTTTTTCTTTTCGACGATGATGTTTGATATTTTTCCCTTTTCCCCATGCATTCCGAGCTGCGGAAACCCATCCTTCTTCTTTTTTCCTCGGTGCTTCCCAAGTGCCCTGTGTTTGTTTCTAAGACAGTTTGTAGAGAATCCGTCAGAGTGTATGGTTCATTCAGTCTTCTTTTCTTGCCCCCTCTTTCTTCCTGTCCCCCTATAATTTTTAGCGCCTCCCCGGCCAGGTAGGGCTTCAGTTTTCAATAAGCCAGCCCTCGGGTTATCCAACCCCCTCTCACCGTCCGCCCCCCCCACCATAGATTTAGTCTGTCAAGATGGATTCCTAACCCTTAACCCGCCTCCCCCCCCCGCGTTCCCAACCTCTCGCTTCCCACCGCATTTGAAAACGCCGTTATCGCTACACCTTTCTTTTTTCCTCGGCCCAGAAAAAACTGATTTTTGTACCAGCTAATTCGAAATTTGAGAGGCTCTTGAGCACCAAATCCTTGGTAGTTTTCTTTTTTTCACGTTTATTGGTTTGGGGCTTGGGTTTTGGTGCTTCCTCGGGAGAGTCCTTCTCTATTTTTACCCGTAGGTTCATAGAATGTCCTTCCCGTTGCCCAGTTTTCTCCTTCAGCGCATTCCTTCCTGGCTGGAAGCAGCCCTCATTTCCACCTTCCTGTCCACCTGAACTTCCCCCCCCCAATCCCTTTTTTCTCCCTTCCTTTGTTTTCCTCTCTCCTTTTAAATTCGATACGTTACGAACGGCCTCCCCCTCCCCTCATGTTCAATTCTCGTCTTCTCTCCTTCTAATCTCACAAGTCGCCCTCTGGCTTTCTCCTTCCTTCTCTTCAGCGGGTGGTTCAGAGACTCTTTTTTTGTCAGACCTGTCCGCCTTCCCCCCTTTTGTTCGGTAGAAGGAGACGGATTGTAACCACCCCCTTTTTTCTCTCGTTGCCTTCGGATGGTTTTTTCTTTATCGCCCCCTTTAATATTAATATTCTCCTAGCCTCCATTCATAATTTCTGGTACCAGTATAGTGCCCGGCAACTCTCCTAGCCCCTAGGGCCTTTTCCCCCTAGCCGAGGAGGGTGATGTTCATCCTTGCTTCCCTTCCCCCTCCCAGCACCCATTTATGTTCTTCGATACCGGGTTTTTTTCTTTTTTTTCAAGTCGTGCCTTGTTCCATAGTTTTGTTTTAGTTCCCTCTTTTTTTCTTACGTGCTACCCATCTTTTAAGCGCGTGCATTTTGATTGACCTCATAGTTGCCACACCTTAAATCTCCTTTTTCCCCCCCAGCGGACCTCTATTTCATCTCTTTTCCTTTCCTTTATCCGCTCGTCGTTTTTCCCTTCCCTTTTGCCCCCAGGAAACTTTTTCGTTCCCTGTTCATCTCATTTACAATTTCCTTCCCTGCAGGCCGGGTCCCCCCCCCCAGCGCCCTGCTTTACACTTTCATGCCCCCCGATTCAAAACTCCTTCTCTAAACCACGCTAATCTGCAATTCCCCGTTAATTCCTATGTCCCTCTTAGGACTTTTCCCCTCTCTTGGCCGCGGCGTTCTCCTCCCAAGAAATCGCTGGACCTCTGACCCGTCAGGGAAGGGCCTTCCCCCAGTGGTCGCCACCATACCCCTCCTTGTAGCCCCGTCTTCGGTAAACCCCTGAGAAGATCTCGCAGGATCTCTTCCCTCCTCAGTCTTTCTACTTCATGCACATGGTCTTTTTTTCTTTAAGCTCCTTCGCGGCT
>Ga0179593_1723236_pt1 | contig 17282 bp, 22 predicted proteins | sample CZODoug2_1_08_16_FD_185931 | JGI IMG/M metagenome (GOLD analysis project Ga0179593, IMG submission 185931) | Vadose zone soil fungal communities from Angelo Coast Range Reserve, California, USA - CZODoug2_1_08_16fungal (PacBio error correction) | ecosystem: Environmental > Terrestrial > Soil >... | reverse complement strand
CCGCGGGTGCTCGAGGAAGCTTACTCACTCGCGATGGGTTTTTGGATGCCTCCCGACCCTTCCTCTCAACTTCTTCCTTTTCTACTGCCCCCTATGACCAATCGACTTTTTTTCTTCCTCTGTTCCCCCTCTCGGAACGGCTGGACTCCAAACCCCAGGCTCAGCAACTTAGGTTCCTGCAACGCCTCCCAAATTCTCCTCCTAGTGCTCATTTTAGACCAACTTTTGGCCCCCCCCAAAGAAACTGCTTCTGAAGGCAGGAAGCATCTTTCCCCCATTTTGATTCACTTCCAATGAGGGGCCTCTCGTTGCTTTCTTGATCTACCGCTTCTTGAGTTTTCACTTATGGATTGCAATGGGAGGTAGCCTTGGATCGAACCCCGATGCGATGTGATAATCTTTTCGGATCTGCAATCCAGTTGGAGCTCTAACCCCCCCCCCTTATACTGTTTTAATAGATCATCCCCCCTGCCTTGCGAAACCTCGCCCAGCGTTCCCCTTGTCTGCGAGGGTCCTTGTGGTTGTTTGGTCAGGTCGCTCGTTAAGAGCATGATTTCCCGTTTGATCTGCTTGCTGTTCACCATTCTCCTCTTTTTTCTTCCCCCCGCAGAAGTTTCCAGAGGTTTGCCTTGTACTTTTCCGCTTCGAAAAACCTCGGGGTACTCGTTGTGTTAAAGCTGGGGATTCCTTGGACACTTTCTGCCCTCCCTTAACGTTCTCTTTTTTTCAGACCTTCCTTCCTTTTTGCATGATTCCCAGAGAGTGGAGCCTTTTTTTCCTGTGCCCCCGCCGGCTTGAAGAATCACGGACCGACCCCTCTTCGATTTACGAACCACAATAGCGTCACCCTCCTGTGAGTTTCTCTCCGTAGGTTTTTCTCAGCTTTTCGTCCTATTCTACGTGTCTGGGTCTGCCATGTTTTTTTTTTCATGACAAAGTTTTCTGTCGTGTAACGCATCCCGGATTTCTCCCTCATTTTTCCCCCCTTCCTGCTTTTTCTCTCGCTGATTTTTTTTTTTCGTAAGGATTCTTTTTCCCAGGAAACTTCATTTCCCCCGCACGATCAGCAGGAAGAGTCTGAACCAATGACCGAAAAGCAAAGCTGGAATCTTTGGCGCCGCCCATCCCAACCTCAGCTCGAGGCTTTTAGGGCTTCGAAACTAACTCTCAATGAATAGTCCCTTCCCCCCCCAACCCCACAACGCTCTTTTTTTTCGAGCGTCTCCGCTTTCTCCCCCTAAAGTAAACGATGAATTGCAAGGGCAAAAGGGCAAAAGGGCTCCCCCTTCTTAAACTCTTCGATTTTCTTTCCCCTTTCTCCCCCCTCACTCTTCTTGCGTTTTTTTTACTTTGTTGAATGCATCAAAGGTCCGACTGGACCTCCCTGCCGCGCTGCGCTGCTTCAGGGATCTTGGAACCGTCTGATTTCACGGACTGCCCTCCCTTACAAGACTTCTTTCTTTTTGGAAGGTTAGGCGGATAACGACACTCCGTGCCCCTGTCGTCTTTACAGCAGGCCCCTTAATGCTGGCCCCTGCCTTTTGTTGCAGAAGCTTTGCACCCCTTTTTCGACCCGATCACTCGACAGCTTGGTGATCATAAACATCTCGAAGTCAACCGTCTCTCATGATCGTTCCTTTCTCGTTTTTTTTAGTAGTTCATTCCGCTGTCAAACCCCTCCTCGGAATCTTTTTTTCCCTGCAGGAGCATTTCCATCTTAACACGGCCGGCGAACCCCAGTTTCCCACTGGCCTCCTACCCCCCAGCTATACTCTGCCTCTCCCTCCCCCCCCCCTCCACCTTGACCTCTCTGGAGTGCGGTCACCTTTCCTAGTTCGTCCAGCGCTTTTTTTTACCATCATTCGATACCGCCAGATGTGGATCACCGGTTCGCCGCGGATGGGGCTGGCTTTCCAGGAAGCTGACGCCCTCCCCCCCCCCCGATCCTCTTTTCCCCCGCTCCTGAATTCTTGGAAGACGTCCCCCCCTGCCCATCTCCCATTTTCTTGACTGCGTGGCGCCTCACTATCCTTTCTCCGCTCGCCTTCTTTCCTCGCCTCGTTCCTACAGGTTTTTAGCCCTGGATCCGTTCGCCTTCTCGGGGATCCTGGGTTACTTCTATCAGTTCCTCTCTGATCTTACTACATTTTGTCGCGCCTGGCTCTTTTCTTTTTTGCAGGGACGGTGGTTTATACTTATCTTTCTGATCGCTGCGGCGGTTCGTTCTTGGCAAAAAATCAGATTTTCTACGCATCCTTTTTTCTTTCCCTCCCAACTTCCTTAGTCTCTGGAAGCCACGCTGAGTCGCCATACACTCTGCCTTGTCATTCTCCGGCTTCGGAGCAGTGTCGTAGGATACCTCTTTGCCTTTCCCTTTTCCTCTCTTCTTTCGTTTTCAATCTATCGAGTTTTCCCATTGAGTTTGGTATAGCGCACTGTTTTTTTCCCCAATCGTATCACCCTTGCCTGATTAAGCACTATGCTGATTACTGCCATTCCATCCTAGTGCCCTCTTCTCCTGGCAGTGTTTGTTGTCCCTGACGATCCCTAGTCCTTTCCTCCCTCCGCCTGTCGTTCCCTCTGTTGCCCTTTTTCAGTTCGAGAACTTCCTTTTCCTCGTGATGGAGCAGTACTTCGTGATCCACATTTTAGGCGGGCATCTGGTTGACAGGGAGCTTCCTCCCCCACCCCCCTGTCGTTCCGTTTTTTCTTTTGGCGCAGCCCCCCCAGCGGAATCGTTTGCTCCTGAATAAGATTTGCCTCCGACGGAGGACAGGCTCGTTGTACCCCTAGGTCATGATCTCTGGTCTTTCCTTTCTTCTCTGGCCCATCTATCGAGCGCCCAAGAGTCCCGATCCTAGTGACTTTTTCCTGAAACCCCCATGCCCCCCTCTCCCCTTCCATCCTCAGGGCCCCTCGATATCCCCCCCTCTTCGACGTCCTGCCGTGGTCCCCCGACAGCACTCAGATTTCCCTTTCCTTTCCCTTCTTCTTTTTACCTTTGGTCACTTCTACCGTCCTTGATCAGATAACCGACTGTACGAATGGACCCTCTATTCTCCCGAAATCCTCCCACTCCGCCAAAACACTTTTCCTTTTCACCCCCCCTCTTTTTTTCTTCGAGATCGGTTTCTTCCTTTTTCATTTCGGTCCCTGTGGAGCTAGATTCGTGTGCCAGAAGTTAGGGTGATATGGCCCCCATATGGCTCCTTGGCTTGTAAGGCTCATCAGGAAGGGTTTCCCCATCACAAGGTCCACGGGGATCTGTTCAGCGCCGTCGTTCGCCTTTCTTTTGCGCTTTCTTCTCCCCGTAGTTCTGATCGATTCTTTTTGCATTGCTTCTTTCTCTTTTTTGAAAAGCGGGTCTTTTCGGGGCATGGAGTTCCGGGAACAGTTCAATAGTCTTCGTGGGTGAGGGCGCATTTTTTGAGTTATGCCCCTCCTTTCCAGTCCGGTGAGCCTCCTTTCTCATTTTTTTTCAGTTACAACGAGCCTGTCCGACATTTCTCCACGGCATCTGGAGATCTGCCACAACGAGTCCTTTTGGATTGCTGTCCCTCCCCCCATATTCCCACTTGGTTTCTGAATTCCCTTTCAAGATTTTCGCATTCAGATGGATCAAAGTACTGCGCCATACCCCGCGAAAAGGACAGTTTCAACCCCCCGGTTCACCTGGGACACCTTCTCTCTTTCCCCCCCCCGTTCCATCGTTATAGCAGGCGATTCGCGGTCACCAGCACACCCTCACGGAGAGAGGCTACCCGGTTCAGGGCAGAAGTCGGGCGTAATTCTTCTCTTCCAGCCCAGGACGCCCCCTCCCTAATCTTTCCCCTTTTCCCCTTCGCAAGTGATTGTGACCCCAGTACGCAGCCGAGAGTTTTGAGACTTCCTCCAACCCGGCTACCTCCTTTAGGATAAGAGGATTTCCAGGCCAGGTTATAGTCTTCCCGATACCTACCTTGAGAGAGATTTGGAGAGCATCTCCCGGTGAGCACGAGCTGTTTTTCTAGTTTCCTTTGCCCCTCCCCTTTCCAGCCCTCCTTTTTTATATCAGGAGTGAAAACTAAGAGCCAGGCTCGACAGATATGATCCTTCTCGAAGAGGAGGACGCCTTTCCGCAACCGGCTCGACTTACTTACGTCCCTTCTTTTGCCCGAGGCCAACGGCTTGGATTTCCTTCCCAGTAAAGGCGTTTCTCTTAGGGACTGCCAAGCAAGCGACTCTCATTCAGGACCACGTTCCGATCTTTTTTGGAGTTTTCCCTTCCCCTTTAACTGGTTCCCACGTTTCTTTTTTCCCTTGGCCTTTTTTGCCCAATCTAGAGGCTCGGTTGGTGCAACGATTGCTCTGGCGTTGAAATCGCCGCCTGTTTTTTCCCGACGCTTCCGGCCCTTCCCCGATTTTTTTTTGCTTACGTAAGCTTCTCCTCTTATTTATTTGGTGTCTTGGATCGAGGTCCTGATAGCTGTTCTGGTGAAGATTCGGGGACTGGGCTTCGAGGCTGTTAATGCTCTGCTTCCGTCATGCCTCTTTTCCCTTCCAAGTTGATTGTCCCTGAACTAGTATTCTGCCGGCAGGAGCCTTCGACGGTTGACTTTCGAGATGTTTTTCTCACCAAGCTGACCGTTCTTGCTGTTATTCTATTGGCTTTGCCGCAGTCATTTGCAAATGGCCATGCACGAGGGTGTGTTATATCTCCTTGGACTTTTTCTTCAGCATCTCATCATCTTTACGTAGTAGTACTTCGCTCGGATGCCTCGTTCCCTCTACGGTCCCATGTTTTTACTTTTCAGTGCCTCCCCCCCCCCTCTTCTCTCTCTTGCGGGTTCTGTTTTTGCAAGTCCACCACACTGCTCCCTATTGAGTGAGGAGGCTTACCGTGGCGAACCGAATCGCCCCTCTTTTTTTTCTTTGATCCCTTGGCGTGCTTTTTTGGATGTTGTCCCTTTTCCTCTTCTCCTTCGTCCACTCCCCTCCTCCGTTTTTTTCCCCCTGATTCTATTCTCCCATCGCACTTTTCTCGACCATCCGCTGCTTTTGATTCAGGGGGAGCGCGCCAGCACCTCTCCCCTTCAGCTAGTGACATTTTACCGTTGTCATTCACCTCTTCCTGATGATCGTTTTGTCTTCTCGTTTCCTTCAATCACTCTCCCCCTGACGTTTTCTCCCCCGTGCGAACCTATCCCCTTCCTTTTCGGCAGTCTTTTCCGGGACACGGGACCCACTGTGGCATACGCCCACAGGGCAGACCCCCCAAAACGGAGACTAATCCGTCCTCCAAAGCGGCGACCACGACCAGTCTTTTTGGCGAACGACCCCCTGCGGTTTTTCTGAAATACTTTTCCCCAGACTCTCCGGTGAGTTTTTTTTGCGGATTTGCACACTTGCCTCCCCCGCGTTGGCTCTCGTGACTCAGTCATCCCGGTACCGGACGACTTCGTGCCCCGATCCACGTAACGGATACTTTGTGAAATTCTTCCTCCCCCACTCGTCTTCCAAGTCCCCTCAGTCGGCAGCGACGTTCATATAATATTTGACTTCGCGTGTGACTACCATGCCGGGCTGAGAGATTACTTCGCCAGCGATTATTTCGCGCTTTCCCCTTCTCTCTCCCATTCCCCCCCCCCCCCTTGACCCCCTTCCTTCCCCGACAATTTTTTTGGCTACGGCCATTCGGCCTATCTGTTACGCTAGAAGGTTTTGTTGAGAGCTCGGGCTTTCCCTCTAAAGAATTTTTTTTAACCTTCTTCCCTCTTGGTCCCCCTTCTTTTCCTGACCCCATTACACCACCAAGCTGTACCGCCGAGCAAACCAAGAGAGGGAATACCTGCCCCTTTTTTAAGACCAGCGGTCGTCGACTCTCTCACCTTGTTTGGGGGCCCCCCCTTTTCACCTCCCCTCTTGAGCTTGTTTTGTCGCCCTTCAGGTTCTTTTTTTTTTTTTGGTGGTTCTGTGGCGACACTTTTACCTATGAAGTTCTTTCTGCTGTTATCTTCCCCCTCTTGCTGGTCTCCTCCTGGGAATCCGGTTACTCAATTTCTTCTTTTCAACAGCTTACACCCGCACCGCATTTGGGTCGACCCCCCCCTCCCCGTGCTACCGCGAGTTTCTTTTCCCTTGCATGCGGTCAGAGCATTCCAACGGAAACCCATCGGCCTGAGTTTTATTCCGAGGCGCTCTCCCCGCGGACTGCCGTGTGCCCCCGCCGCACGTCTTAAGCTCCTTTCTGCATGCTTCTTTTCCCTTTCCTGGCCTTCAGCGGCTTGCCCTAGGTAGAATGCCCCAGCCTCGGCCCGTTAAGATATCCACGCGCTTGAAAAAGAAGGGAATTTATTCAGAGACCTCTCTTTTTTTTTTTTACCATCTTTTGTTTTCTTTCTTTCTTCTTCGTCGTTTCTCATTAATTCTTTTTCATCGCCGCTGTTGAGATTTATGCCGAGGCTCGTAGCGACCTTCTTTCGGACCCCTCTAGACTTCAGTAGTGTTTTTTTTTCTATTATTGCGCAGTCGCTTCGAGGCGGAGGCGTCAAGGTGGCTTTCGACTATTTTTTATCCCCGGGATTTTTTCAGTTTGAGCCCGACCGCGGCCGAGCCACTTCTTCACCTCTTTTTGTCGCCGCCTCCCCCAGGGGTCCGAATTTTCGAGGTTCCCCATACGCCTCTTTTTGCTTTTCCCTTTTTTCCACAACCCCTCCCCGGATTTTTCACACACGAGGCGCCCTCCACTGGCTCAGCTTGAAACGCGCCCTCCTTCGCTTATCTTCATTGTCGGGGTGTCCTCTCCCCCCCCCCCGAACCTTCCTGTTTTTTTTCCGCCATTTCATCGAGACTCAACTGTTGAAATCGCCCTCCCAATTTCTGAGTCATCTCGACGACCCTTTGATCCATTTACCCCAGTCCTTCTGTCTTTCTTCGCCCCGGTTCTAATCACCTCGTTGAAAATCCTGGATGCCGATTGGGATAATCGATATTTTTCTTCTTGAAACGCAGTTGTGATTTTCTCAACCCCACCCTTTCTTCTCACATTTTTCCCACCCATTTCCTTTTCCCAACTGCGAGTTCTTTTGGTTTGGTCTTAGGTTCGCCTCGGAAGCTCATGATTTCAATAAGATCGCTGGCGTTCTTCTCTCCTCTGCCCGGTTCTCCCCCCCCCCCCGCGATAGATGGGTTCGTTATTCCGCTTAGAAACCGTTTTTTGGGGCTCTTTTTTTTCCCTTCTTTATCCGTCGGCCGTCCTTCTCCTTTATCGGTGGCCCGAAATTCCTTTACAGGATTGCTTTTCCCCTCTCTGCCCCTCTATCCAAATTTACCTGCCGTTGAACCCTCCTCGTCGATCTGTAGACCCATGGTCCCCGCCTCTATGTTGCGTCTTCAGCCCCAACTAAGGTAGGGCGTGGTCTTGGTCGGTCGTCTTTTTTTTTTTCTTTCTTCTCCGGTTACGTTCTTGTCCTTTTCTTCTTCTCTTCTGAACCTGATAGGTGCTTCGCGCCGCCGCGCACCCGTAAGTCTTTTCCTTGGATTTCCAGGAAAACTTCATGGAGAAGACAGACATTTTACAGGAAGAGCTGCCCTCCCCCCCCCCGGTCCCCCCTGGAATGAGTGATTCCCCCCCCGCAGCGATCTTTGACAGGCGTCGAAGGAAAACAATTCAGGCCGAACTCCTCGAAGAATCATGTATGAGTATCCCCAACGCTCTTTAGTCGGTCGAGCGGCTCTCCGAGAATTAAACGATGGAACATACCCCAAGGAAGCAAGCCCCCCAACTTTCCCCTTAGTCCCCCTCCTTTTCCCCGAGGTCTCTCATCCCCCAGTGGTTGGATGTGTGAGCCTCACCCAAGGTATTAATTGTCTCAACGCCACCCTCTTGCGATCACTTTTAGTCTCTTGTCGGTTACACCCTTTCTTCCAGCAGACCTGAAGAGGCTCGGACGACGGAAAGATGAGGAGCTGAAGGCGTCCGGGAGAGGAAACTCCTCGGACCCTTTTTTTCTTCCCCCATCCTTCCCCCCTTGCGGCATGGACTTGCCGCAGACCTGCGGCAAAGCCCCCAAGAGTCCGTCCGATTCAAAAAAGTCCCGGTCAGCTTGGTGAGCAGCAAACATCCGAACCTCCCCGTCGAAGACTGATATTTTTTCTTCAGATCTTTTTTTGTGTTTTTTTTCCCAGTGACCACTCCCTTCGGGCGTCAAAACCAGCCCAGCGGTATTAAGCGAATAGTTTCTCTCTTTGAATGAGAGATTCCGGGACCCCCCCGTCTTCGACAATTTTCCCCGCCCCCCCCCCCTTCCTTGCCCCTCTCAAGAAGACCCCTCACCTTTTACGGAGGGACGTAGAAGGGGGCAAACCTTCCTTGTCGCAGAAGGCTCCCGCGCGTATGGCGAAGTCCCCATCGATTTCAAACTTCCTGAGGCTCACCCGTTTTTTTTTCCGCTGGGGCTGGATTTCTGCGACGCTAGGTCAAACCCCTCAACCCCCTGATCGATGGCCTGCCTCCCGTTTCTCCAGACGCTGCTGGTCAACAGACGGACTACCCCCCAATCCTTCGTGGTTCCTCCCCCCTTTTTCTCCCTTACCGCCGCAGACCCCTGGTTCATCCTCTGTTACTCAGAGGAGGCGGACCATGGACTACCTGCAATTATGGCAAAGGATCCTGGGTAGGGACCTTGAATCCCTTCGTTGTCGCTCTCTTTTCTAAGGTCATCTTCTGGCCTCTGGCTCGGTTTCGGACGGTGGTTGATCCTGATAGAATATGCTGCGGCTGGCACCCGGATTATCCCGGCACCGGCCTCAAGCATTTTTCTTTCACCCCTTACCCCTGAATTTCTCCCCTCAGTTATCTTTGACTTGTCCCCTCTGCGGGATTCCATCGTAGTTGACAGGATTGGTAGAGGAGGAGGTGTACGGGGCTCTCAATTTCCCCCGTACGCGAGGTTTCCCCGAACTGGAGAGCTATCTTTTTTTTTCTCGGCACTGTTGGACCCCCTCTGCCCTCTTTCTCCTGCATGCCCTCCCCTTTTAGCCTCTTTTTGACCGAGCCTTGGCTACGATGTAGAAGCGCCTCAGTACAGAGGAGTGCATGGCTTTCTAAAGATTGTTTTTTTTTTTTTTTCCAACCCCCTCGGTTACTGGTTTGGCCGGAGAAACTCTTCGCTTCGGGCGGGGATTGAGACAGTAATTTTAAGGGTCGTCTTTCATCTGTTTTCTTTCTTTAGACCCTCCTTTTCCAAGTTCTTTATTGTCTTTCTCCAGCAGCCACGACTCGTGGCGTGGGCAGATCCCTCTTTTGCCGTGAGACGCGTCGCTGGCTCGTTGTCCACGTCCCATAGGTCTTGAATAAGGTTCTGGCTTCTCGCTTTCTCGCAATCTGTTCCCTCCCTACGACCCTCCTCACTTCGATGCCTTTCTCCTGGTCCGGGCCCAGCGCTTTACACGAACCGCAAGGGCAAGTCCCTCTCCGCGCCTCGTCGACGTATCGCCCGTGGTCACGGAGGAAGATTCCTTTGATTTCTCCCCTGTCTCGTTCCTCGTTCCCATTTTTCTTGGTTTCCCACCCCAGTTTCCATTGGCCAGTGCATATGCTGGCAGCCTCTCCCTGACCTCGATCCACTAATTTTCAAGTCCCCCGCCAAACAGGCAATTGCCCGGACGACAACCTCCTTTCCCCTAAATTGTTTTGCCCCCTTTATGTGTTTTTCCTGTGACCTGTTGGCTTATGTCGTGAGATCGAGGTTTCGTTTTCTGTCGCCTTCGTACGCCAGCAGTTCTCGGGTGATCGGGACAATCGGCGCTCCTTGTAAGGCTTCTCAGGAAGTCCAGGTCTAACCCCTTGTCCCCTTTTCCAAGCTCCCTTTCAATTTTTTTTCTTCCGGAGCGGCGCGAGAGGGGCATTTGCGGGTTTGCTGTTTCCAGGGGTCTCTCGTCGGGCATGGGCTGGCCCGGCGAACAGTCAATAGGACTTGGCTCGTGGAGTGTTGAGAGCGCAGTAGGACTCCTCTTGCGTCCTCGCTCCCCCCTGCAGACCTTTTCATTGAACCTCGGGGAATGCCCCAAACGAGCTGTCCACGCCGTCTGCCAATGGTTTTAAATCTGAGATTGCCTCCCCCCCGATCCTTGTCTCTTCTTCCCTGAGCGTTTACTTCCCCGGCTCCCCCCCCTCACCTTTATCACGAAGTTACTGCGCCATCCCCTCGACGGAATCTCCTCAACCCACGGCCTTACTCGGTTTTCGACCGCCAGGCACTTTTTTTAGAGATTCGTAGGTCCCTTTTCTTTTCACAGCCCCCCCAGAGTCGAAAGGGCAGTACGTGAGGCGTAAATAAGGCAGGGTGAGATGTTCAACCCTTTAGACCACCAGCAACTTCGCGCTCAAGTCCCTTGACCCCCGCGATCGACGCCCTCTCCTTTTCCCTGCTTCCCTTCCGAAGCCGTTGCGACCCGGGCATGATGGCGCCATCTTCCAGGCCCGGGAGAGCCCCCGATCACCTACGAGGAGGCGCTTCTTTTTTCGAATTCAGAGGCCGTTGAGCCGGGCTGCGGACCGGTTTCTCGTTTCTCCTCCTCATCGGCCTTCCCGCAAAGCTGAGCGTTATGCATCGACCTTTCTCCTCCTTAGACTCCTCGCAGCAACCTTGCGGCAAGGATCCGTACCAGCTCCGTTGCCAGAGCGAACGTCTCTGCCGCTCCTCCCCTGTCTTTCCCTTCCTCCCAAGATTGATAGTCTTTACCCCCCCTCCAATGCGTCCAACCCTCCGATCCAGTTTGGTAGGGCTCGTCGTCCCTCAGCGTATGGTTCCCCGGGCGAAGGCCTCGATCATTGTTGAGGTGCGGTGGGCGGAAGCTCTTTTCCCCAGCGCGCTTCGCTTTTTTTGATCCCCCTTGTGACGAAATTGTAAGTTTCTCTGCTGATTCTTTTTGCCCACTGCTACGTAAGCTTTCAAGCTTGAGGTTTTCTTTATTACTTGACGCGGCTAGTATAGTATGTTTGGTGCAGGAGCAAGGGGGAAACTGGGCATTAGCCTTTCCTTTCCCGCTGGAATGTCTCTACCATATCTCCCATTAGCCCACGTTTTCTTTCCCCGGCTGTTACCCAACTTCGTACTACCCGAACCCGTCCGCCGGTCTTCCGAATCATCTTCGACTCCTTCGAGATGTGCACAAAGATCGAACCTTTTTTTTCCTTTGGTCTGAATTTGTCCCCCATTCTTTCTCCCCCAATTATGTTTTCCCTGAGGGCTGCCTTAAGCCAGGGGTTCTCTTCCCGGAATCCTTCATTTCCCCCCTCCCCTTTTTCCGTAGTCGTTCCGCTCGGCTACCTGCACCTCATTCGTCAACTGCCAGGGTTCCCTCTCCCCTCTTTAGTCTCGTCGTTTTTTTTCCTCGTCACCCCCCTTGCATTCCACGTTATACAACCACTGTCCCCCCAAGAATCTTGAGTGAGTCCTAGTTTCCAGTGAGACGCCAACGAATCGCCACATTTTTTCTACTTTGATCCCTTTACTTCCCTCTGCTGTCAGGCTTTTTCCTCGAGCCGTCGACCGACTAAGATAGTTCTGATTCTTCTCTTCTTCTCCCCATGGTCTATTCCTATGGCACGGGAAAAACTCCCCCCGCTCGCGTTTTGTTTGGATTCCTTCATTTTGCTTCTTTTTTCCTTGTCCTGCGTTCTCCTTCTTAGAAGTCCTGAAATCCCGACCGGTTGACGTTGTCGGCATCCGCGAGGGCAATATGCGCAAGGGCATTAATGGCCACTTGGGATGTCTTTTTTGCCGAACCGACCAACTTGCTGAACACGACACAGGGACTCCAGACAAAAACGGAGCCCGATGCAAACCCTCCCTTTTTTGGCTCAGAATCAATAGAGTCGGTGACTATGGCAAGTGACTCTGTTCAACAGATCGTTCCTTAAGGCAGGGAGTCTACTCCGTTTGATCCCCAACCTTTAAAATGTTTGTCTTTCCTTCCCCACCTTCCCCCGTACTTCGTTCCAGATAAGGCTCAGTCGTGAACGGTAATCCCCAGCTTTCTGAGTGCCACAACGCTCACCGCCGGCTGTGAGATTTCCCAAGGACGACGGCATCCCCTATTTTTCTCCTTCGGCCCCCCCCCCCCGTCTCCCCTTTTGACTCGCCAGCGATATTATGCTCTGGATCCATGCTCTTCCGTCTCCTGACCAAGTCCCACCACAAGGAAATCGCCCCCCCAATTGACGCGCTGGTGCTTTCCCCTCTCCTGTGTCTTACGCTCCAGGGTGGTTTTTGAGAGCCCTGCGGGATTTTTTCCGATCGAACCTTCGACTTCCCGGCTCGGTCTCCTCCTCCGCCTGTTACAAGCACTTGACCGCCGAGCAAAAGAAGCGCCCATACTGAAATTCTCCAGCTTTTCCTCGCACTTAGGTCCCACGTTTGAGTTTTTCTCCGTTCTCCCATCAGGTGTTTGGGGAGGCATATGTTGGTTCCAATGAGCATGACTTCCCCCGGCTTTGCCGTTTCCCCCAAGCCCCCCCGCGGTATTTTGGTCTGCTCCATCCTACTCCAATTTGTTTGCAACAGCTTCTGCCCGCAAAGGACCCTTCCCGATTGGGTTCTTTCCCTACGACCCCCTCCCGTGGCGACTCCAAGAAGTGAGCTCCGCGGTTCGGAGCTCCGGAGCACCTGAACCCCATCGCGTTCTTTCGGCTTCTCTCCCAGCCGCTGGCAAATGTCCCGCCCCGAGAGCCGCCTGCGCCTGAGCTTCAATTGCTGACTCTCACGACCTTTAGCTCAGCATCCTTTGGTCACATTTAGATCCCTCTTGTTACGCTCTCCCCCCCCCTCGTCTTAAAAGAGAAGGGAATAGTACTATCCCGAATCTCTCTCTTTATTCCTCACGTTGTTTTTTTCCTCGATTTTTTTTTTTGTTACCCTTCCACAAGCGCGATGGTAGCGTAACGGGTCGCTGTGCTTCGTAGAGCCGGGCACTTGCGCTCGACTGCTTTATTTCATATTTTTTTCTCTTCGCTCGTTCCCCGTCGTGCATCATCCTCGAATGTCCCCTCTCTTCACTCTTTTCCGATTCGTCCTCGGACCGATTTGGTGCTCAATTATTCTAGCTTGGAGTCTCCGATCGCCGGCCTTCTTTCCTAGTCTCCTCCCGGTCGTGGGTGTAGCTGTAAACCTGGAAATTGTTTAACTATGGAGCTCACATTCCGGCGCCATCCCTTTTCCCGACTTTAACGAGCATCCTCCTTCATACTTTCGCCAACTGACCCACCCCACGAACCTGATGGCCCGGGACGGCTTTTCGCCACTCCCCCTCGCCCCTTTTTACTGTTTGAACCCTTCTTTTTTCATCTCCCCATGCTGTTTCTTATCCATTTCAGTTTCCTTTCTTGAGTGCTCTCGGTCAGCTTTTTGAATAAACTGGGCGTTCCCTGGATCGAAAACCGGATGTCTGCTCCTACCCTTCTTTTTCCCCTTTTTCGTTGTACCACCTTCTTCGCGTAATACATATAGCGACCATCCGGCGACCTTGCCGTCGCCCCTCGATCAAATTTCCGTTCGCCTGGTTTTTCCCTGCCCCATTTTCTTCATGGCTTAGTCAGGTGAATCTTCTCAGGCGCGTTTGCAAAATCCCGTTATTCCCCCCTAGATCATTTCTTCTTTGGCCTCTTGGTCTAGTTTGGCACTCAGAAAGAGGGTTTTCATAAGTGACCCCTGGAAGTATCCGTTAAGTCGGTTGTGCCAGCCATTTCACCGTCCTGGAATGGTTGCCTAGCGCACGCGAGTTGAGCCCTGTCCCATCAGCCGGCTTATGACTACGATTAGACACGAGTCCTCTGTGGTCCGAAGTACTTGACTTCCAGACTCTATCTGATGACTCCAGCTCCCCCTCTTTGTTTAGCTTTTATTATATTAGTCCGTTTTGGGTCTGTCTGAACTGTTGTCTTAATGAAAAGGGTAGTGTTCGGGTCATTTTCTACCTTCTACTTCTCCCCCCCCTACTATGATGACGTGCAACTTCAGGGATTTTCGGGGATGTCTGAAACTTATGAAGACCCATCAGGAAGCTGAACCAGCCCGGTAAACCGCAATAAGCTGGAATCGCTTCTGCTGGGCTCCGTCGCCCCTTATCCCCCCCCAAATCCCCCCTCTGAGGGCGTTTTTTTTTTTCGAACCATAGCGCGCTCAATCTGCAGATCAGTATGACGATTCCACACGATCTTTAGTCGGTCCCCTCCGCTCGCCTGTCGCCGCCGCAACGCTCACAGCAGCAAGGGTCCCCCAACCCCCCCCCCCCGGCCACTTCTTAAAGTTCTGCGTGAGCAAGCCTCCTCATCTTTTAGAAGTGTTGGTGATGGGGGGTCCTGGTGATGATTCCCCCAATGCGACCGCCCTCCCTCCCAGCTTCTGGCATGGGAGGAGGGGTTCAACCCTTGGCCGGGTCCGGGATCCGAAGACCTGTGGTTCGGTTTTCCCGCCCCAGATCGGTCGATAACGACATCTCCCCCCCTTTTCGTACTTGCCAGAAGGCCCCTCGAGTTCCCGGCAAATGGACATTTTGCTGAAGTGCTGCTTCAATTCTTAAGCCCCCGCGAATTTTTTTTTCCCTCCCCAGCCCAACGCACACAGTCTTTTAAGATCGTTCTAATGCAGGCGCCCCTGTCCGGGAGTACCTTGAGATTGGTGAAAAATTTTTTCGTCGCGGTGTCACCCTTATGTTTATGGCGATCCTTTTCCTCCAGCGGGACCGTTTCCCTTGCCCCAGCTATACTATGCTCTTCAGACAATGACCATCCCTCAAGCTTTTTCTCTACGGAGGAGTAGGCAGGTGTAAACCGCGTCATTGTAGTCCTCGTTTGCGCGTCTGGAGCCCTTAACTTTCTTCTTGTGCGTACTTTTCTCTTCTTTTTGGATGGCTCCCCTCACTCAAATCGCCTGCGCCAGTTCTTCTTCTTTCCTGACGAAGTCTAAACCACTCCTGAAACACTGACGTGAGGGTTCACTTTCTTCGCTTGATTGGCTCATTCCGCACTTTTCCTTTAACCGTTTTTCCTTTTCCCCTGGTCTTCCCGGATTCCTGTACCTTTCTTTGCCACGCCGCCGGCTTCTTTCCGTTATCCTGATTCGAGAGGTCGTTCTCCTTCTATGGCGACGCATGGCTCTGGCCGGTTTTTCCCCCGGTGGTGATACTGTATCCTCTTGGGCTGGAACCCTGCTCAATCCCCCGGTTATCCCAAGTCAATTCTCTCTTTCTTTTTGAATGACATTTTGGCGTTCCATACCTTGGTGGAATTTGTCTCCCCTTCTCCGGCGCCGTGGTTTTAAAGATCTGATGACATTTCCCCCCCTGGGTCCGGGGGCTCCCCCCTGTTTCTGGTATTTGTTCTTTCCCCTTCTTCACCCCCATTAGGACCCTCTGCTTCCCCTTGCCCGTACTGTTAGCCTCTTATACTTTTGGGGGCTGGTGACGGCCAACTCGCTGCGTGTTTTTCTCCACCCTTTTTTTCTTTTCCCCCGCTTTCTTTTGCCGAGCCCTTCTCTCGGGGATTGCGCAGCAGTTATTCGTGATCCTTTGCTTCTTGGCATCTGTTGATCGAGCGTTCGCACTTCCCAATCTGCTGTCTCACGGACTTCCTCGTGGTTGTTTATTCCTATTTGCCTTGGCAGACTTCTTTCACAGGACTCGTTGTACCACTTCCCCCCTTTATGAATAACTTTTGCTGGAGCTCAGAGCGGTCTTTTTCCCAATCCTCGCGTTCTCACCCGAGCCCGTCCTGTCTTTACCCATCCAGTTCCCGCCCAGAGACCCCTCTTCCCACGATCAAGACCAGCCGGCAAAGTATCCCTCCTGATCCCTTACCGTTCGAGTCTTCCTGTCGGAGACCACCGCTGCTAGTCCTCCCTCTTTTCTGACCTTTCCCCTCGTGCTTCTTTACAAGTTCCACCTGTCTCTATGTCAGATCACACGCTACTAATTTGTCCTCATTCGACCGAACCACTCTTCCACTTACATCAAGTAAACAATCGCACAACAGGCACATTTGACCCCAATCCCCCCATTCCTCCTGAGTAGATTTCTTCCTTGACTTCTTGTTTCCTTCTGTATTTGGTTCCTCTGGTTTCGGTCGCCTCCAGGGAATTAGTATCTTTTCTGGCAATAGGAGACCTGGACTTTTTCATAAGCGGAGGTTCCCCCCCCCAGGTTTTGAGCGTCCCCCTTTGCAGTTTTTCTCCCTGACTTTCCTTTTCCCGTCGGCGAGGGGATGGTCTCCCTGCCCTTGCGGGTTCTTGAAAGAGGTTCTCTCTTTCTTTTCCGGATGGGTTCCCGAGTCCCCCAATAGGATCCCGCCTGCTTTTGGGTGGGTTGGGGTCTTTTGGGTGGGGGTTTGGGGGGGTGGGCGGGGGGGGCCCTGGTTTTTGGGGGTTTTTGGTTGGGGGGGGGGTGGCGGTGGTGTTTGACGTAGCTCCTTGTCAGACCTTGCATTGACTATTCCATTCCATATTTTGAAGGAACTCTGTACGACGCCCCCAAGGCAAAATATGAGACTTCCGACTTTCCTCAGGACATCGCTGCGACTTCTTTCCCAGAGTCCCCGCCACCTGCTGGATTTCACTGACGTACTGACGCCCCCCCGCCCCGAGAAAAGGTTTCAGAGGACAACACCCTTCCGCGGAAGACGGTAGACCCGGTGACAGAGCGGTTCCCCCTCCCTTCATTTGGCCTCGCGCCCCTCCTTTCCTTCTGAAGCTCTACCCTATGTTGCAGTACTTTTTCCCTCTCGTAATCAGGCAGTCTATGTCCACCATTTCTTAACCACCAGCACGAGTTCTCTTCTTTTCCCTGGAGAAACCTGCGTACGTTCTTTCCCGCGCTATTTGAACCGTCGGACTCGGTCTTCTTAGTCTGGCCGCCCTACAGGCCCTTTGATAGCTTCCAGATCCCACGAGGAGCGCTCTTTTGGAGATATTCCGAGGAAGGGGAGACTTGGCTTGCGGACCTTTGGCGAAGCCTGGTCCCTATCAGGCCTTTCCTGAAACCCGGATGAGCTTCTCCGGAAAGAGATGATCTTCTCGAATGCAGGAGGACGGACTCGCCAACCTGGCGTCGGCAGGATCCGATTAAAAGGATTTTCAACTACTACCGTCCACTCGACTGACATTTTTTCTTTTCAGGCTCCGTCAGTGAACAATCCTTTCTAATCGTTGCAGAGGCGGCCGTCGTCAAGTCCCCAGCGTCTGAGAAACGTTGGCGCAGGCCCATCATCCTTTGAGGTGCGTGGCCGTTTTCATCTTTGGTTGTCCCCG
>Ga0179593_1329590_pt1 | contig 17283 bp, 18 predicted proteins | sample CZODoug2_1_08_16_FD_185931 | JGI IMG/M metagenome (GOLD analysis project Ga0179593, IMG submission 185931) | Vadose zone soil fungal communities from Angelo Coast Range Reserve, California, USA - CZODoug2_1_08_16fungal (PacBio error correction) | ecosystem: Environmental > Terrestrial > Soil >... | reverse complement strand
ACGGCTCTCTGCAAACGCCCCCCTGGCGCCCGCTAGCTTTCCCCTTCTATTCGACCCCCCGACTTGGTGCCAAAGCTTGGCCTCTCATGCTAAAGAAAGGACCTTCCTTTCCCCTCCGACCACTCTCTAACGTGCCCGTAATATATTATCGTCGATCGACCCCGCCCACGAACCCCAATCCACCCACCCAAAACTCTCCGATGCCATTTTTTCCAAATTACCAGCAAATGAACTCAAATCCTTTCTTTCTAGGCTTTGGTGGAGTCCTCTCCCCCCGCCCAAACGTCACAATCGTCCTTATCCAGGACTCTTCCAACCCCCCCCCTGTCATAACAGCACAGCCCCCCGAGTCCTAGAGTCCCAATCCCCCCCCCACAAAGAAAGTCCCGAGAGACTTTTTTTCCCCCCACCTTTGGAGCTGGCCCCCTCCCTCTCTAGCGAACCATCAATACAACCTCCTTTGGCTACGCCTACTCAGGCACTCCTTCCCCTCCGGATACCATTTCACTTCCTTCTTTTCTTCCCACACCCCCTTCAGAAGCCCAGTTCCAATGGTGGGTGGGCCTGGACAAGACATCCTCCCTTTCTCGTCAATATGTCCCTTCCTGGCGCAAATGATCGCCGTCTGACACCGCCACCCCGCTTCCTCTTTTCTCTCCCACACGGCTTTTTTTCCTCGGAATCTATTCAGTGATGAAATTAAACATGGTGGGTAGACAGTAAGCATACTCTCTCTTAATGTTTTCTCTTTCACTCCACACCCAAGCCAAAACTGATCGTTTTCTGAAAAGACTCCTCCCCCGACTTAATTTTCCCCCTTCTCCCTGCCAGGGGTCCGGCTATTCGATCTTTTGCTGCCCCCTTCTTAAATGGCTGAAAGCAAGGTCCTTCTTAGGAATCGAAATCAGCCCCCCCCTTGATTTCCTCCCCACACAACTTTTTTCCTTTTCCTCCCTAAACTGCCCCCCCACCCCCCTGCAGCTCAATTTAGCTTAGCGAGGCCCTTCTTCCTGCAACCTCACAGTCTCTACTCCGGCTTTCTGGCGGTTTCTTCGTGATCCGGTTTTTGTAAGCCTTCAAAATAATCCACTCTCTTATAGTGTACCTACTAATGACGGGTTGTGGTCTCTCTTCTCTTTGACCAGTACTTCTTTACTTTTACTCACTTCGAAGACCGTTACTCACGTAATGACCAAAGCCGTCAATCCGCCTCTCCCTTGTGGGGATGAGAATGTTGCAGGGGGACTTATTAGGCGGTTGTTTGTGTGGTTTTTGAGTGTGGAAGTTTTTCCCCTTCCTCCTTTTCTGTCGGTCCTCTTTCGGTGTTTTTTGAGGTTTACGATTCTAGTTGGCATTCTTTTTTTTTGGGTTCAAGCAGTTCAGTATGCAGCCGCCGACTACGAAGACTGACGTGTGAGGCCCCCTCTCCATTCAGTATTTTATTCTTTCCTATCTTGTCTTTGCTGGTTGTGTCTTTTTTTTACAAGGACTACTCTTCCCCTTCTCTACTTTTCTTCCCCCCCCTGTTTGTCCTCACCCCAAATTCCTAGGTCGTTTACCTCATGGTGAGGAAGAGCTTTGTCTTGACCGCGCACGGACGCAGGTGTTTGGACTGGTTTTTCTTCTTCCTCCCCCCTCTATTTTTCGAAGGGGCCTTTTTGCATCCTTACTGTTTTTATCTTATTGGACCATGAGTTTCACTTTTTTTTTTTCTTTCTGGATTATTTTTTTTGAATCTTCGATGAGGAATGGTCGCCGGGTTTTTTGGGGTTCGTTATTGTACTTGCGTATTCGTAGTTTCTTGTTTTCTTTTTTCCCAGCACTAAGATCCTTATGGGAGCGCCATGGGATTTTGGCCCTTTTGAGCGCGGTCCCCAATTCATTTGGAGTTTTTCTGCTCTAGTCGGTTCTGTTTCCTTTCTTCCGCTTTTTGTGTATGATGCCTTTCTGGCTTTTGTCCCCTTCTTTTTTTTTGTGTTTTACATGTTTTTTTTTCCCGGATTGCGCTCTGCATACCCCTACCGTCAATAAGTCCAGTAAGTGAGGTACAATTCCCTTTATGTCTGTCCTGCGGCCTATTTGTGTTTTTTTTTTTCTTGTAGGGTGGCTTCACAGCGTTCTCTTTTTTTTCCTTTCCCTCAGTTTCAGGATGATTTTTTCTTTTGCTTCGGTATTGCTGGAGCTTTCGGTCCAAACTTTTCTTTTCGCAGTCGGGTAGATTGTCTAAGGAAGTAATCATTCTTTTTTTCGCATTTGGTTTTCTGGCCAGATTCCTTCATTGCTTAAGCCTTGTTTGTTGGATGTTGGACGTTAGAATATCCCTCCCCCCGGGTTTTTCTTTTTTTCTTACACTCGAGGGATCGCTCCTGTTCCTATCTTTGTCATTTACGGCGTTACCCTCCTCTTTTTACCCCCCCCGTGCACTTTCTCTCAGATGTTCCGGAGATTTTTCTCCCCTCCATGCTCGTGTTTGATCTCGTTCAGGGTTTCTTTCACCACGGTTCACGGGTGCGGTCGTTGTTTTGCCGACTTTCAAACTCTTTCCTTTCCCTCCTACACGAATGACTCCCCCTGCGTCCTTTTAACGTGCTACCCCTCCGGAAGGAGACCCTTCCCCTTTTCCCACTCCAGAGGCCTTTTTCCTTTCCCTTCTCTTAACACTCGTCTAGCCCCCCCTCCGCTTTGCCCTTTTTTCTCCCTCCCCTTCCGTGTTTGTGATCCTTCTCGACTTCGCTGGGGGGGGACCTATTCCTTCCTCCTAGTTCAAGATAGGAAATGGTGTGATGAGGATTCCCTTACCTGGTAGTCCCTCCCTTCCTTTAATCCGGTATCTCTGCAACACCAGTAACGCTGGGATTTTCTTTTCCCCCCCCTATTCCCCCCCCACACAGCGGCGGGAATTTTTTTACTCCTCTTCTCTTCCTGTTTTTGCCAGAGCTGGGATTTCCAGATCATGAGAATTTTTTCCCCCCTCCTTTTTTTCTTTTCTGATGTTGAGTTGGCGTTTTTATGTCCGCGTTCCTTCTTTGAATTTAAGTGGACTCTTTTCGTCTTGTTTCTTTCTCTTTTTCCACCATACTCTGAGGGAGGTAGGAATTTTTTTTTCCGTCCCCTACTCCCCTCGCTGAGTTTTTAGTACATTGTGCTACTTTTTCCGCAGACCACCCTTCCGCCTCGCTGGAGCCATTAATTTTTCCTTCCCCCCCCGCTCATTCATCTTCCTCCCTCCTGTTCGCTTTTTTGGAGATTTTCAGTTTGCCCTCCTCCCTCTCTCCCAGCACCTAAGCGAGATGTCGCCCCAACAGGCAGTCTATTAACCTTGGATCAGACCGACAATAGTGGCGCCATCCCCCCCCCCCCCCCTCTTCACCCTGGTGAACTTTTCTCCCCCCCTCCCCGCTTCACCTTCTTTCTGATGGTGCGTTTGGGGGTGCAAGGTTGCTTGTGTATTTTTTTACACGCCCGTAGCCGTGAGTTCCCTTCCTCACGAAAACGGTCCCGTGATCTATAGACCCCCTCCTCTCTGTCATGCCACCCTGTGTTTCCCTTTTTCTTCGGCGTTTGATTCCGGACAATCTACTCACTTTCCCTAATGCTGGACCCTCTCCGCACCATTCTCTTTCTTTTATTTCTAGAGCACACTTGACACAACCTGAGTACTCGGGGTGGAGAAGCTTTTCATCTTCTCCAGTTCTTTTCAGGGTCTCCTTGAGGTTTCCTGGGGTAGGAGATCCCTCTTTGGCGAGGGAGCCGATTCTGTCAGATTTCCCTAACTCTGCTTATTCCCGCCCCGTGCCATGCCCGTGACAACTCACCCCCCTCGCGAGCCCTTACAAGATAGGGATTCCTTCCTATTTCACCTATAGATTCCCCTTCGTCTCCTGACGAGCCACTTAAAAGGGACGTTTCCAGGCTTTTCACCAGTTCCTCCCATCCCTCTTTCCTTCTTTTCCCCCCCCAATGTTTTGTCTTTCCCCTTCCCCCACAGCCCATGTTACCCTGATCTTCTAAGGGTGGATGGTTCCCCCCCATCCGTTTCTCAGAGTCGTTTCAGGCGGGCAGGTCACGGTCTTCCCGACTTCATTCTTCTTCTGTTCCCCCCGGATGGGCCTCCATCAAGGTCCTCAGGATGTTCTTTAGAGAGTAGTCAAAGAGAGAAGGCTTTATTCCTTTTCGCCCACTCCTTCTTGGGTGTTGTTACAGCAACGTGAGCGAGTTTTAATTTTTGCCTCTTTCTCCTTCCCTCTAGTAGCGTTGCAAGACCTGACACGTTTCCGAACTGTGCTATATATATTTTACCTACACTGCCTTTTTTTTTTTCTAGAGGATTGCCCTCCTTCCCCCACTGTCTTTAAGCTACTCATCGAAGTATACAACCCCCCTTCCTCGGATCACGTTTAGTACCTCCCCGTCTATTTGCCTTGACATTGTGACTGTGTCGTTGAAGTACTATAGACCGCTCATGAGAAGGAACATGAGTGTCGGTCACCATCTTTTCCCTCGCCAGCTACTCTTCTTCCTTTCCTGAGACTCCACTTTCCTTCTTGTTTGTTCCAGACCACCTTCTACCTCCTGTAACGAAGCTCTGGTGTGTACAGTCAGCTCCACACCCTGGATTTCCTCCTTCCCTGCCCTTTTCTTCCCACTGGTTTCCCCCTCCTGTTTCGTCCTTGGTGGGTGGGTCTCTCGCCCACCTTTTTTTGACTCCCCAATTCTTACTAGATATTCATCTACCTCTCCTCCCCAGTCAGAGTTCTTTCGCTAGTTTTGTAATTTGGCATTCATAACTAGGGCGGGGTCGACTAGCGGTCCACTCCTTTTCTTCTCCCCCCCCAATATTTCAATCCCTTTCTTCTATGGATAGTAGCTCCTACCAACACCATCCGAATAAACGTCCCATCTTTCTCTTCTGACATTCTTTTTTATCCCCCCCCTATTTTCTCGTATGTTTTTTTCGTTTGTATGTTGCTCTATCCCTCTCCCCTTGCCGAGTGTTTTTCTTCCTTTTGCGCCAGCCTTATTGAAGTGGAAGTCTCTTTTTCCCTTGAATTCACAACCCTCTCTACCATTCCCCCACTGTGGCTTTCCCTGACTCGGCGGTTCGTGATATTGGACCGGGGGAGGTTTCTCTTCATCCCTTAGAGATCCGATTTCCTTTTTCCCAGCACCATTCAACATGTTTTTCCTCCGAATCAAGGAAGAAGTTCTCTTTTTCCTTCAAAGTCGCTGTTTATTATTTGCGGCCTATTGGCTTTCTGCATCCACTTGAGATAACGAATGCCTGTTGTGGGCTCCCCCTTTCCTCTGCTTTAGTAGTCTTTTTCTGTTCTTATCCGGCACCCCTGAAACTCGCCCTCGAAGCGCGAGTTGGTAGATTGCGGCTGGTTTTTTGACGTTAACCCTTAAGGATCGCGAGGCGGCGAGTTTTTTTTCCCTGTTCGAAGGATCCCCCTCCTGAACCCTTCCTTTCCGTGATTCATTTTTTCCACACAAGAATTCCTACCGACCCTCCCTTTTTTTGGCCCTGAACCATGCTCAAGACCGCCCGAATTCCCGCTTTCCCAGAAAGTGAGAGTTCCCTCCCCCCCCCATCCCCCTCCTCCATCGCCTTCTCTCCTGGCCACAACTGATCGGGTCCTCCTGGTCTCTTTCCCCCCCCCCCCAAAACCCTTTCTCCTTGCGTCTTTGCCACCCCAAGAAGGCCTCTTCTGTTTTTTAAGCCTTTTTTTGGGCCCACGACGAACACCCAGTCTTCGGTGCTTGTTCTCCGCCCCCCCGTCTATTGGTCGGTTACTCCTTTGCCTTCTTCCTCATCACCCCCTTCCCTGATGTGAATAATAGGGGAGGCTCCCCCCCCGCCCGTCCTCCTTTTTTTCCCTCTTTTTCTCCAACGGCATGCGTTCTTAGTTTAACTTCCACCCTCCCTTTTGGAGTGTTTATTTTTAAGTCATGAGACCCCGGTGGTAGATGGCACGGGTGAATCTTTCCCCTTCCTTTTCGCTCACCGTTTCCCCCTTTCTTTCCTTTTTTTTTTGAGGCAATGCACATTGTACCCTGACGTCTCCCCCCCCCTCCCCTGAACCCTTTCCTTGTTTTTTTGCACGCGCCGATCTCCATTGCGATACATATAACACCACTTCCCTGCTGAATCTTATCTATCCTCTCTTTTCCCTGCCCCTTCCTGTCCCAGCCGTACATTACCCCCTGATTATTCCCCTCACGCTCCCGTTCTCCCTCTCTGTTCTTAAAATACTGACGCGAACCGCTTTAATTTCGCACGCCACATAATCACCCTATATCCCCTCCAGTGCATATTCTGCACACTCACAAAGGCGAAAGCCAGATTCCTGACTTTTCCCCCCTCCCAAACTTCCTTCGTAAAAGTTTTTTCCGTAGCCCCCCCATGCTCACAGAACGGCCCCTCCCTTTTCCCCGGCCCCCCTCCTATCTGAAATTAGCCCCTCCATCGCGACCTGACTCCCCCACCCCACCCCCCCCCCACCACCCCCGCCGCTCAGCCCCCTCCCCGCCGTGACCGCAATTAATGGGAGTGACGGAGGCTTTTTTTCTTGCATTCACGCACCTCCTCCCTCCCCCTCCCAAGACGTCCTCCAGCCCCGTCATCTCCCACCCCCTCCGTTTACAGACAAAGCCCTATTCTCAGATCCCCAACTCCAAATGAAATGTCCTTTTCCCCCCTCCGGGCTTTTCCCCCCTCCTATCTCTTTAGGACAAGAACACCAATCCTTTCTAAGGCATTACGCAGTCCCCCTCCTTTTCCCCTCACCGTTGCTACAATTCACACGAGATTCCGTCTACTCCATCAGAAAAAAGAGGACCAAGGAATGGGAAACTCCCTTCCCCTCCTTCTTCCCGAAACTTTTCCCTTCTTGTTAAAATGATCGCGTAACGGCTACACTCCCCCTCGGACTTTGCGTTGCCCCCTTCCCCCCCCCCTTCCCCGCCAACATAGGTCAACGCTCTATCAGTTTGTTTTTCTGGATTCAAATTTTTGGTATCCCGCTAATCAGAGAGTATTTCCTTTCCCTCCACACCCCCAGACCCCCTCTCTCTCTCAAAGACTAAGCCACTCCTTTTTTTTTTAGACGGCCGCCCCTGTCTTCTTTATTCGATCTTCTTCCCCCCCTTATTTCCCTGGCTTGTCCGCCCAGCCGACAGGAGGACCCCTGCCCAACTTCCGCCCCCCGTACCGATTAATCCCATCCCCTTTTAGTACGGGACTCCCCTTTGACCCACTCCAACCACCCGCAGATCAATACGCGGTTTCGCTGAGGACTTCTTCATGACACTAGAACACCTTTCTCCCTCTTAGTCTTCTGCTTTTGGTCTTGTTTGATTCGGTCTTCGTAACGCTTCCTAACCTGTCCGCCTATATATATGAGTTTACTTTTCCGCATACAGTGTGCTTGTTTTTTCTCTCTGATATTTTACCTTAGTGCCTTTCCGTTTTTCCCTACTACCTGGTGCTTTTTCAGGACCAAGCCGACGTCCGCCCGTTTCTGTCCTTTTTTCTGAGTCCTTCCTCCTGCACCCCATAGCTTTAGTTTTCCCCCTTATCTGATGTTTGGGTTTGGAGGTTCTGGTGCAAGGAAGACGGGGATTGGGCGTTCTGCTTCCTGTTGCTTCTTTTCCGATTAATTTTTTCCTTCTTTGCGGTTCAAAGCAAGGGTGAAAGTGTGCATCCCTCTCGAATAGCCGACCTCTTCCTTTTCTTCCTTCCTCAACGCAATTCTTTTTTCGTTTTCCCTAGCCGAGTCTTTTTTTGCTTGTTTTTGATGGGACCTAGAAACAGGATTCGCTTATTAATAGTTCCCTGTCGCCCACCCTGTTTGAATTCCCATCCCCCCCCCTATTTTGAGCTTTTTTTTTCCGATGGTGCTTCGCTTTCTTTTCGTTGCAGTCCGTCAGGCTCCGGGTTTCTTTATTTTGTAAGCCGATTCTTTTCTCTAATTGGCGGACAGGTCTGTCTCCTCTTCTCTCATTTAGGTTTTTAGCTTGTTCCCCGTGTTGGCCCTTTTTGTCTGGATGGAGTTTCTTCCTTTCAGATTTGAATTGGTATCTCTTTGCTTGTTAACGTCTTTTTTCCTGGGAGGAGTTCTCCCCACTTCTTTTTTTTTATGTTCAGCAATTCGATAAGTCGGCCCCCTGCAAGGATGGACCTTCTCTCTTGAAACTTTCACTTTTCTTTGGGGTTTCTAGGTGGGGCTGTTGTGTAGGAAGTCTTTTTCTCTGTCTTGTGTATGTTTTTCCTTTTTCCTTTTTTTTTTTATGGGAGTATGGAGCATCCATCCCCCCAAACAATCCCCTCCTCCCCTTATGCCTTCCCATGCTTTATTGGATCTTTTCTTTCTTCTCCTGCCTATGACGATGTTTTTGTTTGGAGTTGGTCGGTTGCTCCCTTTTTCCCCCGCTGTGCCCTTGTTCTGGCATTTGTGGGCATGTTCCCCTGCGGCCTTGTGGAAGCATGGCGCGGTCCACCCTTTTTTCTCCTATTCTTTTGAGCGGTCTTCCCCCCTAACTTACCCTCATATGGCGTGGGCCCATTGGGTGTTGCCGAAGATTCCTTAATTTTTTCTCCCCTAATTTTTTTCTGTTGGTGTTGTCGTTTTTTCAGATGAGATTATTCTTTTTACCTCCATCTAGTTTGTTGCCGACGCTTTTTTCTGATTCTCTTTGTAATTTACGGCTGAGGACATTCATTTCCTCTTCTTTCTTTGTCAGAGAGCTGGCCGGTTAATTTTGGAGATTGTGCGTCTGTCTTCTCTTAGCTTTTGTTGCTTCACGGGAATTAAATTGTGCGTTCTTTTTGAGTAGGTCAATATGCCGTTGTGGACATAACCCATCCACCCCCCCCCCCCCCATTTTTCATTTTTCTATCCTGAATGGCCCGGCCCACGTTTAGTGACAACTCTCCCTCTCACTGAACCCCTTCCCATTCCAGGCTTGCTTGCGCATTTAATTCCCTCTTACCCCCTTCCCAGACCTTGAACCCCGGGTCTTCATAACAGTTCATTGCCGTTTTGTCTCCCCCATCTAGTCTTTAGCAGGGGATGGGGAATAGCGCTCCCAATATTCTTTCCCCCTATTTCTTTGCCAGGAGTGTGATGCGGAGCGCTGAAAGGTTCTTACCCCTTCCCAGGCACTTTGATCTTTCTCGAAGCCCACAGCTACGATGTGGATTTTTTTCGTCGTTTTCCACAAAGATTATTACTTCCTTTGCTTCCCCGTACGTTGAGTAGTGTTTTCTTTCTCCCCTTTTTTTCTCCCTGCATTTTTTTGCTCCGAGGGTTTCCTATAATGAGTCGGAATTGTTTTGTTTCTCGTCTGCATTGTACTTCGATGGCGCGGTTTGGCTTTTTTGTTCTTGTCCGCGCACGTCTTCCTTGACGTTCTCTTTTGGGGCGTTTTTTTCATTGAGACGGGTTTGAGTTTAAAACCTCCTCTTCTTTCGTTCGGAATTCTGTTCATCAAAATTTTTAATCATTTTATAGGATTTTTTTCCCCTGGTAGAGTCGACTGCCGCAAACCATCGCATTCGACTAGAGCTCCCTATCTTTCTTCCCCCCCCCACTCCCCGAATTTCAGCCTCCCCTTTTTCTCTTTCTATTTCCCTTTCCTTTTTGCAGGAAGGCTACTGGCCTCCTCCTGCCCCTCCGCATGCGTTCTTCCGACCAACAAACATTCAGTCTTTTAACCTCCTTGTCTTTTCCTACCCCGCCCTAGGCTCCTCTCCCCCCTCGTCCACTTTTTCTGTTCCAGCCCAGATTCTTTTTTTGATTGGCGGGGGCAGGTGATTTTCTTTTTTTCCCCGTATATCGTCTCCGCCCAGTTCTTTCCGTCCCTTCCCTCCCCATTTTCTGCTCTTACCGCGCGTTTTTCCTTACAAACAGGTGTGGAAATGGTATTTTTTTTCTTTCCTGGAAATTCTTCCCCCCCCATCCCCTTTTTGCTGGCTTCCATGCCGATTCGCACTGAGCGTTTTATATGATTCACCTACCCCCCCCTCGTCTCCTTCTTTTGGAGACGTTATCTCAGTCTTCTTTTTGGATTTCCCTTTTTTGTCTGCGATACACGTTTCTCTTTGTCCGCTTGCAGATTGATAGACTTAGGTTGCAGTTCCTACCCGTCCTCTTTTTTTCCTTTCCACCTTTAACCCCCCCGTTGCCTTTCCTCGTGAGCGTTCTTATCTCTTTTTCTCTAGAGGAAGAATGGGATGTATAATTTGCTCTCCCCTACCTTCAGGGACGGCCTTCCCCCCCTTCCCCCCCCGTGCATACCATTAGCCTTTGAGGCTTCCTCCTTTGGAGCGACGTACCCCACTCCCTTGTCCCCCTTTTCCCCTTAGGAGTTCCTTTTGTCGGTTCCCCCAACTACCAAAGAATTTGTGCGCGAGTAGTTAAGTCTCTCGGGTCCCCCCCCCTTCCTCACTCCCCTGTCAGTTATCTTTGCGCGTTTTACTGACCTGGGCCGACATCAAGGTTTCTCTTCTGGTTTGATAGTCTTCCTCCCCTCTATGTCATTGAAGTATCAAACCAAGGCCAATATAGTGGTGCGTTAAATCAACGTGCTTGGCTTTTTCCCGGTTTGTGAATTTGTAGACTTCCCGCCTTCCTATTTCATCCGTGAACAACCGTGATCTCCTCACGGGTTCCCCACCCCCTCCCCGTTTTTTCCGCTTTTTGCTCTCATCCATCTCTTCCCACCCTATTCGCTGCGTCGCGGGCGGTTCCCCCAAGTAGCTCTCTCAAGGTTGACCTGAATTCCCAATTTGTTCCTCGTCTTTCTGGCCTGCCCCTACCCTCCTTGTTTTCATCGTCCGGACTTAATCCGCCAACTGATCTGAGACTCACTCCCTCGGTTCTGAGACTTCGTGTGCAACTCACCCTGGCGTCCCCCATGTGAACACGGCTGGGTAGCTCCCGCTGCAACCATCGCCGACCTCCGCCACGTCTACGCATCCCCTTTGCATGCCCGACCCGACTCTCGCTGACATCAGTTCAAAGTTCTCTTAAAAAGAACCCCATCTCGCACCACGCGCCGATCTCAAGGGTCTGACGTTCGCTGGAAAGATCTCAGCGTAGCCTCCCTCCCATCACCCCCCTCCCGCCTGACCTGCTGTCGGCCATGTTCTCTTTTTATACTTTGTACGGTCTCTGAGTACCATTTAATTACCCTAGTCACCGCCTCTCACAGCATCAACTCAGTGCAACCTAGTACCATATACCCCTTGGTAGGACAGATGTGCACAAAGGAAAGTTTGAACAAGAGACTACATAGGGCCCAAGTTGTTGTTCAGCGTACGAACTGGGCCGTTTCGGCTACTCTTGCTCTAGGTAGACTTCATCCTCCGTTCTTTTATCGCCCATGGACAGCTACACTGATCGTAACATACGTCGGGACGTTTTTGGCGACTAATCCTCTAAAATGTACTCCGAGTCAGAGCCCCTTTCCCATCAAGCAGCAGGGTGGGTATCACCGCACAGAAGCTCTGCGGGGATGTGAACTTCTCGGGCCTTCTATGAGCAGCCCCCTCCCTTGGTGATGTTGAAATGGACCCATCGTGCTCCGCGACCCTTAGTGCGCCCGTGCCCCGGTGCCCGTGCTATGGCTCACTGGGTAACACGCCTACGATGAGGGAAGTCCTTATGACGGTGAGAGTCGTGAAAAACTTTGTGAGCACCATGCTATGGTCGCTTGCTCTGCCAGATCCCCGTGAGTTGTTGGACAATGCGGCTCCGCGCTATAACAGTCCCCAGAGTTCTTGTTGGTGCTAGATTTGCGCGTTTGTCGTTATTTGTCCGGTGCTCCGGGAGGGTTTCGCCACCAATGGCAGCCGCCCCCTCCCCCTAACCAGCTCTTTCCCCCTTTGTCCCCAAACAAACTGACCCCCCCCACTTTCCCCTTCCCCTTATATTTCGCGCTACCCACCCAGTACCCTCCCGTCTACCCCGGCCCCATCCTGCTAGGATGACATATCCCCCTCTTCTCCGTCGTTTTTTTTTTCTCAAAAGCTCAGTGCTCTTTGTGCGGCATTGTGACTCCGCTTATTTCCGTTTAAGGGAGCGATTTCGGTCTCTCCCCCCACCCTCCTCCTCCCCATTCCAAACGTGGGCATTCCCTCCCTCTTCTTACCGCTCTCTCCTTTTCAGTGTGCTGGTCTGGTCTTAATTTTTACCTGAGGCAAGTCTATCTTTACCCAACCCCTTTCCCTCCCCACTTCCCCCTCTCCCACATCCAATGAACGGCATTGTCGCGGCTTTGAACTTGACATGGAGATTTTTTCTTTTTCCTCGCAGTGTTCTCCCCCCTTATCTCCATGACTGCTGTTTGGTGGGCGCAACTCTGCTGGATGGAGGGATTCGAGGCATTCCCTCTTCCCCTTCCCCCCTGCACCCCGAAGCTCGGTAGGGCTGAAGATTCGGCGGCTGGTGTTTCCGAAACCTCCTCCCTTTCTTCCGGACGATGGTGAAGGCGTCGACGTACCCCCGTGACGACATCCTCGGAACGTGATTTTTCCCCATCCTCAGAAGTCCCCTACGCTTTCTGGTTTCCCTCGATTCCCCCTGCTCAAGAACCCTAACTTTTGACCCCAAATCCACGTCGACTTCAAATGTTTCTTCAGCCACTGCCCCCCCCTCTCCCCCCCCCCCTCGAATTCTCTGCGAAGGAGGCCAATACTTTTTTCTCTGCCCCCGTCTCGGGCACCCCCCCTGTCTTGCTTTGCGGTATTCCCCAACCCTTACGACGCTTTCTTTGAAGACCCGCTTTGGAAACGGAGAAAACCTCCTTTATCTGTTGTTCTCTTTTTCTTTTTCTTTGTCGCCCGTTTTTCCGCTCCGCATCACACCCCTTCCGTCTTTCCTACTCTTGGTCGGATCCTTTCCCCTCCTTGCGAAGTTCTTCTCAAACTGGTCATTTCGTTTCGATGAACTCCCGAGTTCGCGGTTCTTGTTCCTCTTTCCTTCCTCCAGACGATTTCCTTTCTCCCGGTGAATTGCTCTGTCGTCCGGGTTTCTACGTTTCGCGCGCATTTTTCCTTCGCACTGAATCCTTTTTCCCGACGTGCTAAAACCACGCCAAGAAACGTGAATGCCGGTTGTCCCCTCGCAGCATCCTCCCCTCTCCCCTCTCCAAAAATATCCTTGCCTTGGCTCCTTACCTCATATCTTCATTCTTTAACATTCTCCATCAGCCCTTTAAAAATTCCCATGCTCTGGACCCCGGCAAGAGGAAAGTCTACCCCTTTTCTTGTTTCCCCCCATGCGATACCCGTATTATGACGCAAGACCCCCCCTCCCCACCTGTCCCGACTCCCAATGAAGGACTTCTTATGCCCAAGAACACCTTTGCCCCTGCCAGCCTAGGCATAGTTACTGAGAACCCTCTTTCTAACCGTTTGAGACCTCTCCCTTTCCCCCCTCCGGCATCAGTGCCCGAGCCCCGACTTCCCCCTGAAAGTGCCCTGCCTTCCGCTCCCTGTCATACCCTACCCCTTTTTCCCCCACAACACTGCCGACTCCCTCAATACCGCACCTTGGGACCCGCACTTTCTTTTTCTTTATGCTTGTGGTCTTCCCTCTCCCCCAGACCATCCACAGAAACAATCCTAGCCATCACCGGCATCTTTACACCCCTCCTTCCCTTCCAACCTCAAAGCCACCCTACTCTTTCTCTCCCCCCCCACCTCACCCATGAAAGTCCCCCCCCCCTTTCTCGGAGAAGTTCCAAAATCTTTCTCTGCTCACCCCTCTTTGTTGCGGAACAATTCCCACAAAAATTGTTGCTACGCTACTCATTCCCATACTCGTCCCCGCCCCTTTTCCCCCCCATTCCCCAGATCTTCCGTCTACATCCAATCCAGACCCCTTTCCCTGTTGGTTCCCCTCCCCCTCCCTAACCCAGACCCGATCGTGAAATCTTTAACAAGGCCCCTGCGCCAAAATGCTCTCTTCTCTTAGGACCCCTCCCACAACGCGTCCCCTTTCGTTGCCGAACAACCCGGATTCAGAACCCCCCCGGACCCTTCTATTAATTTGTCTTCCTTCCCCAGGTGGGTCGACCGTACAGCTAATGCAGAGTGATGGGTCTAGGTAACTCCCCCCTCCTCTTGCCCGAAAATACTCCGTTCCCTCCTTACTGGAGAAAGGAAGGAACTGCCGTCTTGGCGGGCTATCGATCTGCTGGCAATTATCTGGATTCCCCTGCCCATGACCCCCCTTTCCCCCTTCTTACTCCCCTAAACTTCCTCCCCAGTTTCTTTCCGCCGAAATCCGGATTCTTTTCTCCCTTACACCAACCTCCCCACCCCCCCGCAGCTCCCAATACGTTCACCCGGCGACGATGTGCTCTCATTCACTCGAAAAACGTTCGGACGGCGGCTTCGTCATTGTTTTTTTTCTTTCTTTTCTTATTTTAATGCTTCCACTAATACCTCTATTCTATCTTTTCACCTCCTCCTTTGTTTTGTTTCTTCTCATCTTTACCAGTTCTCTTTTTGCCTTTCTTCCCTTACTGACCGGGACCCTAATGACCCCCGAAGAAGACGCCGTCGAGTCCCCTTCTGGTTCCTTAATCTTCCCCCCCCTTCGGGGTGGACTCCTGAGATGAGGGGGTTTGTCCTTTTAAGTTCGTCCAAGGCCTATTGATTGGGAGGATCAGCTTTACTTTGTTTCTGTTGGATTTTCCCTTCCTTTACTGCTTCCGGTTCAAGACAGTGTAGTTCATAGCATCATCTCGACTTCCCGTTGTCCCTCCGGCAGGTGATGCGTCGCCCACTTCCTTATTAATTGCGATTGTTTTCATCCTTTTCCTTTTGTGGTTGTGAGTTAACTTCCTTCATCCCCTCTTCCTTTTCGCTACTGTCAGAACACCTGTTTTGTCAATTTTTCATACAACCATCCTCTATGGGTCGGTTTGTTGTTTTTTTTTTTTTGTTTTTTCTGATGGTGAGGATGTCAAGCCAGATGGTGTTCGTGTCCTCCTCCCCCTTACGCTTTTTTCCTTTGTCGCCGCTACGGCGTTCTCCCCTTTAGAACCTTTTCCTTTTTTCCCTCAGTGATTTAGATCCGGGAGGTTAGTCAGGGTTTTTCCCATGACTGGCCTGTGTGTTATTTATTTATGTTACGTGAATCTTTGATTTTCCTTTTTCTCCCTTTTCCTTTCACGTATGTCCTGCGTAGCTCCCCAGGATTTTGTTTGTTCTTGTTCCGCAACGTGCGCTCAGGTCTGTCCCCCCCCCCCTCTCCCAGCTTTTGGGAACGTAGATCGTTACATTTCATTTGGAGTTTTTGTTTCTTTTCGTTTCGTTTGTCCCTGTTTTTTCTTGAAGTTCTTTGGGTTTCGCTGCGGTTTCTTGGATTTCCTTTCCCTCTTTTTTTTTTCTGTTTTTTTCGGAGTGGGCCAGCCGCCAAATCCTAAATCAAGCCCGACTAGTGACTGTCCTGTCCCGGTTGTCCCCCCCCCTTTTTCTTTCTTTCTGACGGCGATTGTGTTTTTTTGCTTGGTCGTGTTGCTTCTTTCCTTTCTTTGCGTGTAGACCTTTTCCTTCTCGTTTCGTGGTAGCGGGCATGAGGCATGTTCTTTTTTTTTCCCAACTCTTTCTCCCCCCTCGTCGGGGGTCAGTCATCGCGCAATTCCTTCTCTTCTGGCGCCATTTGGTCCCGTTTGTTTCAGTATTACTTCATTGGCGCCGCTTTTTGGATGTTTCTTTCCTCCTTCAGTGGCCCTCCCTTCCTCGCAATTTTTTTTTTTCGAAACTCTCGTGTGTCCCCGGTCGTCCTTTTCTCCTTTCCTTCCCCTTTTGTTAATTACGGCTGACCTCGATCGTGAACCCCCTCTTCGGGGTAGTCTCCCCAGAGTCCTTCTCTTTTGGAGATTTTTAGCGTTTGATTGGATAGCGGCACGTTTTTTCAAGGGTGCACTTTTTCTTTTGTGGTATCCGCCATGGACAAGGATTCATTGCCGCCGCCGTGCATTCTTCCCGTCTTTTAACCCTTGTCTCGACCCCTACGACTGCCTCCCCGCACACCCCTTTCCCTCTCATCTTGCTTGGCGCATGACTTCGAGAACACTGTTTCCACTTTCTTTTAGTCATCTACTAACCAGCCTTCCGTTGTTTGAACGCAGAGACTCCGGGGCGGGAATAGCGCCTCCGATTTTCGTCCCGACTCCTTCCCCTTTTTGTGATTGCTCGTTTTTGAGCGCGTCCAACGGGTCCCTTTACAATAAACCGGATTTCTTCTTTCTCTAGTCACCCCAAAGTGATCTCTTTTTCTTTTTGTGTTTACAAAGCTTATTAATCACCTCTGGCTTCCCTTCTGTTGGGAAATAAGATCGCCAGCAGTTTTTTTCCCGTTCCTGGGGCCCCCTATCATGAGAATGTGGTTACCCGTTTTTTCTTACTTTCGTACGGGTCGTTTCTTTTCCCCTTCCGCTGCAAGTTCTAGTAGAGTTGTCCTTGCTTTTGTGTTTCTGAGCAGGTCCAGCGTTCAACCACTCCTTTATTTTTGTCTGCATTTTAATTGTCCTCCCTCTTTCACTTGTGTTTGACGTTCGTCATTTGCTTACGTCGAAGCGCACAACCATTCTCTTCCTCTGTTGATCATTCCTTTCTTCCACCAACACCATCAGACCGAACTCCTTTTCCTTCTAGAGATTTCCCGATTCGATTTTTTCCTTTTGACGCCCTGCGAATCCAGCCACTCTGCTCTTTTCGAAAACCCCCCCCCTTCCTTCCTGAATCTCCTTTGATTAGACCGCTTCTTTTGGAGCCCAGATACCAGCGCCCCGTGCATGTCAAAAGCCAGATTTCTTCCTTTTCTTCTTTGTCGGTTGATGTTTGATTGGGTCACCGGATATCGTAGCCTTTCATGCTCATGATCCCCCCCCTGGGAACGGCCTCTCGCACCGCCCTGCGTCTTCCTGTGCCCAACTGTTTTTTTCTTTCAATGGTATTAGTCCTTTTTTTTTGTTCCTTTACTATCGACTTCCACTTCAATAATGTTTTCTTGTGTTTCCCTTGCCGTCTCCTTCCCCCATGAGTGTTTCTAGCGCACCAGCCACACCCTAGCTGAGATGTGTGTGTCTTTACATCTGTAAGCATTTTTTTTCTCCCTGTATGGTCCCCTGTTCTCTTGGACGGGTACTTTTGTCTTTTTCTTCTACTAGGCATCTTTCAGTATTTTTCTTTTAAGATTTGCTAGACTTAGGTTTCTGCGACCCATCCCCTATCTTCACATGTGACCCCAAACTTTTTCCCCCCAA
>Ga0179593_1583990_pt1 | contig 17285 bp, 23 predicted proteins | sample CZODoug2_1_08_16_FD_185931 | JGI IMG/M metagenome (GOLD analysis project Ga0179593, IMG submission 185931) | Vadose zone soil fungal communities from Angelo Coast Range Reserve, California, USA - CZODoug2_1_08_16fungal (PacBio error correction) | ecosystem: Environmental > Terrestrial > Soil >... | reverse complement strand
CCCCCTTTTCCCTGGAACCATTCAGCATCGAACACAGCCTGTTGTATTTTTTCGGAGCCTCCAACTTCCCGAAAATGCACTTCACCGTGCCCTATATGGGACTTCTCCTGCTTCCTGGGACGATTTGGTGAAGGTGCCCAAACCGCTCCGGCGATTTTTCAATCTGTTTGAGGGGCGTAGGTTTGGCAAAGGAGGATTTTTTTTCGCCCGTTTGCCCCCCCATAAGTTGGCGTTTTCTCGGCTCCTTCCTGAGGAGGCGCTTTTTTTCACCATACTTTTCTAGTCCCGTCCCGGCGTCCTTTGGATCGATAAGCTCCCCTCCTGGCAGACTAGCTCATCAGAGACGTCTTAACCTCTCCTCCTGCTTTCGCGGCTGGTTTGTTCGTTCGCTTTCCTTCCCGACGATATGAAGGATTTTTCTCCTTTCTCCTAGCCTTTAGCATTACCGGTCGCCTTTCGGCGTGTTTCTGGAATGTCAGCCGTATTAATCGTGTGGCCCCTTTGATCTCTAGAAAGTCTCTTGGCCTTCCCTTTTCTTTTTCGAACCTATTGCGGACCTTAACTGGACCGTCGGTTAGATCTTCATGGTTTTTTGCGAAAAATCTGTAGTTCAGGTCCCCCTCTCTTCGCGTGATCTTCTGGTGGTGGCTTCCTGTGGATAGATTTGGGGTTTTTTGAGGCCGCGGCGGTCCCTCGTAAGATTTTGAGTTCCCCCGCATAACCAATTCCGTATCCTTCCCACCGTCCACCTAAAAAGATAACCGGATTCTGGAAGCCTTCGACTTTTTCTTTCAACCTCCTCCCCCTCTCTTAAAAGTAATAGAGACCTGAACCCGGCTTGATATCGTCTCTACATTTCCTCGCAGCTCTTGTGTGGACTCTTCTTGGCGCGCTTTTCCTTAGTCTTTTTTCGTGAAAGGCATGAGTTTAATTCTACTAGCATTCTCCCGCGTACGCCCGGCCGGGTCAGTTTTGCGCACCCCCCATCGGGTTGCGTTCGATGATATCAGGAATGGTAGTCACTTTTTTTTTTTTGGTTTTTTTGGCTTTCTTGTTTGGGCAATGTCGGTTCCTCTTTTCTTCATTCCTCTTGCGTTCGCCGGTGAGGCTGGGGGGAGTATGTTTCTCCCCTCCAGGAGTTTCGGAATGGCAGGTCTTTTTTTCCTGCTGCCACCCCACTTGTTTTTTTGATCCTTTGTGCCCTTCTACCGGGGCTCTTGTCCATTGCACTTGCCACACGATTCGTTCTGCATCTGGCCCCTTTTGAAAATGATCCGTGCGCGCGGATATTACCTTCCTGGATGCCCATCAAATACCAATCGTGGCTTTAATTCCGTTTTCGCCTTCCCCTTCCTGTCTCAAACTTTTGCGACCTGCCCCGCTTCGCGGGCTCCGCGAAGCCCCTGCCGCGGAAGAGAAACGGGATTACTTCGTCACGGCTCCTCGCAATGCCTTCCTATTATTTTGTAACCAAGGGTCACGCTTTGTGATCGGCGATGATCGCCGCTTCCCTGTGGCTCCGTCGGAGACTTTTCTCTGTCCCTGGTTTCTCATAAACTGGACTGCCCTCAACCTGTTCTCGAAATTTATCCAATGGTCTTTGTCCGTTGATGGATTTTCCTGATTCGCAGATGAGGACGTTCTACAAGAAACCTCCTCTCCAAGGTTGATTGACAGACAGTCCGCGAGGCACGTCCCTTCTTTTCCCTAATTCCTCTTGAGTTTGGGATATATCTTTTAATCTCCTTGTTTCAAATTTTCAAGGGAAGGAATTAGGCCAACACCCCCCAAACCTCCTTTTCTTTTTCGCGTCACTGTTGGCGATCGGGTCAACATTTCGCGCGTGTTCTTTAGAAACTCGATTCCTCCTGCAGTTTCCAACCGGCATTTTCCCATCCATATGGGATATTATCCTTTTTCTTCCAGCCCTTGTATCAAATCTGATGCCCCCCGATCCCGCGACGCTTTTTTTTCCGGGCCGGCTAGGCTGTGTTCCCATGTTCCCCCGTCCCCCCCTTTCTTTGAACTTCATTGCGAGTTCCCCTTCTCTCAAGCAAAGTTCTTTTCGGCTCTGGATCCTGCATCTTGGCCCGCATAGTTGGCTCGACTGACGGTGGAGACTCTAACTTGCTCCCCCCTAATGTCATACGCCCCTTTTTGGCACGATATTTATAAGGGTGCTGCTCCACAGTAAACCCGCACACCCTGCCTATCATCTCGTGCATAGTCCTCTCATCTTTTTTTTTTATTGCCCCTTTCCGAATCGGTAGATTCCTTTCGCGTTTTTAAATTAACCCCGTGGGTGACTGAGACTTTTCCTACCTCCCCGTAGACAATGCAGCCCCTTTTTATATCCGAGCACCCAGGGACCCGCCCAAAAGTTTCGCCAGCTTCCTCTTTAACATTCGTTCCCTAAGCCGCCCCCGCATTTTTCAGTACTGTTTCCCCTCCATGTCCTGAGATATCCCTTCCTCAAACCGGATTACTTTGTTGGGTTCCAACTGGCGAGGAAGAGTACGCCGGTCGCCTGCTCTTCATGAGGATTGCACGCTAATCTCCTTCCGAGCCTCGCCGCGGATGTCAGTCCCCCCCCTTCATGCTTAAATTAGTCCGATTCTAAGATCACCTGAAGAGGTCTGCGAGGCAGCTGCTCTCTAATCTTTCTCTTCATCCTAGTCGATAAAGTTCAGGATGGCTCCCCTTTCCAATGTAACCCGGCTTTTGAGTGTCCGTGCGCCCTGTAAGACATCCCGTACAGTTTCATTTCTTCCTGTCCTTGATCTCAAACAAAACCCCTATTCTCCCCTTCCCTTGAATCGCAGACATGGACTCTCCTCTCCAAGAGAACTCTTGCTTTCTGACGGACCTTTGTCGAGAGAATCCCCTTTCTCCCTTCCTTTTGTTTGCGAAGGGGCGTTCTTTCCAGCTTTCCCAACTCTTTTATCTAAGAACTGTCGTTCCCCCAGTGGCAACCCACTAGATATATGGGTCTTTTCTTTCCCTGAAGATGTGAAGAAACTTTTTTTGATTGAAATTCGATCTGAGAACGAAAGCGAGACTATTGCGCCGCTTTTTCCTCGCTACGAACTGAAACTGAACATAGCCGAAAGTCCACGTTGAGCTTTCCTCTTCTAGCATTTAATCTGATTGACTTTTGCGCGATTAAGATCCCTCTTTGTTCTCTCGCGACTTTTGCCCCCCAAGGGCGCTCTTTTTCCCGATCTCCACCCCCCTTCCCCTCGAGAAAACTGCTGGATGGGAAGGCTTTCTTCCACCCTACGCTTTTCACCCCAGGGATCCCTACCATCACTTTTGCCTGGGTTTATCACATGGAACCTCGAATCTTCTTAGAGCCTTCGTCTCTTGCGTAGGCAGCGTGACGTGAACTTCCCTTGCGTCTTTCCACGAAAAAATCCCCCCCCAACCCGGCTGTGGAGATGCAATGATGAAATTTGGCCCGCATTCTTTTAGCCTATTTCTTTAATCCCCTCCTCCGTTGTGTTGTTTTTCTCTTATTTCCTCTTCGGCCCCCTCCTGGCCCCAGAATCTCCAACTCTTCTTTTGTGGGTTTCCTTCTTCGACGTTTTTTGCTTTTATCACTCTGACAGGACTCCGTCTCCTGAGCCTGCGCTGAAGACGATCTGGAGGTTGTGATAAAACCGATCCCCCTTGATTGTTGCCTGCTGGCCCGGCGTAGGGTGGCAAAGTCTCTGCCCCTCTCCCACCATCGTTGTCCGTCTTGTTTATTTTGGGATCTCCGAATAGCCGCGCGCCTTTCCACCTAATTGCTAGTGTGCCGAGATTTTCCCCCTTGCGGTCCGGCGGATAGACGATGGTCCGCGGCTTTCATCCTATGCTGCTATAAAACATCTAGCGAATTTTTTTCTCGTTCCCCTTCTTACCTTGTTTTTTTTTGCCGGACCGGCGCCGATATTGTATCGTCTCCTCCTCGTCTACAGATCTTCATGGATCTTGGCGATCGTCTTTCACCCGGCTCGGCGTGTAACTAGCTTCCTCCCCCCTCGCTTTTGTTGGCCCACTCCGCGCCTTCTCTTCCCTTGGCTTTCACCTCAAGTTTCTTTAGGAATATTTAGCTTCCCCTTTACGTCCTTCACGTAGGGTGATGTCTTCTTTCTTTTAGCGAGAACCCCATGTCCGACCAAGTTATCTTCATGGTCGGATGCTCTCCCTGTCAGCTGTATTTTTTGGTTTCGGCTTCCTGCTGTGCCCGCCGTGTCCAAGACTCTACCGGATGGGCCGGACCCATCCCCCCCCCCTTTATTCTTAGTAAAACGGTTTTCTTTTGAGTAAAGCTCCACCTCCAGATTAACCTTGCACATTCTTTGACGCTGTCCTTCATACGCATGACTTCAAGGCTGAATACACCTGACTTTTCATGATCGCCGGGATATATTCCCTTCCCAGGAAGCCTTTGGTGCTGCGAATATATTTAGAGTCTTGCTCTGCGATGGTTGGTTGGAGGCCTGAGTAGATATCCTGGCCGGCGTGAACGACCGGGGCGTTGCACAAGTTTTGCTCACCCCCCCCTTCTCTCCTTTTGGTCGGGACTATAAGGAAAACCGAGGAAAGTCGACTGGCGTGTTTTCTTTTTGACTCCTTCCTCCCCTAAACTCGATTTGACATTTGCGGCAGACGGCTGTTGTTTGTCTTTGTCTTTTTCGGGCGGATCTGACGAGGTAGGATTCTTGATGCTCTCTCTTCTGTAATTTAGTTCCCCCCCTTTTTTGAAGGCTCCTCTACCCGGAATTCCCCCTCCCCTTTACCTTCACACCGCTCGGGTTTGAACAGAGCTCTATTCCCCTCTTTATCGCCACCGGTGATGCCTTCTTTTTCTGTTTCGTCCCTCGCAGCATATTTGCCCCCCGTGGCGCATTAGTTTCCGCGTCTAGGATTTCCACTTGCCAACTTCGGGGGTATTTGACCCCTTTCCCCTAATACAGGAAGCCGAGAACAAAGAAATAAATTGTCGTCGGGGTTTCCGCCAGTTGGACATATTTTTGTGCCCCCCTTCAAAAAATGGCCGCCAATTTGGCCCTCTGATGCCCCGGCGCGGTCGGTTTTTTGAACTTTCAACATGAGTTCCCTCTCTGGTTTAGCATTTTTTCCTCAACTGCGAACTTCACCAATCTGGGGAACTGGATTTTTCCCTTTCGCTTTTAGCTGAACTTATGGGTCTAAAGACATCTGAGCCTTTTTTACAAGTTGATTCTGCATCCCATTTTTCCATTTCCACGCAGTTCCGCCTTTTTTTGTGCCCGAATTCCCCTTCTCTTTTTCTCTCCCTCTTTTCTCTCCTTTTTGTTTCCTCCTACTTCACTGGCAGAATAGGGCACAAACTTTTCTCTTTGAGTCCAGTGATGGAGATAGTCCCAAGCGCCTTTTTTTTTTGGTCGATTCCGCCCTGCTGAGTTACTTTAAGTCCAACGCATTTCAACCATCTTGGATGAATTCGCAGTTTGGATGCCTGTCTTTTCCAAAGGCTAAACCTGAGTCTCTGCCCCTTTCCGCGTCCACGCTTCGCCACACCGCGGAGATTACGCCGTGGGACTTTTGTTACCCTTGGTAACACCTAAGGCAGTAAATTGCTCTTCTCTGTTCCCCTCTGTTTAGAATCCAGGTAGTTATTCTTTGTACTTTTTTTTCTGGCACGGCCCGCCGAAGCGGCCCCTTGTTGCCTGTTGCGCGAATGCGTGCGCGACTTTCTATCCTCCCTTTGTGGCCCCACCTTCTTTCTTGCGCGCCCCGCCGACGCGTAAATCCCGCTCCAAAGCTTTTCTTTTTTTTTTTTTCTTTTTTCCCAATCCTTCGCTTGACTCCCGAGCGGCTTGCTCAATCATCCTCAAGAGCGGTTGAGGAGTTTTAAGTAAACCTTTCTCCCAAAACCCCCTTGCATTTCCCCCTCCGAGCAGAAGTCCTGCATGCTACTCCGGTTAGCGTCTCTCCACCCGACTCCCCACCCCCCCCCCCCCCCCCGCCCCAGTCCTCACCAGCCTGCGGATCCCCGGAGTTGATGAGTTTATGACCGGTCGTCACGCTCCTAATTCATCAAAGACCCCCCTCAGTCTCCTTTTTCCATCCCAGTTCCTTCTCCCCCCCTAGCCACTGATCCTGGGTTCACACGGGCTTCAGAGGACCTTTAGTACTTTCTCCCTTTTCCCCGGCCCTGATGAGAGTTAAGCCTTTAACTCTCTTCGACACAAGCAGTCGCCGTAGTCCAGCACAGCACGTGACTTTCGCCGACTTTATCAAAGGAGATCAATGTCCGTTCCCTTTTTTGCACTCCGCTCGCATAGATAGTCTTAGTTTTATTATCTTAGATCAGTCGTCCCTGAGCTTCGTGTTATTTGTTCCCCACTCGGAACTTACCGTCTTCTTGTTATTATAGAGGCTTTATGTTATAGTCCCCTCCGAGTCTTCACGCACGGAGTTCAACACACCTCCAGTCCGTGAGAAGCCTCAAATCCGACCCCCCCCCCCCCCAAGGTAACCCGCAATATGCTATTGAAGGGCTTACGAACTTTTTTTTCTGAATTTCTCCAGGAGAATAATACCACGTTTCTCATTTTTGGCGCCGTTGTGTCCATCCTTATATTCCCCCCGCCCTGTTCTTTCTTGAGAACTTTAGCATGAGTCCCTCACCGGTCCCCCCCTAGATATAATTCCATGCAATTATTCAGACTTTTCCCCTCCCGGCCTAAAGATGAAATTCGATCTTTCACGCGAGAGCCCCTGCCCCCTGTCCCAAGGAGGAAGCCACTGTCCATTGTCCCCTCCTCTCCAGGAATCTAGAGACTTTTCTACTGAGCCTATTGGCGCTCGACAGAGATACAGTAATCGATAGTTTCCGCCGCACGCGGAATCGAAATTTGGGGCAAGGCGCTTTTCGCGAGCGTGCCCCCATCGCGACGAGACAAACGGATTTTGTCCTCCTCGGACTTTTCCAAAACTAACGTTACCCCCCCCAGCTGACCTCTGCAAATACCGGGGGCTTTGTGGGTTTGGGTCATCGTTTCGGATTCCCCTACTTCAGTTAAGTCTTCTCAGGCTCAGAGTGGAGTGAATTTTCGTCGCGGACTTCTCCCTCCCCCCTCCAACAATCCAGGATGTTTTAGATGCAATGATCCCCGGCCTGATCGCCTCCCTCTCCTCTCCCTCTTGAGCGAGGTTGATTTCTCTGAGGCTGGCCCGGGCAATCAAGGTGAATCCCCCCTTTTCTCTTCTCTTGTTCCTTATCCCCCGCCGGGCGATCATGCCTGCGACGCCTGATAATCATTTAGGAGCTCTCTTCTTGATGTGAAGTGTGACGTTCAAATTCCCCCGGTTTCCCCTCGTCGATCTTTCTCCTTTCCATTGTGGCATTTTCTGGCACTTCCTTCCGATTACCCCCGTGTATAGTAGAGGTTGATTTCTGGGCCCCGATTCCCCCCCTTTCAAACCCCCATGGCTAGTTCCCCTCTCTTTTCGTCCTGCTTCCCCTCTTCCTGCTCCCCGCGAGCGTTCAGATGATATGTCTCCTCTCCCTATAGACTTCTTCGGAGATTGCAAATCGTTCAGGTTCTTTGCCTTTTTTCGATATTCCGGATCCCTTAGCGTTAAGAATTCAGCTCTCGCCCGTAGAGATTCCGGAATTCTTATTCCCGATTTCGCCTTAGATATCCCCTTTTTGTTGGCAAATGCGCACTTCTCCACAGTTCCCCATTGACTGCCTTTGCATAGGAATGAGTGCTAGCTCCCCTCCACATTCTCTTAGTACCTTCCATTAGTTTTAGCATCTTTTAGCTCGACCCTTTCTTCCTCCCACCCGACTTATGGCGTGACTTGGGTCGTATTGGGCCATGTCTTCTTCGTTAACTTCTAGCTCTTGTGTGGTGAGACTATCGGTGGTCCCGCGCCCGAATGCCTCTTTCCCGAGGCCCCCATCAAAATATTATTTTCTACTTCCAGCCCTGTTTTAAACTTTTTTCCCTATACCTTCCCCTTCCCTGAATTTCTAGTGTACTTTCTGCAAAACTCTTCTTTCGATCAGCTGAATAGAGGGCTTACTTTCCCGGGGATCATCGTCGGTACATTTCATTCGTCGCCTTTTCTCCCCTTCGGGATTGTCGCTGAGTTGTTTGCGTATTTTCTGCGCAAGCTTTTCTCCTGTACTCCTTCCACTTTTACCGGACGTCTCGCCAGTTCACTTTGCGCACCCCCTTCTTTTCGCCTTCTCCTTTATGATCTCATTAAGGACAGGAGGACAATCCTCTCTGGCGTTTAAATTCGGGGCGCAGTATCTCGTTCATAGCTTTCGATGATTTCCGCCGCTGAGGCTGTGGCGGGGTTTCTTTGAACATTTCTATCCTTTGAGAAGGCTTTCTTTAGGGGCGGGACTTGCTCGACAGATGCTTAATTCGCAGGACCACCCGTTTTTTTGTTCCTTGTAAGTCCTTACCTCTTGTCGATTACCGAAATTGCAACCCGTCCTGGTCCCTCATCTCCCTCCCGCTCCGAGATGATCGCCAAGATTGTTGACGTGCGGATTAACGGAGTTTGCGATTCTTTTTTTCTCCCGTCAACAACCGTGGCGTCATGACATTAGTGAGCTTCCATGTTGCTACGTTCACCCACCGTGGACCTTGCTTCGCTGCCCTCTCGTCCCTCCCAAGCGAGTCCTTTCGCTCATTTTTTTCGTCAAGGGCTCTCTGCACCCTTCATTACCACGGGTTTCCTCCCACGCGTGATTCGGCTCCTCGGTCATTTTTATCTTAAAGCTCTGGGGGAGCGGTGTCAGCGCTCTGTATCCCCCCTTGTGCCACACACACGAACATTTCCTCCCATAGGTCTGGGTCCCCCCGTTTCTCAAGGTCCCTTTTTTTTCTCAGCTGAGGCTCTTTCAAATTTCTCAAGGTTTTCGAGCGCCAAGCATGTTGGACGTTATCAAGCGCCATTTTGTGAACCTTTCTTTTCTCTCTATTGCACTCAGAAGACTTTTTTTGTTTTTTTTTTTAGATATACTCTCACGGTCAGGAATGAGGTCAACCCCCTTTCGTCAGTCGCGTCACTCTTTTCCTGAACCAATTTCTTTTTCCAGATTACCTCCTCTCTCCCTTCCTCGTACATCCCAACAGGCATCCCCTCCCCTCTGATGATCGCGGTTTTGGCATGTTGGATTCGAACGGATAACGAGTCTCACGCTCCCGAAGTCTCTGCTTCCGGGCCGACGGAACATCGCCACCCGCACGTGTCCTTTTGACCCCTTGGGTACCCCCCATAATAGGCTTCTTGCGAGTCCTACCGAGCCGAAGCAATCCAGTTTTCTTCACAGTTTCTCTTCGCGGCCATGGTCACCCTCATCCGCAAATGCCTGTTGAGCCTAATACCTTTCTGACCTTTAATCCTCACGTTTCCGAATTTCGATCGCGACGCCCTCTGCAGCCTGAAAGTGTTACGTTAGCGCGAAGACATGTTTGCGCCCTTTTTTTCCTCCCAAGCGAGTAGATTGCGAGGAAGTTTAACCCTCTCAAAACGGGTGCCTTCGAATTTCCGCGCGAGACCGTTCCCATGCCGACGTGTCCATGCATACTTCAGTGTCCTCAGACCTCTTCCCGCGCATGGGCTGACTTAGATCCTTTCTATATCAATGCCAGAATTATACTCTTCTCTTCTTTTTTACCATGTTCCTGGGAGCATTGACCTGACCCTTTCCTCACGGGCAGATAAGAAGGCTGCTTTTCCTGAGATTTTCGCAGGGATCCGCACCGAGCTTCCCTCCCTCGCAGGACTAGTACAGCCCTGCATTTTCGATTTAGGCGACGATCCCAGGCTCTCAAGTATGCGCCTGAAGCGTTGTCGCATATCCGGCTTATTTCTTTTTACTATTATTCCCGGCGTAATCCGGTGATTTTCTATTTTCCAATGATGCACCGGATTATAACGGTGTTATTTATGAGGTTTAGTCTTGCCTCGGCCCGACCTTTCCTCTTTGAAAGTCCGAAAGGTCTCTGACCCTCTATTCCCTCCATTAGAAGCCTCCAAATCCGCCCCCCCCCTTACAGCGCAACTTCCAGTTCTCCGTCCACGAATCGGTGTAGCATCTCATCTCATAATACGTGCCTCTTTGCCTTTCTTTTCTCTCTTTGAATACATTCTCGCAAATACTCGTGCCATGCCAGGCCGACTCTTCTCACAAGCAAACAAAACGTATCTTTTTTCTCTTTAAAAGCCTTCCTCCCGGGGTTCTAACCTTTTTCTTTTTTTCTTTCTTATCGATATTTTCAAACTCCTCTAGACCGCCGGCCCTCTCGTCGCGTCGTCCGCCGAATTTGACCTTCATCATCTTCTTTGTTTCTCAGAGAAGGATACTTTCTTGTCCCTCACCCGCTCAGGCCGATCCGCCGGATCATCACTCGACTGGCAAGTAGGGTGTGCAAAAAATTTTCTTCCTCTGAAGTGGCCCCACATCACCTCCGACACACGGATGGTTCGCACGGCGTCATTTGCAAACTACCATTCACCAGGGAAAATTTAATAGCCCATCCTTATAGGTTTTCTTCACCCCTAATTACTAGTATTACGAGTTCTCTTCTTTCTTCCGGCGTCGGTCAGAGTGACATTCCCCCTTTCCGGCGTATTCGCGTACACATAACCGGCTTTTGAGATTCCCCTTTATTCCCCTCAGGAAGGATAGACATATCCTTCTCCCTCCTTTTTTTTTTTTTGATCGATGCGTCCCTTTTCCCTTCGGCCACGTTAACTAGTTCCCTTTTCTTTTTTTGTAGGAGAATATAGGCCCTCTCCTCACAGTCACGATGACGATCCTTTGTCTTCCGCCAGAAGCTCACGGACGATCTTCTGTGACAGGTGCCCGTCCTCGTCGGTATGGGGCTGAGTTCCGTTTTCCCTTTTCCCTGAGGTAGGGGGGCAAACGAGCTCTTTTTCTAGTGCACACCCATCTTTCTCTTGTCTGGTGGAGGAGAGAAGAAGATCCCCACTTTCCTAGTCCGCTTCCGAGTGTCTTCATCGTTCGATTCCAGCGTGGTTATCCCGAGAGCACCTCAGCTCTTCTTTCTCGTCGAGCCAAAAACCGCCTCTCTTTCTTTTGGTAAATGCCGCTTTGGAGACCCTCTCTTGCAGTTAGAGTCATTTTTCCCCTAGAATCTCCCCCTTCTTGAATTCTCAGTCTGTTCCTTTCCTCTACCTCTTTCATTCCCGCCCCAGATATCCTGTGTGGTGGCACACTTTGGCGTCCTCAGTTATTCCTCTGGCATGAACAATCCATTTCATGTTGTCATTCTCATGATTCGCGCCCCTAGAATGAGTTTCTCTTCTGTGATGATGCATTATCTCTCTACCACCCTTCGAAGAAAGGCAACGAGCATCTGAGTTCTCTTTTTGAACTTCTGTCAGTTTCTGGCATTCTTTTTTTTTGCTCTTGCCTGCGGTCCCTCGGCGCATGAATGGGCCGTTCCCTATTTCACCCTCTAAAATGACCCGTCTCCTCGGTCCATTTTTTTTAAACAAGATTAACCTTTCCCAGCCGGAGAGCTTGATTCGAAGAAGATCGAGGCACGAGAACTCTTCATCTTGAAATTTTCTGTGGAGCAGAAGGGGATATTCCCCCGTATAATTCCTCCCTTCATTTTGCTGAGAATATTCCGGCCGAGTTCTTTCTTTTGGTGTCTTTTTTTTGCGATCATCCTGCGAGACGCGGGCGTACTCGGTCCTTCTTATAGTTCGTTTTGGAGCTGACCAACCCCGATCTTGGCGTTTTGTTATTTTTATCTCCGGAATGGAGTCAAAACTTCCTTTGGCGGGATATGTTTTGTCCGTCTATTGTACTGTCGAAAAAGATTTCCCTCCTTCTCATTTTCCCCCGCGGATGTGAAGGGAGGGTCTTCGTTTTGGATGTTCATCATCTTTTGCCGGATGTAGGATGTTCCAGTTTTATTTCTTCCCATTTCACTTGTTTCTTTGAATGACGGCTCTCCTCTATTTTCTGCTTTACCGTCAATTGCTCAAATCTTTCTTCCGAGACTAGGACGATGCTCTCCCTCTTCTTCTTTCTCTTACCCCAGGCTGTTCGCTACCAAATCTTCCCTTCTTCGCGGATGACATTAGTGGCGTCTGCCATAGCAACAACAGTAATTGCCCCCTTAAACTTTTCTCTCGTTTTCTCGCTCAGAAACTACTGCGCGAACCTGGAGCTCTTATCCTTTTCTCCTTCTCAAAGTGCCGATTTAGGGTAACCAGGTCACCCTTCCCCTCTTTTATACTGCGATGACGTACTCCTTTTTTTTGACTCTTTCCGATGGGAGCATGTTCTCTGGTTAGACTCCCTTCCTTGCCTCCAAACTGCTAAAGTCACCATATTTCTTTCAAAGTCTGTTGATGGGGCCTTGAACCTTCCCTTTTCTCTTTCTTCATGTTCTCACTCCCTGCCTCCGCGGCGCCTTCCCTCCAGCAGTAAGCGAGGCACTGGCACTTGAATGAATTTTGCCGGAGATGAATCTCTCTCTTTTTCCCACCTTTTTTTTTTGAGTTCCATTCCCCTATCCTTTCCTATTATGGCCCAAAATTGTTCTCCCTCGCCCCTGTGCGGAGATAGGGTCAACCTTTGAGCTGTGGTCTCATCTTAAAGACGACTCCTTCCCCTCCTTTCACCACCAACCGTCTTTTCACATCCAGTCTTCAATGTGATTTGCCCGGCTGGTCTTTCTCACCAAGGATAAAGGCATGCACCTCTCCCTTCGTCCTCTTAAGAAAAAGTGACTCCCCTTCTCTTCTCCCCGACCCTTTTCTTTCCATGTTCCTTGTCAACGGCCCTTCCCTTGTTTTTTTCCCTAAGCAAAGTCTTTCTTCGCGGCTCTTTCTTCTCTTCGTTCGCGAAGAAGGGAATTGTCCCCCCGACCTTCTTTTTTCTACTTGTGCTCTCCACTCATCATCAGAAGTTCTTCCCGATTTTTGAGCGCAGCTGATTAATACTCCCACGTCCGTAACTCCCTTTTTTGTCCCTCGGTCTAGTTGTATCGATTGCATGCTGAGTTTGTGTCGCAATTTCCAGGCTAACCCGGTCGGCGAGGCCGTAAAATTATTAATTGTGACTGTCCTCCCTGAATCAGAGCTCTCCTTCATCTCACCCTTTAGCATATATCCCTCTGATGACCCGCCCCGATCACTCCTTTATCACCGCGCACTGGAGGGCATTTCTCCCTCTTAACTGAGACACCCTTCCTACTCTCGCTAGACTGATTTTCTCCCTTTTTATTCCTCTCCATCAACATTGTTGTGGGCGCCCCACCATTTCGAGTCCCGGGAGCATGATCGTCTGCTTTCTTCCTTTCCTCCCTACCACCGCGCTTTTCTCCATCTCCTTCTTAACTAGTCCAGCAATTCATTCGGTCTCTTCACTTTTATCGACTTATCACCGGAGTTCACCTGAACTCGTCTTGTCGCATAGATGTATGGGTGGTACCTTCCTTCTTCCCTCAGCTGTCCTTGTTGTTATCCTTTCTTCCACCTGCTATTTTGCTCCTTTTATAGAGTTGATGAGGGCTAGGCAGTCGTGTTTCACTCCGCACGTAGCGCCAACCCCCCCCCAAACCCCGCTCTGACCTTTTCTATCCATGGTCTCGACAGACTCTTCGCGCCCGCTTCTTCGTTGATTCCCCGAATAGTTGTCGCGCTCATACCAAGATCACTTTCTCGCCTTTTATCAGGGGCTCTCCCCCCCCTGTTCCCGTCCCATTCCCTTTTTTATGACAACCTAAACTTTCAGTCCATTTTTCTCTCCCATTTGCCCACCCAAGATCCCCTTTCTTCCTTCGTACGAAAGCCGGTGAAGACCTCTAGACTTCCTACTCTCGATGCACATTCGATGCTCCCTCCTAGCTCCTCTCAGGAAATCGGCGAAGTCCTTCGGCTCCTTACCCTTTTTCAAGCCCTTCTGCGAGATTTGAAGAGCAGGAATTCTTGACTGCGCTAGAGCAACCTTCCTTCATCTCTTTCGGTAAGCCTTTCACTTTCTGATATTCCTCTTTTTGCAAGGAGCGGCTCTTTCCTCTCCCATTAAACTTGGAACGAGACCCCTTCTTCTGTCCTCTGATCTATCTAATTCAAACGAATCCACATTCCCCGCTTTCCCCCCCTTTCCCGGCAGGTTTTCGGCTAACCTCGTTCATCGTCTGCAGCAGACTGCGTCATGACCCAGGTTCTTCCTCAGCTAATTGAAGTGTAGGGGTCGGTGTGATAGGTCGACCCTTACAACCCGGCTTCTTCCTGATACTGAGGAAAGCGGAGTCAATCTATTTTAATAATCTCGTTTTTTTTTTGGATCTTGAGCTTTTTTTCTATCCCTGAACGTAGTTCCACCTTTGGCCTTCTCCACTCTTCTTTTTTTTGCTTTTTTCCTATCACGCCAGGGGCAGGAAAAATGCGTCTTGAACGATTAGAATAATTCTTCCTTTCTCTTTCTGAAGATTGTGGCTTTAGTGAAGCCACGGTATCCGTGTTTTTGAGGATTTTCCCCCTTGTTTGACTTGGATTTTTTTCCCCCAAGGTCATTAGAGACCTCCCCCAGTGTATTCTTTCTTTTCCCCCCGTTAGAGTAATCGAGGATTTTGCAAACCCTAATTTCTTACGCTCTCTTTTTTTCCAGGTCTCTCTTCCCTCCTTCTCTTGTCCTCTCATACTACTTGTCTAGAAACTTCCTCCTCGACCTTTCGGCTCTGAAACCTCGTTCAGTTTAGTCCTGCCTTCTCTTTCCAGATATTCCTTCTCTTCTCGTTTTCGTTCCTCTAATTTCAGTTTTTTAATAGGATCCTTTCCCCTCAACGTGGCTTCGCGTGGTCCGCATCTTATAATCGATGTTGTGGTCCCTTTCTCGCCCTCTACTCCTCTTGCCACTTTCTTTTGGCTCGAGTATGTATTCCCCGGAGCCCCCTTTCGTCCGTCTTTGATCCATTGTATTCCGCGACAACTCTTTTTCTTCACCGTAAACAGATCATGCTTTCTTCTTTTTTGCCTTTCTACTGTCTTTCTTGGTCGTTTTTTCGACCTGTTCCCCGCCGGCGAAATGACTGGGCTAATGAATCATCAACCTGATTACGCTCCCCCCCACCTCCCCTTTTTATTACTTTTTTTTGAGCCGTCCCACGCTTAAGATCTACTTGGACTCGACTATAAGATCAACCTTGATATATTAGCAAGATTTCATTCCTGACAATGAACTTCTTGCTTTCCCCTTTTCAATCTGTTCTTCTACATTTCCTTCCCTCGGGTGTAATTTCTCCCCGCTTAGCGGAGGCGGTTGGAGGCATGGCCAAGATCTACTTTCTTAAGAAGGAGCCCTTTTTCCTCCTTCCCTTGCTTTTTTTTGTTCAAAACACTTTATCCTTTTCGGTTCGCTGGTTCTTTTTCTAAACCTATTAACCTTCTCCCCTCTCTCTTTGCGGTGATGAATTCGGTTTAATCCAGTCTCTTTGCAGTACTCTCGACGATTCCGCTTTTACTCTTTTTTTTCTGATGGGCGGGATTGCTTCCTTATCTCTTTTACATCTCCCTTCCGTTGACGTTCTTCTTTTCTCTGCCTTCCCCAATTGCGCACCACGGGTTTTAAGGACGAATTTACGGCATCGAACTTTCCTCTCTGTCGGACCCTTCCCATTTCCCCCCCTGCCTTTTAGTGATTCCAGCTACCTGCCCTTTTGCGATTCCTCAAGCTTGTCGTGTTGGCGGATTCGGTACTTGCGCCCAAAAATATCGGACACTTCCTTTTTTAATTTTTTTTTATTTACCGATTTTTCTCAACCAAGTTCCATTGACTCTCCCCCCAAAGGGCGGCTAGCCCCCCAGAGAAGAATACCTAAGCCGGAAAACCCTCACTGCTCTTTCTCCCGTTCTTTCCCCTAAATACGTGGCCTCTTTTTACAACACAGTCCCATGCCGCCATTCCGTTTTGGCGATCGCCATGACCTTTTTTTCCGTTGAATTGAGGAGCACGTTTCATCTCTCTTTTTATTTTACTCCCCTCTGTACTCAACAATGCGAAATTCATCCCGATGGGAACAAGTGGATGGTTTCCTTTAAGGACTTCGCCCAGATTGGCCCTTCCTTCATCTTTTTCCCCGAAACGATCAGCATTTTTTTTTCGCTGTCCTCTTTTGTGCCCCCTCCTCTCCAGTAGAGTTTTCCTTCTTTTTCCTCCTTTTTTGAGGAGTATATAATCTCAAGGGCATTTTGAATTCGTTCCAAAAGTCTCTTTTCAGCCCCTCGGTTTTGATGGAGGGTTACCACTCTTAGTCTGTCTCCCTCTCGCAGCTGCGAAGGCCTTTAAAGAAACGCTTTTTACCCCTCCCGGTATGAATACATTTTCTTTTCTGCGTAGACAAAGGATAAAGCGATTCCCCTCTCTTCTTACCTCCCCCGGTCCCCCCATAGACGATTTCCCCTCCCTTGGCGGGCCATTTTAACCTATAGGCCCCTTGCGAGGTTTTCCCTTTCTACGTCCCCTAACTTTTTTCTTGGCTCTTTCTGATTCGAGGTCTTTCCCCTCGTCCTGCACGTTGTCTTTTTCCCTTTTGAGAGAACGCTGCCGCCCGAATGTCACAGACACTGATTCTGTGGCTATTTTTTCCCCTTCCGCCGTTACCTCCGCACGCCGCTCGATCCTTCTTTCTTTTTTCCTATGCGGTGCGCGATTCTGTAACAAGCCGGTACGCCTTAAAATGGCCCAACCCCCCCTTTTTTTTCGGTTTTCCCTCCTCTTCGAAAGTCACTTCTGCCTCCCTCCCGTAGACTCTCTCACCGACGCACGCCCCAGCCAGTGATAACCTCCTTAGGAATCGAGCTCGTCCTTCGTCCTTCCTCCCCCCTCCTATACAAGTCTTTTATCGACGGCTTTTCCTTGTCCTTATCCCTCCGTGAGACCTTGACTTTTTTTTTCAAAATGCGATTCAGACGGACGCTTCCGCTCCCAGTCCCATTATATTGACTGAAGGCCTACCTACCCCTTGCCCTTCCCTTTCCAGCAGGCTTCCAAGCCCACTTCTACTAAGATCTTTTCCTCTCCCCCTGAGTGCAGTCGCGAAATTGGATGGAGTTCATTAGTCTCCATTTTCTTTCTTCCCCCTTTTTCCCAAATGGTTTAACCGTCTTTACCGTTGCTTTTGAGAGAGTATTTTTCCCTCAGGCCCGTTTCATTTCGTCCCTCACGGTACGCAAAACACCAATTTTTGCCCTCCCTCCCTGCTCCTCCTCCCCATCCGAACCTACAGATCCCTCGCCTG
>Ga0179593_1459947_pt1 | contig 17286 bp, 30 predicted proteins | sample CZODoug2_1_08_16_FD_185931 | JGI IMG/M metagenome (GOLD analysis project Ga0179593, IMG submission 185931) | Vadose zone soil fungal communities from Angelo Coast Range Reserve, California, USA - CZODoug2_1_08_16fungal (PacBio error correction) | ecosystem: Environmental > Terrestrial > Soil >... | reverse complement strand
TTTTTGGGTTTGTGGCATCCCTTTTCAACCAACACCCAACCCCCTTTGTCTTCGACACGCCTTGGTTTGTATTGTTTTCACAGACCTTTCCTTTGCGTTGCCCCTCCCCCATGCACCCCCTTTTTTTTTTTTAGGAATGGCCGCTCTTGCCTTCTTCCACCTTTGCGACGGGCATGGCGGTTGAAACCCCCTCCTGCAGCTGTCTTCCGGTTTGCGCGTTGCGCTTCTAGACCAACTTTTATCGGGCGCTTTCCCCCTTTTTCACGGTTTTTTCCCCTGCCCCCTGTTGTTTGCCGTTTATCTGGAATTTGATCTGGTCTGCCAAACCCACCCTTTTTACCTTGCTTGGATTTCGCCCCAGGAATGGATTGTTTTTTTTTTTCTGAATCTCACCTTCTTTGATTTAACAAGCGTTGGATCAGAGTCGACTACGTTTCGCCTTCCGTTTTTTCTTTTTTTTTCCTTCACGGTCCCCTTATTTCTGACTCCCCCCCCCCTCTGGGTTTCTTCGACCCCCACCCTCAGCTCTTGGATGATTTTCCCCCCTTCACCCGACTCTTCACCCGCCCCCCTTTTCTTGAAAACGCTTTCTGTTTTATTTTTTTTGTCGTTTGACGAATGCTGTTGCTGTGAAGTTGTGAAGTTTTTCCCCCCACTCCCCCCCGGCGATTTACCCTTTTCTGGAGAAGTTGGTCAAGGATTTTTTTTTTTTCATTTGGTGGTTGCACTTCTTGTTTTCTCCTTTTTTTATATTAGTGCGGATGGAGTTGTCCAAACGCTCTCTGCAGTGGTCGGCAGCAAGCATCTTTAGACCTCACTTCTCTGGAACATATATTAGTTTTCCTCTGGTTTTTTGGTTTTAAATTTCTCAACCTCTCGTTTGAGACTTGGACAGGCGTTTTTTGGGATGCTTTTGGCGCCTTTGCCCATTTTCCCAAAAGCTGTTTGCCCCCCGTGTCCCTCCCTCCCCCTCCCTTTTAACATGTTCCCCCCCCGCTAGTGTTTGCGAATTGGCTCGGTCTTTCCCCTTTTTTTTTTTCCTCCTCCTTTCTTCCGACAAGCAAAACCCCCCCCGAAGCCTTTGGCCTTTCCCCCCCCCGTTCTCCTTTTTTTTCAAGTTCCACGAAACGGTTACCCCGTTCCCCCGTTCAAATTGTGACTCTCCTCTTTCCTCGACCTGCGGAAAGTTTCCCCACGGGTGTTGCTGTTATTTTTTTGTTTTTGACCTGTTTTCTACTGCGTGGCCCTAGACCCCTTCCTGGCCTTTTCTGCATTGATGTCCTTTGAATGACCCCAACCAAGACAGCATTGCCCTTTTTCCCAAGGGAGCACTGGATTGTCTCCTTTTCGTTAACCAGGCTTTGATATGGGATTCTTCCCTTTTTTTAGAGTTTTTCAAAAAAGCAAGTTTCCCTGCCCATTCTTTGTACGGTCTCCCTCCCCCCCTAAACCCCGTCTACCTTCCCATTTTTTTTTTTTTCCTAATCGGCCGGTCATCATTCTTCAAAGTCATTAGGGCTGGTCCCTGATTTCCCCCGTTATGTTCCCCCTTTCTTTTTGGGCTGTTTCCTAGTATCTCTCCCCCCGTGGAAAACAAAAAAAAACCCCCCCCCCAAAGCCCTTTGACGTGACTCCCTTTATAGCGTTTACGAACACGCGACTTTCCCCCCCCCCCCCCCCCCCTTTTTTTTTGAGTACTTCCCTTTTTCGTCATGTCAACACAGTTTTTGTTCTTATGCTCAGAAGAACTTTTTCTTTTTCTAGTTAGGGTTCTCGTTTTTTTGGATTTTTTTGGTTTACTACAGTACGGCAGGCAAACCTGCCCACTCCCCCCCCCTGCCCGGCCCTCCACGGCTTTTTTCTTTCCCAATGCGGTTCCCAGTCACTAACTGGCTCTCCACGCGCTTGTGAACTTTGCCTTTTTCTTGAACCCTCGGTTCAAAAGATGGGTTCCCCCCTGGACCTTCACATTGTTTCCCCAAAACGAGTCCAATTTGTCTTCTTTAATGTTTTGCGCGAGGAGGAAACCCCTCCTTTTGAGGGGCACCCCCCCCCTTCCTGCTAAAATGTTTCTCCTTGGCATATCCGTTCCAAGAAAACCTTTTTTTTAATTCCCGGTTGGCGGGCCATGTCTATTCCCCCCCCTATCCGTGATTCCAACGGACGCACGTCCTCTCTTCCCCCCTATGTTCTTCCCCCTTTGTCCTTCGTCGTTTCCAATAGAACCCATTTCCCGAAGGTAGCGATTTTTCTCCGGTTTTGAGCAGTTTTATTCCCTCCTGTCAACCAGCACCCCCTTCCTCCCCCAGGAACTTTCGAATGGTTTTCTCCCCTCAAAACTAACTTTCTCGATGCTTCAGGGTTGACCCCAAATAGGTTTTCACGTTGCTTCCAAATACCCAAGACCTTAGGTGTGATTCGATTGTTCGCGGGCTTTTTTCCTTCCTCCCTAGTGTATCCTTTTTTTGCTTATCTCCCATTTCCCCTTTTGGTCCCAAAATTTTCTTTTTTATCAGGGCTTTTTCTGCTTTTTTTCATCCGGTTTTTTCTTTGGGAGTTCCCCCCTGCGTGTGCCCCCTTCCCCCCCTTTTTTTCCCCCTAGCTCCTTTTTTTATTTTTGATGACGGTTTGCTTTTGTCCTTTCGGTTTTTTTGAGGCCTTTTTCCCATCCCAACCACATTTCACCCCGTTGTTGCTGCTTTTCTCTCTTTTTTTGTCTTTTTTCCATCATTTGGACGCGATGCATTCACCACGCACCCCCTCCACTTTCTGTTGCAGTGTGCAACCTTTTTCTCCAGGACCGTCCCGTTTTTCTCCTTTTTCTTCCCCTGTCCGTCTGTTTTCACCCCAAAAAACACCCACTTGGCGATTCGAAACCCTTCCGTGTTGCCCCCCTCCAGTTAGCAGTCCCTATGCTGCCGGCACATCCTACACCCCACTTCTCGAACCCTCCGGCGCGAACCAACCAGTGACTGGTGCTCTTCCTCCTCTTTTAACATCTTTTCCCCTTTCTGCTACCAAGACGTCATTTGGCCCCCCATAACCATTTTCCTTGACTTTCTCTTTTTTTTTGACCCCTCAGTTGGTCACATAGAAAATGAGCTCAGGCCCTTTGTTTTTTCCCTTTGTTCCCCCCCCCCCACTCAAGACGTGCGTCTTCCCTTTCCCTTCTTTCTTTGCCATCCCCCCCTGGCCCTTCCCTCCCCGCGTTTGTTGGGGGAAAATGTTTTCGTGTTAAAAGGACTTCCCCTTGTCCCCTTCTTCCTCCCTCCGTCAATGTTAAAGGGAGTGACTTTGAGTCACTGCATCTTCCCCATTTTTCCTTCCCCTCTCACCTGGTTTCTTTTTTCCGTTAGAATCTCCCTCTAAACTAAGAGAAAAGTTTTTCGGTATCCATTCTATTGGCTTTTTCGGTACTGCTTTCCCAACCGTGTCTGTCTTCCTGTTTCCCGCAGGCATTCCCCCCAATAGTTTTCTTTTCCATGTTAATAGTCGCGAAGGTATGGTACTGAACCCTTGCAATGTAAGTCTTCCCCCCCGGGTGTTTTTTTCGTTTCCTCTCTTTTTTTTCCTTTTTTTGACTTTCGATTTCTTGAATCTTTTCCCTGGCAATTTCTCTCTTTTCTCCGTTTTGTGTTGTTGACTTGGCTGGACCACCTTTGGCTTCCCTCCCCCTTTTCTTTTGAACCTATAGTTGGACCGAACCCTTTTCCATCTCACTTGGTTCCCTTTCTTCCTTTGACAACCAGCTCTTTCCCAAAACTTTGCATCCCTACCCCGACCGCCAGGGTCACTCCACGATTTTAATGTAAGTCATCCCTTTCTCCTGTCAGTTGTCAGTCGTCCCCCTTTTTTATATGTCGATTCCTCCACCCTACAGCACTTTTTCCCCCCGGTTGTGCCCCAATGTTGTTTCCCAATGGGGGTCTTTCTCCCTCCCTTATTTTTTAATCTCTCGTAGGCCAGTCGGTTGGCCTTTTTTGCCCGGCCCTCGGACTGCCCCCCCCCCTTCTTCCAGTTCCCCCCCAAACAAATCTCCCTTCCGAATTACGTTCGCGTTCTACCGAATAACCTCTTTTCCTCCTCACGTCTTTATTTTTTTACCTCCCTTCAACCCCCCCTTTTTTTTTTTTAACAAGCCCCCCAAGTAGTCGGGGTCTTTTATGTTTTCCACCCGTCTTCCCCTCCCAATCTACGACCGTATTTCCAAACCTGTTCCCCTTCCCCCTGACCCGCCCCCCCCCCTTGAATAAGTTTTTTCTTTTTAGTGCGTGGACTTTTTCACTTTGATTATTTTGCCCCCCGGCATCTTTTCCTTTTTTCTCCCGTTTTCTTTTCCCTATTTCTGTTTCATAAAATTCTTTTTAGCCTTTTTTTTTTCTTCTGTGGTCCGCCTTTTTTCCCAAACTTACGTTCTTTTCCTTAATGTCACTATTCTTTTTTTGAACAATGTCTCGTCATTTTTCTGCTTTCTCCCCCCCGAAATTCCCAGCACCTTTCCCTTTGTAATTTAGGACAATCTTAAAATACTGTCTCCGTGACAGCCTGGACAACCTCATTTTTGATCTTATTTCTGTTGTTCCGTGGCCCCTTCGTTTCCATTCCCCCCAACCGATACCAGCAGCGCCTGATCCTTCAGAAAATCTTTTTCCTCTTTACTTTCTCTCTAGTACCTTTTAACCGAAACGGCCTTTCCCCCGAGCTAAATGATTTCTAGAGGACCCCCCCTGATTTTTTTACTTTGTCCCCCCAGCATTTCCTCTTAAACAATTTTTCCCTTGTCCTTGCCCCTCAAAAAGTTGCGAGTTCTTCCTGAAGTTTTTTTTTTCTTCTTTTTTTTCCAGTTAAGTCAATTCCCCCTTCACTCATCCCCCCTCTTTGCGTTTGGACGCACGGAGCAAGACCTTCTCCCCCATAGTGGGTTCAGTTTGGGTCCCCTACTTTCTTTTTTTCTCCCCCCCTCCCTGACCGCCCCTCTGCAATTCTTACTTTTCCCCTCTTTCAGTGAACCCTAGATCCCCCTTTTCCCATCGTCCGGTTTATAATATTTTGAGACCCAACCTTCCCCACTGCCGTCACCCCCTTTTTCTTTGGGTGCCCCCCATTGCCGTTTTCCCCCCTAGCTTAAGTTCCCCGTTCCTTCAGCAAGCAGGATTTCTTCTCTGGATGCGTGTTCACCCCCTTTCCCAGCCGGGACCCATCCTTTTCTTGCCGATTCCTGCCTTTCCATCTTTCCCTGCTTTTCTGTCATGGGCATTGACCAGTCAAACCCATTTTCCCCCCCATTTCCCTTCCATCTTGACAACTTTTAGCGACTTCAGAACCCACATCCTTTCCTTTTTCCATGTACTTTTTTTTTTTTCGTATTTTTTTTTCTTTCTCTTCTTCAATCTGTACATCTTCCCTTTCTTTCAGGTATCGTCGAACATCCCCTGTACCCCCGTCCTTGACCCCCACCCCCCTTTTTCGATTAGTTTTATCCCTTTTCCTTCTTTTGAGTTTCTATGCCCTTTTGCCTTCTCTTGACAACGTTTTTCAGTAGCTTTTTTTTTTTCTTCTGTCCCCCAGTCCCCAACTGACTTGGGGCTGAAGGGGTTTGGTCTGTTTTCACCTTCCTTCCGTACCCCCCTCCCCCGATCACCCTTCTTCCAACGACATGCGAAAAATCCAGTGCAGCCCGTGTGACGTTGTCCCGGATGTTTTCTTTTTTTTTTCCGTCAAGCCCCGACATTTGACCCTTTTTTCCTCCCGACCTTTTTTTTTCGCTGTTCCTCCCCCCCTTCAACTCCCCCCTCGAAACCTGTCCGTCCCCGCGCGACGCGCCCCGCGTCCCTTCCCACAATTTCCTGCCTTTTTGGTTTTTTGTTGGGGTTGGTTTTTTCTCCCATGCCCGTGCGCTGTTTTCCATATGTTGACCCTTCGGGCACCTGTTTCTTTTCCCTTTTCTTTTGTCCCCCGTGAACGTAGGCCAACACCCCCCTTCCTCCCCTTGCCTCCTTTTTTTTTTTTTGTTTGGCAACGCCCCTTTCTTCCTTTTGTATTTTTTTCCATGCCCACGTTGGCCTTTTTACTGCCTTTCAAAAATTTCCACCGTTTTCCTTCCCCTTTCCCAATTTAAGTGTCCCCTTCATCTCCTTTCTTTTGGCCCGGTCTTTCCTCCCCTTGTTAATTTCCGAAGCACTTTTCCACGACGATTCCACCCTCCCCCTTTCCCTTTCCAAATCCATCCCCCTTAATGGTTGCTGTTCTTTTTTTTTCCCCCCCCCCTTCCTCAGTCCTTTTTCTTCCTCAAACTGTCCCCCCCCTTTTTAGAAAATTTGTTTATGTTGGTTTGACCCGGAATCCCCCTTTTTTATGATTCACTTTGTCGAGATCCCGTAAACCCCCCTGCGTTTCTCTCACATCCTGTTTTTTTCTACCCCCCACAACCCCCCGCACTCAATCGCGTTATGGATTCGTTGAATTCCTTTCCTTTTGGTGATGACCGAACAACAGTTTGACACCCCCCTCTTTTTGCTGTTTCGGCAAGTCCCTATGGGTTTTTCCCCTCCTCTAGTCCCTACACAGGTAATTTTCCCGTGTTTTGAAAACTCAAGTCCCTTGCGAAATTTTTTTGCTTTTCTTTTTTTTTTTTTCCCTCCCTAAAAACTCTCTTACCGCTCCCTTCCTGTACTTGCCGCAAACGTGGTTCCGTCCCCCGCTCCTCCCACAGCGAACCATGTTTGCCCCCCTTTTTTTTGCGCCTTCTTGCTGTCCCCCCAAACCGGCTTTTTCATCCCCCACCTGTTTTGTCTCTGAATTTCTCAATCTTTTCTTCTGTTCCCCCGGTTTTCCTCCCCCCTTCCCGCCTTTCCGTCGAAAACACAAACCCCCCCCTCCCCTTCAAGGTTTCTTTGTTAACTGCCCAGCGTCGGTGATTATACTCCCCTTTTTTCTTTGTTCCTCCCCCCCTGCCCTGCCTCCCTTCCACTGATCCACGTCCCCCCCCCTAAAAATTCTTCTTCCCCTTTTTCGGCTGATTCCTTGCAACAACCTCTTCAATTCTCGGTGTTAGCGCGTGTTGTTTTGTTGTTTTTGAGCGCTTTGTGCCTCCCCTCTGCTCCCTCCCCTTTTCTTTAGCCTCCTTATTGCTGATTCTCTCCCCTACTCTTTTTTTTGTGTTAGTCGAGATTCCTTTTTTTGCCAGAACACCCATTCTTTCATGTCCTTGAGTCGACTTTCGAAGCACATTGCTCTGCAGTGATTTGGTCCGTTCTATTGGTCTTCCTGTTTCCCCCCCTTCCCCTCCAACTCCGAAGGCATTGTGAAAGTTGAAGAAAAGTTTCTCCCTTTTTGTCTGGGTTTTTGAGGTCGCTTCCTTCCTGTGAGAGGTTCGCCCCCCTACGTTTTTTCCAGTCCTTAAACATTCACCTTACCACGCGAGGGTCAGTTCGGTCGTAAGCCCTTACGGTTTTTTTGTTGTTCTACTTCCCTCAACACCTGGATTTGCTTAACTTTCACCAAGGGTGCCACAGCCTCCACCGCTGTGCGCAATGCAGCGACACCCCCCCCCCCCACCCCCGTGATCTCCCCAACCGACCCTTTGTTGATGTTTCACTAGGTAAGTGCCGGCTCCCTTCCCCTTTTTCCCCCTTGTTTCGGGCCTGGTGCCCTTGCGCTTTCTTCTTTTAATTTGGGACTGTTAGTTTTTTTAAGAACGTTCTTGTCCCTTCTGATGGAGTCTTAGTTTATGATTCACACAAACTACCACTTATTTCTTCCTTTCCTTTGGCGTTTCACGTTTCCCCCCCCCCCCCCCATGATTTGTTTTCGCTAGTTCCTTCGATTTTCTTTTTTTTCCCACAAGTAAGGCCTTCTGTGTTTTTTTCCCTCCAGTTCCCCCTTTTTTTTTATTTTTTTCTGCATATTTACCACGGCCGTCTTAAACTCTGAGAGGTCACCCCCTTTCCCCAGAGCTGCCCTGTCCGTTGTCATTGTTCCTTTTTGTTTTTTTCGTAACTCCCTTTCTTTCTCCCCCCCCCGTTATGTTTTTTTTTCCCTCCCCCCCCCCCCCTCATCACTTGTGGACTTTAACCAATCGATACCTCACCTGGTTTTTTTCGGGGACGCTTGCTCTTCCTTGGTAATGAAGTCTTTTTCGACGTTTTTTCAGTCCTCCCATTTCGATGTACCTTGGCTGGTCAAGGTTTGTCAGTATCTTCCAGTTTTGTTTGGCATCCTTGGAGCGGGTTTGGGGTATTCGTGCTTAAGTTTTTTTTTTGCCAACAGTGCTCGCGGGGCGTTCTCCCTTGAGTTTCTGAAATTCTTTTCTTTTCCCGTCCGCTTGGTTAGTTCCTTCCCTCTCTTTTTGAGCTTTGAAACTCCAGTTGTCCCCCCTCTGCGGGTCCCTTCTCCTTTTCTATCCCAGTCCGTTTCACTTGCTTTTAGAAATTTATTTAGTGTTTTTGTTTCTTCGACCATTAAAATTCCCCCGTCCGCTTCCTTTTCCCCATTCATTTCAGCTCACCCTCCCTTGCTTACAACCGTTTCCGGACTTTGGTTTCCGCTATTCTTTCTTCAGGTTTGACCGGTTTCGCGGTCGGCTGTTGCTCCCCCGTTTGCTCGCTTCTTTTTTACCACCTTCTTTCCGGGTTCTGTCAATTTTGATGATGCTGAGGGTCCAAAAGTTAGCAGTTCCTTCCATCCGTCCCCGCTTTTTCGCCGTTTTCCCCAGGTATTTTTTTTCGTAGTTTCCTTGTGCCGTCCGCGGTGAAAACCCGCCCCCGCAGTCCTTCTTTTTTGTTTCCTTGTCCAGATCACAGTCCAAAAACATTCCTCTTTTCCCCCCCCCATTTTTGTGCTTCCCCCCCTTCCATAGCCTCAAAGACAAAACTTGGTTTTTGCGTCTCCCTCATGTGTGTTGCCCTTCTTTGTTATTTTTTTTTTCCTGAGCCCACTTCACCCAAACCCCAAGGACCCCCAAGCAAGTCGAGTGACCTCATCTCGGGCGTTTTCCCTTGACCCCCGCTGAGGCCAATAGGGTACTGCCCCCTCTCTCAATGTTCCCTTATGAGTTTTTTGCATCTGAGTTGAAATTTTCTTTTTTCCTCCCCCCATGATGTTTTTTTCCTTTTTTTCCCATGCTCCCCAGTGTCTATTTTAAAGCACCCCCCCTCTGCTTGACCCGTTTCACGGTTTTCCCTAAAAGTGCACCTTTTTCTCCGTTTTTCTCTCTCCACAATTTTCTCCTTGCTTAAATTTTTTTTCGGGTTTTTTGATCAGACCCCTGCCCCAGAACCCACCCTGATTTGTTCCCCAGGTGCTTGTTTTGGACCACTCTTCCTTTTTTTAATGTTTTATCTATTTGTCCCCCCCCCCCTTTTTTCGAGTTTTCCGTCATTACCTGCTTTCCCCTTTGGCTTTCTGTTTTTTCAGCACTGAATTCCGTCCTTATGAGTTGTTTACACAATGATAGTCCCCCCTCGTGTTCGGACCAAATCCGACGCGCCTTCCCCTATTCTTTCCCCTTCGTTAGTTTTTTTGGTAAGCCTCCCTTACCGTTTTTCGATTTTGGGATCAGGTGTTTTTTGTTCCTCGTTCTTTCCTCCCTTCAACACAAAAAGCCCACCATTCTCCCCCCAGCCCCCCCCCCCAAGTTTTTGAATCTCCGATTTGAAGGTCTCCAGTTTCCCTTTTCTTGATTTTACGGGGACCCCTTATGGTTTTTTTTTTCCGGCGTTGTTTGTGACCCCCCGGTCAAATTTCCCGTGAATTTCGGCAGCTTTTTTTGGTTCGCGCTTTTTTTTCTTTTCTTCCTCCTTCTCCGAAGCTTCCCTCGCATGGTCCCCCCCCCTCCCTTTCCTTGACTCTTCCTTCGGCCGTTGATGGTCTCCCTTTATGTGATTTTCCTTGGTTTTCCCAAGTCCCCCCAACCCCGAAGATTTTTTTATTCTTCCGGTTTTTTTGCCTGGCACTTTTCCTTTTGGGGCCCCTTTCCAAATTGCCCTCAGTTTGTGCTTTGTTGTTTTTGTCTTGAATTTGCACCCTTTTCGTCCCAATCCCCCCCTGCCCATTGCCCACTTTCACGTATTTTTTGGCCACCGGTTTCTTTTAAGGTCAGGCTAAACTCCCGTTTGCCCTTCCTGCCTTTCACCCCCCCCAAAAGTTTTTTTCATCCTCTTTTTCTTGATTCACTGTTAGTGTTGTTTGGAACCTTAGTTATTGCGCGTTTTTCCCCTTTTTTCCCCTGTCCCAAAGTCAAAACCAGCCTTCGTACCAAAGCCCCTTTAGGACGCCGGCTTTCACCTTCCTCTTGTTAATTACTTTTTTTAAATATTCGTTTTCCCGACCCCTTCGTCGGATTTTCTTGTCCCTCCAGGTTTCCCCCCTTACCACATTCCTTTCCCTTTTTCGGACCTTGTGTGTTGTTGCCGTTCTTTCGAAAGACACAGTTTTCTTCATAGTTTTTTTGTGTTCTTTCTCCCACTCTCCCTTCCTCGACGAGTGTTGGAGGTTTACCCCCCCTTCTTCTTTGGTCATCTGCCGGGGCCCATCTTCGTTTAAGACGGGCAGCCGATCCTTATTGGGACAGTTTCTCTTATGGCCCCCTTTTTCCGCCTTTCATTTTTTTCTTTCACCCTGTTTTTTCCCTTTCGTACTGTTTTATAGAAATCCTTCCCCTTGCTCCTTCGAAAACTTCTCTTTTTTCCGTTATGTGTGTACCATTTTCGGCTTCCTCTTGCCCCTGCCTTTGCCCGGAAAAATCGTTGGGCTCCTCTTTTGTTTCCTGCTTCCCTGCATTCTCCCTGAAGGGTGTTTTCCTCTGACAGATCCTTTTTCACAAATGACTTCTTTCCTTCCCTCCCCTGTGCCAGCCTCTCTCTCTTTTAAGCCTTTCCTTTTTTTTTCGGGATCAGATTTCTTGCTGCGAACTCGACATCATGGTCCCCCAACTCTTGGGCACCCAGTCTTGCGGCCCCCACAAGGCTCGTTCCCCCTTCACCCTCCCCTCCCCCTCATTTTCTTTGCCTGCTGGGCAGAATACGTTCCCCCTCTTTAGTCTCCCGCCAATACTGGTTAAGACTTCCTCTTTGCGTTCTCCTGCACCTTATTCCCCCCCCCCCCACCTTACCCAGGTGCCCCTTTTGCCTTGTCCCTTCTTCCCCTTGGCCTCCGCGTTTTTCCATCTCTCACCTCCTTTCGTCGTCTTTGGCCTTTTCTTTTTGATCCCAACTCCCCCACCATTCCGTTCTGATTTTTTTTTTCCTCACTCCCCCCTCCACCTTGCCTCACACGTTTTTTTGGTGCACGACTCACCCCGTTCCGTTCCCCCCCCCCCCCCTTCCCTTCAGGTTGGTGCTTGGACTGGTTTTTTTTAAATTGACGGTCCTTTTCCCACACTTCTTGTATAATTACCTATTTAAAATATGTGCTCACTCCGTCTTCTGTCGTCTGTTCCTTTTTGTTCCTTTTCAACTTCTTTCTCTCTTTACCTATTCCGATTCCACTTTTTTCCATAAAATTCCCTTTTTGTCCTTTTTTGGTTTTTCCTCTGTTTGCCTTTCGGGAACTTACCCCCTTTTTCGTCATTTCCTTAAGTGCGGGTTGCTCCTTTTTTTTGAGGGAATTTTTGTCCCCCCAAATAGCGTCCCTCCCATGCCCGGGTGCCCATTTGTCCTTCCTCCCCGCATGTCCATCCTCTCCTCCGGTTTGCCCCTCCCCCTCCCCCAATTCCTCATCCTATAGGTTTTTTTTGTTTTGTTAACCCCCCCCACCGAGTTATAATACACCCCGATACCACTCACTTCCGTTTTGCCTCTCCCTCCCCTCTTTTCCCCTGATGGATTTTTTTCTTCTTAGTTTCTACCCCTCCCCTTCCAAACTCCCCGCTCTCCCTCTTGTTTTTTCTTTCTGCACAATTCCCGTTTAAGGATGCAAATGGGGCCGTTTGGCCCCTTTCCCCAAGTTTTTTTTTTTTGCACGTTTTTTTTTTTTTCCCTTACGGTTGTGAAAACAGTCCCTTTCACCCACTCGCTTAGGGCTTTCTTACCTGACCGCTTCCTCTTTAACTCCTCTTTACTATCGGGCGGGTTTTTTTTTTTCACCGATCTTTCCTTTTCTTATGAAGACCTTTTTTGTTTTCCTTATGTCAAACTTGCGCGCTTTTCCTTGTCCCCCTTTTCGCTTTCTCTCCCGCCACCCCCCCCTCCACCAAGCCCAATGATCTTTTCCCCCAACTGCCTGGTCCCATATTATCTACGCGTTCCAACGTTCAACCTCTTTCATCTCTCCTTACTAGTGGTCATCGTGCCGTTTCCTTTTTTTTCCCAGTGTCCCCAGTTTTTTTTCTTTTGCCTTTTAACTTCTTGTCAGCGAACCAGCATTCCTTTGCTCCCTCCTCTGTCCACTTCTTCGCGTCATCACCCCTTCCCCCCCCAGGTTTTCCTTCTCTCTAATGGCACCGTATTGGTTTTTTTTTTTGTCGGCCCGGCGGAAGTATTTTCCCCCCCCCCCTACGGACGTCTTCCGTTTTCCCCTCTCTCCCCCATTCCTGACGTTCCTTCGCCACACCCAGTTTCTTCTCCCTGTCCTTTCGGTCTGGATTTTCTTTGTTATGACCCCCCTTTCTTAATTGTACTGTTTTGATTTTTTTTTTTCCCCCCTGAACTTTTCTTCCCGTTTTGTTTCCTTTTTCGTCTCTTTTTCGTGTCTTGTAACCCTCCCCTTTTTCTTTCAAACTCCCCTGTGACGTGCCTGTATTTTTTTTTTCCTTACCTACCGCAATGTTCAGTACCTCCTCCCCCTTTTAGCTCGCTTCAACCATCCTAGGAAAAAGTTTTCCATGTGAATCCGCTCTTCCCCCGAATCCCCCTTTCCTGTTTCCCCGTTTGGTGTAGGTTTCGTGTCGCTGATTAGCTCAAGTTCCGGTTTTCTTGTGGGGCTTGATTATGCCTGTAGTATGTTCCCCCCACTGGCCCCCTTGATCGCCCATTTGCCCATGATTTTTTTTTTTTTTTTTTTTCGTTATCACTTTTCTTCCCCTGCAAGCTTTTTCAAAGCCTTTCTAACATTTCCCACAAGTCTGATTTTCCCACACCCCACGTTTTATCACTTCGTACGCAATCTTTCCCTGCTGTGCTAATGCCCCTTCCTCCGAATACTGAAATTTCCTCTTACGCCAACCCCTCCAAATACTTGAACCTCCTCCCCCCCCCCAAGTTGCCTGTTCCCGTGTTCTTCACCCTGATCCCTCCCTTTCCCCTTTCATTTCCCAATGGTTTCCCCCCTCCCCCCCCCTTTAGTTTTTCTGCGGGAAAAGGTTCTTTCCCCCCCCTTCCTATGCCTTGCTCCTCTCCCCCGGAACAAGTATTACTTGTCGTCTCCCCCCCACAAAATTTTGACCGTACTGGTCTTCCTTCCTCGGTATCTTTGCTTAATTTTTTAGGCCCTCCCCCTGGAAAAATGCCAATTGGTTTTCTGTCCAGCTTTATGTTTTTGTTTTTTTCCCCCCCTATCGCATTCAGATTTTCGTCCACAATTGTCCCTTTGCCCCTTTTTTCCCTGTATCCTGCGACTTCCTTTTTTTTCGTTCTCGCAACGTCCTCTCTTCAGGTATCCGTCCCTCCCCTTTCCCTGCCCCAAACAGTCACCGGGTCTTTCCTCAAGCCCACTGATGCGATTTTTTTTTTTTGAACTACACGGCGTTAATACCTTTTGTTGCCTTTCTTTCCCATCTTTTCTCTGTTCCACGTGCTCGCCCCCCCTTAGGTTCTGAAAACAGGCCTCCCCCTGGTTTTGCCCGGAATAAGTGGACGTTTTATACTGAACTTTGCTAAAGCTTCCTTCTTCCCAGAATCGCAAACCCCCTCCCCCCCCTTCAAATCTTTTTCCCTTCGTGCTTGATGCCTTTTTTTTTTTCCCTTCCAGCCCCCAAACGCGAGTTCCAGGGCTGGTGCCTCTCCCCCTTCCTCCCCTCCTTATCCTTCCATGGCTTTGTCTGCTCGCCCTCTCTCCTCCCTTCCCCCCTTTTTTGTTTTTTGGGAGATTTTTCTTTTTCCTCCAGATTGTTTCGGTCGTCTTTTTCCGTCTCACCAGCGTTGCGTTTGATTGGGATCCATTTTATCCCCCTTTTTTTTTTTCTTCAAGTTTTCTTTTTTTTCAAGCCCCCTACCTTTGAAGTGGAATCCATGTCGACCTTGTTTTGACTTTTTCTTTTTTTTGTTTGGAAGTTTGACTGTTTAGACCCGTCTTCAGTATAAACTTACCCTGTGCACCAAAACCCAAAATTTTTCTTTCCCCGTTCCCCGTTGCCACCTCCCCTTGCTTTCTGCGTGTCCCCGTCGAATTCCTCCCGCTCTTGCTTAAGAACACCTCTCCCCCAGCTCTATAACCCCGATGACTCAACCTTCGACCCCCCCCAGGTTTTAGCACTTTGTTGTTTTCCCGAAAGGTGCTGGTCACTTCCCCATTTTGCACCGGTTTCTTTTTTTTAGTCGCCTGATGACTTATGGCCTTTACTTGCCACCAGTCGACGAGTTTTTTCAATTGGAAGCCGAGTGAGTCTTTCTTCTCACCCAAAACCGAGCGTTTTTCTTTCACCGTTCCCTGCCTGGGGTTTGAGCTAATTTCTGATATTATGTCCCCCCCAAAATTACTGATCTCCGTCCCCCAAGGACCTGTGTCCATTTTTTTTCTTTTTTTTTCCTTGAATCCCTTTCTCTTCCCCCAGTGAACAACCCGCCTAGCTTATTCTTGACTTCCTTTGTTGTTTAGTACTCTTCCCCCTCCCAACTTCAGCCCCTCTTTTTCTTCGACACCATCTATTGGTTTCCGGTTACCCTCCACCCTGACTATACCTACCTTTCGGAACGATTTGTTCCATGGGATTCTTTTTCTTTCCGTTTTGCCCCACTCAACATTCGAGATTGTCTTCTTTTAGTGAGGCTTTTTTTTCAGTGATTACTTTTATATTCCCTTAAGGATTTGTCCCAGAGGCCTCGAACTTGTTAGCTGTATTATTCTTTATAGAGGTACCATCAATGGAGTTAGGCATTTGCCACTTGATGGAGTGGTCTTGAGCCCATGGCCTTTTTTTGAACAAAGCTTTTCAGTGTTCTGCATTTTCCCCCCCCCCCCCCAGGATTCCCAGTGCTTTGCGGTTTCCCCTAAGTTTTCTTTCCCCCTTGGTTTGCCTACGATTCGGTGGCCCCCCATCCCCCCCCCCCCCTGAAGGTTTCTTTTTTTCCACAATTAGCCCCCTTCTACACGATTTTCCTAGGAATTTGTCCTCCTTTGGGTGATTTTCGAGGACCCCCAGTTCCTTTTTTGGAGTTTGATGGTGTCCTTTTTGATCAGGTTCCTTCCCCCCCCCACCTTCCCCCTTGGTTACGCCTTTCTTTTTTGACGTTTTGAACCCAATTAGCATCTTTTCCGTCATGCCTGGTTCTCTTAGAGTTACTCCTTTCTTCGTTTTTTTTCCTCATTCGGTAACTTTCCAGCCATTTTTTTTGGAAACCAGCCCGTGCACCATTTTTCTGCCTCCACCTCAACCGTCATAATTTTCCCCGTTTCAGCCCAGACCCTAACGTTTCCTTCTAACCTCTATTTGACCTTTTTTTTGAACCTTTTTGTTGTCCCCCCGGTACGGGTCGCCCTGTACTTTTTCCCCCATGGATCACACGTACTTCTAGTAATTAGCGTGACCCCTGCTTGATCCCCAATACCTTTCGCCCTTTACCCCCTAGTATAAATGTCCCCCTTCCCTTTTGTTTTTTTTCTTTGATCTGAGGAATTCCTTGAAATCTTTTGTTGTGTCCAATCCTCACTCCAATTTTCTTTTGACCCCCCCAAGCCCCACCCAAGGCGGTCTTTTTAACCTATTTCCACCTGGGCCATTTTGCCTCCCTGTCCCGTGGAGCATGGGTGCTCACTTTCCTCTATGGTTCGACGCTTTGGTACCCCCTCCCTTTTATTCCCCCGAGCATTATTTTTTTTTTGTTGGAGAAGGGAAAAATTTGCCTTCATTACCCCGGCCTTTTGGTTTTGCGGTCACATGGTGCATTCGTTTTGCCCTCCACCGTTTTGGCCTTTGTCCCTTTGATCGCCCCCGAAGCGTATTCCCTTCTAGTACTCGTATTTCGTGCCTCCTCCCTTGCGCTATGTTGTGTTTGTCCATTTCGTGCATTTTTTTTTATTGACTTCCCCCACCCAAAATCTCCATGACCCCTCCTCCGACCCTTTTTCGTCCCTCCTGCAGTTCCCCCCCTGCTGCGTACGTTCTTTTTGCCGATTAATGGGAATAAAGTTTAGTTGAATTTTTTGCGATTGTTTCGCCGGCGTCTCTCCTCCACTTACAGATTATCGTCTGCCCCCCCTTATGTGTACCCTTGGTCAGTTTTAATCCTTTTTGTTTTATGGTGGCGCTGACCACGTAAACCCCCCCCCCCTAGATCTCCGTTATTACGGTGATGCGATGCTACCCTGGACTTTTTTCCCCTCCTTTTACTTTCAGCCAATTTTTCCACCGTTGTGCGGGTTTTTTTTTTTGGTTCCAACAACTGAATCTCATGCCCTCACCCCCCCCCCCAATGAAAACTAGTTTGCCCTTTCGCAGATCTTACTTTTTCTGTTCCCCCTGTTCGCCTTTTTTTTTTTTTTTTTTTCCCACCACCCCCAGGCTTTCCCTGAAACCGTCGTGTTTTGAAAATTTTTTAGTCCTGAATCCGACGGCCCACCGACCAAACATCAGTCCCACTTTTCCCCCCCTCCAGGATGAATTAAGCCCGCCGGTGGACCAAAAGTTGCTACTCTTTACCCACGCAATATTTAACTAGTCTTTATTATACCCTTCAATTGCAGTTTTACTCTTTTTTACCCCCCGTTGTCCACCCCCCCCCCCTCCCACTACGAACCTGATTCGGTTACATGTGTTTTCACTTCCCCCCTTTTTTAAAACTTCCGCCCGTTGGGATCTGCTGGCCATTACCCCCTGGTTGCACTTCCGCTTCTTTTTTTTTCCACCCTGAGCCTGGTTCTTTTCGCCTTGCATTTCCGGCCGCCCGGGCTTTATTTTCCCCTCTTACCCCGGGAAAAGGATGATCGCAGTTCTTTGGCAGTGCACCTGGTGAATTTGTTCCCCCGTAATTGTTCCTCGCATCAGACTATTCGGCCGGCCTTCCCGATGTGCATCCCTTTTTTGGTCGTGTATGGTCTGTCCAATTTTGTTTGTTCTTTTCCAGTGGTTTGGCGCCCTTCGCTTCCCCCTCCCCCCCTCGAAGTTGATTTTTGCGGTGCTTGAGCGGCCAGGGC
>Ga0179593_1361626_pt1 | contig 17286 bp, 25 predicted proteins | sample CZODoug2_1_08_16_FD_185931 | JGI IMG/M metagenome (GOLD analysis project Ga0179593, IMG submission 185931) | Vadose zone soil fungal communities from Angelo Coast Range Reserve, California, USA - CZODoug2_1_08_16fungal (PacBio error correction) | ecosystem: Environmental > Terrestrial > Soil >... | reverse complement strand
CCATTTCCCTTGCTCTTTTCCCCCCTCCCCCCTTCTTGCGAGTTTACCGCCTGTCGTTTTGAATTCCTTTTGATTGAACGTTTTCCGTTTCTGTTCTCTCCCTTGTTTTTGCTTAAAAGCGGATGCGACTGCGAATGGACGGTTTTTCTTTATGCAGCTTGTTTTTTCTTCTGCATTAGAATCTCTTTCGCTACCTTCGCCTTTTGTGAGAGGTATCGGATTTCGTCACTTTCACGTGGCGGTGCACTCATCTTCCCCTCCTTTTTTTTTTTCGGGGAACCTCCCCTTCTAGAGTAAGTACCTTTTTCACATCAGCGTTCATGGACCACCGCATCTCTTTTTTTGAGCCTCCCCCAAGTTTTTTGACAAGGCTTCGCGTCAAGCGTTCTCTTCCCCCGGAGCTGGGATGTGAAACAGCACTTTGAGGGGCTACGGGTTCCCGCCAGCTCGCTTCTAATGCACTTCGATAATCAGCCTTGGTCCAGCGGGTCACCTTTTTCTCCCCCCTTACTCTTTTTTGTTTTCTGGTTCCACAGGCGGGCGGAAACTCATTGCAGATTTCTCGACATCCTTGTCCCCCTACTACCCCGAGATTCGTATTGAAAACTGAGCACCTCTTTGACAACTCGTCACAGTTTGCCTTTTGACGAAACCCAATGCCCAGCATTGCTTTTCCCTCTCCTTACTTTTCTTCCCCAGTCAAAGCTGCCTGCTGATTCGGCATCGATGGTTTTGATGTCATCCCCCTGATAGGCTTCTTCTTGAGCTTTTGTAATTTATCTTTTTTTTTCTTAGCCGTAGTATAATTATCATGGATGAACCACCTTTTACTTGCTAATTAGGAGTCCCTCTTCTCACATCGGTCTCTTTTCCCGCTTGCCGCAAGTTTTCCCAAGATTGAGAACGTCCTAAACCGAGGTTGAAAAATTCCGATTTCACATTTTTGTTCCCATACTCTTGATTTTGTCAAGTAAGAGCGAATGACTGGGCCGTTTTCCCGGCGGTTGTACTCTTTTTCTTCCTCTCCTGTTTCCCTTTTTGTGCTTTCCGCTTCCCGTTGTTTATGTCTTTCTGTCGCCTGGGCTGGAATTCCCTTCTTTCTTTTCAACTTATTACCGGTACGACTTTTTTTTTTGTTCCTACAATGCTCACTTTGTTTACAGGGAGTGGGTTGCTTCTCCTTGTTTTTTTCTATTGGCGATCTGCTTTTTTTACGATTTGGTCTCCTGAATGGAATAACGAAGCTAGTAACATTGAGTTCTTTGCTTTCGCTTTCTTGCCCCGCTACGGTAGTTTGCACTGTCGCTTCCGATTTTTTCGCTATTTTTTTAATTTAGTTTCCCCACTGTTGTACTTCTGCGTAAGTCTATGTTCTGCCCGCTTTTTACCTCCTTTTTTCTTTCCGTTTTATGGTCGAGATTACTGTTACACTTCTGGGCCCTTTGTTTTTTTTACTGGCCGAGGCACCTTTTTTCCGCCTTTTCCTTTGTGTCCCCGTGCTTTTCCGCAATGGGGACTTCTCTATTTTTGCAACCTATTCGCTTTTCGGGACGCTTTCCAGCGTTTTTGTTTTGCCCCCTCCTTACGTGAGAAAATGGCGAAGTGAACTCAACAGTTATTTTTTCTCCCAGACTTGTCCTTCCGTTGGTATGGGTTAAGATCGCATCAAATTTTGTGAGGCCGTTCTCCGTTGTAAGCTTCCGGTTTTGCCCAAACTCTTCCCTTTTTTGACCTAAACGAGACGACTTCAGTGCCACCCTCCGCACGTTGGGAAACAGGCTACCTTTTTACCTCATTCCTTTTTCGAACACTGTCTTCCCTGTTCCTTCTTTCTTGTTCCTCCCCGACCAGGAGGCGCTGTCCCGTGAAACGGTCAGATATTTCGGGCTTATCTTTTTCGGACGCAGATCCCCGCAGAATTTCATATCCGTTGCGGCACAGCCGGTTGTCTGTTGTTCTTGCGTTCCCTCAATTGGGGCTGGTTGTCAGGGACAGAAGGTCCCCACATGGAGTCTTGTTTGGCTCCCTCCATTGTTGCTGCGTCTAGTTTTTCGCGTCCTCTGTTTTCCTTTCCTCTCTGTCGCTTCTGCTGTTTTGCCTTACGCCTCGGTCCGTTACGGGCCAGTTCCCTAACACCAAGTCCAACCTATCTTCTCTTTCTGCCTCTTGTGTGTGTCGGATATTGGATGTGTGCCCGTGCTTCCTCCCTACTTATTTTTTGCATCAATCCTGCCGTCGCTACATTCCATAATTATGCGTGTTTTCGCTTCCGTCCTTTTTTTGTGAATGCGTCCCGATCCGTTGTGGAAATTCTGTCCGGTCCATAACAATTGGTTTCCCCGCCTGATCGTTTCTCCCCAAAAGTTTTGTATTTTGTCTTTCTTTGCTCCGCACCGTCCAGAAATTTCTCTCTATCTTGCAGTTCAAGGAATCACCCTGGTTTGCCCGATCTCATCGAAACCCGATGATCGGTCACTCAACAGTTGTTTAGCGACTCGCCTCTTTCTTTTTCTTTTTTTTTCTCCTTTTTTTTTCCCTTGCTGTTTCTGACACTACTTCGTAGTCCGTTTGATATACGTCGGCCCGTGCGACTCTTTTTATTCTCCCTTCTTAATCAAGTCCGTCCTCCTCACGTTGTTTAAGAAAGAAGCCTTTTTTCTTCGAGTCTGTCCACTACCCTGAGGCTTTTTCGTTCCCCCTTTTTGATACCTTTTTCGACCAGTTTCTCCGTCGACGATGATTGCTGCCGCCCCGGAATTGAAGCTTCCGTAGTTCGTTAGCTTTTTTTCGTAGAGCGTCCCCCTTGCTTATTTTAATATGCCAGACTCCCTGCGTGTTTCCTAGTGAACGTGCGGTTGTCCCCTTCTTTTTTTTTTTGAATAGGTTGTTCAGGAAATCGAGCATCCCGACCAGGAACCACGCCGCCACGAATTTTTCCTCCTATGTCCGTTCAGTTTTTCCCTCCTTCCTCCCCGAGTCCCCTTTACGAAAAGTAAACACCTATGCTTTTTTTTCCCGGGCACCACCATTTCCTTCCCTTCTCTTCTCCCTTTCCTTAGACTGCTTCCTTGGGCGATTTTCTCAGTGTCTCGTTCGTCCAATTCTCCCTCGTCCAGGATATCTTCAGTATCTTGGTCACAAACATCTGAGGAGCGCATTGCAAACCTCCATCTTGTGCTCCTTGGTTTCAAAATGTACCGTAGTAATTATTTTTTTTTCACCCTTCCTTCCTTCTTTCTTTCAGTCTACGACAGGCAGGACAAGGAACTGAAAGGCTGCCCCCCTCATTGTTCCACTGGTCCCACGCGCTTTCACAGGAGGAGGCCCAAACTCCCAATTGCATCGATTGGTCCGAACGCCCGTCCTCGTTTCTTTCCTGTTTTAGTTTACACGTTTTTCTTGCCGGAGGATTGCGTTTTTTTCCCTTTCGTTTTTTTTCTCGCCAAGTCTTGGAAATGCTGCCTCGATTACCGAACGTCTTTATGTTAGTCCCTTTCCCCGCTCCTCCCTCCTTTTTCTCTGATAAATATACTAGCTAAGACAAAACCAACCCCTCTATCTGCCCCCCCCATCCTCCCTTCAATTTTTGGTCTTTTAAAGCACCTCGATTTTGCGCTATTTTTCTTTGTTGAGCAGTGTCGCCCCCTTTTGTTCTTCCCCCCATCTGTCCTTGTTTTACCCCCTTTTTCCTTTTTTCACCGACTTGCAAGCCGGTGCTCAGTTCTTCCTTTCCCTCTTTTTTTTTTTTTTTTTTCTGGTAAGTCTGATTAGCCACGCATGATGGCGCTTATGCTTTTGAGCCGCCTTGTGTCCCTTATCTCGCCCCCATTTTTGGTCCTTTTCTTGGGCCCTTTCGATGTCGCGAGTGGAACTTGGTCGCCTGCGATTGGCCCTAGTTTCTTCTCGCCGTAGCCCTCACTTGAGTTTCACCCCATCCAATGAGATGGGCGGTGATCTCACTGTTTTTTTTTGTCTGTCCCTCCTTTTTTCCTTTTTGACTTACTCTTTTTCTTTTTCGCTAGTAGTGTGTGTACTTCCTCGAGATTTTTCTTTCTCCGCCCCCCCAAGTTTTTTGAGTAAGTCCCTTATTTCACCGCAAGGTAAGTTTCTACTCCCCTCTCTCCGGGGCAACGTTTTTTTCTCCCCCTGCTTTTTTTTCCTAGCAGCAAGATGCAGAAAGACGTGACCGTCCATTCTCAGCCCTCCCTCGCCCCTACCATCGACGACTCTTCTCTTCCACGATCGCCTTTCAGCTCTTTTTGTTTGTTACCGCGTATTCTTCTCGTTCCAATTTGGTTTCCAGCGGGCAATTATTCATTTTCTCTTTCCTTCTCCCTTTTTTTGTTTATTAGATCCATGGACTAAATTGCCGCTTCTCACAGCACTGGAAGAAGTAATTTCTCCTTTCCCCAGATGTGTGTTCCCTCCAAGTCGCATCGTGCTGACTGACGATCGAGTCTGTTATATAATGATCTCGTTGAGACTTTCCCCTGTCCTTTCTGTCTTTGCTCTGCACTTCTTTTGAATTAGGTCATAGAGATTTCTTCCCGGCATCCCGGTAGCCCCAGTGCGTTCCAATGCGATTGTTAGGCCTTTCCGGTCCTCCCGCCCTCCTTTTCCTTTTTCCCTTCAAATTTACACAACCAATGGTTGGGTTTGCTTTGCCTTTTTCGAACTAACCCTCCCTGCGAAGTCAGTAAAAAGCCGCTCGTTTACCTTCTCAGGACCACCCTCCCTTCCCCTTTTTCCAAAATTTCTTTTTATAGTCGCACAGTCCAAGCGTGTGATGATCACCGCCCCATCTCGTTTGACTTTCAACAGCAAGTGCTACTTCCTTTACCCCTCACCCTTGCCAGATCTCCGGCTCCCGTGAAATTCTGCCTAACAATTGGGCCCTCTGGTCCCTCGTGTTTTTCGGATCCAAGTAAAGGCAGCATGTTCGAGATCTTTTTCCTTGTTCCCCACCCCCCCCCCGGGCGGACTTCCCCTTTCTTCATCTTACCCATAGGCTGGCAATACTCCCCACTCCCGTCTATTTGACCCCCGTGCCTTTTTCCTTGCCTTTCTTGTAACCAACTCCAGAATTGAGGGCGGACACATTGCCTCGCCATGCTCCCTTTCTTTGGCGGCATCTTTTTTTCTGTTTACGCCACTCACCCGAGGTAGGCGTGTGTTGGTTTGAAGTGTTTTTTGCTTTATTATATTATTTTTCTTCCCCGGTTACTCTATCCTTGTCGGGTTACAGAGGCCCTCAACAAACCACTCCCTCCGTTCGCTTTTGCCCTTCCCCCTCAGTACAAGCATTGCGTGACTTTTCCCTTTGGTGATCTTCGCGCCCCCAATAGGTGCTAAGCCTCTTCCTCTTCGGCAAGGGCCTTCTTCACAGGCGATCATTACTGGTGGATTTTTCAAGACTCCTGTTTTACATCGCGTGCTTTGTGCTCGTTGTCCTGCTTCACTTTATTGTTCCGGTTGTACGTTGTCCGCCTTTTCTTTCTCTTTTTCCCCCAGAATCTCCTTCTTTTCGGGTTACCTCCAATGCTCCAATATGGGGCCAGGATTTTTTTGACTGCGCTCTCTATGTTGTCACCTCTGTTTTCTGGGACGATTTGGCTCCTTCCTTTGGACTCCTCCGACAGAAAAGAAATGCTCATTGCTCTTCCTCTTTGCGTCTCCGGTTTTCCTTTTTCTGTTCCGATGGCGATATTTTTTTCACTTTCTTCCACTTTTATCGTTACTTTTTTTTTTCTCGGTCATTCTTACCGCATTTCGGGCGTGTTCATGGCGTTCGCTCGATTATTCCCCCCCCCAGTTTTGCACCCGATTTGTTGTCTACTGGTCGGAGTCCTTGTAAACTTGCATCTGGGAAGGGGCTTCTGCAGTTGGCTCCGCCCCATGTTGACGAGCGACCCTTTTCCGATTACCCGGGTTCTCAGCGGGTTTCTTTTTCTTCACGCCTGACGTCTTAAATTTGCTAGGTTCCTCCCCTTATTTCTCTCCCCTGATTGCGCAGGGTTGTATGGGTTCCTATCGCCTTATGTCCTTAGTCTTTCTTTCACTGTTTTATTCTCATCTGTTGGAATTCTTCATTCACACTGCCATCCCTCTCTATTCCTCTTTTCCCTTTTTTTAGTCGTTCAGGCTAACCGGGACATACTGAGGCTGGAATTCCGTGCTGCCTTTAACCGTTCCGATAATCGTTGTGGTATTTTATCATAGGCAAAGACAGGGAGCGCGGTCCGTTCCCCATTTCTATTCTTTGATTGTCTTTTTTTTCCCCCTTTTAATATCCGGAGGCCATCCTTTAGCCCCGCCAGGCGGCGGAACCTGTGGCTTTCCCCGACCTACCATGGCGTCGTTCCGAATTCCCAATCATCTTGCGGCGCGATCAGGCGCCCCTCCTAAATTATGGTAATGTGCGCCTTTTTCTGTGTGCCTTCTTACGACCGTTATTCCGTACAGCCTGCCACCCCTGTACATACAGGCTAGACTCTCTTCCTCCTTTGTTTTGGTTGTTTTAGAGCTATGTTGGTGTTTTTCATTTTTTACTTTCTTCCCCGTTTCACCCCTTCTGATATAGTAGAGGAAAAACAGCAGACTCCGCAGGTCTTTCCATCATAATTTATGGCTTGTTGCGTTTTGCGAGTCCCCTGGATTAGTGATGTCTCCCCGACTCTTTGGAATCGCTCCTTCCTCCACCAATTTGTTCTCCTCGGTGGCGTGGCGCCACTTTTTTCTTGACCGTTTATTTCCGCCACCGCCAGAATTGCTCCTATCGTGTTTTCCGCGTCCCCTTTTCTTTCTCTCTTCCCCGCCACGTTATCTGCCTCCTTCGCAGCGAATAGCCTTTTTGGGTAGTTTCCCTTGCCTTTTTTTTTGTGGTTCACGAATGTCGCGTTTTCTCTCGGTGCTTTCTGCCTTTTTTTTTGCTGGAGCCTTACTCAATGCATAAGAACGTCCTGCCTTTTGTTTTCTGCCCCCGATGTTTGAAACCCTTTCGCGCGCACTTTGGTAGTTCGCCACTGTTGATTTCTTATCCCCTGTTTCTTTGATTGTCCTTTTTTTTTTCCATTTCTCGACACTTTTCCTGTCATGCCTGGTGACTCGTAGAGCGCCTTCCCGTCTCCCATTACTCCCAGAATCCCTCCATCTGCCCCCGTTGAACAGCTTCGCAGGTAACACAACTCCCTTTTGATTTCGTTTGTTCAGGATCCCTCTCTCGCCCCTTCCTCTCCCTTTTGTAAGAGCGCGGCCGGCGACCGCAGAATTCCCCCGGCGCCACCGTTTTGCTAAAGTCCCCACATAAGCGCCATCTGAAGTATGCAGCAGTTCAACTTTACTTTTTCCTCAGGACGAGCCCTCGCCTATTTTTCCTTGGTCTCCTCTTTTTGTTAGTCCAATTCAGTGTCCCTCCCCAATCGTTCCCCTCCCTTCGTCCGCCATTTCCACCTCGTAGAGCGCAGTCAAAACAAATCCTTCCCCCATGGAGTTTAATTGTCTTACGCTCTAGGAGTAATGATTCCTTTAACCTGGTGTTTTTCCCCCCTTCCAGAGGCCCAGGCAGGACAAGTACTTATTCATGTCCTTCCTCTTCCATGTACGCGGTTCCCTTGCGTACCCCAAAATCGTCTTCGTTTTTTTGCAATCAAAGTCACACCTTCCTGGCGGCCTTCCTTCCAGTTTTCCCTCACTGGTCAGTTAGACCAGGCGTTCTTGAGAGGCGGATTCATTTTTCTCTTCAGTCGTGCCGCCCTTCTTTGCCAACCTCGTCCCGCTTTCCGCCTTTTTTTTTAGTCCCTTCCCTCCTCCTTCCACTTTCCCCTCCTTTTTTTCTTATCCTAAGGCTAAGGAAACAAAAAAATCGTTAACTTTCCCTCTCCCTCTTATTTTTTAGGGCTCCCCTACGATCGAGGTGACTCATCCCATTAGGTTCTGTTGGAGCAGTGGCGATCCTTGTTGCAATTTTCTTTTTCATTTTGTTTTTTCCCTGTTTTTACTCCCCTTGCACTGCCGGTGTCTCAGTTCCAATTCCGGTTTGGTGGGTAGTCTGTATTTCATCTGTTTTTCTTTCCTGCAAGTGATTTAAACCTCGTTGTGTGTTTCCCTTCAATTTGCCCTCTTTTTTTTCTCCGTTGAACCCGCTGGCCCCCAATTGGATGATGAGCCGTTTTCCATTGTCTATGCGTCTTTTGTCCCGAGGTTTGCGGGGATAGTTTTACTCCCCTGGTCCCCTGTTTGATCTTTTGTTTCTACCTTGTTTTTGATACGAGCTGCAAACTTTGGGTGCGCCCCCCCGCGTGCGTTCTGCTCTGATCCGTGCGTTTTCGTGTTTTTTTGACTCTCGTTTCCCCCGCAACCCCCCCCTTTTTTTGGCCGTTTCATTCATTTCATTTTTTTTCAGCCGGTCATCCTATACCTCGCCATTGGAATCTCTTTGCTACCGTGATGTCCTCCTCCATCCGCCTGTTTTTTTTTTTCGCCGCGCAGAAAGTGACGAACCGTCCTCCCCTTTCGCTCTCTTTTTTCTCTGATCGTTTGCCCTCTCTCCGCTTCCCCTTTTCCGTCCCTCTTGTCTTTTTTTGACCTTTCCTGGCCAATAAGTGTGATGGTTTCTCTTGGCATTTCCATTTCTTTTTCTTTTTCTTTTGTTTGTTTTTTTTAAGAAGAAAAGACCTAATGCCCTCTCAACCCTGTTTTTTCCGACCTTTCGTCCCAGTTTGTCTCCTCGGCGATCGTGAGAGCGGACGATCGAGTCGCTGGTCGTTCCTTCTCGCGTGCGACTGTTAATTTTCTTCTTTTCTTCAGCTTGCGGTCTGCACAGTGTTCTTTGGTAGAGATATTTTTTTCACCACGGTAGACGAGTCTTCCCCCATTTTCTTCTTCGCAGTCTTGACGAACGTGCGGTTACCTCCCACGGGCCCCCTTCCCCTTCCAAAACTGGGTTGGGTTCTTGAGAACGAAAATCTCGTATGAAGTAAAACAATTGCCGATCGTCATCCTTTTAGTTTACACGCGCATCCCTTTTTCGTTTTTTCATCCAAATTGCCCGGTCTCCTCTTCGGGTAGCAAGTCCAATCCTTTTCTGACACCCCCCCTGCGTGGATGGGTCCCGCCTTTTTAGGTTCCGTTTTTTTTCAAGCACCTCCTCGATCTCAGTCGTTCCCGCCTTTCCCCTTCCATCAGACCAATGGTTCCAGGGGTCATGCTTGTCCCCCAGTGCACGGCCAGCATTTGCCTTTAAGAGCTTTCCGGTTCTTCTGTTTTTGAATTTCCCCTTGCATGAAGATCGCCTCAGTTGTCTCCTACTACCCCCGATGCCCTCAGAACTGAGCAAGTCTTGCCCGTGTTCCTTGCCTTTTTTTTCTGTCCCCCCCTCTAATGCCGGCGACCAATGGCTTCTGTCCCTAAACTGCTTCTGACGTAACTCGATGGTGTGTGTACGCCCCAAGCTTAGATGTTTATGCTTTTTTCTTGTTTTTTTATTTTATTTGTTTTGCCCTCTCCCCTTTCTTCTTGCTACTTTTTTGAGGTCTTGAGGCTTACAGAGGCTAAACACCACACAGCACCTCGGGAGCTGACGTCCCCTTGCTCCCTTTTAAAGTTTTTTTGACCCTCATCCCCCGTTGTTTTTCCTCGCGCGCAGAACCGGGGCTACAGCCCAGCCTTGATTTAGAAGCCGCGTCATGAAGTTGGGTGCACTCCATGTTTTTTTTTTCTTCCAGGCGACTTTTGCTCTCTGTTGCTTCTCTTTTTCCCTCTTTCCCCTTTCCTACTGTAGTGTCCTTCCTTTTCCTTTTGTCCTGCTGCTCTTTTCCTTTCTTGCTGCCTTTCGTCGTTTTGGAAACCCAACCAAGTAGATCATTACTCCCCCCACTTGCGCGTTACCATCCCATCTGTTGTTCTTTGTTGTTGACTGCGCCTTTCTATGTTGGACCCCCCTTCGTCCCTCTTTTTTTGACGATTGGCCCTCAGGAATTGGTACAACGAAGATGAGTAACCTTCGTTTTGTTGTTTGCTCGTCTGATTGCTCTGACTGTTGCATTTTGCCAAGTCGTGCTGAAGTGGCGCTTCTTTTTTTTTTTACCTTCGTACTCGGTACTTTCTCTTCTTGTCGCAGGCACGCGCCCTCTTACGAGTGTCTTGTTGGCTTTTTCCGGTCTCCATTTCTCCCCCACCTGTTTTACCCTTTTTTTCTTTTACCTGGTGAGTTTCGATAGGTTCATTTTTTGCAGTCCATGTCTCCAATGGTACGCTCTCGAGCGTCCCCAGGCTTGACGACGACATGGTTTCCCTCTTGCTTTTTTCCCCTGTTTGCATCCTTCCTCCTCGCCCCTGGCCGAATCCGAACTGACGTGCGAATTTTCCAATCCGGTTTGTTTTTTTTTTTTTCCGGAATTGCGCAGGCGTGGGTTTAGGGTTCCGATAGCATCTCCTTTTTTTTCGGTTCGCGTGCTTTATGCGGACTTTGAGTAGTCTGCATAGACCCAATCCCTTTCCCCTTTTATCAACCTTTTTTCCGCCTTCATGTCCCCCCGCAAGTCGGGCAAGGCTAACCCGCGGCACCTCCATTTTTCTTCTCTTTCCCCTGATCATCGGGTCGTCATTCAGATCCGTGCAAGGACCAGTTGCGCGGTTTCGATTTTTCAGGCGTGGCTGGATGCTTTCCCCCTTTCCCCCTCGTTTGTCTGCCCCGGTCCTCCGAGGAAACCCCCTTTTTGGCTTCTTTCCCGACTCACACGTGCCGTTTTGAAGCATTCACCCGAACATCCTTTTTGCGCCTTCTTATAACTATGGCTTTCTCTTCGTTTTTTTGCTGTTTTTCCTCCTTCCTCCTTGGACGGACGGACGTCCGAATGCACATCGCTCCAAAATATATCTCCTCTTTCCTTTGTTGTGGAGAGTGATAGTTTTACTGGAGGTGTAAGTGGTTCCCCTCACGCGATCGTCTCTGTCCCTCCTCCCGTCTGCTAACATTTTTTTTTTCGCCTCTTTTCCCCCCTTTTTTACTTGGAGTCCACGACGCCAGTGTGAATTCTGCCGTCCCCGCCCCCCTTTTGTAATAGGCCTTCCCGAAGACTTTCGATTCTATGGTTCCGCATCTCCTTTTGATCTTTTCTTAAAGCGCTTCCTGGTCTTCCCTCTGTTTTTCCGACGCTTGAGCTGAAAAGTTAGTTCCTCTCTGATTTTTTTTTCTCCCTGTCTTCCTTTTTCTCCTTCGTCGAGGTGATATCGTGCGGCCTTTAAGATGTCGTTGGTTTCGCTTTCTCACAGTCCCCCGCCCCGAGTCGAACCGCCTGCAGTTCGATTTGATAGTTTTCCTCTCCCCGCCCTTTCCCTTTCCGGTCCCACTCCAGGTTCTTTTTGCCCCCCCTTTCAGTGTCTCTTTTTTCTCGTGTTGCCGCCCAGCGCACACACGATGAAGCTTTCGCCTGTCAGTTTTTCCTTCTCTTTCTCTCTAGCGTCCCCATCGTATCAGTTGAATGCCAGAATCCCTGCACGATTCCCGTTGACGTCGTCTCCCCCGGTCTCGTGTGGCGGGTTGCCCTCCTTTTTTTTCGGTTTGCCTGATTTTCTTCACCTGACCCCGGAAAACGCCCGCAACGTGCGGTAGAGTTTTTCTTTTCCCCGCCCTACCGAAGAAGTACTTTTTCCACCAAGTTGTACGAAATTCAACTTCGCAAGGAGATTTCCCCCAAAAAATTCCCCGGTCGCTGCCCTCTTCCCCATTTCCCCTCCTGCAGAATTTTTTTTTCTCATTTATCATCTTCGTGCGTCCAAATGCATTAGCCCTTTTTCTTCATCGTCAGCTATTTGTCAACATAGAGAGCGTGGCCAAACAAAATCCCTTTTTCTTTCCCCCATACTTTGTCCCTTTGGTTTTTCCGTTCCGTTACCGGATTTCCCTGATCTTTTCCCACAGCGTACCCTTCAGGCCCTTACCCCCAGGCCCAGAGCTTCGGTCCTCTTTTTTCTTGTTGACCAACGAAGCTTCAAGGTCCTCGCTCCTTTGGAACATCACAATCTCTTGAATCGCCGTCGTGAAGACCTTCATTCGTTTCCTTGTTTTGACTAGCCCGTGTTTTTCTTTTGATCTCTTGTCAGTGTGCCGCAAAAGTCTTTTTTTCAAACTTCCTTTTTCATTTTCCCGAGTTTATGGTTTTTATTTTCCACGCCTCTCTCTTCTAATTACCCCCGTGGTTCCTCCTTTCCCACCTTTCAAGTCTTTTTTTTCTTTCCCCCACCTCTAACGCGCATCTATGATCTTGCTGTGCGCACCAGACACCATATCTGTTCTATTCTCCTTCTTTTGGTGAGCAGTGGCGAGACTTGGTCTGGCCCTTTCTTCATTTTTTTTCCTTCGGGCAGGTTTTTCTTTTTGTTTCTCCTTTTCCCCGTACTGGGCTCTTGTGGTAGTGGATAGCCAGCCTGATGGTCGATTCCTTTGCTTTCCTTTTTTCCTGGTTTTCCACCGGCAAGACTTTCCTCGGCCCATTTTTTTTTTAAGTTGTTCCTTCCTTCGGCCCCATTTTTTTTCTTCTTTTTTACTTTTCTTCGTTGCTCTTCTTGAAGAGGTGGAAGAGCCGTAGCCCCTCAACTGTTTTACCCCATCCCAGTGGGACGTTGATATACGGCTTGGATGCATCTGCACTGCCTGTCCCACTTGGTATGCCTTTTGCCCCTCCTCGTTTTTCCTGTTTTTGACGCCGGGAGTTGTGTTCTTCCCCCTCTCCCGTCCCCCGCAAACCCAAACACCCAGTTTGTGGAAATTGTAAGGGCACTGATTCCTCCGTTTTCTTTTCCCGCCGTCCATCCTTACCCTCTCCTGTCTCTTTGTTTTTTTTTCATTCATAATCTCTACCATGCATTCATGCACTTTTCAGAGCGCATGTCTTCTTAAAAGGACCTCACTCAATCGCAGCTATCGCCTACTACATCGTCTCCCCTCTTTTTTTTTTCCTCTCCTTCCCACCCTTTCAGCGACAGTCTTCTTGCACATGAATTGTGATTTTTTTGATAGTTTCCCCCTTCCATTATCTTTCTATCCGTTTAATCCTAATCCGTTTGTTTTTTGATATAAATTTACTTGCCCGCTCGCCCCCCCCCCTTCCCCTTTCCTTCCTTTTCCCCCCCTGATTTGCTTTTTTTATACGTAATGCTCTCGTGAGAGCGCGCTCTTTGGTATTAAAGCGTTTCCCCGATGCTGACTGGGCCGGGTTCTTTATTTTTTTTGTCTTCCCCTGGCTGAATTGCGGTAGAGTTCCTTCTTCCATTATCCCCTCTTGCTCCCAAGGCGATTTTCTTTTCTTTGACCGAACGTGCCCCATTGTGAATATTTTCCCATTACCCTGGTGTGTTTTTTCTTGATTCCGCCTTTTTCTCTTCATTTCTTTCCCCCCGCCGATCGTCCCGATCAGGTGCCTTACCCTCCCTGATGGTGCTCCACAACAAGGTGTGCAAGTGCTATTCTTTTATTTCCAACGTCCAAGCGTTCTGTTCTTCCGCCATTTTTCCAGTGGGATGTGTAAACATCAAGTTGTTTCTACGGTGCTTAGACCGCGGTCCCCTGTTCCTTTCAATGGACCCCTTTTTTCTCTCCTTTTTCTTTTTTCGGTTTTACAAGTTAACCGGAAGAATTGGCGCGTCGATTTCCCTTTCCCCGGCGGGGTCTTCAATCCATTTCCGGAAGATCTCTCATTTTTGTCTCTCCTACCCCAATAGCCCTTACTCCTTTCCCCGTTCTTTTTTCCCCTTTGTCGTTCTCAATGTAACCAACACTGACCCCTCCTTGCCGGCCGACCCCCTTTTTCCTTTCCTAAAACTCCTGATTCGCAGTCACCCGAGGTTTTGCTGGTTACGGCCCTCAAGAGATAGATGTCTGCGTGCTGTTTTTTCGCTTTCTGTCTTAGTATATTTTTCCCCCCCCTTTTTTTTCCTTTCTGAGCTTTCCTTCGGCGTCGTTCAGCGTTTTCTTAAAACTCCCCTCGGGCTATTGCGCTCGTTTCCAGCAACGACTTTTTTCCTCATGAAACATTATGGTAACATTGCCCCTACGCCGTCCCCCCTCTTTTAAAGCCCGCCTTGCTTCACTGGAATTACGCGGCCCTTCCTTTTTTTCCTTCGCCGATGATATAGTTGTATTTTTTTACGTGCAGCTTTGACATCGTTTGCCCATTTTTTCTTCCCTGGTCCTGTTCTGTTTCTTCTCGTTTTTCCGCTTCATGTTCTCCGGTAACTTGGGCGGGTTACTCCAATGCCCCTGGGGTCCTTTGCTTTTCGGCGCTCTGATTGGACAACTATTCTGTACGACTTTGACGATTTTACGAATGATTTCTTTGTTGGTTCCCTTCCAAAGGGGTTTCTGCTGCTTTCGCTCTTCCTGCTGCCAGCTGACGGTTGCAGTTTTTTTCTCCCCTTTCGCTTATTTATGGTCGATATGGTTGTATTTCTTCCACTGGGAATCGGCGTTTCTTCCCCCCTCAAGGATCTTTTTTTTTTTGCCTTTTGTTTTTTTTTCCCCCCAGGATGCCCGGCACCGAAGTTTTGTCGTTCCCTTTGCTGATTTGTTCAACTGCCCCTTTTTCAGGGTCTTTCAGTCCCTGGTCCTAAGGGGACTTTCTTTCACTTTCTTCTTTTTCTTTACCCAGCTCAGCGGTTTGCTCCTTGTGTCTTCTGCACTTCCATCGTTCTTTTTCGACTCTGCTGACGTTTTCTCTTTTCATCAACAGGGTTTTTGACTCGTTTTCGTGGGTTTCTTTTTTTCCGCCTTCTTTGCTTTTTTCGCGTTGCTGCGGGACCTTGATCAAGATCGGCCACTCAGCACGAACATTCTCCCCTTCGCCGATATTCAACCGCGCCTTTAACAACTTCGCTCTTTCAAGGCTACCTTTTCCCCCCCTCTTTTTGTCCTCGCTGCGGACTCCCTTAATCGGGCGGAGCAGACCAGCTGCCCGACCAGTCCTCTTTCCTTTTTCACGTCGATAGAGGCCACTTTTTTTTCCTATTCAGAACATTTGCTTTTCTCTTTCGGTCTTTACAAATTGTGAGAGTGGAATTCCTCTTCCCCCTTTTGTTTCCGCATTCAACGAAGCCTGGCGTGCGAATTCAGTGCTCCCAATATTGTCCTTTTCGGTTTTTCTGTCCTCTTTCAATCTTTTTCTTTCCTTCCCTGCAAATCCAGTGTCCCCCCATTTCTCTATTTCCTCCTCCTTTTCTCGCGATGGTTTTTGGGTTCCCCCAGTTCTGGAATGTACTCCAGCCCACTCCTTTCAAAGTCATACCTACATTACCATTTCTTTTTTCTTTTTTCCCTTTTCTGTCGTGAATGCGTCCACGCCGCCATGTTGAACTTCTGTTTTTCCACCCCAATTTGATAGGCTTGCGGAGGGCGAACAACCGCTTCCTTTTTTTATTCTTTCGCCGTCGCCGCCAGAATGAGCCCTTAATTTTTTTGCTATGGTCTTGTTTTTTGCCACGATGATCAGGAATCAGTTTCGCACTGCGCATTTCCCAGCCTCTTATCCTTCTTTGCCCTACTTTTCTTTTTGTTACTATTAGCTTTTTTTTTTTTCTTCTTCCGTCGGAATTTTTTGTGCGAACTTCTCAATCACGCTTTTTCTGCAGTTGAGCGATCGGAACCAGACCCAACGCCCTTTGCTGCCCCCTGTCTGGTCGTCTCTCACGACATGTGAATTTGGAACCTTCGCTTTTTCTTTTTTTTTTTTCATTCGCTCTCATTTCTTTCTTGTTCTTTTCTTCCTCCTTCCGTCGTCATAGCTGTTGCGTCGTAGGCGTCCCTTGCGTAGCCAGTCCGATTCATCAATGCCAGATGGCTGTTGCACGTCCTGATGCTTTGACGACCACAGTTTTTTTTGCTGTGGCTGATCTTCTCCTTCTTCCCCCCTCCCGGCGGTACTGTTTCTTTTGCCCGGGCTCCGAAGAAGTAAGACTATTCCAAAGTTTTTATTTAACAACATTAGGCCCTTGACAGCGAATGGGAAAACCTTTTTGGCGCTCATTTTTATTCCTATTTCAGCTTTTTTTTTTCTTTTTTTTTCCTTTTTTTTTTCTGTTCCCCACTTTCATTCGTCCCATCGTCCTATATCGTCCGAACTTTTCATTTTTCTAAGGCAAACAACCCGGTCCCCATATGGTGGAATTGGAGACCAGTCTGCATTCTTATGATAGTTCACCTCCCCTCCCCGCAAGGTCAGGCGGACCAATGACATAGAACAGGCCTTTTTCCCAGGAAAGGTGAGGTCACTCAGCGTGTAAAGGGCCCGCGATGTTCATTGTTTCCACCAATCTCTTCTCTCTTTTACTGCCCTTCTTTTCCCTTCTCTTCCTCTTTTTCCCGGGTTCTTGCCGCGGGATGGATGCAGTTTTCCCAGTTGTTTTTTTCTTTCCAAGTCTTGTGAACACTGGCGGCAGCTCTCAAGCGCCAGAGGTTCTTTTTTTTAAGTAAATGCCCTCTTCCTCCTTTGGTTACTCCCTTCTAATATCCTCAGGCTAAGGCAACCACACCTTTCTTTCCCCCCCCCCCTCTCCACGCAAGCCATTATTGGCGTCCCACACCCTCGTGGTTCGTTGGTTCGAATTGAAGTTTCATGTTTTGTGCTTAGCATCTTCGTTTTTTCCCTTTCTTGTGGTTAAATGGATCCTGTTTTTTCCCCGTCTTCCTTTTTTCCAAGTTTCAAGTAGGGTCTGTGGGGGATTCTCTCGTTTCTCTCATTTCAGTGTTTTTCCGCTTTTTGTTACGCATCCCTTGCTGTCGGTATTTGTATCCGATGCCACCCGCTGCCCCCATTTCTGATGATCTAAGTGCACACTTTGTCTCTTGATTGGTCTTTGTGCTGGTTTTAGTATCCTTCCCCCTTCTGCCCTCCCCCTTCTTTTTTTTCTGTGCCCTGTCTGTTACTCTCCTTCCCCGGGATGAGCACCTCGAAGTCGGTTGGTAGCTTTTTTCCCCTCTCGGCTTTTTGTTTTCATCCGAGCTTCGTTCCTGCAAACCCCCAACCAGTTTTTTTCATTTGTCTTTCACCTGATCACGCCACGTTTTCGGTCACGGCATCCTATACCTCGCCATTGGCATCTTCCGTGATGCCTCTATCTCCTTTGCTCTGCCGCAACGCTTCTTTGTTTCCCGTCAATTAGCCTGCGCGCTCTCCCCTTTAATCCCCTCGTCCCTCGCCTCTTCCCCGATCGCCTTTTCGTTCCAAACCCCTCCCCCCTTATGGTGTGTATGCCTCGACAGTTTTTACCGCAATTGGTTTTTTTTGCGCGGGACCT
>Ga0179593_1590697_pt1 | contig 17289 bp, 20 predicted proteins | sample CZODoug2_1_08_16_FD_185931 | JGI IMG/M metagenome (GOLD analysis project Ga0179593, IMG submission 185931) | Vadose zone soil fungal communities from Angelo Coast Range Reserve, California, USA - CZODoug2_1_08_16fungal (PacBio error correction) | ecosystem: Environmental > Terrestrial > Soil >... | reverse complement strand
TCGATTCGATTTCCGTCCCTTTAACGGCTTTTGCCCCTGGACAGTTCGCTACATGGTCCCTCCCCTTTGGAGTGATACCTTTTCTTTTTTTTGCAAGTAGATGAGCTAATCGGTCCCGACCTCTCACAGAGGGGTTCCAGACCACCAGATTGGAAGGCACCCTTCTCCGGGTTTTAATGAGTCCGTTTTGTTCCCTTTTGCATTGTCCCCTTTTCCCCTGTAGTAGTGCAACCTCTTCCGGTGTCTGACGACTTTTTTTTTCTCTAGTCTTACACTCGATTAGTCGTTGTTTCCCCCCCTTAGGTCTGCCCCGGAAAGCCATCCTTGCAGTACCATTGTTCTTTTGCCTTTTGATTGCCGGACCGTCCCCTTTCCCCTTTCACTCTTCTCTATTCAGCTACCCTAGTCCGAACGCTAGATCCCGACACGACATCGTTTACATCACATCTTTTTAGACATGCGTTCTTCAGTGTATCGATTCACCACTATTCGTTTGATTCCCTTTCATTTTTCCCTCGCCCCCGCAGCTTGCCTACCCCTGACTTGCTACCGAACTCCCCCCCTATCAACTTCCCCCATTGTCACTCAGAGGTCCCCAGTACCCTGCGTTTTGATCCTCTTTTTCCTCCTCTCGCTTCAACCCCCGTATGCCTTGGCATCTAAGAGGCAATTCCTTTCCCCCATTTTAGGAATCCACCTCTGCTAAAGAGGGAGGCCCGCCTCTAGGACGTCCTTGCCTCTGCCGGTGGGCTTTCTGTAGTGAAACCCGGAAGAGAGGTTCTTTGCTGTCTCTCACCCGTTTTCCCGCCCTTTTCCTTTTTTACGTGCCAGAAATCAATGCTGAGTAATCAAGCTTCCCCTTCTTTGTAGGAGCTGACCCCCCCCCAGCCTTGCGGCTCTGAACTGTGTTCCCCGAGGTCCGAGCCACCCCCTGGCGCCTCCTGATCTCGTTTCTGCGGCCATTTCCGACACGATGCCCCTTCTTGCACGACCCCCCGGAAAACCCGAGTCCCTTTTATGTCATTGGAGCACCCAGCTCATGGTCCCCGCCCCCGGCCGCGCTCCGGTCTGTAAAGAGCTGGCAGTGCCGCCTTGTTCACCCCACGTATGGTGTGTTTATGCCCCCTTCCTCGATTTGATAGAACAGTTCTTTTTTAATTGTGGGCTAGCGGGAACCCGGGTGTGGGTGAGGGACCCCCCCAGGACTTTGACTCCGAGGGGTGGCTAGATGCCCCTCTGACCCCACCCCAAGGGCAGGGCCCGAGGTGGACCGGCATGCGTATGCACTCCCTGCCCATTCCATCAGGTCTCCAACCCATAGTCCCCCGTTTGCGTCGTTTTCCCCCCTCCCAGCCCTCGTCCATCGCTCCTCCCGTTAACCGTTTCCCCTCCGAGGCCCGCGTCGCCATCGCGAATGCCCTCTGCAATTTTCTAGGTGGTCCGATGTCCCACACTACAGCCCTACTCCCTTCCCAAGATAGCTCTTTTGGGACTTCCTTCTTTCACCCCATCAGCTTCGTCCCCCCTAACGCGTATGACGACCCACCAGAGCATCCGGTTTTTCCGCCTGCCAGTTCCCCGTGTGAAACACCTCCTTCCAGTCCCCATGCACCACGCGCGCGTGCCCCCCCCCCCCTTCCCCCACTGCCCCCGAGAGCCCTCCATCCATCGGATGACTTTTGCCCATGCTCCTGTTGCGGCGATCTACCTTTGTTTCTAAGAACTGCCCGTAAACGCGAGCAAATCAGTCCCTCCCCTCTTTTTACCCTCCATGTTGTTCTCTCCATTGCTCCGCACAGCCTTTTCAACTGCTAGAACCAAGGATGCCTGCGTCCCCCACGGTCGGCTGGTGCGCCCACGAAACCCCCAACCCAGTGCCATAAAGCTCCTGCTCTTGCCTCCCCTACCTTTCCCTTTTCACAAAAACAAAGAGTTCAGCTCCCGCGCTGATCCGTCAATCTTCCTCGAATGCTCCCCCTTCCTTCACTCTCTCCACCCACCCCCCCGCGCTCCTCCTCATTAGAATACTTTCCCAACCCCCGGAAGTTCCAAATCGGATGCCGCCTTTTCCCAACGTTTTCGCGCTAGTCCATTCTTCATGGTGTTTTCAGTCCTTACACCAGCGAGGATCACGAAGAAACTCATAGCGTAGGTCCTGGATGAACCTATTCGGATTTTTTTCTCCGATTCTGACGTCACTCCTGGTCCACAAGGGCTTTATCACCCCTTGACCCCAAACCCCTCCCTTCAGCCACAACAACCAAAACTTTCCTCTTCTGATTCCTCTCACCGCCCTGTCGAACAAAAGGCCAGTACACTCCTTTGCCCTGTCCCTTCATATTCCTTCTTTTCCCCGTCACATCCCCCCCCTTCGTCTTTGAATTCCCCCCAGCCCGCGTTTTGAACAAACTTTTTTTGATCCCGATTGGGACATGGATTGTCCTAAGGTTAGTGGATTTACCCTTACATTTCCCCCATTCGTATTGTTTTACGATTTCTCCCTTTTAAGACCCGCCCTTGATTCCCAGTAGCTTAATCTTTCTTAGATATTTTTCCCTGGACAATTTTAATCTCTTCCCGACCCAAGCATCGGTTCAGTCCTCGTAGTCCTCCCTCCCCTCTCTACGGTGATTCTTTGGAAAGACTTTTGTTAGCCCGACCCCCAGTGAGTAGGCTGCCGTTTTCCCCTTCTCTCCGCGTGTTTGACAACAGTCTGGAAGGTTACGGGTTTTAGCACGCAGTTTTTTTCCATAACGCCGAGACTGCGTGGCTTGATTTCCCCCTGCTCTCGAGTCCTCACCCAAACCTGGTCCCCCCCTTCAACGGAACTAGACGGGACAAGCAATTGCTTCTGGAAAGAACCCTTAATCGGGATAGGAACCACGCCCCCTCCTTCTCCCAGGACTGCGCCGTGCTCCCCTCGTGACCCTCTTCTAGCCTCCAGGATAACGCTTTTTTCGGTAATAAATAAGCGGCGTTGAGCCGGAACCTTAATCACGCATTTTTCATGTATTGTTCCCCTCCCCCCGATCTTCGCTCTTCGTCTGGTCTTATTCTGTTGAAAATGAAGAATGAAATATCGGTTCTGATAGGGTATTGCCCCCTCTCCCTTCAATTTGCACGGAAAAGGTTAATCTTCCTCCCAGAGACTTTTTATCAGACCATTTCGATGAACCATTTTCTTCTCCCCCTTTCAGTCTCTATGGGTATAGTTCTCCCGAGAGACTGGCTAGAATGTGTTCCCCCCTCTTTCCACGATTGTGCTTCCTCCTTGAGTTCCCCGCTTCATTTGACCCGTTTGAAGTGAATTGACATTTTTTAGTAAAAAAAGGTAAGACCCCCCCCCCCCCCCCCCCCCCCACCCCACACACAACACCCCAAACAAACACACACCAAAACACCTTAGCTCCCCCCCCCCCCCCCCCCCCCCCCCCCCCCCTATCAACAACGAGAAAGACAAATGGTTTATGCGCGCCCCCCCATTTAAAAATGTTCCCCTCTATTAGTCCCCTCTATCCCCACCGCTCCCCTGATCCTTCTTCCCCTGCGTTGGCGGCTTGCCCGCAAGTCTTGCGCTGTTTAGGCTCCCAGCTCTGCTACTCTGAAATTCCTTCTTCATCGTTTGAGGTTTCTATCATGGTAAAGACCGTCGGTGACGGTCCCCCGGTTCCCTTCCCCTAAACAAATTGCTTTTTCCTCTTACCCCTACCCGCATAAATTGGGATGTGTTTTCCTCTTTTCAAGTCTTCATAAGTCAGTTCGACGATTGCGCAGCCCTTCTCGAGACGAGCCATATACCCCTCCTGATTACCTGACAAGAGCGATTCCTCCCATTAGTCCCTCGGGCATCTCCTCCTCACCCCTTTGTCCACCAGTACCCGGGCACCGGAACGCCGATCTCATCACTTGTGCGTTTCTGCGCTTCTTCTCCGGCTCCCCTTATCCCGACTCCACAAGAAATTATTTCGACTCGACTGGCCAACCTTTTGCCCCCCTTGTACGACAGCCAGCAAGAGAGCTGCGTCTTTCCCCTTTTGGCTTTTTATATCTCTCTCTTTTTCTTCCTGTGTTTCTCTCTTTCCGAACCCCTTACCCCTTCGTCCGCACATCGCTCTCTGGCTGTCTTTTCCTCCCTACTCTGGTGATGACGCAAGGGTGTCCCTCTCCCTCGGGGTTTTTGGTTGGAGTCTTATCTTCGCTCTCCCCCCCCCCCTCTCCCTTCTTGAAAGTGAACTGGCGATTTCCGCCTCTGTAATCTTTTCCCCCCTCCTGTTCTGTCTGACCGCGTCTTGATTGGCCGAGATGCTCTGGTAACGAGTAATATTTAACCTTGCTGTTTCCCACCCCCCACCCTGGACCGTTGTTTGCTGAGATTTCTCCCCCGTCCTCTTCACCGGGTAGGAGCCTCGACCTCCTTAAGGCACGTAAAAAGTCCCCCCTACTCCCTTTTAGGCCGAGGCATGACCCCCCCCTATGCCCCCCACTGAGAGGTGATTACCCCTGCGTAGTTTTACCTGTTTCGCCTCAGCGAACGCTCTATTTCACTCCGATGCTTCCGATGCAGGAGCCGCTTTTACCCACCCTAGAGCCTGAAGCCTCCTTCGCGAACGCATAATCCGTGACGCGTGAGCCCCAAGTGGCGTCTTAACGATACTTTTCATTTTGGACTTGAGACTAGTCTACGGACCTTTGGTATTATCTTTGGGCCTGTTGTATCTTGGTTCCTTCAGACCTTCGACCCTCCTTTATCCATTAGATCCCCAGGCTTGACATTTATAGTTGCTCGGGAACAGTATTCCCGAGTGTTTTACTTGATGATTCTTTCCATCTTCATCGCGTTGGGGCTTTCTGGTCTCCTGTTCGCCCTATATGACCGACTTCGCGTGCATGGCTAACCGACTATTTCAACTACTTTGATCGTTTTTTTCCAGCTCTCTACCCGCCCCCTTATTCCTTTTCCCCTCACCGGTGTTAGCAGCATCTGTACCCTCTTTGAGTTACAGTTAGTCTCACTTGTCTGCTCTTTTTACCGGTACTTTCATGAGTGCTGTTGCCTGAAGGAGTAGCGGCACGACTTTTGGTTTTTGTAAGCCGCTTTATCCGCCACCTCTTTGCTACTGACCTTCCGAAGAGGCCTAGAAGACTGCGCCTGTTTTATAACGTTGCGTGCCCGTATTTTACCTGGGCGTGTTTTTTTCAGCCTTTTTCTTAATGCGCCTCGTCTTGACCTTGTCCTCCACCCGTCCGGTTAGTGCGAGGTCGCTGCTAGTCCCCCCCTACTTCTCACCGTTGTTCTCAGGTCCGCCTCGTCCTCCACTTGATCCGCTAGGCGCACTCTGCGTTGGGGGAAAATGAGGGGGATCCCCCCCACCCCCCAACCCGTTCTGTGACCTCATCAAAAAGCAGTTAAATGCTTTGGAGACGGTTCCCATCCTGAACCCAGTCAATGGAGCGCGCTGCTTCGTACTGTTTTTTCTTCGAGTTATTAACCTTGCTAAAGATGAATTCGGTACCCCCCCTTTCCCCCTCGCTCATATGTCCTCCCCGTGATACACAACGGTGTCAATAGTGATCTGCCGCATCTTCGGATGCGATGCTTTCTTCCCCCCTGCCCCTGCCCAAGTGCCTTTCCTGATTTGAGGCCTTCCTGGTTAGATATCGTTCTTGGATCCATCAGTCCGGTGCTGTTCTCCTCCCTTTTTCTGGTTTTTGCTGCTTTGTTATCCCCTTTATAACCTTTGGCTCATCGGAAGTAACTCGATCATTCTCCCCCCCCCTCTCAAACTTCCGGACCTGTCCCTATCTCTGTGATTCGGTGTCTCGGCCTGGTCTCTTCGCCTTGACCCACCCCCCAAACCACATACTTTTGACTCCCAGCAATTGCGCCGTCCCTCTCCCCCCACCCGGGGGTGAAGATGCGGTGCATTTCCTTTTGTTTGGAGCCTATTTTTCCAGGGAGCCCCTTCTCTCCGCTTTTCTCGTGTGGTTTTTCCCTCACCCAATTGATGATTGGTGGAATAGCCGTTCTATAGCCATGATCGTCCTTTCCTCTTAACAGCTGAGCGTTTTTCTAGCATCTTCTGCTCAGTCTCTCCCTCTTGGTGGTTTGATGGCTTCCCACCACTCCCGTGGTACTTGTAATCCCCCGCCTGCCCCATGTCGCGCATTTCCTTCCTGATCGTCCACATTCTAGGGAGCATAGTTAGTGATTTCCTCTTGACGATTGATAGAGTAGATGCCATTTCCTTCCCCTTTCCGATCCTCCTTCAAGGAAGGTCCGGTTGACTCATTTTTTCTATCCATTCCCCCCATTTTTGCTTCTTGGAGCGGACTTTGCATATTTTTCTGCCTCCGGAGGAAAGTTACTCCTTATTGGCCCTTTTGCTCCACCCATTGCCTTCGTTCCTACTCTTCCCATCTCTGATTTGGAGAGAGACTGCTTTTTTCAATGACGACTCCCACCCCCTTCTTCGTTTTTTTCATAGGATTTTTCCCTTTTATTCGTTATGGTGTTTTCCCCCTTGTACCGCACTACCTGTACGACGCGCTTCTCTCTGTTGCTTGACCAATCGCCCAATTCCGCGATGGTTGACATTAATGTTCTGGTTACGAGCGACGGATTCGGCACCTCGCCCTAGATTAGCCATTAAGAGTGGGTTTGCCTCTGGAAACCCAGACATCCGCAAAAGATCCACTTCCTGCTGAGGACCAGACTTCCCTATTTTGTTTCTTCTTTTTCTGTCCGTGTCTTCCCCCCCAACTGATGCTAGCATTTATCAGGGGCCTACTTTACCCCATTTTCACCAAAAACCTCACCAACCCTCCGCCTTATCCTCAATATTGGTGGCATACTCACCCCATCCAAGACCTCTGTTGAACCCGGCGATCCCGGGAATTCTTCAGAAACCCCCTTCCTTCTGTCCATCCCCTACATAGATTGTTCTCCCTTTTCTTTGTACGAGGATTTTCCTTCGTAGGGGGAAGAGCATTTCCCAACCTTCTTCCTAAAGTTACTTTCCTTCCATCACCGTGCTGATGTCGCTGGTTTTGTAGGTAGTTCCATAACTCGTTGGTAAATCTTTTTTCGCACCATAATCATTGACGTTTTCGCTCTTACTAGTTACTTTTTTTTCCCAGCTGTAATACTAAGAAGGGTAACCCTCCCGGGTCTGGAAGAAGACAGCGCCTTTTTGCGCTATACGACGTCTCAGGACCAACCGAGCGTTTCTTCCTTTCTTCCCTTACGTATCACTAAAGGTCACTGCTCGAATCCCCCGGGTCCCTTTCTTCTATTACCGATTTGTCTTCCCTCCGTTGTCGTTTTCTCTCTGAAGAGTTGGAGAACTTTCTCCTTTCCCCTTATCTTCCCCCCCAAGGCAGCCCTTTTCTCGTAGCGAGTCGAGAAGTCCGAGCGCCCAATTTTCTTGCTCCCCCTCTTTTTTTTTAGTCCTCCTTTGATTTTTTTTGGAAGTTAGTAGCACGCGTCTTGGTACCGCTGCTGTCTTCACTCTTTTTTTTTTATCAGTTTTTTCCCCCCTCTTGACGACTCCCCCCAAAAGTCCCAGGTCTCAGTCTCATTTTTTTTTTTCCACACCCATGTTTTCTTTCCCCGGCGCTGTCTCCTTTTCTTTTGCTTGTCTTCTATTTATATTTCGCGCACAGTTCCTCAGCCCTATGCTTCCTCATTCATATCAAACCAAGCACTCTTTTACGCCACGTTCTGCCCGACCTCACTCCCTCTTTTTTTCCCTCGGTTTTCTCTTTCCCCCCCCCCTCCGATTTCTTTCACCCAATGATGTCCCTCTTCTCCCCCGCCAGCTTTTGCCCCTTTTTTCCTCTTGCATTTTTTTTATTTGCAACTCCTTCTCCCCGGACCTCCACCCACCTTGTATGAATGTGCTGACTCGGACTGTTTTTCCACAAAAATCTGGCTTTTTTCCCCCTTCTTGCCTCGAATTTTCCCTCTGAACCTGCCGTCGGCGTTCCTTCCTCTTCCCTTCTTCGATGGCGTTCACCCCCTTTGTTTCTAATGAGCGTTTTTCAAAGTCCTGGCCTTTGTTACGTGCCTCCTTCTTTATCTCTATCTTCCCCCCACTCCCCCCTCTTTTGTTGAGAGACAGCCTCGATTACTTACCGTCGGCAAGTCCGGCCCTGCATCTGCATCTCGACCCCCACTTGGTGCTCCCCCCCTCTAAAGTGGACCGCCTTGAAACTTCATCAGCTTCTTCCTATAGTCTGATTTCCGAAACTTTCTCGTCAGTTTTGAGCCACAACTCCCCCCTTTGACGAGGTGCCTTTGTCCAAATTCATAACACGGTTTTTCCCCGGTCCCTCTCAATTTCTTCTTTTTCACTCAAAAGGTAAAGTAAAGTGCTTACCTCTTGTCCTGTTTTAGGGCGAATTTTTTTTTCTGTTCAAGAAGCACCTCCGTGCCTCTTTCTTTGACCCTCTGAGAGTGATTATTTTTAACGCATCCCTTGGTTAATTTTCGTTCTCTGGCTTGTCTCTTTCTTTTTTCCTGTCCCGTCTTGCCCTTCTTTTTTGATAATCAAATTAGTACTTCCCGTGATGACTTTACCTCCCTCTGTATTTTGCTGACCTATTTGCGACCCCCCTAGCAGATCTTTGGCGACCTTTTTTGCGGTTTCTTCCTCCGAAATCCACACCATTTCCTTTTCTGAAAGTCCCAATTGTTTTCGTCACCCGCAGCGGTCCTTTCCCCAACCCCTTTTCTTACCCGCAACGTCTCCCGTCATTCGTCCCCTCAATCTTTCTCCGCCAGGAAACGTGACTGGTGATCCCTATTTTTTTTTTTTTGGCCGGGTTCTTACTCTCCCTCTCCGGCTAATCCAGTGGATGAGTCCTATTCCCGTTCCCCCAATGAAACTTTAACACCCAACTTGCGGACTCAACGTCCTTCTCCCGTCGAGTTGATCGTTCTAGAGCCTTCCTTCACTTCCTTTCTTATGATCCTTACCTTTCTTATCGTAGGGAAAAAAGACACAAGACAGGGTTTCGGCTTTGCTTTTCTTGATTTGCGTCTCGGAACAAGTGGCCTCCCCCCACCGTTTTTACTGTTTGCGGCCAGTTTGAGGATCCCGTTTCAGTTAATATCTCTGCCCAATCTTTGGCATCTGTAGTAGATTCACGGCCGAAGTGATGGCTGCGAACCTTTCTTTTCGTGAACCCTATCCCTCTTATGTCCGACACCCCTTCCCCCCCAGCGACGAGTTTGCATGCACCTTTCTAAGCCCCTGCCTTCATATAACTTGATACGCAAAGAAACCTTTCATAAGGAGTGGCCCCAAGACGTCAGCAATTCTTAGTGCCACACCTCTCCCTTTAGTCCCCCACCTCTCTCTTTTTCTCTATATCATTTCCGCATACCGGATGTTCCGTGACTCCTTTGGCTCACTCGATACTGGCTGGTTCTAGCCCCTCCCCAAGTTGTTTTTTTATGGGTATAGTGTGTGTGGATGATGGGAGTTTTTTCCGTTTCCCTCTATGGCAATAGGCTATTCCCTCTCCCCTCCAGAACCAGGGACAAGGCCAATCCAGGCAAACACCTGGAGGAGCTGAGGCTTCCTTCCGGTTCGTTCGGCCACTTATTTCCCGGAGCTCCTGGGGTATGGTCTAAAAAATCGTATGTCCTCCCCGCCTTAGCGCCAAACCAGGAAGGATCCGACGGCCATCGTACCCCTCTGTCCCAACCTGCTTTAATTTATCTCTTCGTAGGTGCCATCTCTGATGCCCTTGCACCCGGTGAGTAAGTTATGTGAGCGGTCAGACAAACCCCAACCCGATCCGTCCGACAAGTACCTTGCCCCTCGATTCCTGTAGGCCGAGGGTGGGGATTTTTCTGAGATTTTTGAACTGATTCCCCCCCCTGCCCGTTAGTTTCGCGCCAATTTCACCCGCCCTCTGCTTACACCGATCCAAAGCGTTTTGCTACCCGGCCTTCCCTTCACGGCCTCTCTCCCGGATCCCTGTTGACACTAACCCCTCGCGTCGAGAGCACAACCCCTGCACGAACCTAGAGACCCCGCCCCCCAACCCTTGCCCCAATCTGATGTCATCGCACACGGGACTTAATGCTTACTGTGGGCTCCCCCTTCGGAGCTTTAAGAATTGCCGCTCAGCCCGATACCTTTCGTTCCCAGTAATATTTAACCCATTTGAAACTTTTAACCTTGTATCCATAACAGGCCGCTGCCTCCTCGCCAATTCGTCGGGCTTCCCGTGACCCCCACACCTTCCTTCTTTGTTCAGATTTTCTCCATAAACCACCAAAGCCATACTCCCTCCTCCACGTCCCTGATGATCGTAACGCTTGCTTCGCTGTTTCCCCCTCGGGCGAAGCTGCTCGCGTATTGATCGTGCATGAGCCATTTCGCGTATCACCAAATAATCCTTCCTTCGACAAACAAGCCCGCTGATCACTTTCTGACCTTGACTTGCTCCACCCCTGCCCTCCTCCCCCTCCGTACACTATGCAGCCATTTCGTCACACCCCAAAGATGGTGTCGCGCCTGTATATTCCCATTCTGTGTTTTTGGTTTTTCCCCCAGGTTAGCTCTTGCCCGAGGCTGTGCCCCCGCCGCCATCATATAGCCGGCCTCTTTCCCCAGGGCAATTTATACGTCCTGGTTCTCAACTGATGAGTGTCACGTCCCTCTTTTCACAAGTTGGATTTCCCCTCCCCCCCCCCCGCCCTCCCCCAACAAACTTCATAACCTCTCCACAGTCACCACTCCACCCGTGCCTTAGTCGCGAGTCGCCCCTAAACAAAGTGAGAACACCCCTTCCCCCACAGCACACGAAGAGGCCAGTCCCTGGATCATATTTTTTTGTGTTTCCGGAACCCCCATCTCCCCTTCCCAGTAGAATTTTTCTCCCTCATACCGCACGAGGACATTTTTTGATACCCTCTTGCTTTCCATAATGGAGCGAGTAACGAAGGTATTGTCCATTTTTCTCCCCCCCACCTCCCCGTTCGATGGTTTTTTGATATCAATTTGAAGAACAGCTCTTACCCCCAGGAGAATTCTTTTATGAGCTTGCGCTCCAGTCCTGTTGCAATTTTCCCGATCTGCGCTCACCCCCTACTCCCCCTGTTTCAGAAGTCCGCGTTTCGGATCGCGACTGCGACGGGGATCTTCTTTCGACCCCTCAGTTTTTCCCGAAACGACCTGCTCTTCTCCCTTTAGCCTCCTACTTGTTTTGAAATCGGCCGGAGTCAAATTTGTAACCCTGCCCTCTTTTTTTGACGGACCCTCTTTCAATACACTTGCTCGCGTGTTCCAGGATTTGCCGTTCTGCAACTTCAGATCCCTTCTTCACTACCCCACGGCCACTTCCAGGATAGACCTTTTCACGCAATCTGCTTTCTTTACCTTTACCGGCGCCTCTTTCTCTCGTTGCTGTCGGCAATGTCCTGAGAACGGTTGGTCGCTTGGCCTTCTTTTTTCCCCTGACAACGTTCGTGACCGAAAGTCTCCGTCTTAGGATCACGTGCCGGGCCGGCATCTAAGAAGCTTTGCAGTTGAGCGCCGAGCCCAACGCACCTCTTGCTCTCTTGAGCATCCACACTCTTTAGCTCGGTGACGATGCGGTCCGCCTGAGTTACCATGACCACTATCTTTACACTCCTTCGGAGATGATATTAGGTAGTCCGCTAAAATGCACTCTCCCTTTTCTTTTTTCAGGAGCGCCCCCATTCTACACCCCTCGCCTCCCCACGCCGTTATGACGAACATGGCCCAATTTTCGCAGCTCTTGATCCTTTTTTTCTACGCTCCTCTGTCGACTGTCGATCCCACCTGATTCTCATGCCTGAATGCATCTGCCGCGGACTTCCTAAATTTCTTCAAGCACGTTCCCCTGGACACGTTTTAAAAAGATACATTTCTCAAACAGAGTCCAACCCCTCTCACGCCCAATGGCGCACCATCCTCTGGCTTCAGTCAACATCCCACGGCATGTACCTGTTTAACTCGAGATCCACTTTGCTCCAAGAGTCCGCGCAGTAATTGCGTGCGGCGCAGGCTGTTACTCAACCCTGCGTGCTGCTGTTGCCGTGACCAATCCTGTCCCTTTTTTTACTTGCCCATCAAGCATCGAGTGAATAGTAGGATTGTTTAGTATAGTTCCCCCAGTTTTCCTAAAAAGCGCCTTCGATTTTTCCGCAACACCTCTTCATGGTTTCTCCTTTTTGGACAACTTTGCCCTTCCCTCCCCCTAAAATGAGGATGTTGCTTTTTTTGCTCCCCTGTTGCTTCAGTGCTTTCGGAGTCTCCCGATAAGGTACTCGTTTTTTTTGCGAGTGCATCGTTTTAAGCGCATGTTTTCCACCCCTCCCCTAGGCGAGTTCTAGGACCATCGATTCTCTTGAACCCTTCTTTTTCGCTGCCTCGCCTTATTCCAGGACTCTTCTCCGCAAGCGCACAAATGGATGAAAGTCCTTGCCCCCGATCAGACCCAAGCGACGCTCTGAGAAGACCCCCCCTTCTCCTTTCCTGTCAGCGTACCGAGCGTTTTGGCGTGACTTCCTATCTTCTCTCCCAACACACCAAGACCTCGGACTGTACTGACCCCCCCATCTCTTCGTCATCACCAGAGGGAGGTCTTCCGCCCGGCCATCAGAGAGCCCTTAGTGGCTTATGAGTACTTTTACTTTTCGATGATTAATCTCTTTCTTACTCAAGCCTTTTTTTTTTGTTTTCTCTAGAGTATACTCACTTGAACATGTCAGACCAACTGACTTTTATATGGCTGGCCTGCGGCGGCCCCCCTTTAGGGTGATGCAGCAAGTCTTTTTGGCACCGCAGGTCCTGCTGGGTGTCATTGGTGGTCTCAGCTCCTCTTTTGCCCTTTCACCCACTCCACTTGCGTAAGCTGACATTTCCCTTACCTCTTTTCCCTGAAGCTTTTCCGGACTGTTTCTGCGTCTCCTTTCGTTGGAGAGTTGTTTGGGGGGGGTTTGTTTTTTTTTTGGGGGGGGTTTTGTTGGGGGGGTTGGATGCACGAGGGACCTAATTTTTTCCCTCTCGTGCGGGCGCTTGTTTCCAGTAGTGATGTTATTTACTTCTCAGTTTTTGGTGACACAGGCGCTTCCCAGATATAGAACTCGACAGGACTAGTGACTGGTTCGGCGTCCTTCTTTTAAAGCATGAGCCTCTCACCCTCCCCACATCCCTCATTGTTGGGCTTTCTTCCTTCAACCCCGTTCCAATTACCGGGTGTCGGACCTGACGCTCGTCGCTTTTACCTTTTTTTCTCGTCTACCTGTCACGCTCTAAGATTCACGCGGCTTGTTAGGTAGAGTTGCATATTTTCGCCTATACCCTAGAAAATACTCCTACCGCCTGGCCGACGAGTCCTTGAGGACGCGTGAGCAAAGTGGATCTCGAGGGAATAAAGGATTCCGTTTCTTTTTGACCGTGGAATTGGCCGCGAGATGGTCCCTCTAACCTCCCCCACCAACGCGTTTGCGTTTGGGCGCTTTTTTTCACTCTATATTTTTTCAGATTTCCAGGAAATTGAGAGGCAATTGCTGCTGGATGCCCTTCGCATTCGCCCCTTCCGTTTTCTCTACATGTTCGAAGCGGATCTCCTCCACCTTCTTCCCCGAGATTGCGCCGTGATATTCTCCAATTCGTAATCTCCTTCCCGGATAGCGGTTTCGTGTGCGGGGCGCCTCCTGAACGACTTTTTTTCGAGTGGCATTTCTGCTTCACCGATATCAGCCGAAACATTTGCACTCGTTAGTTTTTCCCCCTGCGCGAGAATATCTTGCCTTACCCCCGCGACGCGGCGCGGAGTGTCAGAGCATATGAGTCCTCCCTCGAGTGGCCGTAACCGTTCGGATCCAGCCGGCTTCTCTATCAACGGCCGGAAGCGTTCTGATCCTGCAGCGCACGCTACTTTTTTGTTCAAGAAACTTTTCTTGGACCTCCTTTGAATTGAACTCCCCCTCCTTTTCCGGACATTGCGCCAGAGGCGCTCGCCGATGTTCCGTTCTTATCGAAATCGATGTTCTGTGCCCGGCCCTCCCCTTCCTTTTTTGTGGGTTGGCTGGCGCCCTTTGACGTCATACTGTCAACTGTTCATCAACCGACCAGTTCTTGCGTTGCGTTGAGGTCTTGCTATCCCGGAACTCTGCGCTGTTCTCCACTGCCTCTCTCTTAGACAGGTTCACTCGTCTCTAGGCGCAATCTTTTTTCCTGTCATGCAAACGGCTCGAACTACTCTCCCCCCTTCTCGCGGAAATCCAACGAATTCGAGGACTTCTTGCCTGGCTGTGTGTTGCGGCCTTTCTCTCTGGGAAAAAATTGCCAGGGCCTGGAGCGCCTCTCTAGTAATATTTTCCTGTTTGATCTCTCGTTTTGTCAATTCCGTCCACACCACCCTAGAAACGAGTAGGTTTTAAATGTCCACTCCTTTTTCCCTCTCAAATATGTCCCCTCGCCGTGATCTCAACCCTTTTTTTTCCATCTTCCTTGATGGTAGCGCCCCTTAACAGTGTCCTCTGGAGTTCTTTTCTGAGGACGGCAAAACATGTCACCTATGATCCCGGCCGGGCCTCTTGTGATTTGGCCTTTTTTCTCTCTTCTTCTTTCTCGAATCGGCGCCTCGGCCTGGTTCCTGGTTGCTGGTCGCCTTGTTAGCGTTGTTTTTTGCCTTTGGTCACCTTTGTACCAACTTGTTCCTCCGGGAATTTCTTCCCTCGATCAGTTTAGACCAATGCTCTACTTCACCGCTCCTAGTCGGCCTATATGCTGTGTTCCTTGTTATCCTTCGGCCTGAGTGATCGTTTCCCTTGCAAACCATTCCCACCCAACCCCGAATGGACTATCCATTTAGCTCCTGCGCTTCCAATCGTTGGTTTCCTTTGTTCTCTTTGGGGATGTCTGGCCCCATGGAGAGCAATTCAATTTCCATCTTTTTCTCGCTTGCTTGGTTGGATCGAATCCATTTATGATTGGTGAATCTCCCCCTCTTTGACATGATAACATTTCTAGCTTCGTCTTGATCCAAACTCGTTCTAGCCTCGCGTTACGTCTTTTTTCGGGTAGATTCTTTCACTTTTGGTTTTGGGGGACCCCCGACACCCACCGTCCACATGAGTTGTGTTTTTTTCGCACCGGACTTCTTGAGTCAAAGCGCCGTTCGGCTCTTTCTCGGTCACCATTGTCTATGGCGTCATAGAGAGATTCCTTTATTGCCGCAGTGGATCGGAGCGGCAATCTTCACAGGCGTTGCTCCGATCCGCTGCAGTTGAAGTTTCCCTGCTGGTTTCTCTTTCTCCCCTCTTGATGCCCAATGGGGGGCGGTCTCTTTCTTGACAGGGGGTGCGCTCTCCTTTTGTGATGATGTCATTTTTTAACTCCTTTCAAGGATATTCCTCAGTAGCCGGAACGTCGCCATCTGGATTTTTCTCCACACATCCGCAAATTTTTGATGGGCGCGAGTCCGGTTTTTTTCCTCGCTAAGCGCAAAACGCGCTTCCCGCGGACTCTGACTCTGGGAATGTGTACGGGCTGCTTGTTTTTGCCTCGGACGCTCCCTTACCTCCCGGTTGCCTTGAGTGACATTCGTCTGGTGCATCACGCGGAAGTTCACAGATCTCACTTCCCAGAGATGGTGTTTTAACAAATTTTAGTGATCCCCTCTTTTTTTGCCTCCTTTTCTTTCTGGTTGATCGAGCTGGAGCCGGACGCGTTTTTTCATTTGACACAAGCCTTCCCCCCGGCCTTGAAGAGCTGCTACGACGTCCGGTGGGAACCGTTGAAGGCCATGTTGTGTCGTGCTTGTCCTGTGGTGTTGGAGCCCCTGATGATGTCTTCTTCCCTGATGGCCATCTCTTACCCATGTCCTACCACACTTCAGAACAAGCTTCTCTAACTCCATGTCACTCTGGGGCGGACATATCCAACCCGAAGTATAGACTTTGCACCCAAGGTGTCTTCAGCCTTTTCTTTTCAGTATAGCGGCTTGAACCTGAGGGTGGGGGAATGTAATAATGAGCGTTTTTCCCCCCCATGACTTGTATTCTCGGATGGGGTCTCTGGGGAGGGGGACCTTGCGTAGCAAGTGATTTGACGTTTGAAGGCTCGACCCCCGTGGGGGTTGGGGGGGGGGGTGCGCCGAGGTTGACAGGATGAAACTCGTGACATAGATTGTTCGCCTGGGTGTGCTGTTCGTTGACCCCTCCCCCCCCTTTTTCCACTAGTTCAAGTACCCCGCGGTTTCGGAGCCCATCACGTTTACTGCTGCCCTCTTTTTTGGTCCGACACATCAGTAATTACCGATTTTGAAAACTTCTTACGCGGTCCATTGGTTCTTTCCCCCCCCCCCCCCTAGTCCCCCTTGCGGAAGGAGGTCTGAACCCTTGTTTCGCAGCGCCAATAGTACCCCCACCAATCCCCCCAAACCACCCTTGTGTTCTTAACCTTTCAACCGATCAAGCCCAGTTCATGCTGTCAATCTTTGCCGCTTCCTTCATACTGATGGCCTCTCGGCTTTGGGTCGACGACGGGGGTCCGATCATTTGATAAACGTGCCTCCCGCTTTACTATGACCAGGAAGAATTTGATTAGCTGAGCGACGAGACCATCGGCCTCTCTCCAACCTCTTTATGGTCACCCTTTGAGTGATACTGCTCCTTTTTTTTTCTTCGAAAGTTCTGTAGCTTATTATTGGCGAGGATTTCTGTATCTTCCCTGGCTCCCACTCATCTTTCATATGTTTGCACTTTAATTAAGCATCCCAAAAACGAAGATCTCCAAAGCTCTGATCGTCGCAGCAACATAGGTTGAAAAGCTACGAGGTAGTGTCGGATCTTTTCTTTTTGCTTTTCTCTTACTTCGCGAATATTTCGCTCTCTTTTTCGTAAGCATTTCAAATTCTCCCCCTCACCTCTGGCCCTCCCCCAAGGGATGCGCTGAGACCCGAACGTTTTCAAGAGCTCCCTCGTTTTCATTCCGTGACCCCCTTACCTCGTAAGACGTCCGACACCTTCCGGCGTTGTCGCACTTCCGGACAGTGGTCCGTCACCCGATTTACGTATAACTTCAAATTCCAAAAACCTCGTTGCCTTTTGGCGACACTAGGCCTGGTCTTTTGAAAAGGAACCCTCTCTGGCTTGACCTCCACTTTTTTCTCCGATATAATTACAAGGACTGCGGTGCGGCAGTTCCGTCCCTTTTGTTAACCTTGCGAATGGGGGTTTCCAAAAAGGTTTCTAGCTGCCGCTGCAACAGTGAATTAAGCGTGTCTTAGCTCGAGCTT
>Ga0179593_1360788_pt1 | contig 17289 bp, 19 predicted proteins | sample CZODoug2_1_08_16_FD_185931 | JGI IMG/M metagenome (GOLD analysis project Ga0179593, IMG submission 185931) | Vadose zone soil fungal communities from Angelo Coast Range Reserve, California, USA - CZODoug2_1_08_16fungal (PacBio error correction) | ecosystem: Environmental > Terrestrial > Soil >... | reverse complement strand
GCCTAACTTGAATTCCCCTTCCCTGTGTGCCTCTTATTGATGCCCCCTGCTGCCCACAGTTTCCTCAGGAGTTTTTCAATATACATTGGATGTTGCATACCCGTAAGTAAGCCCCGTCCTCATTTTTAAGTCTACCCACCAGCCGAAAACCCCCATGTTGTCTGGTTGTTCTTCGTAGGCACATGAGGGTAATTTCTTCTTCTCCGCCTTAGATCCCCCCCGTCGTTTCACTGACCTGCTTTTTTTTTTGTATCCTTTGTCACCAATCCTCTAGTTTTAAGTGAAAATCGAATACCCAGTCCCTTTTCCCTGAAGTGTGACTTTTCCGTCCCCCTCTTTTTTTTCCCTCCTTTGGATCAGTCCCCCCGACCGATAAGCCCTTTCATCAGTGACGATGTTCCGACTAGTACCATCATATCACAAGCTCCCCCCACTTACCGCCCGCCACCCCTAATTCTCAAATATACTCTTTTTTAATGTGACATTTTTTAACCCCGTACACTAAACTTCTCTCCCCCCCTCCGCGCTTCTCCCTAGGGTTGTTTATTTGCCCCCCCCTGTTGAAGCGGCCCCTGGTAAACCTTTCGCGCCCCATGCATTTGGTCCATCTTTTTATTCGACTTTTCGAGTTGTTATCCACATTTTCCTTACCGGTGACTCTCTCCCCCGATCTTGTGAAACCTTCGTGGAGACATTTCGCGGCACAAGTGCCGAAGTTTTTTACTGTGTTTCCGCATTTAATTTTTTTTTTTTCAAGTCGCTCGGAGGTAATTCAATCGCAACTTCAGTCCTTCTATTTGGTTGCAAGGAAGTTTTCCCCCCCCCCCTTTTCTTATATTTGCACACCCAAATCTCATACTTTTACATTTCTTCCCACGTTCTTTCCTCCCCCTCCCTTGCCCCCCACCGTTTTTCTGATGCCGCTTTCCTCCCCTCGACACCAGGTGTACACACTGGCCCCCCTTTACCCCAAGATTTTGAATTTTCATTTTTTATGTTCTCCTCGTCAGGAGATGCCAAAGGCGTTAATACTTCCACCCAATCCTTTTTCCCCCCCCCTGACGACATTTTCTCAGTCCACTCCTTCCTTAGCAGAAAAGCCGACTTCTCCCCGTCACCCTCTCCTTATATTCCACCACTCCCTTTTTCCCTTTGTACCTTAACACTACATTCTCTCTGTAATCCCTGTAAAAACGTGCCTCTTCCCCAATCCGAGAATGAAGTCTGTTTCTTTCTCTTCCAGTCACCCATTCTACTTCTGGGCCTCTCCTTGCCGGCCTTCCCCTTCCGTCTTCGAGCCAGATAGAATGACTAACCTTTTCCCAGCCTCCGTTTTTCTCGGATTTACTCCATTACCTCGGATCCCCCCCCCACCTCACAGATGATTAGGTCCCTTGTCCGTACGCACCCGAGTTTCCTCAATCTTTCGAATCTCCCGCCTTTCCTTCTTTGCTCAAGGTACCATCGGCAAAGGTAATTTTACTACCTACAACCTTTGCTCCCGTATTTCTGGTATCCCCCCCCTCCTGATTATTTTCCCGATACCCACTGAACCGAAGTTGACTTTTCATTGATGTTTCCGCATCCCCCTGTGACAATTCCTTGGTATCGGGCACTAGGAATGGCTACATCCACCCTGTCGTGCACGAAGACTGGGTCTTCGTCCCTTTTTAGCTCTGGACATGGGTTTCATGTGAAGTTCCATTACACGAAGATATGTTATGATGAGTCACGTTTTTCCTCGACATTCTACCCGGTTAGTTTTCCTACCGCCCCTTTGTATTTTTCCTCGTTCGGTTGTGTTTGCACTTTCCCGATATTGACCAGCTTCCCCTTTCTTTTCGCTGAATGGTGCATTTCCTTGATTGCCGAGAAAGATGTGAACAATGGTTTTACCCCTAGGTTTTCGATGTCAGATATCATCATCCCCCTTTTGCTTTTTCCCGTTTTTTCGGTCTTGCTTTCCCAGAATTTATTGCCCCCTGTTCCGTCTTGAAATTTTTTGCTTTATTCAAGCTTTTTTTTAGAGTAAAGAGTTTTCCCTTCTTTGTCCCCTAATTTTACCCCTCCCGCTTTTGGATTTACCCTCTTACTCCTCCTTTCCCGTTGTTTTTTGTGATTCCCCAACGAGAAGTGGAAACCAGTGTCACCTCCCCCGCGCCCGTTTTTTCCACTCCCCCAGACCTCCTGCAAACCATCTTTCCCCTTTTAACGTACCCAGCAAGGTTTCCTTGTCGATATAACGCCCCGCACCTAGATTTCTGCAGCCCCCCTGCGATATAGCCTGTGTATAAAGGTGGGGTATTTTTGTGCATTTTTTTCCGTCATGAGTGAGTCTTTTTGTTTACACTTTACATTGCCCCGACAAGTTATTCCCAGATTCGTCTTGCCCGGTGAAAAGTGACACTCTTCCCAGCTGCCCTCTCTCCGTTGCGCCCTCTGAAAGTGCGCAACCGATGTCCAGGACCCTTTCTCACCTTGAAGCTCCCTCCTTCATTTTGCTTTCAGCTCCTTAGAACAGCCATCCACACCTTGAGATGTTTCTGTTTTTTTTTTCCTTTGTTCGCGCTACCGGCAGCCCTTGTTTGTTGAGGGCACGCGATCCCTTCTTGCCCCCAAGAGGCCTTTAATGGTATCCCGCAGGCGTTTCCCGTTTTCTTTCTAGTTAACATCTTGGTAAACCTTTCCCTCTCCTTTTTTTCCTTACTTCCCTTTCTAAGCCCTGTGATTGCCCCCACTCTCCACCCTGCGTCCCGTTATCCGTTTTTTCCCCCAATTTTAGATACCCGTTTTTTTATGAAGAGATTATTTGTTCCTTCTAGCCCGCCCGCCAAGGCTGCAGCTATTGCAAGAAGACAGCAGGTGGAACAGGAGATACGACACATTATTTTTTTCCCCCGTTTTCGATCTCCTCTCGAAATCTTTTGTGTGTGTTCAGTACGACGAGAGAATTGTTGTCTACTCTTTATTCCTTTCGAGGATTTTTTCCCCAAGGTGTCTTTGGCTTTCTTTCTTTTACTGCTTTTCTGTCTTTGTTTTTTCTTATCTTTCAGTTTTCTTGGTCCTCCCAGAGCCGAACTACTGTATGTTGTCGCTGCCCCCCATGAGTTTTGGTCCCTGGATACCGAGTGTACTGAGCACCGTCTCGCCCTATTACCTCCACTTTTTTGGATAATAATTGTGCTTTTTGAGAGGTTACGGTATGCTCACCTCTTTTTCTCCACGTTGCCTTCCGGGATGATCCTGCTCAGTTACCCTCCTAATGGTTTTTAGTTCCACCATATCGCGTTCACCGTTACAGTATGTTACTTTTGGTTCCCCCCCTTTTTCCGCTTTCCATTGAAAAAGCCCGTCTTCCTTTTACGCCAACTCTGGCCCCCCATTGGGAAGTCCCCCTTATCTCCTACACACACTCCCCCCTTCTGTTCCAGTCGTCTTCATTGGCCCACGTATGCTGTCTGCTGTCTTTCGGCCCCATGCATAAGTCGCGAGTCTTTCACGTCTTTTCCCCAAACCTCTTTATTTCCCTTTTTTCTTTCAAAACGGGTAGTCTCCCCCCTTTTTTTTTTGTTCCCCCGTCGATTCGTGCACCTCTTTACCCGACTTATTTGCCACTATGCTTTCGAACTAGATCTTTTCTACCCTTCGAGCTCTGCACCCGTTGAAGCGCATTCCTGTAAGCCTCAACGAGTATTTTTTTCGTCACTCGCTTTGATCAATATCCCATGGTATTACCCCCTTCTTTTTCCCCCTTTGTCCTTCCTTTCTTTAACTTCAGAGGCCCCGTCTCTTGTCTTATCTTACCCCTTTTTTTTCCGCAGCCCATTTCCTGTCCCTGTACAGACAAGATTGGGTTTTCTTTAAGGTTTTTTTTGCCCGTTGTCATTTGCGTGGCGTGTTGCTTCTGACGTTATGTTTCCTGCCACTTTCCTTACCACCCTCTCTTTGGCTTGCTCCTTTCGCTGTTCTTCCCACCGCGCTACGCTAAATTGTGTCCAGGATTTTTAATGTTTGGTTCGCGTTTCTCCTTACGTTGTTCCCCCTTTTTTTTTTCCACTTCCCCTCACCTTCTCATAGATACGTTGTTTTTTCCAGAGCGGTATTAATTCCCTTCGCAAATACCTATTCAGTCGCGACTCCCCAACAAGTTAGTCCATCCCCTTTTCTATTGGTGTTGGGATGATATCATAGCCTGACTCCATCTCATTGCCCACCCTCACTTTTTCATTTGCTCTTCTCTGCCCATTCCCTGTCTCCCCTTTTTTTCTCGTTTCGCCCTGCACAGTCAAAAAGTTCATGCACGCCTGTGACAGGCTTATATCTCTCCTCCCTTTTGTTTCTGGCAGATGAATTGCCCTTCTCACTCCTTCCCCTTACGGCCGCTTCCTTCGTGTCTTGCACGCTGCCGTTCGACGTGATGCTCAGCCTCGCTCTTGTGAATGTTCATATCTCGTCCCTTTTCCCCCCGTTCGGTATTTCCGTCAATAGAAAAACTTCTCCGCTTTTTCCTTTCGAGGTGGAGGAGGTGGAGGTAGATCGAGAATGGGCGGTAGACTGTTTGCGCTTTCTTCATGGTCTTTCGTTGGTGTTTTGTTGTGTCCGAAGCTCTCCCCCCGGTTTTTCTTCTGATTCCCGGTTGCTGAGAGACTTCCTTGGCCTCTTGGCTTTCCTACAGATCGGGATTGCTTCGATGCTCGATGCCTTTGCCCATCCTTTACATTGCCGACTTAATTGATTTCTTTTTCGGCCTGAATTAGCTTCCGGGTTAAAGGGGATTTGTCTTGTCTAGGATATTGTCCTTCTGACCAGAGTGCCCTTACCTCAAAGTCTCCAGGACCTCGGGCAACCCAATTCTCCCCAATCAAGCGGTCCTTGACCCTTCCTTTCTGACGGAATGAATGACCCCCCCCTCTCGGGCTTTCTTGCGGGGCTTACCCCATCTTATGCTGTTTTTGTATAGAGGAAGAGTCCACCCGGATCGTTTTACGTTTTGACCCCTGGTCGCTTTCGAGTTTAGCTTTTCCTTCAAGTCATGTTGTTGCTCTCCTCTCCTTTGGTATTCGTTTGTACCGAGTTGCTTGTCAACTTTTTCTCCCCTCGATTCTTCCTCCAGTCTTCCACGTCAAATTTGTTGCTCGTCCCCCCTGTGATACCTTGGAAATCCTCGCGTTCGATTGGTGGAGTGGTTCGTGTTTATTCCGGCCCCCACAGCACAGCAGTTCCAGATTCTTTTGTCCTTTTTTTTTTTCCTATTTGTCCAGCCCATGAACCTGGCGCTTTGTCCGCAGGTTCTCCTTGCTTTGTGCCCTGATTTTTGTCAAGACGAAGGCCCTTTCTAGTCTTGCTTAAGGTTTGAAGAATTACCCCCCGAGTTCTCCCTCTATGGAGACGAAATGTTTTTTCCGGCTTTTTCTTTTCTTTAACGCCCAATCTCTATTTATGTAGCTCTTTTTTGCTTTAACTTTGCTTGACCCTCCCCCCTTTCTAGTTGTGCTTCCCGGTTGATTACTACATCGGTTTTCCCCATCTAGATGAATGTTGTTGTACGGTTCTTACCCCGATTGAGCTTTCCCGTAGCACTACAGAATTCGTAGAATTCATTACAAACTCTTATTCGGGACGATTATTCAGTACCTATCTCGTTTTTTTCCCAATTTCCTCTCTCACTAACCCCACCATTTACCTTCTTTTACTTGGATTTCTAAGCTCCCTGTAGTTCCTCCATCTACCTTCCGCACCCCGCGGTTACTGAACCCTCGTTTGTTTGTTGTGCTTCCCCTTTCCCCCTTGCATTACCCAAGTTTTCTGTTGTTTTTCATAGACTCTAAAGCTTTTTTCTCCATTCTCTGCGTCCCTGTCTACCTTTCCTCCCGGGCTTTTCTTCGTTCCCCCCCCCTTGTACTGCTAAAGTGTACATTCTTTTTCTCTTGGTCCGAGGAGGTTTGTCCTTTTCAGCCCATCTTATTCCTTTACGCTACCACCTTTCCCGGAGTCATGCGTTTCTCGTGTTAGTTCTATTCTACGGGTTAGCGATGTTCGCTTTTCATGATTCCCTTTGTTTCCATCTGGCGATCCCTCCCCGTTTTGCTGTATGTTTTTTGATTATTGTTTTTGGGTCGGGTTTTGTTCACTTGTGCCGTCTCTTTAAGACGTTTGAAACTCGTTCTCTTCCTGCATTTTGGTTTATGTGTTCTCTTGTCCCCAGCCTGTACTCGCAAACTGCATTGTGCTGGGTGATAGTTACATTATTTTTGAGATTTTTCTTGCCGCATTGTTTTTTGCTTGCAAGTATTATCTGTTCTCACCTGTTGGTTAACTTTGGGCAAGTATTCTTTTGCCTCTTTTCACGTCGTCGTCAGCAGGCTATTATTGTTACTGGCATCTTACTGTTGTTGGGCTCTTTAAATTTCTTCCCTTTTCCTTTATTTTCCTCTGACCTCATTTTTTTTCCTTCTCCGCGACCCCCATCCAAGCATCTAACTGGTCAGGGTTTTCTTTAATTCTCTCTTGACCTCACTCTGACAAAAGAGGAAAACCCTTTCCATCCGACACAGGTAGCTTTTTTCGTGCTCGTACTTGCGTCCACACCAGTTTTTCCCCCCCAACCTTTTCCACCACGAGATTCCTTATATGACCTGTCCCCTTTCTTGGTGAACCGGTAATCCTGCAGCCCACCCTCACAAGTCTATTTACCCCTTCCTGTCTTTTCCCCCCACGACTTGCTTTCCGGTTGTCAACTTCCTCACTACCTGCCCCCCCCTTCTTTGAGCCATTATTTCCGGAGGGTCTTTCCCCTCTTTTCAGTCGCTCCCCTGCGGGACATTTCTGCTGAGTTTTCTTTCTTTACTGAGACCGACCCTGAAGTCTCTCCTTCTGGATGTGTTCGTTCCTTCTCGCTAACCTTCTTCCTACCTATGGTCTGTAGACCTCTAACTTTTTAGGACCGTGTTGCCCTTTTTATTTTTTGGACCCACCATTTCAGTTGGTTTACATCTGCTGCGCCCTTTCTTAACCGGACCCCGATCTCCAGTTTTATCCCCTTTTGCTCGCCTCTTCGCCACCTTCGCGGGGGATGCCCCCGTAATATCATTCTCCGGCATTCCTCTATGGATTAATCTTGGCGGTGTGTTTTCCCGATTCTTCCCTAAGCGACGTCCTTTTATTTGAATCATGGTACCAGTGGGCTGTTGATTATCCCTTTTAGTTATGTTTCTCTCTATTACCCCACCCGTTCCCTTGGCAGTTTTCTTTCCATTTTTATGCTATCGTCTTTCCCCTTTCTCTGATAGCGGAGGTGGACCCCGCGCTCACGACGTAGCCAAATGTCCGAGCGGGTTCCGTTATCTCTTCACTTTAGCTCTCGATTTGACCCCTTTTGTTTTCCTTCGAACTTATTTTTCTCCTTCACGGCAGCTTGTTACTTTCTCTTATTACTAGGCTCCCGCGTCTTTCTATGACTGACTGTTCGATTACATTTTTGGTACAGATCTCGTCCTCCTTTGAAGTCGTTCTTTGGTCCCCTCCTTCTTTAACCGTTGCTTCTCGTTTGGAAGTTTCCCCCATCGCACCCCATGTTTTGGGCAAATTTCTGGTAACAGAACTGCGATCTGCTTATTCGTTTTTCGTCCCCTGAGCGTCTGTGTCTCATACCCGCCTGTTCTTTCCTTATCCTCCGAGACCCCCCATTGTCTTTCCTTCTCCGTTTTACGCCTGTGCTTTTGCCAATGTAATGAAAAGATACTATCCGATCGCTCTAAAGTGCCTACTCCTTCCAGCAAAGTGCTCTTTTTTTTGTGTTCCACTAACGAGACATTCGGTTCCAGGTCTTCCCCCCCCTATCCCCAGCTACCCTTCCCCCGAGCCACAATATTGGTACCCTTTTCCCCTTCCTGGTCGGAAATTCCCTTCTCCCCAGCCTCCCTTGCCTTACCCTGATTATGTTCTGTTGGAATTCTCAGTTGGAGTTGGCTTTGAGTTATTTCCATCCCTCTCTTACCCCCTTATATATTAATACCCCCCCCTAGATTTTGCTCTTCCCATTCTAAGGGAGTATTGTCAGTCGATTTCCCCTCTTTGAGCATCGCTACACGCGGTGATTAGGCGGTAGTGTCTTCCCCCCGTCCCCTGGGGTTTTCCCGCATTCTGCTCCCGTCTAGCCGAGCATCAACCCCTAATCCTCTGAGTCTTTTCCCCCTTCAGTTGGGATCGCTCTCGTTTTGAGCCGACTATTACCTCAAGTACCTCTTCCTCTGTCCGCTGCCCTCACCCCCCCTTTCCCATTAACCCATTAGTATGGGATTTTTTTCTGTTTTTGGGATCCTAGTTCCGATGGACTTGTCCCTCCTAATATTTTTCATTTCTACACCCTCCCCGTCCCTCTTTGACTAGTTTCCCCTTCCCCTCGTTCAAGCAAAACTCTCACCTCTTTTGCAGTATGTTCCGTCTCTTCTTTACCCTCATCAAGCTGGGTTTTTTGTGCTCCTCTCTGTATCCGTGGCCGTTGCCGCATTCTAATGGGGCGGTTGAACTTAGCTCCTCCGATGGGACTGTGAGATCTTTCACCGGACATTGATTTATTTCAACTTTCTTACGACTCCCAGGCCTTCTTTGCTTCTCCCCCATACAGCACTGGCCCTGTCGGATAGTTCAGTTTCTTTTGAGGGTCTTCTTTATCATTCAGTGTAAGTTTGCGCTTCTCCGTCACGGACTCCCTTCTGATTTTTGCTGAGAGACTTCGCTTCCTACTTTGCCCTTCCGTGTATTTTTTACAGTGGTTCCCCCCGTTACTTATAGGCGTATGTATTGAAATGTTTCCTCCACGCTGGGGATAATTCCTCGCTTCTTCTTTGTCTATGTATTGATTCCCCCCCCCAGGTTGTCCCTCCTCTTTCATCCCGATGCGCACAGCCCTTCGATCTGCTTTTCCCTTTCCATCGCAATACTCCTCCCGGTCGATCTTTTGTTTTCCCATGACTTAGTGTCCTCCCTTAAGCAATGTCCGTTGTCGGTTGTACAGTTCTTTTTTTGGAATGAGGTTCCCCCCTGGAAACTCCCTTTCGTATGATTCCCTTTCGTAGATGCTCGTGTCTGTTCCATTTTGACGTTTTCCCCCCTGTGTTTCTTTAGTTTCTTCGATGATGGACCTTCTGTATTTTTTTTAACTTTTCATGCAAGCGTCTTTGTCCTGTCTTGTCTCAAGAAAATGGTTTCTCCTTTTGTTTTTTCTTTTGAATTTCGCCCCCCTCTCTCCTCCTGTTGTGTGAACGGCGAAGTTTCTCCCGTTGTCTTTCTTGCCTCCTGTCTAAAGTTTTCCTGTATGGCTCGTTTTAGTGCAACTTGCGTGTTCTTTTCCTCGTCCCCTTCTTTTGCAGGGTTTGACTCCATCGTCGCCTTCTTATTTGTTCGTGTCAATTGCATTGTTGCCAAGGGCTCCGACTTTTCCCATTTAGGTCTTTCTTGTGAAAGAGGGATGCAGTTTTCTCTTGGCTTTACACCCTTTGGGGCCTCCCTTCCTTCCCGCTTGGTTCATCGAGGTTCACACCTCGTTCCGGGAAATTTCTGCCTCTCTTTGGTAGTTACCTATTGTTGCTACTCAAAATTGTATTTTTTCCCCCCCCCCGGTCTGAGCTCTTTTTTCTTTCGCCGAATGCTCTATTGCACGTGAGATCTTTCCTGTGTTTTTAGCCTAACCTTACGAGCGTCGCATGGTTTAGTGAACTCCTTTTTCATGTTGTTCTCTGCTCCTTCCTGTAGTCCGTACCACACCTTACCTGCTGATTCTAGGTCTGTTTAGGGTACGACTTACCCCTCGGCATTTTCGTATTGTTTTGTCTCCTTCCGCCCTTTCTCGTTAGAGAAGCATTTAATAGTTTCTTTCCCCCTATAACCGAAATTCAAGTTTTTTTTTCTTTCTCCACTCCTGCTGAGTCCCCGTGTACTCCCCAGGCAGACCCGTATGGCTGATGTTTAAATTTTCCAGACACGGTCTATCAGTTCTTGGCGCTCGGAGGAATTCTCTATGCTTTCTCGGACCCCTCGTATCGATTTATTTATAATTTGCACTGTGCCCGTCTGCCCGGTGAGTTTTGTCACCCGTATCTGAGAACCCTTTGCGCCCCTCCCCACCCTTTTTATTTTGATTTTATGGAGTTTTACCTGGCAGATATAGGAACCTTCTTACTTTCATGCCTGCTCCTTTTTGTTTTGGGGTCTGGAAGGTCCTACTTTTTCTTCGACCCCCACTTTTTAACCGCACTTTGATGCGATGGCTCTTGTTACGTTGTGTGGCCCCTGTGTGGCCGCCCGTACTATCCCTGCATTATGGGTGCCTCTTTTTCCCAGCGTCAATGTGCTTCCCTCCTTAGCCTGGTAGTTTGACCTCTTTGTTCCTACTTGTTAGCTTTTAGGTTTGAATCTCTCTTCCCCCGTTTTTTGTTGTGGATTTTTTTTTGCCCCATCTCGTGAGGTTCCCAACCCCCGTTGAGTCGAATCCATTCAAAGGCTTTTGTTTTTTGGGCCACCCCCTTCCCCGGCATTCCATCACGAAAGTTAGGCCACCAGGTCCCCACCTGCCCTATTCCGGATTTTTTGGATCCCTCCCTTTGTGCGTCCTTGTGGTCCCCCCGACAGTCCCTGTCTGTCATTGTCGCCGGCGCGATGAACTCTTTTTTTTGTGCTCAGGTGCAACCCCTCCCGGTCTTGTAGCAACATCTAACGTATCCGTTGCCCTTTCTTAATCTTTTGTTTCTGATACCGACCCGTGTTCTACCTTGCTGCTGTGCTGGTGCGCTGCTTGTAGACCCCCTTGTGATGTTTGACAGTTCGGTCTTTCCTTCGGTAAGCTGGCGAAGGGATGCCCTCCCGTCCTCGACACGTGAGCCTGTCTTGCCCCAGACAAATGTTTGACGTTTTCCGGGCTGAAAAATCATATTAGGAGGACATCCAGGGAGCTTCGCCTTTTCTCTCAGTTATTATCGTTGAGAATTCGTTCTTCCACTCGCAGGCGACCCTGCCGCGCGTTTTTTTCACACCCAATTTCGCTATTTCACATAAACAACGCGGGGTGCCTTTCCCGCTTTTCAATCGGTTTTTTCTGCATGTCCCAACCAGACCGTTTTCGTTGACCATTTTGAATCGCGTACGTTTGTGAGTAGATCCTTTTTTCCTGAGTGAATCCCCGGTTTTTCTTTTTTTTAACAAGTTTTGACCGTGTCAGGACTAGTGTAGTTTTCTTTTTTCGAGCCGCAGGAGGTTTCCGAACAGCTTACTTTTTTGCCTCTTGGTACGGGATTTTTGAGTAACTGAGCTCGGTATCTGAAACCTTACTTTCGTTGATTGATACTTTTTTTCCCCCCTCTCAAGATAGTGCCCTTTTCCCGTGATGTTTGATGTGTTATCCACCTCGCTTGCGGCTATTCCCTATTCGTGTTGCCCATGGTCCTCCAATCGATCCCCTAACCTTGAGTCGTCTCCCGGCTTCCCACTCCTTCCCACTTTTTCCCCTGCACACCTCTGCACACTAGCACTTCCCCCCCGGGGTCCCAGCCCCCTTGGAGGCTTGATACCGATTCCAGAATGGCTATCGGCCATGCAAAGGCCGCGCCCGGTCTTACGTTCATCCCCCACAAACTCTTTTCTTCCCTCTTCACCCAAAGTTCGACAATTTCTTTCCAACTTACGATCCCATTTTTTTTCGCTCTTGACACCCCTGACCCTGTTCCCTCGACGTGGTGAAGCGCACGGGAGGGACCCCCTCGACCTATCGTCACAACTCTACACCACTTTTTAAAGTTCTACGTGTTACAGCACCTACGTATTGATTCACCCTCGACTGTATTGAAGCCGCGAGGCGCTTTCCCATTAACAGCTTCATTTTCCCTACCAAGATGCTTGGCCGGTCAGGGTGCGCGGCATTTTCGTGGTGCTTCTTAGTTTCTTCTCTCAGCTTCCATCTGTCCCACACTTTTTTTTCCTGTCGCCTTCGTTTCTTTGTGACCCCCCTTAGTGAGCAAGTCCGTCCTTCATCCTCCCAGGGGAATTACCAGGTCTTTTTCTCTCCGTTATCTCAGGAGACTTAGCCGACGGTCGCTCGTTGTGTCGGTGGTGAGAATTCAGTTTTCCGGAACTCGCGACCCCACAATTCGTACCCCTAGACCTTCCAAACACCTCGACCCCTTAGAGGAGGCCGTTTTTTGTGTCTCCTTCTGGGGTACAGCTCTCCAACTTGATCCAAATCCCCCCTGTTAGTGCAAGTTTCTCCCTCGTCTCCCTGAGGGCCTTCCTTCGTCACACCTTTGGTCACTCCCTGGATGTTACCCTCTCATCCCCCGTTGTTGGTTGAATCTTTTCTACCGTTTCGGGCTCCAAATTGTGCCACGGGTTATGTCGATTTGAGTTCTTCTTTGCAAAGTGTTGATTGTTCTTTCGCTCTCTAGGCGCCGCCCGTGTCGGTCTCCTCGTCCCCACACGGCACCCCTCTCTGTGATGGATTTTTCGGCGTTCGTGGGTCCTTTATCCCTTTTTTCATTTTTCTGCATCCACCACCTCCTTCTCCGCTTCTTGATTTTTTCTTTATGTCTCTTGTCCGTCCTTCTTCCTCGATACGGTACTCCTTCGTGCCGGTCTGTACTGTACCTGACACGTCTTAGATCTTTTGTGATACTACCCCCAGTATACATAGCTGTTGTTCATAGATCATTTTACTAGATTGCAGAACCATAAGCCCACTCCGCCTCGAATGCCTCGCCCCAACCCTCCCACTTCACAATTTGGCCTCCTTGTTTACATTCCCATGGATGAAAAGGGACTCCTGCTTCTTTCATTGTTCTTTTAATCCCAAGAGTTGGCTTCATTTGATTTTGTTCATGCCTCTCTGTCGCGATGTGTTGGGGGGGATCCTTCGGCTTGCCCCCCGTATTGTCTCGATGTCCCCCGGCTCCCCTATCTGACTTTTTTTTGATAGCGTCTCCGAGATTTAAACTTATTCTGCGCAAGATTGTGGCAACCGTATAGCCTCCTGGGTGTCCCTTGCGCTCAAGATGTTTCACTTTTTTGAAAATCGAGAGCTTTGGTGGATTATGAACCCTTCCTCCGGCTGTGTTTCGCTACAATACCTTCCTCCATTCATATTTTTGGTTATGTGAAAGGAGACCCTTGCCCCCCGTTTGGGCTTTTTTTTCGCCTCTATCGGTCCGATTAGGCCAGCTCTTTACGTGCCGGAAGCTTGTGCCCACCTGTGAGACCTTTCCTTCCCGAGTTCGATTTTTTCCCGGTCCCCCCGCTGAGGTTTTGCGAAGCGGCTATAGCCGCATAGCGGTGTCATAAGTCGAGTGCACCTCCAATCACTCACTTGCTTCTAACCTAGTTGTGATCCTAACAAGTAGGTTTTTTTCCCCAAACGTAGAGTACTCTTTTCGCGCTGTCCTGATGTGAACTTCGTAGTTAACCCCTGCGTTTATACTCAAAATCCTTAGAGCTCGTCATGCCTTTCCCTGTGCAACTTTTTTTTTAGTGCCCCGAGACTCTCCTCGTTTACACACTTTACGCTTATTTGTTCTGGTCCGGTCCCCCTTAAATTACCCTGGTCCCGTTGTCTCCTTGTGAGTCCGGCACCATATTTCGTTTCTCTTATTTTAAGATTACTAACATTGTGCCTTCCTGCTTTTTTAAGTTCGCGCTTTGCAGCCTTTTTTTCCCCCGGAGCCCCTTTCAGTCCTCCCCCTTTCCTGATGTGTGTCAAGCAAAGCATCACGGTCGATCCAGTTCGAGCTGTGGTTTTTGCGTCCCCCTTGACGATTTTTCTCTGCCACCCTCTTTCATAGTTCTGTCGAACATGTTCGACCACGCGCTCCTTGAGATTGCCCCCTTCCCTTTTTAGTTCCCCCCTCCCCTTCGGCGTACTCACCCGCCTTCTTCCTTCTAGATCGTGGGTTAAACTTGGCACGCTCGTCGTCACGATGACCCGGCTCATGCTTTCCCTTTTCGTGTTCCTCGGCTTCCACCAGACCTTTCCACTTTTTGGCTTCTATACGTATATCTCCTCGGTTTCACGGTTGAGGATCATGGCTTTTGTCCTTTCCTTCCTCTCTTGTGCCGGCCTTTCCGCCGCCTTTATTTTTCCATCTTTTTCCCTCGCGGCTTTCACCCCTCCATGCACTTATTAAGCGTCGGAGGTTTGGTCCTCTCTGTCTTTCCCCCTCCCTTTTTGTTTGCCCCACCTACCCCCGCTTTCCTCCCTTTTGCCCCCGGGCTGGCCCCTCTCTGACGAAATTTAAACTCGGGCACCCCCCTTTTCCGCATCACAGGTCCCTCAGTGACCTCTTCTACAGTCTCCCCCCTGAACCCAAAAGGTCCCCCTTTTCTATTCCTTCGCTTTCCCCCGCACGTTTGTCGATTTGATCCACCTCTCTTCCATTCACTGGTGCAGCACGACCAATGGGATCCATGCCCCTCCCGGTTGTCCGAGAGCCAGGTGTCACATCCCTCCGATGACCAAACTAAGAACTTTTATTTACATTTTTTTTCCCTCGCCTCTTGACTTTCTCGTCCGATCTGAATCATCTTTTCCCAGATTCTCTATGCTTTTGCCTCCCATGTCTACGACAGGGTTCTCCCCCGAAAGCACTCTCCTTGATGACGCCCTCCCTCTCCCCCGCAGACCTCGTTTTTTGAACCTTTTTTGATACCATGTTTTTTCTTGGACAATCACCTACTGAGCTTCGCCCTTTTCTTCAATTAAGCATCGGTTTCCCCCTTTCCGTGGCTGTCCGCCCTCTTTTTCAGTTGATGCCACCCCACTTTTCTCTACCTAGCATCCACGACCCGATATGTTGTCCGTAAAGCGGTAGTTCTCCCGAAAGATTTTTTACCCTACCTTTCTTTGTTCGAATCTGACCGACACCCGCCTTTGTTTGATCATACCTCCCGGGGCACGAAAAACCGAGGCTGGCAACCGTAACTTGCCTCTCTGTATTTATGCCTTAGGCGAACTCTACCGAGGCCCTAGAGAATGGTTAATGGCCCGCGATTTTTTTACAGGGTTGGTTTTGTGTTTGCCCACCTCTATCCTCCGTTCCTTACCCCGGTTTTTTAACTGAAACTCTTTCCCTTCCCTGGCCGTTGCCGTTCCCTTAGAATGCCCCCCCTCTCTCTTTATGACGGATCGCCTTTGGCAACAATTCCTCAGGGAAGCTAACAATCGCTCCCTCACTATTCGTCCTTTTTCACTCTCTTCCCTCCCCATCCTCTTGCTGTTCTCACACAAGGGTCGGCCGGCGACCTCCAAACCTTTTGCACGTTCACTGGGCTTCAACACCACAGACCCCTGAACCTCCTTTCTTCTTTTTTCGCTATCCCGCCGCCGTCGGCCGTTACTTCCCCCACCATCTTCTCTTTTCTTTTTTTTTCACACCCCAAGGCGAGCCCCCTTTCCCTTCCAACTCAGAAACGTTTTTACACCTGCGTCCCCCCCCAATCTGTTGAAAAGACTTCACCTACGATCCTCCTATCAGCTTTCCTCCTTCACCCGCCTCTTCAACGCATGAACATTACAAATCTAACAGAGTGTTCAGGGGACTCGTTCCCTCAGCATTCTTGGTTTTTCACCCCCTTTTTTTCCGAGCCGTATTTCACCTTTCCCTTCCCTTCCGGTCCCATCCCCTTGCTTTGGATTTTTTTCGGAATGGTGGCTGAATTCGAGAGTTCCTTTGCTTCTGTCTCTTCTCTTCCCCTATCGTGGCACTCTTTCCTTTTACCCCAACCCGCTGGCGATTCTTGATGTTATCGATCGCTAGCCAATTCCGTTCGTAAGGTCATCGTATTTTCTCCTGATGTGACATTTCTCTGAAGTTGCTTCTCGTCTAATCCAAGCATCTGATCAGAGCTGCTCCCCCCGACGTGTTTGGCTGACAATAGAGGAGGCCCTTCACCCCTCCCCTTCCCTTCCCTGCCTGATATCCCAGAGAGATGTTTCGGTGTTTTTTGGTTGGGGCCGACCCGTTTTCGTACCTAGTATCCCCTTGTCCCACCATCCCCCTGTCCCTTCTTGTTAAGAGATTCCGTAGCCCGCCCACGGTTCACAAAGGTCTCCACCTGATTTTCCTCTTGTTCAGCCCTTACTCATCTCTATTCCTCTCTCCTTTGTTAGGTGCGCTTAGATACCAGCTACGTTAATAATTTCCGCCCTTCATTTTGCTACCTGGACGTTGGGCACGACTTGGTCATAGTACCTCCTACCCCTGAGGTCCCCTGTCAATTGAGACTTCTTACGCGGCGCCGTTCGGATCCCCCCACCTCCCTCCACTGACCCCCTTCCCTCATGGTTCTTCAGGGTCAGGGCTGGGCTTCCTTCGTTTATTTAGACGATCCTTTCTCTCGCCCCATTGCCCTTCCTTTTTTCTTTTTCTGTTTTCTCACTTGAAGTCGTAAGGGAGAAATCGTCCCCCTGATTTAAATTCTATGCCTCTCTGCCCTGCCTCCGATCTCTTTGGATAAAGAACGTATCGACCCCCTGATGTGGTTACCTAGAGTCCTTTTCACCGATTTCTCGCAGACGCCTCATCACTTCCCCCTCTGCCCTGCTTCACCCCCTCCGCCCTCGATCCGCATCGTTGTCTCTTTGACCTTTAATTTTTCGTGGCCGAATTGTTTCCACTCTCTCTCGGCTTCGGGTTGTGTTCCTCGTACCGATGGAAGGGGATCCGGGAATACCTGCCCTGTTTTTTTTCTTGTTTTTGTTATTCTCGATGCGAGATAGGGTATCAATATGCTCCCTCCCTTTGATAGCCTCTTTCTCTTTGACCATCTTCCCGATTTTGCCTCCCGTCCCCTAACGCATCTAGATTGTTCCACCTCCCGATTGTCTTCATCACATGCTTCTCGTACTTTTTATTCTTCCATGTCCCCATCAATAGATTACGTTTGGGGACCGGACGAATTTTCTACCCTTTGCTCGGGCCGGAAATCCCTTCATCCCTTTGTATCGTTTCCTTTCATTACTTGCCCCCCCGTTGGGTGGATTTTCTCCGACGCTGTGAAACGTAAGCAATTTTTTGCCCGTTTTTTCCGTTATCGGACTTTCCACCTTGTTCCCCCTTCAACAGTAGTGCAGAGTCGCGTTCATTTACCTCGCGAGGCTTTTTTTTTTTCCCCTTGCTCCCACGGTTCGCGCCCCTTTTACCCCTCGTTTTTGCTTTACCACCCATCCGAACCTCTTTCCCCCCCTTTCTTTTTTCTTGCTTGACCTCTGTGGTAGTAAGACCGGGGTTTCAACGTCTTTCCCTCTTGTGTCCC
>Ga0179593_1761933_pt1 | contig 17291 bp, 13 predicted proteins | sample CZODoug2_1_08_16_FD_185931 | JGI IMG/M metagenome (GOLD analysis project Ga0179593, IMG submission 185931) | Vadose zone soil fungal communities from Angelo Coast Range Reserve, California, USA - CZODoug2_1_08_16fungal (PacBio error correction) | ecosystem: Environmental > Terrestrial > Soil >... | reverse complement strand
GCTTGGAAGAGTCCCGTTTCGTCCACGGGATGCCCGGGGGGCTGTTAACACTGTGGGCGTAACCTGTTGGGGCGTGAGGGGACGAATAATTGCCCTGGCAGGCCGGGTTAAGAGTTCGCGGCTGGGCTTCGGGGTAAAAAGGCCTGTGCCTCGTGCCGGGCAGTAACATGGCGATGGCTGTCGATAAAAACCCGGCCCGGGGACCATGCCCGCAAGCCCTCATGAATGGTGGCCTGAGGCGCCGCCGTCCGAACGGCGGAAAAACCGGTTGCGGGTCGATTGAGGTTGGGGGTTTTTTCGTGTGCTGGGGCTCCCGGACCACGGGGAGATTAGTGAAACCGATGATCGGAGCAACAGCGGGGGGAAAAACCGTCCACAAAAAAAAAAAAAAATTGTCAGCGCATACGCAACCCGCGGGTGTGGGGGCCGGGCCGTCGTTACCGGCGGACGATCAAGGGGCCCGGTGCACGTTCCAGTTTCCCGGAAGATGAGGTGGGAGCAATCCGCTGGGAGTGATGCGCCAAGGGACTTTGCGGCTCTTTCGCATTTAACGGGGCCCGCCGAGTTCATTAGTGAGCCAGCGTCAAAGAACGAGGGGCACTCCCAACCGGTTGGGCCCCCCACGTTGCCCCAGGGCCCACTCGCGGGGCGGACGGAACACATCCGCTGACGGGCGCGTTTCGTCGGACAAGCCGAGTACTTGAGCCTTTCAGGGTTGAGGGCCGGAAAGTCGTAAACCGGCGGGCATCCCACAGAAGATGGTCATTGGTCCTCCCAACTGGTGATGCCCTGATCGCCCGCCCGGGGAATGGCTCTAGGCTTGCTGGGAGTTGAACCCCGGATCTGTGGGATACGGGGGGGGGGGGGGGACTTGTTGGCCCGCTGCTTGCCTGGCAGCCCATTTAGTGGGTGGTGTTCGGAATGTTTCTCGTAGGTGTTCGCGGCCACAAAAAGCGGTGGTTCCGGGGGGGCCCGAGGAGTGGGCGGGGGGACGGATGGTGCTGTAGCGGGCGGGGCAGGGCCGCCGGAGGCGGGGGCAAGGTCGGCTTTCGTTTTGCGCGTACGGTGAAAGCCCGGCGGCCTTGAGGGGTTCCCAAAAAAACGTTTTGAGGGGTGTGGCCGGTTGAACGATTCGGTGGCGTTGTCCGCCGAAAAACTGCCGATCGCCGGGGGGGGACATCGACTGGGCGGCCACGCTGGCGCGGGTTTTGTTAACGGCAGGCGGGTCGGAAAAAAAACGCCGGGACGCGTCTTGAGGCCCGTGGTCGGATGGGGGGGAAGGGAAACCAAAGCGAGGTGTGTGGTCAGGCGCTCCGGGACAAAAACCGTGGGCCGATCAGGGCCGCCGGGGCCGGCAGGGGCCGTTCGCCTCGCTTCGGGCCAAAGCCGTGCCCGGCTGCGCCAAAAGGCATCCAAACCACTCCGCCCCTGGGGCGGCAGCGTCCCGGGACAAAAAAGTGGGGAGGGCCGTCGGGGTCCCGGACGCGGCCAGGCACCGGGCCCCCACCCTGCTTGGGGGCGCCAGCCTTGGGGGAGCAACCAACCGACGCCCCAAAAGCGGGCGTCCCGTATCGGTGATTGCTCAGTGGGACGAGGCAAAGTGCTGGACGGGCACGGACCTGGCCCGCTTGTGCCGGCTACAGCTACACAACGCGGGCTCGGCAGGGCATCTGGTGACTTCGCCGAAAAGGATAAAACTGGCCAGTCGCAAAGCGGGTACGAGGGGGGGACAAAAACTTCGTGGGCCTAGCGGGGGCCTACCCGCCGGCAGGGGGCCCGACGAAAGGAAAGTCCAGGGGACCTTTGGCGTTCTTTTGCCGCGCACCTGGCCGGGACCCCCACCCGCCTGGCAAGGGGGCGGGGGACCCCCCGACGAATGTGAGGGCGGAAGGTATCATACACTCCCACCCACCGAACCATCTCCCGGGCGCAACCTTCCCGTTTGATACAGGCTTCACCCCCCACACAGGATAATTCATATTCACGGGAGCACGCGGCCAGTTGCCACGGGACACACCTTCTGGTCCGTGCAGCTGCTGACATATCGGGTCGGGGAGCCATTCATTGCCCTTGGCCCCCCATGTTTTTTCCGTGCGCTATTCCAGGAAGGTTTGACATTGGATGTCTTTAATCTCGACGTATTCTCGGGAGTGACATCGGATTAAACTTTAACACACATACCTGCGCGCCCGTCCAACCTCGACCGGTCATGGACTCACCCATGGTTGTGTTTTCAGTACCGCCCCATCTCCCTTGGAGGGTGAGACTGGCCCTCCTTGCCGCCACACCCCTGCTGATTTCGCCCCAAAAGGACAACCACAGCACCTGCCGCTCCGCGTCCTCGGCTTTCTTGCTTGAGGACTGCGGGCCTATTGTAAGCGTTGTGTCTTTTTGTCAAACCCAATGTGCACAGCTCCTTCGCCTACAGTTTTCCCCGTTACTCACTGCACCGGCTCTTAATTCTCCTCCGGTGCCGTTGCCTGCTGCGCTCACATGTAGAGTAGGTGCAACTCTGACTGTCACTGATTGACAGGGGGACCTACAGTATCGAACTGCATTGCCGCGTGCCGGACGCGTGACATAGCTGACGACTGCCATGCCTACGTGGATGGCTCGCGGACATCTCGCCGTGGTTGACTCAGACGGACCATCAGTGAGATCACTCAGCATCGATACGGCCATTGTGTCACAGGACCTTCTTGTGATAAGGTCGACGACGCCACACCAGTACCCGGGCAGCTATGGTTAAATTGCATCGTCGCTCAGCCGGGAGCTGGTAGCCCTTTCCCTGACCCATATGCCATACGGCAAGTCCTCGTTCGGTCTTTTTTTTTCTTCAAATCCGAAATTCAGCCGTCGCCCTGGGACCCCCATCCGCAAGGTCTAGCTCGCCGAACTCTACTATATATACCCAAAGTACACTTATTCTTCTGGTTCGTGCACTCGCCCCCTTTCACAACTACGGGTCGGCATAAATTACCGCACAGCCCAACTTTCCCGATCCATCCTGGCTCACCAAGATCACTAGACCTATGTGCCGCCGACCAGCCGAATGGTTCGACATGGCGCGGGTCTCGTCAACTCTGTATGACTGCCTATCTCCCCTAAGTCTACGCATGGTGGTCTCTGTGCCCTCTGGCACACTCTACCTGAACAACGTTCCCGCCCGCCCGGTGGTAATACGGCCCAATGACATGCACAAGCGCATGATTCCACATCACATAACGAGTGCTTCGGGGCATTGCCCAGGCGAGTTCCTAGGCGACGTTCTTCTCTAAATTTCGTCCACGTAACAGCGACCGAGAGTACTTGTACGATCAGCCCGGATGTTGCAGACCGGAGAGAATGCACATCTCATCTTGGGCACACAGGCCACAATCTGCTTTCTATGTCGTGTCAGCCCCGTTTTAAGATGAAAGTCCCATCGGCCTTGCGTCCTAATAGATTTTGCCAGCTCGCGACTCGCAATTTATACTGACCGGTCGCCATGTGCGGATGTAGCAACGACGCATAGAGCACATTCCTCGTCCATCGCCCCCGCACATAAGGCCAGCCTACATCTACTAATGAACGCACCGTCGGACTGCCGCTAACTGACCCGAAGCGCCCAAGTTCGAGAATCATTCCGAGCATACCTCGCCCCCTCTTGTACGAATTAAACATTGCTCGTCACTTGAGTCTCCACGCAGCTGCTTCCATGTCCGTATCTCTCTCTGCAGGGCGCACTGTATATGGCAGTGCATAGCCCCGCTCACGCTTACTCACGCACTCTATTATAGCTCCCGCTTTGGACGATTTCGTCTTATTTCACTGTTTCTACCTTCTACCTCTCACACTTCCCGTATGGATGTCTTGTGATTGACTCCGACGGCATCTTTTAGCCACAACTGATTGCATCGAGACTTCAGCGCAGCTAGGCCTGGAAGCAACACGAGCAGCTCTGACGTACTTCTTAAAACCTTACCCTTTCATCAGCCAGGGATCACGGCAAACATCCAACGCTTCGCCCACTGACTGCATTTAAGCCTTCGGTGACGAGATATCGAGAGCATGATTTGCCCCCGCCATTCTGGACCACGGAACCACGTGTCCACCCGGAATACTCGGTTCGGCACCTTCGCGAACGCACTGTTGCCGCTGATAGGATAGATCGACACGCTGGGATTTCGGCCGGCCCCTCTCGTCCTCTCTCCCTCGCCTCCTATTCACTACTTCTTCTTCTTTCCTGACTGCGGACACGAGCTCATCGTCGGCCATTCCGCCCACCTCTCTAGTGGGGGCACGAGCATACCTGCGTACCTGATTCCCGAGCGCACGCTACAGCCTTCGCACATGCATCTGGTACTAGATGGCGGACTGAGTTGGAACAAATAAACATACCTGCTGCTATTCTGAACAAGCCTCCAATACACAATTGGCTGGGGCCCAGGTGACCCACTGGATATTGACCTCAGCCCGGACTATTTTACGCCTTGCCCCTCACTGATCGACCCACAGAATTCTAATTAGATTGCACCCGACCGTTACCGTCCTCCACAGTGATACGGACCTCGCCGCATACTATGCATGCTTACTGATCTCTGTCCGTGATCGACTTGCGTGCGCTGCCCATTTACTACTTGGCCGAATATCCCGCTGCCACCAGGCATGTTCAACGGTTAGAAGGGCTACAGTAGGGCCTTCCATCCTTACTCTCTTTTTGTCCTTTTATATGATGCGTGAGTTGGTTTTTTTGGCCGATTGGTGTAGTTTTGCTTTTCACTATCAGGTCGCTATTGGTAAGGGTGCCTGCCGCGTTGGAGCGCACAGATAAGACCACGTACTCAGGTTTCCGTATACGTGTTGCCGGGGTATGTAGTTTATTGGTTTCCACTGTTTGATCGCTGAGTCTCTACCTTTTCGTGTTCCTTCATGCTCCTACGTCTTTCCCACCTAGCAGAGTATCCGACACTTCCCTGGTCGACGCAGATCTTTTCTCATGGAACCAATATCGAAAATTGCACAGAACTTGGCCGGGTTCCCAATGTTGCCGCTAAACTTGCCCGGTACACTTCGTGTGCATTGTACCGGTTTCGAGTTTTGCTAGCTGATTCACAACCACTCCCTTTCTCTTGATTTGCTCCTTCCGCCTTCTTCTAGCTATGCGTCGTGAGTATCTCCCTGTCCGTGTGCCCTGAATAACACGACCCTTCCCGCATGCAACACAACTGTCTGTCGAGCTTGCTCACTTGCATTGAATGGGACAGATCGATTACCTCCGCTCCCCGGCACCTCGGTGCGAATGGCCTGTAAGCAAACTTCACCTTGCACCTGACCGGACCTTCTCGTCCACCACCTATTGCCTATAGTCCACTGGGCGATCTTCCCTTCGAAACTAAATCCACCGACCCAGCCCCCCGCTCGCTGCCATGTCAACATTTCGCTGGCTGTAACTCGGTCGGTGCACTGCCTGACTTTCACTTGTTTAACGGTCTGGATCTCCATTCGCGCTCTAGCACGCTACCCCGCGCCTCGTATTAATGTAACACGGACCACTTGGTGCGACAAACATTCCTCTACTTCCTCATCGCCTGTCTCATGTCTCTACCTTTTCCGCGATTTCCCAGCCTCAGACAATTGCAAGGCCCTTACACGTCAGTAGTACAGCAGTCCAATTCGAGGTATTCGTCATTGATACTTCCACGCCCCCCAGCCCATCCTGTGAATAACAGCCGCACTTCCGGGTGCCCCACTATACTCCTCAACCATCGGGGCCGTCGATCGCACACTGGATTTCGATCACGCTCGCTCGCTCATTATCGCACACTCGGCGCAGGACCTGTGCACATTCTTGCTTCCCCAGTCGCGAGTGAGCATAACCAACCGGGTATAGGATAATAGCGTGCCGCTTCTTTACCTCAGCGGAATGATCCCGCTTATGCAGTTTCGCTCACCTTTCCTTTCTTTTCTCCTCAATGTTTTCCCAATTGTTCCGCCTTTGCCCGCCCTCCATTTGTCTTTTTCTGCCTCCATTCTTATATCATCTTCTCTTCTTTTGTCCCTCTTTTTCAACGTGTTTTCCCTTCTTCCTAATTGTGCCCCTCCATGTCTCTCCCCTTCCGGTTTCACTTCCCACTCTCTCAGTGTCTCACGGGCACGATCCTCTTCTGATTGGTCATAATGATGCCGCGGCTCTTCCCCCTCCCCCTGATGCTGGCAACCGCACACCCTGGACATGGCGAATAAATCGGAGCACCCCGAGCAGACATACTGCTGACTGTGTATACTGGTTCCACACGACCCTCATCGATGGCACTAGATATTCAACACTTATCCTACTCTCGTCCCGATCCATCGGACCACATGGGTATACATCGATTTCACGTAGCGACGCCAAGAGTATGACCCACGACTTCAACCCCCTGTGCTGAGATATCTTTCCACTTCTCCTCTTTCTATCAGGGATCGTCAACTGATGAACACGCCCCTGACATTATTCCCTTGTCTTTGGAGCCCTTGTCTTCTCCTCCCTATTAACCACCTGCTTCTTCTCTAACTTCTTTTACTAACCCTTCTCTTTTTTTGTCTCTTTCCCCACAATTTTTTCCTTGTCCCTCCCTACTTTTTCCACTTTCCCCTCCCACTCTTTCCGTTTTCTTCTCGGCTAAGGAGTTCGTATTGCCTGGTTACTACGTACCCATCTAATCTTCGTCACGGGAACGTGCTGCTCCGCAATGAGCCCTGTCCACGGGCCTCGCGCCAACCTCTGGAAGGACCATCTCTCAGGAATACGCAGTCTACTGAGGTACTTATTTCAATACTACGACTGCCTTGACTGACCGAGCGAGTAGCAGTACTGGGCTTACGAGTGTTTTGCTCCTTCTTAGTCAACACGCGCTTCGGCGACCCTGGCGCACGTTGCTTCGCCGCACCTCTTTTCTTACGTTCTGGTATCCCCCTCACCTAGATCTCACCTTCCCCACTTTCTTCTATTTTTTACTCCCCCTCCCAGTATTCCAGACTTGCTTCTGGCCATGCAGCCCGTCACCTGCCTTGGCCCCGTAGCCCGGCCACCTCCTAAGCGAGATCAGGCTCGTTAGCTCGTAATTTGGCACTGCTGCTCGTTCACTTGAGCATCGAATCCCTCGATGACGCTCAACAGGATAGCTGCTGTGGACGCTCAGGTTCTCCTGCCTAGCTCAATGCCTGCGAAGCCTAACCAGCAGGTTTCTTAGGTGGAGGGCCTGTTCGGTTGTGTTGCAGAATGCCTTTGAGCAGCATGAACCGAGTGCCATCCTAACTTCTTTTATGATACTGCCCGGACTGCATGCATCTGGACGACTCAAAGCGGAGGCTCGGCTGAGGTCCTCTGCACACGAACGCCTGACAACGGCTTTTGGATGAGCAGACCCCTTCTGGCGCCACAAGCGCCGTCGTACGGCGTCGCCCTGGCGCTGAATGAATCCGCGGCAAAATCCGACTCTTCGCCAGCTCGCTCCTATTGCAAATTTCACAACTTTTCTCTTCCTAACCTTTACTGTCGGTCCTAGACCAATCTCGCACTATCCGCCCGCGTCGCACAGGAATTCCGTCAACGGGCTCCGCTTGAATCCTACAAGCGCACTCCCCCTCTCTATTTTATTCCTCCCCGTACCTGCCATCGCGGTGTCGACAGTCCGATGTAGCTTTAGCGCCCATCCATTTCTCTTCCTCCTCCATGTACCTTGAAGCTTATGTCGGCGGCATACCTACCAGTCCGCCCCAATCGCTTCACAACTGCCCACGTGGCCTTCCTCCACTTAATCCGTCTTTGGAACCATGCCAAGGGGCTGCTTGGGTGTCAACCCCTGGACGCGCAGAATTGCACGCATCAACACTCTTTCCTCAGACACTTGCCGCCCATTCGGTACGCCCGCTGAACGCCCAGCACAATCCCCTCCTCCCTACACAGTCGATCACAATCTTCGTTCTTGTCCTCCAATCTACAGTGCCGTCTAGTGAAATAACGCCGACACTCTACGACTACTTACCTACTCTTCCCTCCTGCATGAATTCATTCCTCTTCCTTATCTCATGAACAACCCCGCATCTTTATAATGTGCACGAATGCAGTCCCGCTTCCTCACAAACCTCCCAGCTTCTCACCCGCTATCAACCGCATCCTAGTTTCGTAAGACTGTCAATTTCCAAGTCAATGCCCGCCTGTAGAGGTTTCATTTATCCCCTCGCATTCCTTTTTTTTACTTCCTCTTCTACCATTCTCTTATTGGCGATGCCGCATGGCATCATTCATGGTGCATCATCATTGAAACTCAGTTTGTGAGGCACTAATGAACCCCTTCAGTTATCAAGGGTGATTTTCGCCGATTGGCGGTAATTCTGAATTTCGCACTGGAATATATACCATTGACTAATGGATACTCCCCATTTCATATCTTTCACCCCCTCCACTTTCCTAGTTTCTTCTCCTTTTACTCCTTCTTTTCATAGTAATACGCTTCCCCTTCTTGATACCTCTCCTTCTGTAGAGAGATTCAGCACGCAACTGCTACTCGGACTCCTGTGGATCCGTCCTGCCCTCTTGATTGTATCTTCTTCTCGCCTCTCTTATCTCTGCTTGCGGGGCCACCATCTTTTCGCTCGGCTAACGTAGCTGGAGGCGCCCTCTGCATATTGATTTTTCTGCCTCAGTGACTGATCGCATACCGGCTCTCTCCGCCCACCTTGTCCTTATATCGAGCATACAGTCATTCGGTATGCCAGGCTTCCATCTTATCCTTTCAGTACTGCGGCTCTATCTTCGCTCACGCTCCTATTTAATTCCCTTCCGGGTAAATCGGATTACGGAGACGGACTTTGCATCGTCCCTGCAGATACCTATTCTGTCGCCTCAGGATCATTGTTAGCGCCAAGATGGTCCTACGCATGTGGTTGGCTGTTAATCGATCATCTGCTGCTAACCGTGACTTCTGGTACTCTTTTTGCCCGCTAACGCAGTTCTCCTTTGTCTGTCATAGCGATTCATCGTCAGATTTCCATATTGAATTCTCTACCTTCGGATCAGGTGACCTCATGCTACTGCCTATCTGACACACATACACCTGAATCACTAGTAATTCACTCCAGCCCCATGGCCCTTACTCACGCCCCGTTTTCGCATCTCCGCTTCGCTTTCTGATCTCGTGCGCTATTGTAATGCCTCCAAGGCCCCTCCCCACGTTCCATATTCAGCTGAGGTGCGATGCTCCGGCCAATGTCGGCCGCGCTGTCTTTCCTGGCGAGACCTAGATCTAGAAGATATCACTCTCCTGTGATTTTCACACTGCCCATGCCTCGCCACGATTGCACTTCGGTGCTCGATTGCATATCCCGAGCTCCGAGATGTCGCTTCCTCAACCTTTCCTTTAATGTTTCTTTCTTCCTTTTTTCGAATTCATTCTACCGGTATGCTCGTGCCTAGGGACATGATTGTTTTTTTACGTTTCACTCATCTGTCGAAACCAACCACGGCTCTATACCTGCCTACTGGTGTATGATTTTTGCACTGGCATCGGTGACGCAACGGGATCTTGTCCAAGTCTCTAGCATTCTCTATCTTCATTTTCATAACTTACCTTCATATGCCCCTCTTGTCCTGTCGATTCCCTTGCAGGAGTCGCTGCCTTGCACCGGACGTCCCGTAGCTCCCTCTCTGATGCGGCTAAATCCGTGGGCTACTGTATGTTCGGCGAGCTGCGGACGGCATCAATTGCTCCTGGCTTTTTGTAGGAAGCCGGAAAATGCAGTCTTAGCGAGGCGGTTTATGGTATCAGGCGTAGGCTCCGGGGGCCCTCGTGCCGGCGCACCTTCCCTCTCTCTATCCCTCCCTTACCCCTCCTTGCCCCTGCTCTTCTCTCCGTTCTTCCTAGTTTCTAAACATGCGCCAGATTCCTCCCCCCTCTCGTCGCCACATCCCTGCACCTGCCCATATCTAATCATCTGACCGTATATGCCCATCTATGATGCCGTCCGTGACACTTGCAGGCCCGCGTACCATTAGCATGTTCCTGACTGCCGGCACAAACCGTGCCGCCCTTTGCTCGCATTGATTCGTGGTCAGGGTGCCCTTGGTCGACACGGAGATTTCATGTGAACCGGCATGATTCTCCTGATGACAAACAATTCGCCGACTTTCGTCCATTATCGGTACAATCTGTCACAGCGCCTTTTACTGTCAATCACCCCCGCACGGGCTGTCCCCCACTGCCGCGCACGTCCGCGCTCAAGAGCGCTCACTTCCCCGCACTACCTTTAATTGCCCCACTGCTCTCCCCTCCGTCACCCATTTGTTCCCACGAGACTCCTTGATCTGCTCGTTGCCAGCTAGTCCACGAAACGGTATGTGATGTCAGCCCAAGACTTGCCTGGAGCTTCTTTCTGCAATATCTGGGAGCCCACCCGCGTCATTCCATATGTCTGCTCATTCAGCAGAGTTTTCAGCAGAGATTCGAGGGCGAATATCTCCCCCCTCTCGGTGCGCCACTAGTTGCAACAAGGCACATAGCCGCCCCGAGGATATGGCGCCACATCCGACTGCTGGGCTGTCTGTCTTGACTCCAGCACCGTACAGGGTGGGCTTCATTACCAGTGCAGGGTCGGAGTCCAGTACCTCTACGGCGCCAATCAACCTCCGAGCGGACACTGTCATTCGTACTCCTATCCTGACTGTGCTGACTACACGCTGAGTTCGCGTCCTGTGCCCAATGGGCCCATCTACCGCGTCACTTGTGGGAGCTCTTCTTCGAACCGCAGGATCTTGGATAATGGGACTTTCGCTCGATTGCGTCCTCTGCCCCAGCATATGTGGGTGTAGCTTAGGCATCGACTTCTAGTCAGTGCCTGTTCAGGGCCACCTAGACGCCCGTGCCCGTCACGAAATGCGTGAGGCCAGTGGCGCATTGGCGATGCGCTGCCGTGCAGGACTTGCAAGACCCCTTGCCGAGGCCGGCCATCAGTGCGCCGCCTTCCGCTTGCCGACGTCGCCCGTGACATCGCAAGGCTGACTCCTGCAGTCTTTACCGCCGTTTCACTACAGCGTTTTGCAGGCTGCGCGACGTGACATCCGATTCTCTCCTCGGTCTTGGTCGGTTGTCAACTCTGAACTGCGATTTAGCCTTTCCCTCGCACTTTCTCCACCATCTCGCATCTTGCAGAACGCCCTGGTCGGTAATCGTCCTGCACTGGCTGTCCTGGCCTTATAACGCATACCCCCGGGACCCCCGGTTATTGCCGGCAACATAGCTGTCGTATTTGCCCGCGCTAGCGACCATGAGATATGGTGTCGATGCGCTCCATGGCGAGCACTTCCTAACCATAAGGGAGATCTTTAGACTACACAGCCCGCCCAGCGACCATGGCGCCGCATTCGTCAAGCCCTTACGCCTACCTGGAGAAATGCCCAGTGTGCTGCTCCGCTGTGCCAAGCATACACACTCACCTTTTACCGAGGCCCGAATAGTGTGATACTGGAAAGACGCTTCCGAAGGTGCCAACTCGTTCGGCAGTCAAGACCGTCCCAGCGCGCCTTGCCATCCTCGATGCGCTTGGGGCCAGAAACCGTGCCCACCCCCGCATGCTTGGATGCAGACACCTTGCCCTGCCCAACTCCACGACGCGCACCATGCCCCCGCGTCGCGTGTTCCTCTGTGACTGACCCTTCTAATGTTGAATCGAGGCAGCCTGCATGACTCGGCACGACCCCAATCGAGAGGTGCCGGCTACCGCATATTAGCCGCCTTCCCCAGTGACCATGATTCTGGAATTTCCGCGTAGCTTAACTGGCACAGTCGCTATGCCCCGTTTGTATCGAGGACAAATCATGTTACGTCTGGCGGTGGGGGCACCCATTTCTACCCTTCCTCATGTCTGGCCTAAAGACCTCGCCGTCATGTCCAGCGAAGAGTCATGGAATGCGTCCTGCTGGGTACCGCCGCACTACTCACCAGCTTGGCCACGGAACCTCCTTTTGACCACCCCGACGAATTGCATGCGGCCCACGAGGCATCACGACTAAATCCCGGGCTGCAATTCCTTGCGTATATGATATTCCCACCAGATAATATTCTCACCACTGGGGCTGTTGCAAGTGCTTACTATTCTGGAGACACCGGTCTGGACCGCAGCCTTGCGGCCCTTTTCATAGTGATCATATGCCTCTATGGTACACGTAGCTGATATTGCCCCTGCGCCTTGTATTAGACTCTCCTTACTAGTTCCCAACCGCGCTCGCTCGGGCTACCTTTCCTGCTGTAACGTGCTGCAGGATTAACTGGCTATCGCCCTCATAGTCTGCCTTGCTGGTACTCTGACATCGGATTGCGGAGACGGATCTTGGAGCTCTGCACCCGATCAACGATCAAGCAAGCGCACGTGTTTCAGCTTGAGCCCTCGTTTGTTGCCCCTAGTCCGGGTTCTGTTTTTCAGTTTCCCAACACCTGTGACCAAGTCTCACGTCGTTCAGCTCTGAGCATTAACTATGTGGATGGCCTGTCCACCGTCGGTGATGCCTCACTTGAGCCATCACGTTACATTGAAATGGATTGCGGGCATCCCATTCCGACCTGCTGCCGCCTGCCGCGAGAGGAACGCTGAAGCTTGATGGTCTGGCTGGTCAGCCGGCTTCTTTGGTGGTGTTCGTACGCCCGATCCTGACGTCACAGCGTCCGGCTCGTCGGACCTTCGCCAGACATGGATTCTTCTTGCGACACAGTCGGAACAGCAGGTCATGAACTAGCCTGAGATGCTGGACGTCTCTGTTCTTCGCCCATGCTCCTTTCGCATAGCGACAAGTTCGCGCGGTTCCCTTCTTGTAACGCCCCAAACAGCGCGCTCGGCGGAAGCCCACTTCTCCGCTCCCCATAGTCCTGTTTGCCCGCCATTACCTCTTTATTCGTACCAAATATCCGCCACAGTTTTGGTGGTATTTTTTGCAATTAGTGATCGGTAATTCACGCGGAGTCTCTCGCACCAACATCCGATCCGACTCCCAGCCAAACTACAACACACCATCTGATGTTTGTATGGCCGACAAGGTTGCCGTATGCACCCATGCTCCCATGAAGTTTGTCCCCTTTTAATGGATATGCTCTCCATGCCTGTCTCTACCGCTTCCCGGTTGCCATAATCAGATGAAACCTCCTGGCTATCTTATCATTATCACTGCATACCTGCGTAGTGATGCCTACGGTATAGACCTCTACCACTATGCGCAAGGTTAGCCTAGTTATAAACAACGCAGGCCTTTCCTTTAGGCATTGCTAGGAGCCTCGTCCCCGCCACCTCAAACGTGCCGTCAAGGTCCGTAGGACGATGTCTGTACGATCAGCAGTGCGTGCCAGTCTGCAGCTAAACCGACAACATGAGCGCCAGATACATTGGCCGCTCCCTGCGTGGAGCGTTTCACGCCAGTATCTTCGTACTAACATTGGCCCGCATCATTTAGATACCCTAGCAGCCTGCTGCTAGTTCATACAGTATTCTGGGATGGTCGATGGCGAGATGCGACTGATCGAAAATAACAGGATCGTCATCTCGCGCTCTACACTTCCGCTCACTCAAAGCCGAGGTCAATCTGAATGTAATGACGCAGGGCTCTCGCTACGCACGACCAGTCCACGGAACAAGCCCTCTGCTAGCCAACCTTATTCGTTGGCTCACGTCCTCGTTCAGCATTCAACAGCTTGGACCTCAGTCTAAGACCAGGTTCCAGCGTCATGATGGGACTGATCACGCGAAGCCAGTACGCACCGCCAAGTATCCGCTTATCACACTTGCCCTTCCTGCGTCTGGATGTTCATCACATGTCATCTATTTCTCATCCATACCTTTTTTCGTGTTTCGTTTGCCCTGCTGATTTTGACAGCAGATCTGCCCATACAGAGTCCCATTGCTCGCTAGCTGATGTATCAGGCCACTTTACTTGATTTCTGCCGAGCCATAGGCTCCATCCAGCCCTTCAGGCGCTGCGTAATTCCAGCCCTGCGATCATCTCGCAGGCTCGGTGAGGCGACGACGCCTTCTGTCCACTGTGAGCCCCCCCCCCTTATCGCCTAATACGTGACGGCCATTTCCCACCTCCCGCGTCCCGCCGCCGGTACAGCCCGGTCCAGCTGCTGAGTATGATGAATCAGTCTCGGCCGTATCTCGGTCCGGCGACGGACGTCGATCTAGCTATTCACCGACCTACGCGCTACATTCCCTGCCACCCCAGGCGACTCGACGGCATTGCATTCCGAGAGCAGCTCCTGACCGCTTACTCCGAACTTCGCGGCGGTGCGTTTCATAGACGGATATCTGATCAGGACCGCGATTGATTAAACTCTGCTCCATCTACCCAACGGACCCTACTTGCTCCGAGCCTTTCTGCTCAGCTGCCTTGCAATACAAAGCTGTGTTCTCCGTCGAATCAGCCTATGAACACGCTGCATGACTCACTGACCAGACATCGATCTACCGATTGCCGCGAGCGTAGAATTGGTCGCGGCTGAGTTACCTAGCTGCAGCGAGCGTCGTGATCCTTCCCTTTGCGTAACATACCCCGTGCACACTCCCGGCCAGCGTTCAGTATGAGCACGGCGGGGGGATAACTGATCAAACAGCGAGACTGTATGCGCGAGAAGCTTATATTGGACAAAGCGCGAGCTCAATGCGCGACACACAATGTTTCTTGCGCTCGACGTTATCCTCTTGATTCAGCGCCACACGGCGTGACGGTTACGAGCGATCGATTTGGTGGTTGGCTGTACGTGAGATCCGACCATCCTCGGATCTGACAATCAGTCTCCGCATTACACCCAATGTTAGGTTTCTATGGTCCGCTATGCCTGCCGATCCAACCCTGGAATCTCGCGCGAGCCCTGCTTTTGCGCTTGGTTCCCAATGTTCGACTATTAATTCGAGGACTGACTAGACAGATATGCAAGAGGGCGCGGAAATATCCATCCACCGCTATGCCGAGCTTCAGCCCATTGATACCTTGTCGTCTCGACGGTGTACCCCGTATTAAACTATGCGTTCTGGAACACGGCCGACTGCACGCTGCCTTCTGGATCGTCACTGCTCAAGGTCGACACCTTAAACCTAACAGCCACTGTCTCCGTGCCGGAACTTAGCACTTTAGCACCTACTCTTCAGGCCCCACGCTGTCACTACGTTACCCTGCTCGGCAGCCCGGCCTCGCGCGTCGAGTGCATACCAAGACAGATCTAGGTTTAACCGGATTCGCCGTGGACCACATTCTAAAACCATGCCCATGGAACGGCAACGCCAACGATGATCCACCTCCTCCTTTTTGTCGTAACGACGCGAGAGAGTTTGTCGAAACCGGTGTTGGAAGAACCTCAACATCCGCCGAGCTATTCGAAGTATAGGATCATCAGTCCGATTAAGTCTACGTCAGCCCTTGCGAGATGGCCCGGCTCGTCGGTCGCGGAGAATTCAAAGAGCCGTGCTTCTCTCCCTCCTGACTTTGTTGGACTTAGTATCGGGCGACCACACCTGGATGCGCTACAGGGGCATTTTTTTCTAGACCCTTTCCGCTTCCTTTCTGTACCCAGTTGATCCTAGATCCGTCGTACCCGACTTCGCTGGATGAGATCCTTCTAACCTTCGGCGCCCAGGGCCCACATGGCACCAGAAGTGTTAAGAGCACGGTCGAAGCTACGTTTGTTTGGCAATTGTGCTGACTTCTTTGAGCTCCAGTCAGAAATATCATTGTATTCTATTTTGTTGTCCGTGCCCTTATGACATGGCTTTTCTTGATCACAGTTGGTCCGTGTGTGCCGTAATGCGACCGTACAAATTCATTCGTACGTATTCAGCGGTACACGCACTTTCCCCGTTTGCCAAGGAGGTGTGCATCATGTGGGGTAATTGGCATACCTCCCGGTTTCACCGCGAAGCACACCTGCCCTCCTCAGTGGTACCTTCTGCGCACCCTTATTCAGGGCTGCCTTAGGAGTTCACCCTGTCGTACTACCCTCCGCTATGACGGCCAAGAAGCTTTTTCGTCCTATCCTGTACCGACATCCGCGCGATTTTATCTCAGTGCCATGTTTCTTTGCAGTGTTAGCACCTATGCCGATTCACCTCCTCACTAATCCAAGCTCCCGAATAAGATGCTCCTTTGGCACCGAGCAGCTCGTTCGTCATGCGTAGCCCTGCGCAAGGAACGGCCACAACGCCCTACATTTATGGGTCCATGTGCCTTGCATCTTCACTATGGACAAGGCTGCCTCTGTAACCTGAGCAGATACCGTCAGCATCGCGACTTGCGATTGTGCCTCGTTTTCTGTGCCCATCAACATACTCGCTGGCCCCCAATGCGGACCAAGCCCAGCCCCCGCGGGACGGCCCGGCCCATGTGGGTCTCTGCCGCTCGCGAGGGACCCCCGACTGCGACTCCCATTTCCACAATGCTGTAACGGCCTGATTTTTGACCCGGACTACGGCGGAGCTACAGTGTGCGTGACGGCTTCGCAAGCTGCAAGCGATTTGGAATTCCCCGACGCGGGTCCTATGCCGGAGAAAAAGTCCCCGTCCGCCCGGGCGAGCGCGGTCTGCTAATTCGGCAATACGTTTCGTCGGCAGATTACTTACCCACCCAACCCACCCTCCTGCTTTTTATCTCGCTCATGCCATCCTCGTTTGGACTAAGCCTGCTTCGAAGCACTTTTACGCGCTCCCGCCGGCTGGTAAAAGGGATTTCAGGCCTGCCGTACACGCCAGTTTTTTCTGTGCGCAGTAGATTTTCTTGTCCTGCGTCGATTTTCTGCTCCCCCCTCCAGCCATTCCTTCGCGCGAGCATCAAATACCCCCACCACGATAATCCCGTTTCTCCAACGGCCAAGCTCCTTCAAACGTTGCCGAACCGTGCCAACGGCCGATGAGATTGCACCTGAGCTGCCTTATTCTTGAAGTCCCCCTCCTCCCCCCTACAGACTGCCGCCCTTTTACCGGCAGGTTTTAGCATAACTTCTAGCCTTTTACAGCCACCCAACCTTACGTTACGTCCACTTCCACCGGTCCTCAGTACACCGCCTTTGCCCGCAACACCCTCCCCGGGCGAGACAACCTTATTCTTAGACCAGAACATACAACCCTATTTTATTGCCTTTGGCTCACACGCTTCTTCCGCAACGGCCGCCTCATAACATCCCACCTGATATCATCTAGGACCTCACTCCCAGGGCGTGTACACTATCTAGACCACAGCATCCTAGTACCGATTGCCCATCTTCGCGTCGCGGACGATCCATGTTTTGCGCACTATTCCT
>Ga0179593_1561152_pt1 | contig 17292 bp, 14 predicted proteins | sample CZODoug2_1_08_16_FD_185931 | JGI IMG/M metagenome (GOLD analysis project Ga0179593, IMG submission 185931) | Vadose zone soil fungal communities from Angelo Coast Range Reserve, California, USA - CZODoug2_1_08_16fungal (PacBio error correction) | ecosystem: Environmental > Terrestrial > Soil >... | reverse complement strand
TTTTATGAACTCTTTTTTCTTATGGCGTTCCTTTCCCTACCTCCCTCCGAGTTGGCGTTTTTTTTTCTCCGGTGGAATTGCATTTTTTCTTTTCCTGTCTGGAATCATTATCTTTCAATTTAAAAACCGCCAACCGTTTTACCTTGTTGGGAGTGATGTTTTTCACCGGCGCCGCTCCCCTTTTCTTTCCCCCCTTGTCCTCTAGGCTTTGTACAGTTCTTCTTTCTGATCATCTTTCTTTTAGCTTCTGACAGCAGTATCCCCTCTAGCCATCTCACGTGATCGTCCACGCTGGTCGCTTTCCGCGCCTCTCCATCGGACCCTTCTTGGTCCTTTTTCTCTTCGCCTACTATTTCCTCCCTTGGATTTTTTTTCCTCTATCACCGGCGCCGTTCGTCTTCTTGGCACAATTTTGCGCCCTATGTTCTCGCCGCACTTTTCCTATATCCGTTTTTTTTCGTCCCCTCTCCCTGTGACTGGCACTCTTGAAAGCCGATCCCCCCTTGCGAGCCTGCCTCTGTGAAAACTGTAGCCTTCACGCCGAGATTGTTTTTTTCTTCGGTTCCTCAACGCCCCCCTTCCTACTGGAGCTTCCCCCCGGCGCTGCGGTTTCCTTTTTTGTAAGTAGGTTGTATGTCTACACCCCCTATGTCCCAGGGGCCTTCCTTTGTTCTTCCTCCCCCTTTTCCCCCCTCGTTGTCGGAAGCGATCTCCTTCAATAATTGCTTGGTTCCTCCCAGAATTGTGTTCGGCCCCTTTTCAGTCGCTCCCTAACATAGCCCCCCTTTTTCCCCTCAATTGTCCTATCTTTCCGCGAGAGATACGAAGGTTCATCGGGCACCACTCGTCAGATCCCCTTTGGCCCCAAGTACTTAGGCACCTTTCTTTTCCCCCCCTTGACTTTCCCCGCCTATTTCCGCCGTCAATATGAACCCCTTTTCGCGGTACTAAGAGAGACTGTTTTTTTCTGCAGTGGGCCTTTTTTGCAGTTTTTTGGACATGTTCCAAACCTCAAGTGCAGAATGAGTCCCAATGTCAGCGAGAGCTTGTTGTTCAATCCCCGCGAAAATTTCGGTAATTTTTTTTTTCCTTTGGTCCCTTATACCTTCTAATGAAGGCGACCTTTGAAGGATGAGGCAGCAACACAGAACCACGCACGTGCTACCTCTCCCGAGTGTCATAATTCTCTCTTGGCCACTCCCTTTACGGGAGACTTTCTTTCGGATATTGGTTCTGTGTCTGAGGTCCACCCCATTCCTCGTCGAGCCCCTTTTTTTTTTCTTTTTCTTTCTTTTTTTTGGAGTATTAGATTCGTGAGCCCTGGACCTTTCCAACAACACTGAATGACCCCTTTCCATTCCCCCTATGATACTCCCTCCCTCTGAGTGACCAGTTTTGTAGACCCTCCTCAGTCCCCTTGAGGCAGTTCCCCCTTTCCCAAGATTTTTCTCCTCGTCTTTTCCTTGGCGGGCCTTCTTCCCCGCAAACCCTCCCTGTAAACTGCCTCCGTCTCAATGATTACAATTTTCTTCCCCTCGCTTTTTCCCCCAGGCCACGCACCTTTTTGATGTAGTCTTCTCCCCTTTCCGTCCCCCCAAATCTATTCTTCTTTCCCGACAAACTCTGCGAGAACTCGGAGGGTTTGTACCGCTGGTCGATCGTATGTGGCTAATTCCCTGTTTCCTTCCAATTCCTCCTTTCCCTCACCATTTTTTTGCTTGCCCACTCCCCGCACCTGAGGCAGCTCATCTTTCAAGCGATAGCAAAGTTCTCCCCCCGCCACGCCTACACCCTTCCCCTCCCCCCCCCGAGCACGCCGATGAATTTCTTTTCGGCACCTCCCCAAGAATTTGACCCAATTTTCCGCCGACAGACTTCACCACCCCTCTTCATCCGCAATTCAATTCTGATCTCCCCCGCCCTGCAGGTCCATCCCTTCAGAGGCTAATTGCTTTTCCCGTGTTAGGCGATCAATTTACCTTCAGGCAATTCCCCTCTTCCCTCATCGCTTCGTCGATTCCTTGCGAAAGACAATTCCTTTCGCCTTCATGTGCCCTCTCCATCCTTGATCCGTTGATTGTTTTTTATATATCTCCGGCAGACCCTTTGGATTCACTCTTCCCTTAGGCCCTCCTTTATTACTTTTTTATTTTGGTTTCCACGTAAGTGCATCTTGTCTGAGGTCACTGTATCCTACCAATTTTTTGAGCACTTTTATCCGCTTTCTTTATTCCTTGACGAGATTTTTTTTCGGGTTCTCTTTTTAGAGTGATGTCTTTTCGCTGACTCAATTTCTGATCTCCTTTCCTGCTTTCGTCTCGGCCCCTTTCCCCTTCTTTGAATTTTCCTCTTTTTCGATGTCTTAGGCTGTCGAGAGATCTTCTTCCCCTGCGGGCTTATCTAGGCACTTTCTGATTCCCCGCCAATTTTTTGCAATTTGTTGTTTCCTGGAAGATACTTCGGTTTTTCCACAGTTTGTTTTACGCCCTATCTCTCCCCCCCCCGACGCTTCGAAGATTTCGATTTTTTCCGATGCTCTTTAGTGTTGCGCGCCCACCAAATTTGCGCTTTTTCCCCCCCCCCTCTCTCCCCACGTCGCTCTTTTTCCCTTTTACAATCTTTTCCCTCCCGGGAGGGTTGGTCTTTGGTTAGGCCGCAAAGGAAGCTACGCTCTGAGAAAGTTCCACCCCCCCTGTTTTTTTTTGCAGTAGTTTTTTCGAGCAAGGGATGAAACCTTGAGAGTATTACTCTTGGTAATGCGTCTCCTGCCGCGCTTTTTTTCTGTTTGCTTTTGGTCCTCCTTTTTCCAGCAGCGTCCCCCTCCGCCCCCTTCCCCCCTGGCCTTCGCGTTGCCGAAAAACTTGTCCATACCTTGCACACTCACCCCCCCTACCCCCTTTTACATTTGCTTTTTTTATTCGGGCTTTGCCGACCCGCTAGAGATTAAGGGGGTCTTTCGGGTAACATTCCCCCCCCCCCCCCGAAGTCTCCCCCCCCCCCCCCCCCCCCCCCCCCCCCCCCCCCCCCAACACCCCACCCCCTCCCCTTTCTAGTGGGATTCACCCTCCCCCCCTCGTAAGTTCCCCCGCCCGGCTTCCGGAGCGGCCTCTAAGCCGCACACCTCACCTCTAGCCCGTGGTCTTCCCTTGTGAAACCCCCCTGTGCTTTTCTTGCCTGCTAAGATTCGCTTTTTTCGTTGTGCACCGTTTTTGTAGAACTCCCCTTATTAATCCTTACAGGACTCTTCTTTGCCTGCTAAAGCTTTGAAATTCAGGGAAGGAAACTCCCCCCGCAATCGTTCTTCCTGCCAGTTACCACTCTTGCCCCTCCCAATCTCCAAACGTTTTCGCCCCTTTTCTGTTTAAGCGTTCGCCGTTTTCCTACGTGACGGAGCTCAAGTATCCCTTTTTTTCCCCCCTCCACTCGGTACAAATTAGCTTTTTTTTTTTTTTCAGACTTTTTTCTATCTGACTCCTGCCTTGCACCCTTCTTTTCAGTTTGTCCCCTTCAAACGTCTTCCTGCTTTCTTTCGCTATCTAAACGCTGTCGTCGCATCCCGCTGCCCCTGGAGACTATTTCGGTCCATTTTTTTTGCGGATTCCTCCCCCTGACGTTCTCCCCCACAAAGCCCCTCTGCCAGTCTCCCGTTTTCCTTGCGAGAGATATTTTTCATCCCCCTCCCCCACCATCCGCTTTCCTTCCTTTCTATAGCGGGTCTTTCCGTGAATTGGAGCGTTCAGGAAGATTGCTGTTACCCCTTCCCTTCGATTCTCCTGATCTAGACCCCTCTTGCCACTTTCGATACATCCGGATTCATTTCTAAAGCCAAGGTTTTCCACTTCTACGTTCCTATATACGGACAATAGACCCCCTGCGCCCCGTTCGTCCTGAGTCCCTTCCAGATTTTAGTCGATGAAGCTTTTTCGTCTGCGCGGCAGAAGCTGCGTTCCCTTCTTCGTTGTCATCGCCCCCCCGAACTGCACCCTCCCCTCTTGCGCCTGGCTGGCTTTCCTTCTTCCTTCCTTGTCAATCCAGCCCACTGAGTAAAAGGTTGGTTTGTTCATTACCCTAATACATAGAGCATCTTCCCCTATGCCCTCTTGGCCTCCCCTTCCACTAGGTATTTTTTTCTATGTCTGGTTCCCCACGCCGCGAACATTTCAAAAAATGTTCACCATCTCTCTTCTTTTCTTCCTAATCGCTATATTGAGGAACCCCCGTCCCGTTTTTTCTGCAATCAATCTCTTTTCTAGTGGATTCCCTTTTTTCCAATTATTTCTACGGCACGAGCGTTTTTTTTTTGGGGCTTCCTTATTAGTCCCTTTTTTCTGCTTTTCGGTTTTTTTTTCACGGGACTTTTGTTGACCCTTCTAGAGCGGCTTTGTTTAGGCAGCTGGCTACAGTTCGTATTGGTCTCGCATGACAACGATTTCGCCCTCGTTTCCTGACCGTCTCTATCCTTTCTTTGTGGCCTTTTCCCATTCGCACTCAGTACCACTGCCGGCGCGCAGTGTCAAGTCTTTCCCCTTCTTTTTCTATTGTCCGGACCTTTCACATTGCCTCTCAACCGTGACCCCCCTTTTACTGAGCCCCCCATCTTCTCGCAGAACGTACCCTCTCATATACAGGACAACACTTTCCTCAATGTAATTGCCTACCCATTCCACGAGTTGTCTTTTTCCCTCACCCTTCACCGGCTTTTTCTTTTTCTGGGCGGGGTGGGGGGTTGTTTTTTTGGTGGGAGGGGTTTTTTCTCTCCAAGTCCCCCCTTTCCTAACTTTCGGAGATCCCCCCCCTCCTTTGCAGTGCTGCGTCTTCCGTCGCTCTGTGAATAAACTCCCAGAAAATGTCAAATGGCCCTCTCTCTGTTCCCCCCCTCCTCTCCGCAATTTTCACTCCCCCCTTCACTCTCTATAATAATTTTTCTAAGTCAACAGAATGAATTGATGCCCTCTCCCTCCCTCGCGTACTTACGTCCCCCCTGTTTAACCCCCTCCTTTCGATCTTCTTCTTGATGACACGCAGTCTTACCGAGTTCCCTCATGCGATACACATTTTTCCTGTGCTTGTTTTCGGCCTATTCCTTTTGATTTTCCCCAATATCTAGGATTCCCCGTCCTACGACCCTTTGCATTCTCCTTCAGACGGGAGTCGCTGTAGCCGCTGTGACCATCGGGTTTTGTTTGTCATTTCTTGCACCCCCTTCCCCCTCGCCACCCTGCGCCCCTTCCCGGTCCGTGGGTGTGTTTGTGTGAAATCCCCTCCCACCTCGCCCACGCCTGTTTCTTTCTTTTTACTTGTTTCCCCCTACCGCGGCTTATTTTAAAATGCTGTTTTTTTTTTTTTTTTTTTTTTTCTGTACTTGTTTCTTTTTTTTTTTTTTTTTTTTTTTTTTTTTTTTTATATGCGAAGTTTCTCCTTCCCGACACGCTCCTCGAGCTATTTTCCCCTTTGTGTCTCCTGACCTTTCCCCTTATACTAAACCTCTTCCGTTCTTTCATGTACTTTTTTCGACTTCTTCGATTGGCTGCTACTTCCCCTTTTTTCGCCTTCTGTCCATTCCCTCCGCTATTATCTGGAAACCTAGCCTCTCTCTCCCAGAATGATGTCGACCCCTTTATGTCCGATTACGACATATCGCTCTTACCGAGAGCCCTGCTGCTGCGTTCCCCGCACAGTTCCTCCTAGGGAGCGACGCGACCCCTACAAAGTTTCCGAAGTTTTACGCAATTCTACTCCCCACACCCCCTGATACACCAAAAAACGGTGGTTAAACGATACGGGAATTGGCATAGTAGACCCAGACAGTTCAGGGCCAGAGGCGAGTTTCGGACCTCTCCGGCCACCCACCTCCACCTTTTTCTTAAAGCCTTCATCCCTGGCGAGAAGCCGTGACAGAGGCCTTCTCCGATTCGTTGCGCCAACTCTTCCCCCCCCGTCCCAAAACTCTTTTACTTGTCTGGCGCCTCTCTAGTTCCAACTTGTCTCGATCTAGACTTTTTTTTTTTTTTCGAGTAGCGTTGGATAAAAAAAACTGATTCCTCCTCAAGTATCGTTTCTTTCACTCCCCTCCCCCTTTGTTCCTGACCGCCCCCGCCTGAAGGACATCCCCCGACCCGCCGTTTCCTTAATATAGAATAAACGCAACTTCATTCTACCCTTTGCAAGAGAACATATTCTAATTCCCGGGCAGCTTTTGGCAAAGCTTTCCTTCTTATTCTCCTTAGGAGAGAAGAGACCCCCATCCCCTGCCAATAAGCTTCCGACGCCCTGACCTCCGGTGACCCCAGAATTCAACCGGTGTCCCGCCTTTTTTCGTATCACCCCCCCTGGTCGTTTCCCCTGAAATCTTCCACCCGAAACGGCCCACTCTCAACAGACTGTCCCTACTGCGCCCCCCACCCCCCGTTTGCATTGTTCTTTTTTTCATACCCTTTCTTTGTTTTTGCTTGGTTTCCGGCGAACCATCTTCCCTCTGGGTTCCCCTCTTTTTTTTACATGAATCCTTAGTTTTTTTCTTCCCTCCATACACCCTTTTTTTTTTTTCGTCCAATGAGCCCTATTGGACCCCTACTCTCGAGTAGCTTTCTTTGTTGGAAGCCTCGGTTCTACGTTCCCCCACCCTTGCCCACCGCGTATGATAGTGAAATTTCTTTCAGACCCGATTTGGCAACTTTTTTCGTAGAAATTACGAGTAGTCCTGACCTGATCCCTCCCTTAGTCTTTCCCCCCTTTCCGGATTCTCCCTATTTACACATACGGCGAGTTGGACTCAGAATCTCCTAATCTTGAGTCTTTGTTTTTTGGGACGATGCGAATGTCTCTCTAGATGACGTAGCTTATCTGGTTTCAGTCAAACCAAAATATCCTTGCCCCCGCATTCCTTTTTTCATCCTTTTTGTTTTTTACCCACCCTTCGAAATCTCCCACCCCTCCCCCTCGAAATAGTTTACCCTCGTGAGGCATACGAAGTTTTTGTCACGATTCAAGTACCATACCCCCAATTTGCGAGTACTGCATTTTTCCACACGCTTCTTTTTGGAGACTACTCTGTTCTTCCTTTCCCCCCATGGATGGCAAGGCTTCGTGCGAGGGGTTGGGCTAGTTTCCTTTATGACGCCATCAAGCCAATTTGCCCTTTCTTTGTCGTACCTACTCATAATTTAGCGCCCCTTCGGTGTATCTCATTCGTTACAATCTCTTCGCCTTTCAACCTTTGTAATGTTAACAGTCACCCCGGTTGTAATTATTGGTCTTTTTGAATTTCAGCCCTACGTTTTTCATTTCGACCTCCCTCAGTTCGTCCTCCGGAAGAAAACTTTTCCCTTGACCCCTTTGCCCCCCTAGCGCGTCAACTCCGCCCCCCTTTCACCTTTTCAGTGCATCCCCTTTGCGATTCTGCCTGGACTATCAGCCCCCTTTTCTCTTGAGATTACGCGGGGTTCGTACTAGATCTTCTTTGCACCTTTTTTCTTCCCCCTCCAGTTCCTCCATCTTGACCGTCGGTTTGACAGAAAGAGTAAACCCACTCACATGACCTCGCTTTTTTGTTCCGTGTGCCTTGACTTCAGCAACCCCACCCCAGCATTTGCCATTTAGCGTGACTAAGAGTTTTTCCTTTCGGCGGGAGTTTTGTCCCCAGAGGTTTGCTTTCGCAACCTTCGCGTTAACAGACTTCCCTATGAATCAATTTTCTCTTCCCTCTCAGAGATTTGCCATGCCCCGGACGCAGACTTTCAAGTCCCTTCTCTTCCTCTAGAGTCACCCCATGGTGCCACTCTCCCCCGGCGAAATGTTACTCGAGTGATAAGTTGACTGTGTTCATTCCCTCTTCATCACCCCCTCCAATTTTGGGCCCTTCTGCTTAATCGGTAGTTTTTCTTGTCGTTTGTTTTCCCCCTTTTTTTTTTTTTCGCGTTTTTTTTTTCCCCTTCTTTGATCTCTTCCTCTATTCCCCTGATGTTGAAACAGCGTACATCATCTGCTGCGGAGAATTGCAACTATTGCCCTTTGGACCCCTATTGTACGGATTCCTCAGCCTCACCTTCTTTCCAATGACTTCCCCCACGCACCGCGAGACGTCCCCTTTCGCTCCTTTTCCTTATATTTTGACCCAGATCGCCCCAAAACAATCTTTCCTTTCCAGTTTCTAGAGGCTTTTCTCCTTTCTAATTGCTTCCCCCGGATTGGGGCCTTAAATTAGATCTCTTTTGTATATGATGCAACTACTGTGTTTAAGAAACCCCCCCACCCCTTGAGTCCCCATTTTTTAGGTCGAACCGCCTGTCAGAATTTGGTCCCCCCTTTCTTCCCCTAGTAAATGGAGCCTTATTCTGCTCGCGACGTCCCCTTTGGTCTAATCGAGTGCACCCTATCTTTCGGTTTTAACCTTTCCTCCCCTCCTCGTGACTGAGTATTTTTGCTCCCCTCTTTTTCTTTGAGTGCCATCTGATTTCCCCTAAGAACTGTACCCTTTTTTCAGCATATGACCTTACCGCCTCTTTATTTCCCTCCCCCTTCCCCTATATTTTGACCAATGTAACCTCTCCGACAGCAAAAATCGAGACCCCTATCCCTATGGAGACACTATTCCCCTCTTTGATCGCCTTCCCTGTCTCTTCATAACAACCCCTCAATTTTTTTTTTTTTGAGAGATGCGAGAAGACTTTTATTGACAACTGCACGGTGGAGAGAGCAACAAGACTACTTCCTCCCGCCAGATCAGAGTTTTTCTCCCCACCCCAGTTTCATACCCTTCGCGATTTTTTTTTCCATCAATTTTCCAACCCAGTTGTAATTGCAGTGGCGTTCCCCTTTTCTCTGACCCGGCGGTAAGCCCCCCTCGCTTGACCTTCTCTTTCTTTCATCCGACTTTCCTTCCGCAATTTTTTGTATGACTCGCCATCCCCCCCCGCCAAGATCGTGCTCCTCGTCTCTCACTACAGCTCTGTCCCGTCCCTTTCTGTATTTTCCCTTCTGGATTCTGATTTCCTCCCTGGTCTTTTTCGTGAGTCTGTCCTTTGCGTGCGTGTGAGCTCTTAAAATTGTGCGCATGCCGCTTTCTCACTCCACTAGCGGAGACCAGTTTCTTCCCTTTATTGACCCTTTCCTCCTCCAGAATTCCACGATCTCACTCCGTTAGAACACATTTTATAAGCGCGGTGATAGTGTTTTTTTTTTTTTCTTGGGCCCCCCCCCTGCGGGTTTCCCGTTACCCTTTTACGTTGCCCTGGTGCTTCTGCGTTCTCTTTGGATTGAGCCGCCTTTTAGCCCCAAAGGTCAGTTTGCCCTGTCACCTTTCACTTTAGCTTTCTCGTGTGTCGATTTGCAGTTCCCCCCATACTACTTGTCCTTGTTACGGATAGGAGTAATTTCTGCCGAATGTACTTTCTTCTCGCATCCTGTCCCCTCACCGATTTTTCCCTTTTTTGCCCACACCCCCACTTGTTTTGGAAGTCTCGCTGGTGCTTTTACGAGTGTATTAGGGCCCTCTCTCAGGCGTCCCCCCCCTTTCGCTTTCTAAATACTTCCACTTGCAGAGGGCTGGTCACCTACGGGAACAAGACTGTTTCTCCTCCGACCAGCGTCCCCTCTCTTTTCTTTTCAGTCCTTCCCGGCTTGTATGCCTCGTGCCACCCTGCCGTTGATTTGGCAAGTCGCAGCCCACACCGCGAAAGTGACGGATGAGCAAGCCCTTTTTTCAGCGCAGAGTGTTGATCGCCCCTCCTTCCACGGCTTTTGCTCCCCTTTTTTTCTTCTTTCCTTAGTCTTCCTGCTGCCTTCTATTGTTCTGCACAGCGCAAGAAAGACCACCCTCCCGTACGTAAAATCGGTAGCGCGCCCCTCTTTCTTCCTCCTTTTATCGAGGCCCCCCCTCTACTCCCTCGCGCCCGGTCTCTTTTTTATTATTCCCCCTCTTTTCCCTTTCGTTTTTCGACGTCCCACGTGTCGGGCGCTGCGAGAGGCGCCCCTTTCTTTCCCCTGTGGAAAGTCCCTCAGTGTTCCCCACCCCTAACCCTACCCCCCCCCTCTCGGTATCCGTGAATACTTCTGTCTGTGTAAAAGTCGCTCCCCAGAGACTGCTAAAACGTATCTCCCTTCTGTACCACAGAATTTCTCTTCTCGTTTCTTCTTTTCCACCCCCCACCCCCCCCCTCCCCGTCCCCTCCCTCTTTACAGAGCACACTCGCCTCATTACTGGTGCCCCCTTCCATTAACTTTCCCCCTACTCCCACCCTCGGGTTGAATTCTTTTTTTTTAGCTCTCGTGCTAAATCTATTCTGGTCCCTCTTTTTTCAACTCTGACGGAAGGAATCAGTGTTGGTTTCTCTCTCTTTGTTAGTCGGTCCCCTGATTCCCTCTTTTCCCGCGGTAACTCCTTTTTTTTTGATTTGACCCCCTCCCGAACGAAGGACGCATCTCAGACAAGCGCCATAGGCCTTCCTGACAAAACAGGTCCTACTACATCTATCCAGTCCCTTTCATGCCAGAGAACTCTCTCTCTCCCTTGTCAGACCTTCATCGCCCTGGAGCCACGGCTCGCATGTCAACCCTCCCTTTTTGCCCAAGGGATTTGTCATGAACTGCTTCCCCCCCTTTTTCTCCCCGCGCGCTTATGGAATCCCCAGCGTTCTTCATGTCTTAGACCAGGTCCAACGGGGCCCTTGCGGTCTCCAATTTTACCTTAGCTGTTCCTGATTATCGTCCTCCCCTTCATCAAAGCTTGCGTTGCCTTCTATAATATGACCGACCCACTTTCCCCTCTCTTTATTCGAAGGATGTCAGTCCGGTTTTTTTTTCTTTCACCACTTCCCCCCATTTTTTTAGGCCCCCTTAGGAAGAGTTATGGCCCGTTAAGTAGTAAGAGGAATTTCCCTCTTTGCCCTTAGTGGTTTCGCCCTTCCGATTTCCCCAGTCTTTCTTTTCGACGGCTCCGCATTTAAATCGTGAGTGATTCGTCACTTGCATACGTTCTCTCTCCTCGTATCCTTGGCAACCCCTTTGGTCTTCCCCTCTTCTTCATATGTGCGATGAGGCGCTTTCTCCGCTTCAAGTCTACCTGGCCTCCGTCCCCTTTCCCCCCCTTGTCTCTTTCCTTTGTCTTCAGAGACTTGTTCGTTGGCAGTCCCTGGGCGATTGCGCTTTTTTTTCTCTCCCTCTGCCTTCTGTTATCCCATATGAGTTTTTTATTCTGGCCATTTTCCCTCCCCTGAACTTTCCCGCCTTGTATTGTTTTTTTTTACCCCTCCTCTCCCCGCCGAGTCTAGGCAGAGTTGTTTTCCTCCCGAGAACGGTTAATGAATACCCCTAAAGACCGTTCCCCCGCTAATTCTTTTTTGTGGTGCGATGTGCGGAAAAGGACCTCTATTTAGTTGTGAGATCCCAATACTTCCAATTTTTCCGAAAGCGGTTGATATTCCCCCTCCTACTTGTCTGTTTTCAGCGCTCCTTCCCCCGCGTAAATAGCGGACCTTCCTTCGTAGTCTCCCTCCTTTTCCCCAATCGTTGGCTTTCACGTTCTTTTTCCGCCTCTAGTCCTCGGTATTGCGAGTTCTTATTTTTTATTTCTTTTCCCCAATTATGGTTCTCACATCTTTTTTATTGATTTTCCTACCGGTCCGCTTCTCCCTAGTTCCCACATCCGGCCCCTTTTTCCTTTTCCAAGTCCCTATTTTCGCAGAACCCCTTCGCCCGCCGACTACCAAAAGGAAATTGCGCCCCTTCCTCTTCTTTTCGGCGATCGATCCGTGTTTCCCGCGTCTTTCCTCCCGCCCGGTGTGTACCTCTTGTACTCCCAGCGCTAGCGTGGAGTGCTTTTCTCTTTTGCAGCCCCCTCAGTTTCGCTTCCCCCTGCTTTAGTTCTAGAACAGCAATTTCCAAGACCAAGAACCCCCCAGACCTAAGTGGTTTTTTCATGAGACCCCCCTCCCCTGTTCTCTGTCCTCAGGACGACTTTTTTCTAATTTTTCCAAGTTGTGCTCCCCTTTTTGCCCAGAGGAGAACCCTTTTTTTTTCCTCTGTTTAAGAAGAGGGTCCTCCTTTGCTTACCTCTTCAGCATACTTCCATCCCTTCTGGTAGCCATTCACGGTAATTAGACCCGCTTTTCCTCCTTTTTTGACAATTCTGCCGTTTTTTTTTTGCTGTCCCTCCGTCTAGTTTCTTATTGAGGCCTAGCACCGCATTAATACCACGCGGTGCCCTTTTTTACCGGGCATACCCCTCCTTCCCCCCCCCCCTTTTGTCGTTCTCTCGTTTTCCTTTTGAGGCAGCCCTATGGGTTGAACTTACTACGACCTTTGCCCCAAAAGTATTATATGGGCGACTTTTCCGCTTTTCCTGACCCCGCCTTTATCCCTCCCTTCTTGACCAATCAGCCACTCTTCCACGCGTCCCTGACTCAGGCTCCCCCTTGGACTATTTTCTTTCCCCCCCCGGGAAGCCGCTCAGAAAAGAGCGATTGCAAAGTCCCCCCTTTTCTGAGCATATTTCCCTGACTTTTTTTCACTCCGCCCCTCCCGTACACCCCATTCTTTTTCCCTGATCCTGATTAGCGGCTCGAATCGTGAATTGCAGTGACCTGGAAATCTGCAAACTTTTTTCTATACTTTTCTTGACGCCCTTCTTTTTTCCGGGCACTAACCATTTAGTTCTGAAGCACATTCCAGGCGATACGAACTCTTTTCTCCTAGTGCGAACCCCTTCCTAAAACACTGCTTCTACTTCACTAGAAAGATCCCCCTTTTTCGCGTGCAAGTAAACTATTGCGGACTGAGTGATCGTCTTCCCCTCACAAGCTTTTTTTCTTATTCTTGTTTTGCTTCTTCCTGTGATCTTTCTTCTACCTGTTACTTTTCAGAACCAATACCTTACCGTTTACAAGCGGCATCGCCTTCCCCCTCGAGACTTTTTACCGCTTTCTCCTTCCCCTTTATTACACAGGTCCTTCTTTAGTGACTGTCTCCCAGTCTGAATGCAACATATGATTAACCGACAGCTTCCCTCCCCGCCTCCACAGCTTTTTTGTTACTTTTTTCCTTTCTTCGCCCTTTCCTTTGAAAATGTCTACTCTGCCCCGTTTTTGCTTTTTTCTTTGAGGAACATTTTTCTGACCCTTTGGCGAGAGAAAAGACACCCCTCCCCTCTCTTCCCTAGTGGCGCGGTGGTTCCCCTCCCTGATAGTTAGTTCCGTCCCTTTTTCTCAGCTATTTTCAAAAGACAACCTTTTTGAACTGTGCGGAGGGACAGGAGCTACCAGGCCTTCCTTCAGCCCAGAAGGTTCACTCTTTTCTGCCCTGGCTCGCTCTTGTGCCTTGGGTTTTGTACCCGATCTGTGGTGGTTTTGTCCTCTATTTTTTTATTTTTTTGGGTGTGTTGTTCTTCGATAGAGGGGGATGACTCTTCCGCCTCGTTCCCCTCCCACGACCCCTTCTCGCGAGCCGCTCGCCCCCTCCCTTCCTCCGTCCAGGGGTCCCACGCCAGGTTTTCTATCTGTCACGGTGTAGAGAGAATTCCTTCCCCCTTGCTTTTTCGACTCCGGTTCTTTTTTTCCCATTTTTCTGGCCTATGTTCTTCCTTCTTTCCTCATATACCGACAACTTGAAGGAATCGAAGCGTTTCCCCCGCTTCAGGTCCCTCGATTCCTTCATTCCGTTCCGTTTCCCATTTGTACTTCCCCCCCGGGATTGTTTGGGCCTGGAGAGTATGGGGGCCACTCACAAGCAACATTCCCCCTGCTCGTTTTTTTTTTCGTGGACCCTCGTTTTTTTCGTTTCGTTATTTTTCCCCCGTCACAATGGCCATGTCCATCGAATTCGTTAAATCATTTCCCTTTTTCGCGCTTTTTCCCTCTGGTTTCAAGACTCTCCTTCTTGCCGGTTTGAGTAAACAGTAATGAGGCAGTTTTTTTTCCCCCTCTCGAGACTCTCCTGACTTCTTTGCCCCCTACTCTTTCTGGAGATTCCTCTACTCCCGAAGCTCTTCGCGAACCACTTCTTCCCCCTTTCCTTTTCTTTCTTTTCTTGTTAAAAAATTCTTTTCGAATGTTTCTCTTTCGCCTCTGCAAAATCTTTCTCGTTGACTCACGATGACCCTCTTTACCCCCCTTCCAGTTTTTTTTATTTTATTTTCACCCCTCACTCCCACCGATGAAGCCATCTCCAAATGGTAAGCGTTTTTTCCAATCAACGATTTGATTTTCCTTGTTTCGCTTGCCCGATCCGCAGCCTTTGTCTTGACTGTGACAGGCTGCAATCGGGCACGCAAACGATACGTCTTTCCCTCCTCCCACCATCTCCTCCTGACCCCCTTTCCCACAGCTTTCTCATCTCTAATGTCATTTTGTCCGCGGCGATTGGTGCGTTTTTCCCGGTACTTCCCGCGACCCCTCTATTGCTTTTCCTAAACTTCTTTCCCCTTTTCCTTTCCAACAAGACCCAGAATGAAGCCCCGGAATTTCCACATCTAAATTTCTTTTCTCTTAGTGTTTTCCTCGCACCCCCGCAACAGCGCACGCCCCTTTTCTGAGAAGATCCCCCACGTTTTTTTTTCCGTTTCCGGAGTTCCCCGACACCACTGAAGCAGCTCTTGTAACGCGTGACAAGTCGAGATTCGTTACGATCTTTTTCCCCCCCTCCTTTGGTTGGAACCACCCTCCCCCGCATTTTTTTTTTCTCTAGATTCTATTTTTTTCCTTTCTCTTCGGGTGGTTCCGCTTCCGCTTCAAAAAACTGTGTCAAGTCCATGATCTTTCAATGAAGAAGGGAATTTTTCCCCCCTTTCACCTATGGTGTCTCTAAGACTCCGTTTCCCCTATCTTTTCTGAACTGTGCCCTCGCAACTCATATTACCCCTCAAACCGACCTGGCAAAGTCCCTCTTGAGCAGAAAGAATCTCGTCTTTCTCCCCTTCATTTTCCCCTTTCCATTCCCCCCTGCTCACTCGAGCATCAAGCAATCAACCGTTGCCGCCGCAGAGTCTTCCCCCCCCGCCAGCGCGCCTTGCCACTTTTCCCTTTCCAAATTTAAGTTAACGAGTTCCCCCCGCTTCCTGACGCTGTCCTAATCTTCCGAACACCCTTTTCTTTCTTTTAGATTCCTTCTCTTTGTTGTTAGAGATCAGGAGAACCAGCAACCACCACGCCCTCTTCAGATTATCTCTTCGTGATTCCCCTTTTTTTATCATTAGGTCACTTTCCCCCATAAAAATTTTGGTGCTCCTGATTTTCAACCTTTCCCCCCTTCGTTTTCATCTTATAGGCAAGGTTTGGGAGAGTGATTTGGTAGAGGCTCAATTGGAACCTTTTCCAGCTTCTTCCCTTTTAACCCTGGTACTAATATATGGCATTTCTTGCGTAAGAATGAGTGTGTAGCGCGAGGATTCTTTCTGAAGGTTATCTAGTCTGTTCCCGCAGCCCCCCCCCCAACCAGATCCACCCGCTGAAGTGGAAGCATTGGTTATATTCTCCGAGGCGCAGGTTTGCAAAGGTAGACCGCTTGCCAGTCAACCCCCCAGGGCGGTTTTAAACGTTCAGGTTGAAGGCAGTCCTTTTGACCAGCGCATCCGTCCCCCCTTTTTCTTAAGTTTCGTAGCCTCCTTCCCAACGCGCCGGAAGTCATCGGAGTGTGAGGCCTCACGAGCCCCCTTCTCTTCCACGCTCTTCCCTCCCTACATTTCCCCCCCCCACTTTGTTTGCATGGTTGCCACTTTGATATCGCCCGCCTTTTAGGCTGCCTTTTCGCTGCTATTACCTCTTCCTTCTCAGTTTATTTTTTGCGTTTTCCGTACTGCAATTTCCTCGCACTCTAGCCCAGGCTGTGTTTGTGCCTGACACAAAACACGGTGTCTCCGCCTGCGGTTACTTCCCTCTTATTTTCGGACCCCCCCCAATTCATTTTTCCCCCGACAATTTTGTCGTTCTTTCAATGAGGGAACGAATGCGCTTACGCGCTCTCCCGCCTCCCTTTATTTGTCGGCGCAAACCCCTGTGCCCTCCCACCAATCGGCGTTTTACCAAAAGGCCTTTTTCGAATCTTCATATTCTCCTGTCTTATCCGTACCCCGGGTACCGCGGAACCGCTAGTCGGGTGGAGTGCCTTTCTTTTTTTCCACAGCATTTTTCTGCCTGATTGTCTCGCTCTCCAGCCCCCACTCTTCCCACCAAACGACTTTCCTCGTGGACCGCGCTAGCCTTTTCTCCCCCCCCCCACGCACGATGCCCTTTTCCCCTCCCCGGCAACGTAATTCACGCTCTTCCCCCCCCTTTTCATTGTCCTCTCTAAAGCGGGAATTTTTTCGAAGTAATGAGAGTCCTCTCAGCTCTTTGGGTCCCCTCCCTTCCCCGGATTCTTTTTGAGCCCAGCGTCCTTCCTCTACTGCTTCCGTTGCTTCGTACTAGACCGCAAACTATTTCGCCGCTGGTTACGCTTTTTTTTTTCTAATTGACCCCCTTTTCTTCCCTCCACTCTCCTGCGCCCTCTTATTTTTATTGGTTGGCCGACTTTCGTACGTTTACGCAGAGCGCCGATTTTTTTTTCCACACGAATTTCTTTCCCTCCTTGCTTTCCACTAGGCTGCCGGGATCTCTCAACCTGTATTTTTACCCCCCATCTCATCCACCGCATTTTGGTGACTTCCCTTTTTCTTTGAGCTATATCCGGCTTTTCCCATTTTTTTTATGCCCGGTAATCACTTTGCAGACTAGCCCTTTTCCTCTCCCACAGCTAGCAGGGCGGCGTTTGTACAGCCCTCCTTTTTTCATTTACCTAATTGCACAATAGCGGCTCGTCATCTCGTGAATTTGATTAGCTATATTTCGATTCCCGTATTCGTTTTCTCACTTTCACTACTCTTATCACACTTGCTCCCCTTGGCCAGTGTCTTTCCCAGCGGTCTTTTTCCCAGGTCCCCTTGTCCCCCCACCATCATTCAATTACCCTTTTGCGGGATCACCTTTGACATGAGACAGCGTCTGCGGAAGTTTTCTTTTGAAATGAGAACCTTTTGGCCACGCTCTTTCTGCTATTCTCCTGACAAGGTTTTTTGCGTTTGTTGGATCTAAACGAACCTTACCTTACCAGCGGCTTTATTTTCTTCCCCTTTTCGTCCGAAGACCCGTTACTTTTCCCCCCTCCCAGGCTGAAGGTAATAAAAAGGGATTTTTCCGAAAAATGACAAACTAAGATTTTCTGCCACAATCCCCCCATAGGTCTTTCCCCATGTTTTTCATGGACGAACTTTCGCTTGTTCTTCCGATGTCTTTTTCTGGTCTTCGCCTTCGACAAATTTCAGTAAAA
>Ga0179593_1418587_pt1 | contig 17293 bp, 12 predicted proteins | sample CZODoug2_1_08_16_FD_185931 | JGI IMG/M metagenome (GOLD analysis project Ga0179593, IMG submission 185931) | Vadose zone soil fungal communities from Angelo Coast Range Reserve, California, USA - CZODoug2_1_08_16fungal (PacBio error correction) | ecosystem: Environmental > Terrestrial > Soil >... | reverse complement strand
CCGCCCCTCAGCCGCCCCCGTTCCCCCCCCCTCCCCTCCCTCTCACCATTGTCGTCCTTTCCGGATGTGTCACTTTTACTCTGATGCCGAGCCGATTCCTGCCGACCTTCAATTCCCCCTTACCCCCGGCGTTCTTCCTTGCGTCGACCGGAGATAGGTCTTCATTTCCTCCTATCCATGTTTTCTGAGGCCTCCATGGGAAGCCTTAAATTTTCTTTTCTGGCCTGCCTTCTCGGACAACCCCCCCCCTTTTCCCCCTCCTTGGATCGGTCTCACTGTGTCTTCATCCGAGAAAGTTTCCTTCCCCATGCGCCCCCCTGTTCGATTCAACTTGCCCTCCCCCCTTTCTCTATCCTTCAGCCGAAAATTTTCCTTTTTTATTTTCTTCATCGTTTTTACTTCCGCCCGGTCTTCCGGCTGGTTTGACGCAAATCTTATACGTACTTGAGGCCCCCGGTGATTCCTTTCCCGGGTAGTGCTTTTTCCGGTTTTTTTTCGCCTTTTTTTGAAAAATCCCCGACGCACGAAACCTCATCTGGACTCCCAGTCCAGGTAGTTTCCCTTTCTCCCCTTTCGGGAGTGCGAAAGATCCCCGTTTTCTTCCGTAAGTGGTCGACTGCATGTCCGTCATTCCCGCGAAGAAGACTCTTCAAGAGGCGTCCTTTTTTTTATAAGGCGTTGCGCTTTTCTCAGACCTTTGTCCGGCGACTCTTCCGCTTCTTAGTCCAAAGGAGCTCCAGGTCTGAATCTTTTAACCCCCCTCAACCCCTTCCCTCTTTTTAAAAGAGTTTCGAGGTAACTTGCTTCCCCCGACGATTCTCCGTATATATATCGCAGATCGTGGTAGATACTAAAATTCACTGTTGAGCTTGTCAATTCTTCACCCCCCCCCCATTGTTGAGGGGTATTGGTCTTCCCAATCTCTTTTGCTAAATGCCTTCCCTCTTCCTCTCTGTTTTTCCTAGATCTTTTATGATCAGGAGGCTTTTATTTCATGTGGTTAAGCCGCCTCCTGCCTCTCCCATGCGTTAGCCCTCCCTCGCATTGCTAGTAATAAGCGGCTCTCAAATCGTCCGAGTTGCGCGACTCTTTCCTCCGCAGGAAGTGCCCGGGTCCTATTTTTTTCCTGAAGGGACCCAGGAACCCCCCAGTCTGTCTCAACAATCTGCACTGCCTTGACTGGTGGTTGGGATCGGCGCCCCACCCTTCCGGTGGCAATTCAGGGCGTAAGTCACTCTCCTCTCTTGATCTCTATGCCTAATACCCAGACGCACCCTCCACCTGTTATATGTTCTATAGAAGTAAGGCTTGCGAGTTGAGGAGATTCGATTCGCTTTTCTCCAAGGGCCCCCCCCCGGCTTTTTTTTGATTTGTCTGATTCGAGTGCGCTTTTTTTTTATGCCAATGGAGATAGCAGATCGTTCACCGTCCCTCCCCCTGCAACTAAGCCCCTCTCGGACCGCCTCGGTCTTTTTATTCCCTTTTCCCTGGGTTACCCAAAAAGTTTTACGCTTTGTCCTGTCTCCTGTTCATACGAATCGACGTCTCACCTCTCCTTTCATTAACTGACGGGAACGTTTTATTATTGGCTCAGTGTGTGGGTCTTAAAGAGCAATAGTCGCTTTTAGCTGCCTGACCATTCATCGAGATATGTTGGAAGGACCTTTTCTTTTCCCCCTCCCGATCTTTTTCTTGCCTTTTCCTTACTTCCGATCTTTATCTTGTTGAAAAGAGGTTTCGCTTTTCACCTCACCTTTCCTTTCCTCCCTTCGTTCTCCTTTGCTTTCGTGCCCCAGGGTAATGGCAGACTATAATCTCCGCCGCCTTCCCTTCTAATTTGCGGAGTTTCTTTTCCCTTTCCCCCCTCTTCGCTCTCGCCCTCCTTTTGCGCCACCATGTAGTTTTCCGTTGATGCGTGACCTTCCTTTCTCGCCCTCCCCCTTTTTTCTTTGCAGTCCTCGTCTGTACCTGTTTTCGACCCCCCCCCCCCTTTTATTTGTATCATTTCCTTCACTGGTGGCGTTGCCGGCGCGCCTTGGTTTGAAGGAGCCTCTCCTTCTTTCCCTTTGAGTGCTATCATAACGCTCTTCTGAATTCACTGACGCGGTTTATGGATTTTTTCCTGGTTTTCTCTTCCGGCGTTTTTGGTATGCAGAAATGATCGTTCATAGTCGTCTCTTTTTCTTCTTTTGTCGCGCCAACCTTCTCCTTTTTTTTTAAATTTCGCTTACGGAACCTTCTTAAAAGCCCTGTTTTACACTTCTCGATTCTTCAGCGTTAGATGTGGTCCTCTCTGGTTTTATGAGGTGGAGAGTAGGTCATTTGTTCTTTTTCCCCTCCCCCCTTCTCCCCGTGATTTCCCTTGCGAATGTCACCTCTGTGTGTGGCTTAGTGAGCTGTCTCCTTTTTCGTTTTCCCGGCGATCACTTCCCTCCCTGGTCGGGATGCGAGTCCTCCCTCTTCTCTTGATCCTGCTTGACGGAGTCCTTTCGGCTTCCCCTCTCGCTTTTACGGCCAGATGACTTCGCGCTCAATGAATTCTTGCTTGTGTGCTGCCCTTCTTAAGGGCGCCCTTCCCCCTTTTTCTGACAACATTATCTCTTCCCTTCCCCTTTTCCCTTTTTTTTGTTTGAGAGTTTTTTCTCCACCCCTTTTTAGGACGATCACATTCGGCGCTCTGGCGCCCCCCCCAGAGGTCCTTGCTGTCTCCGGACTGTTATCTTTGGCTCCCTTTCCTCTTTGTCGTTGTTTTTGAACACTTGCACGGTAACATTTGCTTCAGGCGACTTCCTTCCAGCTCATAGCAGTGATGCCATGATTCTTCCCTTTCCTCTAGCTTTAAATGCTTAACCGGACATTCAGACCTTTACAACTGCGGTCTTTGCACGGTGGTATAAGTGACCATCTCCGCGCGAAGCACCGCGAAGGGTGATGATTTCCTTCTTGCCACGCTACGCTGTGGGAGCACCCCTCCTTCCGTCAGCTGAACAGGGCCGTTTACAGGTGTTTCAGCAAATTTCTTTGACTTGTTCCGAGGATTCAGCCCTTTTCATCTTGAGACTCAGCCGCTCCTGACGCCTCTATCTCTCTTTGCATTTCGGTTTTCCAACCCTCCCCCTTTTCCCCATTCCATGGATTCAACCTGAAGTCAGGCCTTTCCCGTTGCTTGACTCTAACATCGATCATTTATAAGATCCTCTCCCCCCTCCCCTCTTTCCTTCTCGATAAAAGAACCCCTTTCCTTATTTTAGTTACCAAACTGACCCTTCACAGGCTACTGCGTTTCCCCTCTCCCCCTCTCTTGGGGGCCTTCAGGCCGTTTCCCGTTCCATTCACACCTCCGCGTTCTATTGCCAGACAAGGGCGCTCCTGCGCGCCCATTCCCCCTGCCACGCTTCAAACTAGCCGGGAATGATTCCGCTCTGACTTCCCCTACTTGCCGATAAGAAACCCCGCGCAGATCCGCCTCCATTTTGTCTTCCCCCCAAGATGCGATTTGCTTTTCCCCCCTCCTCTGATTGCGGTCCCCCGCTTATGGGCCAGCCCCCCATCCAAGATCGGCCAAGGGAACGTCCCCTACAGCCCATCTCCGAACCGTACCGTTTTTTTTTTTCCGGTCCCCGGTTCAGATCGCGCCTTTCATGTGCGCCCAAGAACCAGCTCGGAGATTTCTTTCACCCCAGCTTACTGAAGGCCCCTAAACCTTTCCCTTTCCCTCTTCTATTGAAATTAATCACAGTCAATGCAGAGTCGTTCTGCTGCCCCACGATTAGGTTTAAAAGTCTTATCCCTGTTTAGGGTCCCTGTCTTTAAAGTCCCGATGCTCCCTTCTTCTTTTTAGTTCGCCCCCCGTGCTCTGGCATTACCTTTCTCGGCTCACGAACCCTAGCGAATTCTTTTTTCCCCATTTTAGTCAACTGTACTTGTTCCCCCCCGCTCGGACGGTCCTCTCCTCCTTTAGCTCACCTTATTAGATATAGTTTTTTAACAATATCTGTTGCGTGCTTCTGTATCCTCCCCTCCTTTATAGAGATAAGATGATCTTTCTCCCTTTCCTTTCCCCTCCTGAATGTCCGCAGTTTGGGGCGCCGATGCTGAAACTCACGGAAGGCTGTTCTTTTATGAGCCCTCTCTGTTTGACGATTCCCTTCCTTCAGCTGAAGGACGGTTCTTTTGTCCATGTTGCGCTGTAAAGTATGTCTGGAAGATTTTGCCTTAAGCGCTCTTTGGATACGTACATCCTATACGCCGCAGTTTCCTTTAGCCCCCCCTTTCCCTAGCCTGTTCTTTTTGCGGAGATTTTCCATTTTAAGGTTTCCCAAAGGAGCTCCTCCTTCTTCGACTCCCCCCCCCCATCGCCTGGGTTTAGGCAGTCTGCGCCTGCCTTTCTTCAACGAGGAAGGTTTCGCTCCCCCCCCCTGCCCTCCATCCCGTCTCAAAGGTTTATTTGCCGCCGAACCCCGTTTTGTTGCGATCTACCTCTTCGATGTTCGATTCTGTGTCATGCACTTCTTATCCCCCCTAAACGTGTTGACCGTGATGTTAGGCTCTCTTTCGTAGCGACTTTAATTGTGACTCATTGAGTTGGGCATTTCGATTACATTATTTTGTTTTCCAAGGCGCGTCTCCCCCCTGATAGCCGTAAGAGAATCCCTCCGTTATCTTGGCCACCAATCTCCAGTTAGCCTCATGTCATTGATCTGAAATAGTTAGGCCTAGAATCTCTCCCCTGGGAAGGGCCGGAGCCGCTCCCTTCGCCTTGGTTTAAATGATTCCCCCCCGACGCTGGGTGGGTTTGAGCGGCAGGCGTTTCAGGTCAACAGCAAGTCCCCGATAATAATAAAACGCTCATTTTCATCACGATCTTCCCCCCCCTTTTTTTCTATTCGTACTCAAGACTTTTCCTTCTCCCGCCAGTCGCGGTGTTTTACTTCCCATTTTTACACATAAGCTCACTTTCCTGCTTTTCCCGATGTCCAATGTGTGCGAGGGGAGAACTAATTTGTTTCCCCCATTTGTTTTTCGCGTCTTATTTAGGATTCTTTCCCTGAACTGGAAATGTTTTGGGACCTTACCCCCTCTACGAAACCAGAAATTTCCTCCCCCCCCTATTAGGCATGACAGACAGTGTCTGATTTACATTCCTCCCTCCTTTATTTTTTCATTTTGCTCCTAACCTTCCTCCTCTAATGGATTGCAAAGATAGTTTGACTTGCTCCTTGAACCTTCTGCCACCCCGACCTACCAAGGAGAGCCAGATGGTTTCTTCGTGTCCCCCTCCTTGTGACGTTTTTTTTGGCGGGGATGGAGGCGATCCCTATAATCTTTCTTACTTCTCCTTTTTTTTTTTTTTTTTGACATGCTCCGATTTACCCCAGAAACCGTAACCGTCACCCATTCTTCCTATCTCCGTCCCCCCTTCTTTCTCCTCGTGGCGATTTTCCCTCTCCCCCCTCTTTTTTGCTTTTTTCCAGATTCCCTTTATCCTTCGTAGCGCTACCTGCCTATAGGTAGCATGTACGCTGACACTCTGCCCCTTTTCCTCACTGTGGTGAATCTTAGGCTCGAGTGCCTCTTTCTCACCCCAGGTTTCGCGTGACGGGCCTTTCGATCCTCTTTTTAACTTTGATTAGGCCGAAACATGCCCCAAAGTTTCAGCGTCTCCCTACCTGAGGTCTTACACCCTCCGACATTTGTCTCTGCCCCTCTTTTCCCCACGCCGCGAATAAGGCTGTCGACGACATCTTTTCTTACGACGGTCGCAGCGTCATGCACTGGTCACATCGTGCTTTTGAGAGGGCTTTTTTTAGGCGTTCAAGAAGAATCCGCAACCCCTGCCTGTCCCCCCAGCCCCCCCTGCTTCCCGTCGCGTCTGACGGCTCCCCCTTGTAGGCGTCTTTCGCTGCCCGTTTTTATGTCCCTATAATGGTTCTTTCGGTTCTCACATTCTTCTCTTGTCTTTTGTACCCCATCTTCCGCCGCGGCTTCGACGCAGGTATATAAGGCCCCCCTTTTTCGCATGCGTCTTAATGGTAAGCGCATCCCCCCTCTTTTCTGGTAGATCCTACTTCTCCGCTCCTTTAACAGACAAGATGTCCAACAGTGTTTTTCCCTTCGATTGTACTCTTGCGGACTGGCTTTGATCTCGCGCTCTAGCCCCCGGTCGTCTAACCCTTCCGTTTTTGTTCTTGGCAACTTTTTCGGGACGTAGTCTGGGTCTTGGCCTGGTCTTTTAGAAAAAGGAGTACTCGATTTGATCTTTTTATCTGACTGTCCGCCCTATATGATTTCGAATCGTCTTTTTTCGCGGCATTGTTTTGCCACCTCCCCCTCCGCGTTTCCTGTCGCCTTCGCTTTTTTTGATCCTTATTGGCTACGCAACTGTAGCGCGTTAGTATACGGCTTACAGTCTCCCCCCCCCCATGCCGCTGAAGACTGCCGATTTTCGTCCCCTTTTCCCAGTCGGTTCTTTCGTTCCCATTTTCTTTCCTGCCTTGGCACCTCGGCACCCCGCTCCGATTCCCATCACACGTGCCCCCCTGGTTGGGTGGGCATCTTCTTACCAAAGGCATTTCCATTCTTGTACCCGGCCTATCCTTTCCAGCGGATCTCCTGACCACGTCCCCTTTTATACGCACCCCGTTTATAAAAGTAAATACTTTTTTTGCTCGGAGGCGAGCCGCGTCGTCTTTTTCTCCAAGGAACTGGATTTCTTTGAATTTTTTTTCTTCTTCGAGGGGTGCGTCCCGTCCCCATTCCTCCAGAGCACACGTCCGCGGCCCACTTCCGCCATGCGGCGGATTGCTGCTAAGTATTCCCCGCCCCCAGTTCTTTCTAGCTTTTCAGGTAGACTTCCATGCTCTTCGCTAATTCGGGCATCTCCCTCCTACGGTCAGTTTAGGTCCGGGAAATTTGAGTTTCTTTTGTTACACGAAATCGCTCGGCGGATCTGTCGCTTCTTCCACACCTTTGAGCGTATTCTGCCGATGGATTTGGACTTGTTCAGAACGTTGTTGCGGCGTGGGCTTGTATGGTATCACTCTTTTTGATTATATTGCCCGACCCCCTTTTTTTCCCTCAAATTGGAGCTTCCTCCAAGTTTAGCTGTTCGCCGGCCCCCACGGCTTCTGTATATTTAGAGTTGTAATTTGCCCCGATGGTCCTGGGACCGTCTACCCTACTTCCGCATTTTCCAACCGGCTCATTGTGTTTAGGAGCGTTTTTCGTTGGCCTTTCTTGCCTCCTATTCTTTACGCCTTTAGGAGGCAAACATGTATTTGCGTTTTATTGAGTTTGTTGCCCCTGCTGATGAGACGGCAAACGAGTCTATGTCTTTTAGATGTCCCGAGTAGGACTGTTTCTCTGTATGCATCCGTCATTTTTTTTTGCGCCTTTTAGCACCAGAATATGGGTTCCGGCGTATCTGAGAATTCCCCCCTTTACCTTCTTTATCCTCCTCAAAGTCCCTTATCTCACGCTTGATAGGGATTCCTTTTGAGATGTTGTAATTGTCGCGGCGCCTTTTTTTTGTTCGCTCCCTTTATCCCGGTATAGAGGAGTTTTTTTCTGGACTTTATGTTAAGTCTTCCCTTTTTGAACGGCCCTCTGACCAATTCCCTCCAAATTTATTCTCCATTTTTTCTTCTGTTCAGATTGCCCCCCCTTCGGTCAAGCGTCAGTTCTGTTAGCGGGCTCTGGTGGCGATCCCCCTTACTGGTCGTCCGATGCAGGAGCCGCTTTGCCCGGCTTGCTCACGGGGACCCACGGTGCTTTACTTTTCTGCCTTTCTCTCCGTTCAGTTTGATGATAATCTGCCGCCCTTCTATTTCTTGATTGTGATGACCTACCCCCTATCGCCTGAGAAAGTTTATGTCCCCTGCTCCTGACTGTAACCTCTCGCCCTGGCTGGCTTTAGCTTTTTCTAACCTTCCAAGGGAGCCGCTTGGTCTTCCTTCTTCTCCATTCTCCAGGTGAAAATTCTTTTATCATTATATATTTTCCTTACCCTCCATTTTGTTCTTCATAGATTCCCTATTCCCAATTCCGGAAATAGCAAATTTCCCTACCTTCGAAGAATGTCACCGATGATACCTTTGGGAGCTAACAGAGTTCCGGCGCGTTCGATCTTGCTTAGAAGCCTTCTCCAGTAATCAACGTTGATCAGGAGCTAGTAAAGCATTCCTCCCCCCCGGTGAAGGAGGCTCTTTTCCTCTGTGAAATGACAGTCTCAAACCGAGGTCCTTTTTACCCTTCCTTCAGACGTTTCCCAGGAGGTCCGGCCTAGAGACTTTTACCACCCCCGAGGTGATTGATACGGATCGCAACCCGCTCGCCCCTCTTTTTCTCCCAATCCCCTTGCAGTCGAGAGCAGCGGCCGATAAAAAAAGGGAGTTTTCCGAAGATACTCCCTTCTTTTTTCCTTACCCCCAAATCCCGGTGGTCAGATTTGTGTGAGACAATAGCAAGAAGCACCTCCCACCAGACCCCCTTCCCCTGGCTCCCACCCCCAGACGAGAAGACACCCCAATTCCCGAACAGAATTACTTTACTCTTTATTGAGGTTGAGCCCCGCTGTCGTTTTTATTCACATCGACCCCAGTAATTCCCCATCTCCCCGCCCCTAGTCTGTCGAAAGGCTTCCCCCACTCCTTTTCGGATTTACCCCCACCACTTCGATAACCCCTCTAGATTTAAGATCCCTTACCCGTCGCGACTCCTCAGTGTCAAGGTTGAACGAGAATTTCCCCCGTACTGGAAAGACAATTTTTCAGCAAAGGAGGATCTTCTTGCGGACACGGATTCAGGCCCTTTCCGAATAAGCAAACGTTCATGCGGCGGGATTCTCTTTCCCCGCTTTTGCACCCTCCCTCACTCGTCAGAGTCAGGGAGTTTTAGGGAAGACCTGTGCAGTTTCCTGGTTTTCCGCGAGACAGCTTTTCCCTGGAAAGCTCTGGGCCCCCTCTAAAAAATTATAGGTACCTTCCCTTCAACGGGCCCCCCCTCCCAGCGATGCGGGGGAGAACCGAGGTCCTCCATTTTCCATCTCTATGAGTTCATTTTTCCGCAGACTTTAGGTTTCTGGCGCGACCGCTACTTGAATTTTCGGACCCCTTTAAACCTTACTTTTATCTCCCTTATGAATTCCTTTCTCCTCCGAAACGCTTCTTTGATTTTCCTTCCCGTTCCGTCTTTTTGCCAAAAGCGCCCCTTGACAATGCGGGTCTTTTAACCTCGAACAGACGCTCCTCTCTGAGCGATTTTTCCTTCTACTGTTGGCTTTGATCTTTTTGCGACCCGGACTTGATACTTCCCAGCCCTATCCTAGCGTCCCGAACAAAGGTCCGCGAGCATTTTTTTGGTTCAACCCCCTCTCCGACGTTTCGCCTCCCGAGCCCCTTCCCCCGTCTTTCTAAACCTCCCCCCTTTTTTTGTTGCTCTGTATCTTTCTCACGTTTCTACCAGCTGAGGGCGACTAATCCCCCTGATTTGTCCCCTTCTTTTGGCGGAGGTGCAAAGGCCACCCCCGGTTTTTGATTTGACCCAGCCGTAATCGGTCTTTCTCGGTCCCTCAGGAAGCCCACGTTCCGATTCTGTTGTTCAATTCCTGCGCTGTCTCTCTCTTTTTTGCTTCATCGGCCTTTTTCCCCGTTTCCTTATCCCTAATGAAGCCGATAAGTGTCGTCAATTTCCCGAGCGAGCTTCATTTGGCGGCCAGTTTAAACCCTTTCCCTTCTCCCCCAATCTCTAACGCCCTCTCTAGTTTAGCAAAGGCCGAGATCGCCCCTATTTACTTTTTTTTTTTTTTTCTCGCCCATACCAGCCCCTTCCCGCTTACATCCCACCTTGTTATGTTTCGAAAACCCTGAATTTTTTTTTCCCACGAATCTTCCTCCTTTTCCCTCTTTGAAATTGTCCCCCTCCCTTCGCCTTAGAAACGCGTTTCCCTATTACTGCCCTTTTTTTTAGAGATGCGTAGCTAAGATCCTTTTTTTTTTTTTGCGGATTTCTCCCCCAGTGTCGTGGCGCCAAGGCTCGTCACGCTCATACCTCTCGAAAACAGCCTACCCCTCGGCAGCTTTGGCAATTCCTTCAGCTTGCGACCTACCTCCCCTGAATTCCATAATTCTTTTCCCCCCCGCTTCTCAGCTTTGGGCAGTGCGGCCCCTCTTACCGGAGCCGGCTTTTTCCAGCGGCGACGCTGGGGCGGTTCCGGTTCTTTCAGTTCGCACAGCCTGCTAATACAACAGACGAGTTCCCGTTCTACCTTGCTCCCGATCTTTGGCTTTCTTGCCCCCGCCTTTTAGTCGCGTGTCTTGACGTTCACGTTTTTCCTATCAAAGTCCGTGCGGCTGTTCCTAGCTCAATGTTTTTTTCGACAGCTTGTTTTTAAAAGGACCTTTTTTTTCCTGTTTTTTAGGTGCTGTGCTCACCTTCGTCTTCCCAAGGGAAATGTCGAGGCACGATCGCAACAGAACTTTCCCGGCCAATCCACCAGTTCGGCCCTCCCGCGATTGGCCTCGGAGGTTTAGGAGGGACCTGGCTTACAGATAGCCTGGGTTAATTGCTCGAAAGCATTGCGCTTGGATGGCCTCCCCCCTTCATGCATCGGCTTTTCTTTAGCACTGTCGACGGAACGGTGACAGATGAGATGCTGGGGGATGGGGATGCCCCCCTTGGCTTATCGTGGGAGTTCTGGTATCATCCCCCCCATCAGTTGGTTTTCTCTTCTGACGGCCGCACGACCCCCCCGCTTCGTCGGCCGTCGCTTGCAGGTTCAAAGCGGCGACAGCGTTGCGGTTTTCCCTTTATCTCCCGAGCGATGATTTTCCCTGAATCAAGGTCCGCGGCTTTTTTTTCGTCCTCTCCCCCCCCCTATAAAAGGCGCCGCGTACAGAGCCACTTTCTCCTCCCTTCCTCATTTTTTTGGCTTTCAAAGGGCTTTTTTTTTTTTCACGTTTTTGCTCCCCCTTTTTAACTGCGTGACCGGCTCTGGTCCCATTCAAAGATGCGCGCTTCCCCTCGGAACCAATAATTACGAGAGACTCCTCTCCCCCATTTTTCCGCTACCGCCCCATCTCCCTTTCTGTATGATCGTCCGAAGTTTGAACTTCACAGCACCGTTACTTTGCCTAGAAAGACCCATTCTTTTCTTTTCTGCAGCGTGCTTCCTTGATCGTGGTTTGACATCGGTGCCTTCTCTTGCTTGCCCCAACAGACCCCCTCCGTTTAACATTCGCCGTGAACTTTAAGTTTACCTTTTCTCCTGCCGACGGCCCCGGTAGCACGGAGCGTCCTTGCCAGATAATTGTGTCAAGCCACAGGGGCAGTTTTGCCTACTCTGTTAATAGCATGGCAGGCTCATATCGTCCAACGGCGTCGCTTTTTTATCGTTCTCTTTCGCTCCTTGGAGCAGAAAATTGGTTAAGCGCCTTCCCCCTCCGTGAGGCTTCGCTTCGCACTTCTCCCCTTGCCCCACCACACCCTGGTAAGTTTGTTTTTGCGAGAGAGAGGCCGTTAGTACCGCTCGCTCCCTATAGATTGCGGAAGCAAATTCTTTTTTTTCTACTTGGACCATTCCTCCCGTTGCTTGTCTGGATTGGATCGTGAACATCATATCTTTGATCTGCTGGCTTATTGCTGGCACCAAACTTCTTTCGCATTTCGTCGTTTCAGGCCAATGTGGTGACCTTCCCTGCAGCCGCGCCCTGCTCGTGGCGCTTATGCCTCCCCTTATCGTAATAAGTTTTACCCTGTAGTAAAAGAGCTGAAGTTGCCGCAGAAGTTACCGGCCTGGCTTTTCCTCTCCTCTGATTCTTTTGCGCGGTTTCCAAGCAGGCCCCACCCGATATGTCCCTCAACATCGAACCGCTGCCTGGTTGGCGGGTCTCGTTTTTACCAATTAAGGTGGCCCCCCAGTTGGTCCTGCAAGGTCGCCCCCGTTGTTTTCTCCCCGCCTTACCCTCCACCTTGTTATTGTTATCGAATACCCCCCGGGTGCTTTTTTCTTTGGCTCGCGTCGGAGCGGACCGGCCCAAAGGTTTGCTCGCGGATTTTTGACTACCTAGTTTTTTTTTTTTTTTTTTTTGGTAGTTTTTTCTCTAATGTCTGTGCGACACATCAGCCCCCCCCCGTTTATCGGCACCTCTGAGCGCTGACCTTCCTTCCAGATAAGGGAAGCCACCCTTCTGCTGATCCGCTTCAGCCAGCTCCTTATACTGCATCGAAGTCCGCCCCTTCGGGAATCGTTTTTTTAAGCAGGCTGGATTTTTCAGTTTTTTTTCTCAGCAGAGGGTGTTCTGCCCCCCCTCGCCTCTTTTCTGCGAGTTTAACAAGGTCCCCTCAGCTTGTTCCCGATGACCTCGGTCGTTCCGCCCGCTATGGCTGCGTTGTGGTTGCTGTCGCGATTTTATTTCTTGTTTGCCCTCATGTAGTTTTTTCGACATAGGGCTCTTACGGCAAGTTCTTTGGGCTTACCCCCGTTAGATGTTTGCCTATTTTTTTTTTCCTCGGTAAGGTACCTTACCCCGCAGAATACGGAGCATGTGTGGGCGGGCGGATGGCAATGTTCGTTTCGCCTTTTAACTTTATGATCCCAGGGTTCTTTTCATTTTCTGGTCGTGCAAGGGAGGATGTTAGGTTGTTCCACTATGTAGTCTTTTACTAGTAGATCCCTTGTTATTCGTGGTTATGTATCCGGAAATTTTTTCCTTGTTCTTTTCGAGCCTTTTTGTTTCTTCCTCTTCTTCTTCCATTTTTCTTATTTTTTTTCTTATGTCTAGACCCCCCCCCTCCCTGGACATCTCTGAAGAAGTCTATCTGTTGATTTATGGGTCGAGGCGGGCGGTGGTCCCAAACCTTGTCTTTGCTATTCCTTTGCTTCTGGCGTGTCTGTTCTCGTCCCGCTAATTTCGCTTTTTCATATTGACCCAAAGGGCCACCGAACCTCTTCAATTGCCTTTACCTCTCTTTTTCTGATTTTTTTTACGCCTTTGGTTCCATAGGGGTGCTCTTGGCCCGATCAGATATCCCGTTCGGTTATTTTTCGCGGATAGAAGGAAGTCTTTTTCCGGGGAGTTCTGCTCTTCAACGTTTTTCCGTTTCATCTGTTATCGAAGTTTAGATCCCTTCTCTCCTCCTGACCTTTTTTTTCTTTTCTACTGAGGAGGTTACCTCACTGATAGCCCCTCGCACCTTTGTTGTCAGTGAGTCTCAACGTACAGCGACATTCGAGATCGTCGCGCTAATGACTTCTTTTCATTGGTGAGGCCATGCCCTCCGGGCTCTCCGATCGGCGTATCACAAAAATTTTTTTTAGATCACCTCTCCTCAGTTGTTGTTGTTTTTTTCGAGATATACGATCTCCCGGCCTCCCCTTATAAGGAGAATCATTTGCAACCTTTTTTTTTTCTCAGCCTCCCCCTTCTCTTTTTCTCTGTTCCCCTGCGTGTTGTATTTACGTAAACCTCCGTCCAGTTGCTAGTCCGTCGCTCTTGTCCGCCGCAATTCCATGGCCCTCTTTTATTGATCCGTTTCCGTTTCGCTTGGAAACAGCTGAAAGAATTCCCTCTGTGGACCTCCGTCCTTTTCCTTTTCAAACTTAGTGGTAGTGCTCGCGCGTGACACCCAGCACGCGAGGTTCTTTATCTGGATCGCCCGCTCGCCCCGCTTGTTTTCCAAATCTGACGCAGGGTCCTAGTAACCGGAAGGTTCCCCAGGGCGGGGCCCTCCCCTTTTGCACATTTTTTCCTTTTCACAAAGTCCTCTTTCTTTTTCCGCGAAAAGCCGTTTTCCTGAATGATCCTAGAGCACGGTTAGGAGCCCCCCCGCGGCCGCGACCCCTTACCCTTGACGTCTTTCCCTTCGTCTTTTTAGATTTCCGAGGGCCTTTCTTCGAAACTAGCACACAAGAATCCTAATTCTCAAAATATCGCGTTTTCCCTGTTGAACCGGCGTCCCACCGACAACATGCTTTTTTCCATACCCTCATACTGTTAAATGCCTCCCTTGCCAAATCGCTGGGCGGGTTGCTCCGCTCGGGTCACGGCAGCGCATTCCCTCGCCCCTTTTGACATGTTGCAGCCCCTTTCTTTTCTAGACTTTTTTTGCTTAGAGCCCGCCCCCTTCGAAACCACATGCGATGTCCGGCTTGGCGATGTCCTTCCGTGGGGAACTCTCCTCCCACCGCGCATAGCGCACCCGACTTGGGGCTTCCCCTTTTTCATTATGGGTCAGTTCCCGATTTTCCCTTTGCAGTGGGACCCCCCACCCTATCTGCCAAGGAACGTTCCCCCAGGCCCGCTATGGGGGCGGTCCCTCAGAGTCCGCTCTGTCCAGACTTCTGATGGTAATTGTTAGCTCAAGAATCTGTTCTCTCCCCTGTAACCCCTTCGAATGTTTTTCCCTAACCACGGCACCCCCCCCCCCTGCTTATCTTGCCAAGTGAAAGTTGCGTTCCGCTGTATTATGGTCAGTCTTGACAACCAAGCGATCATTACAGCCCTGTCGGTTTTTCACTGTACATCGGTTTTTCCCTCATCATAGGACCCGCCCCCCGTATGAGAGTAGGGTTTAGGAGAAGGTTCTCTGGGCTTTGAGTGATCGGCCTCAGCTCTATCCTAGTCAACAAATTCCGCTTCATCCTGTGATGGTGATCCCGACCCTCTCGGTACTCTCCGAGCCATCACCCGTATCTTTTCTTTCATAGCCACAACAACATGTTCTTTCCTGTCTTTTTTTCCCTGTATCGAGGATCAGTGCTTTTGCGCTTCATTACAGCCGAATTGGCACCTTTTTTTAAAGAAGATTTTTTATCAAAAGCCAAACGGCAGGCGTTGGCGATGAGCCGTCCCGGTTTTTTTCCTAGGACGAAAAATGGCCGCCGGTCTTAAATCCTTCCTCTTTCAGTACTGAGCGTTATTTTATGCAGCGGCTTTTTTTTTCATGCCGTCTTTCCGCCTGAAGCAAGTGTAGTCGAGCACCTCCTCTTCCCCGTTCGAGAGTGTAGGCTTTGGTACAATGGCATTCGCCAACCGATTCCGATCGGTTCAGTCCCCCAGGCGAGCCGCTCGCTGTTTCTCCCCACACGATTACTTTTTACCTTTTTCTCCAATCCCCCCACGACACCCTTTTTTTTTCGCTTTTTCCCCATCAAGAAAAAGGACCCGTGGGTTCTCGATCTAGATGCTCGGATCGATCACTCTTGGTTTTTTTCCCACGTTTTCTTGCTTTTCTTCTGCCCTCTTTTTTTTCCTATCGACTTTCACAGCGGGGGATCTAACTAATTTTTCTGGCGCCCCATTTGTCCCCTTTTCGCGCTCTTAGTATCCACAGCTCTGCTTTCGCTCTCTTCCGGCAATTCTTCGAAGTTCGGCGCAACTCACTTCAATTCCCTACAATGAATAATATTATGGCGCGCGTCGTTTTCCCCGGGTTTTTTTTAGCCTCGCCTTTACGACCGGCTGGGCTCCATTTTTTCTGATGGGGTTCGGCGTTGTCGTTGCCTCCTTACTAAAAGAACCTCAACTTTTACCAGTTCTTGTTCCTTATCACGTCCCCTTTAAGAACGATTTTTTCGCTCAGTCTTTTTGGGAGTTAGTACACCGTTTTCTTCCCCTCACGATAATTAGGATCTTTACTCGAATCCCCCCCTGTGTAGTTTTCTCGCACCCCTTATTTCATTTCTGTCGCATATTTAGGATTTACATGCAGCCCCTCCGATGGAAACTTTTCTTCGCAGTCATTCCTCCCCTCCCTCTCACACACCCCCTTGAGGACGCAGCTTGATAGCTTTGTTTACATGGCGCCGATTTATCGGGTTGTTTTATTTTTCCCTCCTTAAGCGCCTGTCCTTGATCGGCAGTTCCTCTCTCTTTTTCTCACCAAGTGCGACCGTTTGACGGAGCGTTTTTTTCCTAGTGCCAGGAGGTGGGAGGCCCGGCTGCCTTGGGTGGCGTTCCGTCATCTCTTTTTCTAGAATCCGTGTTGTTTTTTTTAGATGAGCGCCGCCTCCGTGAACGCACCTTTTCGCACGAGCCACCTTTTCTATGTTGGCGGTCGCACTGTTCTCAGAGTTTGTGTCCTTTACTAGCCGGCGCGGCGGCTGCTGCGCGCCATTAACTTTTTCCTTCTCCTTTTAACTTTACTTTCATCCCTTTTTCTTACTTTTTTTTGATTTCCCTTCACCTTGATTTTGCGGGCTCGTGATGCTTCCCAACGGTTTCGCGTTTTGGATGGGCTTCGGAAACGGTAGCGCAGACCAGAAACCCCCCATGACTTCTTCTCCCCTTAAGATTGGTCATTACCTCTCCCTCCCTTCTTCTTCCTTTGATAGCCCCTCGTTTTCCACTCACTTGCCCCCCCCCCAGTTCCTACTTCCCCCGTTTTGCGCCGAAAGCATATTTGCTACGGGAGTGCTTGATGACCGGTGAAAATATTTTATTCTTTTGCCTCTTTCGCATTGTCACAACGCCTTGCCGCCGAACGTTATACGATGGAACCCTTCGCGGCTCCGTCTCCGGATGTCTTTTCTTCCCGGTTGAGGATTTTTCGTCCAGCACCCGTTAGTCTCTCATGGAAGTTATTGTGCTTTTTTTTGAATTTTTTCCTCTATTCGCCTCTGTTAGGCGTTCATCTTTTCAGTTTTTCTTTTTTTTTCGACCAGTTTTAACGATTTTAATCTTATCAACCTCGTGAGGCCCAAGGCGTTATTTCTTCCTATACTTTCTGTCACCCGCGTTTCTCTCTCGTCCTTTTGAAATTTTCTTTTCATCTGATCTTCCGATTACTCCCCAATTTTTTTTCTGACAAACTGCGGAACTTGTTTCTTTTTTATTGGGATTGTCTGCGCCGAATTCTTCTCCCGCTTCACTGAAGGACTTTTGGCCTCTCTTCTTTTTTTCGCTGAGGATTAGGAACTTTGTGACTTAATGCGACGCTCCTTGCTCGTTTTTTGTGAGCACTCCTTAGCGCTGTTTTAGTATACGGTTTTTTCCCTGGAAGAAATTTCTAGCATCGTTTTTCTTCGGATACCTTCCCCCTTTTTTCCCGGTCTGTCCTGACCATCGGCCCCAAGATTATGTTCCTCAACCCTCTCATTAAGTTTTTCTTGGTCCCTCTAGGTCCAACGTTTTTTGCCCCCTTAGTTTAGGAACCGGCACTCTTACCTCCCCGGAATCCCTTATTACCCCCGAAGCTCACATTTTTATAGGTTCATAGCCTTTAATAGGTGCTTTTTTCTGCTGAGACTAGTCGTCTTTTCCCTTAAAAGGATTGCACTCTTGCGTAATGTGTATGA
>Ga0179593_1366551_pt1 | contig 17293 bp, 24 predicted proteins | sample CZODoug2_1_08_16_FD_185931 | JGI IMG/M metagenome (GOLD analysis project Ga0179593, IMG submission 185931) | Vadose zone soil fungal communities from Angelo Coast Range Reserve, California, USA - CZODoug2_1_08_16fungal (PacBio error correction) | ecosystem: Environmental > Terrestrial > Soil >... | reverse complement strand
ACCGTCGGAGGTTGCCCCTCAAGCGAAGGACACCTAGTTTTTTCTCAATCATTCATTTCTGTTCTTCTTCCCGTGCGACTGGAATGTCGTCCGTGTTTTACATTTGGTAGTGGATTGCTAATTGGGCTGGGACGCCCCCGGAGTAGTGGTATGTTTGCCTGCGGTGGATTGGTTCAATGTTGTGTTCTTGCCTCTCCCGTCCTCCCGTGGCGATTCGGCGTTTTTCGCCTTTGTGGCACCTCCCCCGAGGTGCCTTCAATTTTGTCCTGGGTTTGTGTTTGATATGTGTATTGACATCGCTGGTTAGGATCTCTCCGAAAACATCCTATCGTCAACTGCGTTTTCCTATTCGGAGCGATCTGTGTTTTTGTTCGGCACCGCAGTCGCGTAGACCGCCATATGGCAGCTTAAGCGAGACCGATTTCCCCTCCCCCGCAACATCACCACTGCATTCCCCCGAAGGAGGTTCCCTTCTTTTGCAATTTTTGCCGAATTTTCCAGCCAATGGATTACACACATGTCCTGCCAGCGAGGTGGTATGTTGATATGTCTGTTTCCTCGTGTCGCTGCTCTTGTTCCTTGTTACAGTTTTTCTGTTTTTTCACTGGTTTCCACGTTACTTCTGTATGATTAAGTCGTGTTTTTTGTGTTTGTAGGATTCCCAACCTCGTCTCTCTTTCTTTTATTTTGGCTTTCCCCGAAGCAGGAGTTTGCCTTTTTTAACCCCTACCTGTCCTCCCCATTGCTTGTCGTTACCACGTGTAACGATAGGCGTTTACGTTGTTTTCTATCCGCCGAGCTTATCATTTTCTTGTTTTATGGAGACTCGCAGATTGTATACCATAACTGTTACCTCGACGCCCTCCGCTCGGACAAGACATCCATGCAATGGAAGCTTTTTTTTTGTTTGTGATGTCTCGGCTTTGTGTGTTCTTTTTCTTGACATTTGCCTGCCCCGACCTCCGGGCATTACCGTAAAACACTTTGTGTTTTTGCCCATGCACTGTAGCCCCTCCCTCGTATCTCGTTGTTAACATCCTCCCTTGTACCCCCCGTGCGAAAACCACCCTTACCCTGATATAAGCACTCGTATCGTACACGCTACTGAACCCCCCCTTGTCAAAAGACCTTCCGGGATCAATTCTTGTGTTTTTTTTCGGCGTCCTGCCATTCGTGTGCTCCTACTACTTGTTGGTGCGCTTCCACGTGTTATTTCCGGACAAACCCCACTGCCCATGAGTTTTTTAATGCTACTCGCATTTTTTCCGTTTTTTTATCCTTTACGGGTCTGTGTTTTCCTTGAACGCGACCTCGTTCCCCGCCCCCCTAGCCCCCTGTGAGGGTGTAGCATTTCCTTCTCTATTTTTCTCCCCTGTGCGTTTTCCCCTTTGGGCTCCTTCCCCGTGGTTCTGGTGCCCTTTAGTTCTCGCAAATGACTGCTCTTCACCCTGCTTCTTTCGACCCTCCTGCTCTAGTGCTCCCGCAGCCTTTTTCATGGAGGTTTCTTTCCCCCACAACCCTCATGATGCCTTTTTTATTTTTTGTCAAGTTTCTCCGTACCAGCGTCGGATGATCTTTTCCCTTCTCCCCGCTCCCCTTTTTCTGATTAGTCTCTCGCGCATCCTCGCGACCCATCAAGACTTTCCCGATACTTCTTTCTCACGAAACCACTTGGACCTTTCGAAGCGCTACGTGAAATTGTCTCCTCCTATTTTTCGGTACCATGCATGTCTCTGTCCCGGACCCCATTCTTTTACAATTCCATGTCGATCGTTTCACTCTTCATCTACCACTGTTTGGTGGTGCCGGTGCCACAGACAGTTGGTCCCCCCTATCAGCCCCTTTGATTCTGTGCGCAGGTTTCGAGTTGTTTCTCTCTATTATTACCAGGTTGATCACCAGGTTGCGGGAGTACGTGTCCTCCTCCTGTTCCTTTTTCGAGTTCTCTTTTTCGGGTCTTACCCTTCTCCGTCCTTGATTTGTTCCCTGGTTCCTTTCGTTACAATATCGTTTGTGGGTACGAACTTTCCCGATAGTTTTTGGTTGTGTCGATTTGCGCGAGGACTCTTTGTCAAAGTATCTTTTGAGGTTCCCCTATTCTTTTTTTGAATTATTAACCTTCTTTTTTTCTTCGAGGGGTATGTACTCTCCGAGGGATTTGTTTCCATTTTCCCATCCTCGCCCTGATTGATTTTTTGTCCCCCTGTTTCCTTCCTGAGAGCTAATTAGTGGGATTTTCTCTTTACTTTTACGCTGGTGCATTGTCTGGTTACCCAAGCGCTCCGCCAAAGTCTTTCGAGTTTGTAGTTTGTTTGGTGCGTGGGGGGGGTCTTGCTGGAGCGAGTGCAACCACAACATTTGGACCTTTGTTCTCAATTTTTTTTGTTTGCCCCCCCCTTTTTCATGTTCTTGGCTTTTGTTTTCTTTTTTTTTTCCATTATTGCGTCCTAGTGTCTTTTCGTAACATGTGACTCAGAGTCTTTTTTGGGCGCACTCTCTTTCTTTTTTCCCCGTGTGTTTTGTTGATTTTTGTTAGTCCGTGAAAGACGCAGATAGATCCAGTTCGTACGAGCCGAGAACGTAGCCCCCCCGGTGACTCCCCCCGCCAAAGCCTAAAGAGGTGACAAAATCTTCTTCGCTTGGTGGCCAAACAACAACCTGGTTACCCAAGACCACCTTCGTGTTTCTTTGCCCCCCCCCCCCCCCCCCCCTTCCAGCACATCCTTCCCTAAACAATCACCCCACCAAAGAATAGACCCCCAGCAGCCCCCTATACGCTGGTCCCATTTTTTTTTCACCTACCCTAACCCGTGTAGTACAGAAAAATCGTTGGCCCAATTCCTGCAACTCCACCTGCGATTTTTGGGTAGACCCTTTCGGGCCCCCCACGGAGACGCCCCATGTTCCCTTTTCCTGAATATCATTCCCCCCTTTTTTTTTTTCTATCCATCCTGTGCGTACGTCACCCCCTTACAAACCCCTGGCGCACAATACAAACGGGCCTCCACCCCCCCCCCACAACTTACAGTTTCCCGGCACCTAGATGGGCGTTTCGAGACCTATGCCGAACTTGTCCTCACCAGGTCTTCCACTTTTGTCCTTAACCCCGTGTGTGTTTCGGGAAATCTACCAAGTGAGCGACCCCAACACGTCGGAGCCCCCCAACCCCAATCCTTTATGCGGAACGACCACACATTAATTCAGCAGGTACGAGTTCCCCCCCCATCAGTGTTTCAGGAGGCCCAGTTATGTTTCGGTAATGTCTTTTTTGCGACGCGAACGCCCCCTCCCGGGGTACAGTAAAAACAATGCTTGAGAGCATGCCTTCCGCTGTCGTTTTCTCTTTCATCGTATCGCTTGTAACGCATAGTTTTTCCTTCGCCCGACCCCTCAAAATCATTGGCTATTACACCCCTCCGTATATTCCTTCCCCACCGCATTCCCCATAGTCCTCTGTTCGCAGAAGGAGGAAACCCTCACCCCTCTTTTCTGGATTTGCTCCTGCCTTTTTTCGGAGTTACCGCTGTTCCGTCAAGTGCTCTGACATTCTTTTAGAGTTTTCTTTTTTTAAAATCCCTTCCGATTTCACTCGCTCCCCCTTTATCACAGACACACATCGACCCCCCTTTTATTTGTTCTGCCACTAGCATGACCAATCCGGTCCCCCCATAGCGACCTTGGTCCCCCCACCCCCAGAATCTGGAAGCCCCCAACTGTTTTTCCCCCCAGTTTTTGCACGTCGTGATAAGATCCTTTTTACCGAATAATACCGTATGCCTTTTTTTTGCTACAGTTTTGCCTGGGGGTCTTGACCTCGCTTCTCGTCCTGTAGTATCCAAGCACAGATTCAACTCCAACATCACACAGTTCCCTCTGCATCCAAGCACTCGCCCTCGCACTGCCCATCTTGTCCCCTATACTTTTGATGTAGTGCTCCCTCTACCTAGCAGTCTCTTTGATTTTCCCCCGCCCTTATCCTAATAACTTGACCTTGTATATTTTTCTGAAATTCTCCTCATTCCGTGGGATACTAATTACATGGCCCGATAAGCCTTTATTCTTATTCCGGTGGATTTTTTAGAGTGCACCCTATTTGTGAATCCTCTAACTGCTTTCTTTCTATTTCAGCTTCACTGTCTTCCTACTCCAGACGCGCGTATTAGAAATTTTGTTGGATCATCCCTAGCCATTAAGGGTCTTTTCCCTCGGCAGTTTTCCCCCATTTTTTGCTTTTGACAGTCAAACTTTCTTGGCTTCGATCGATGTTCCTTTTTATACCTCGCCCTATAGTCTTGTGTTTTGTGCGCCAGCTTTGGGCATGCGTTTTTTTTGTGCTCCTTCACGGCGCTCTTGCGACTACCCCCCAGTTTGAATCTTTTCCCCCTGACCCCCCCCTGCCGGCATTTACCCCCAAATTCATCATCCCGTTTTTTTGTTGCTCCTCTGTTTTCCTTGACCGTTTGTTTTCAGGATTCATTTTACCCCCCCTTGAGAGGTGCGCTTAGTGAGCCTCACCGCCCTCGCGCACACCCTTCTGGCCGAGATCAAGCCCCGCCTATCTTGTCCTACTTTATAACCCCTATACATCCCCCCTAATTTCTCAAAGCAACCTCCCCCTTTGGGGAAAGCAACCGTCTTATTTTTTTTTCACTCATGCCCCTGTTCCTCCTTTTTGTGCGTTCTTGTCCAGACACGATTGCGAATAAGTTCCCTTATTTGCGTGATCCGGCTATTTGCCTTGCAAGAATCCCTTGGATGTGTTTTTTTTTGTCAAGATGTGCCCGAGCCGCCATCACACTTCGATGCATATCCGCAAGGTTAAGGGAGTTTTGCCATTTTTCGCTCCCCCGAGTATGAGGAGCCTTTCCCCAGAATTTCAGGTCCCTTTAGTCGTCCCAGTTTTCTTTTATGACCAAACCACCTTCTTTTTTTTTCCTCTTCTCTCCCCCCTACTCAGCCAGCCCCAAAGAGTTATTTCATCTGCTCTCTTGCGACGATATGGATGGCATAGAGTCTGCGGTGTTTGTCGTTTTTCTTTTTTTTTACATACGGTTCCTAGACCCTTTTCTCGTCAGTTTGCTCCCCCTTTAAAGTGATCATGCCTCCCCTTTGCGCTGTCTCTTTTCAAACAGTTATTCAGACTTTCCAACAAGTTTGGAAAGATTTGCGCAGGGAGGTTTTATTTTTTTTGTGACCAGTCTCCTTCGTGCGGAAGTTTTATTGGAGTTTTAGTTTTGGCTGTGCACAGGAAGCGCTGTGGGGTGATTTTGTTAAAACGGTTCTTTTGTTTGTTCGTCAATATGCACTGTCCTCTCCCCTCGTCTTCCCATTTCCACTCCCGTCCCACGCAATGCCCGAATAAAGTTGCCCAGCCACCACACCTTCATTCTGCTTCATGTTCTCTTTTTGTGTTAAGTTTTCCGCTGAGATCATGCGGTGGCCCTTCCCCTTATCCGGGTTTTTTTGGCCGATGAGGTCCTAGGTGGAATCCGCTGCGGTACCTGCATATGACTCTCCCGATTACGGACTCAGCGCCCTTGCAGTTCCCTCTTCCAGCCTTTTTTTTTGGACGGCTGGTGCGGGCCCCGTCGTTTTGAATCGCCCCTTTCAATACCACCATACCCATACCCCTGGCCTCTTACCCACTGATTTTTGCCAAAGAAATTCGAGTCTCAATTTGGTGTGTTCGTTCATCCTGTCGTGGTGCTCTTTCGCTTTTTTGGTGCGACTAAAGGTGTATTCTTGTTACGGACTTTAAAAACCCCACCTTCGAGCGGAAACCCCCCCCCCTTTTGTCTCCTGGTTTGATGCTTCCAGTTAGTGTCTGTGTCGCACTAGATGCGTTTTTCCACGTTCCCTATTTTTGTGGTTTTTCCCCGTCCCCTTATTGTCGTCAACTTGTTTTTAGGTTTTGGGGTACCGCCCTATGGAGTATCCTTCCCTGGATTCTTACGGATTAAGTGCCCCCCTGGCTGCCCTTACCTCCCCTTTTGTCCCTTCTTTTGTTTTCATACCCCTCGGTCCCCTTTGTTTCTTTCGACGGACAGGTTGTCCCCCCACCGTGCTTTCGTATTTAGCAAGCGTTTTCCTTGCTGTTCGCCCCGCTGATGGCCTCGTTTCGTCAATTCTTGTTGCTGTTGTTTTTTTTTTATTGTGGTGGTTCATCGGGCTTCGTCTTTTTTGCCGTACACCCCAACTTCTGGCTTCTCCTTTTTTTTGCCACCCCCTTTACGGAAGTTGTAATGGTCTGGCATTTTTTTTCCTTTTTCTTCGATCTCTGGGATCTTCTCATGTTTGATGAGACCCTCTTTCAGGGAGATCTATTGTCCCCCTCCTCCGTTTTTTTTTTGTTGAGATTATGTCTCCCGCCCCTCGGGCGTCCTGATTTTATTGGCAAAGAGCACCCTATCCCAATAAGGCGAGACCAAAGCTCCCGTTCCCACATCTCTTATTTTTTTTTTTCAAACACCACTTGGAAGTTCCCCCTCAAGTCTTTTTTCCTGCCCCCCCCCCCCCCACTCTCAGTTCCCCCCATGAACCCAACCCCAACCAAATCACAACCTGACAGCCTCCCACATCTTTTTACCGAGCTGCTGTTTTTTCGTTTGCTCCCCCGTCCCTCACCACTCTTTGGCCCCCGCTACGAACAAGCTGTTTGCCAAACCCGAGTCGTAGCAATCCATAAAAAACCCTTTCGTTTTTTTTCCCGAGTTGAGGTCTTTCCGTCCGGGGCCCGGGGGGTGGAGTACGGTTGCCCAGTGGCACCAGTGTACTTCGGATCCCTTTGCTCTACTCCCTTGTGGTCACCTCCCCCGAACACCAAGGTGTCTCCCATACGGGCGCAACCACCCACACCCACCCTGTTCCCTTTGCATTCGAGTTGCTTCCCCCCTGGTCTCCTTCAGAGGAACGGATCACCCAGGATTCCCCACCTTAGGTTTTGAGTTCAGATATAAGGGGTGTTTGCTCCCGGCATACCCCATGTTTGAGCGCCCCCCCCCCCCGGGAGTGGATTTCCCCCCTATGTTTGAGAGACCCTTTACCCCCCCCCTCACTTGCTCCGAAAGTTTTTTCAATAGTTTTTCCTGCGGCCTTTCCGGGGTAGTTCTCGTTCGTCCGGGTATTCTTTTCCCCGCGCACGCAAAAGAGTCAGACACCCCAACGCATGAGCGCCGCCGGCGATTTGAGGGTATCCATCGTATTACGGCTTTTCCCTCTTCTTTCTTTATCTCGTTACACTCGTTTCCCTACCACACCCACCTCCCTTTATGTGACGGAAAAAAGCCACCCTCCCCGCCGCTTCTCCCTCCTCCCTCAGTTTAACATCCGGCTGAATTTCATAAGTATTGAGGCGGATTTTCCGTGGATGATTTACCCTTGACAAGTGATTTTGTTCCTCTTTCTTGTTGAGTTTTCTATTTACAGTTTTCAGTTTCGCCAGACTTGAGCCGCCCCCCCCATCGCTTCGCTTTGGTGACCCCCTCCGCAGCCACATCCCTTCTCCCCCATCCCCCGTTTCCCCCCCAAATACTACGACCTTTGGAAGACCAAAATTCAAGTTTTTTTCCATTGATTCCCACCTTCCTCCTCGTATGCTTTTCCCCTTTTTAGGGTCCGGGTGTGGCTTTGACGATAGATTTATCGTTTAGACAAGCCAACCTCTCCTCCAACCGCCGCCCAGACGAGGCCTATCCTTCGCTTCTCATCGCGACATTTTCCCACAAGCTCCTTTTGCTCCTCGTCGTGTCCGCAATTTCATCGTGGGTGTTTCCTTGACCCATCACTTCGCGACCATCACTTCCCCTTGAATATGCTGCAGATTCCACAGTGCGGGGCTCTCCTTCACTGGCCTCTCTCTTCCATGATTTTTTAATTTTTTCCTCTCCCGGTGTGGCGTCCCGGCCCACATCGTGTGTGAATTAACCTCCCCTACATGCTGAGGGAAGCCGTCAACCTTCCGTGGAGTCTTTTCTTACTGAGATTCTCCATTTTCTTTTCTGTGCCCCCGCAGACAGTCAGGAAAGGGGTAGGGTGTTTAAATCCGCGTTTTCCCATGCCAAGAGTTTTTGATTTTTGAGGAACTTGGTTAGTGATGGGTCAAAGGGGTGATACCCGTCGCATTTCCTAGTTGGTGTTCGCGCTTCCCCTTGTTTTTTTTTGTCCCCATGGTTATCTCTCGCGTCCCTGCTCCGCGCCGTACACCGTTTTCCTCTGCCCTACAATCCTTCCTTGCCATTCTTTCCTATTTTGAGAGACTCCCCCTCTTTTTTTCTGATGTCTTCTTCCAAATTGCCGGAGAGGACTCTCCTTTTTTCGCTCCCGCGAGCGCTCCATTTATTTCGCGACCGCCGGCCTATATTTCTCCTTTTTCTCCTCCCCCTTCCCAATAACCTTCCCTCCCCCCACCTTGCGTTGCCCGACAATGAGTCTGCTTCCCCTGCCCAGTCCGACTGTTATGGCTTATGATCAGAACAGATGTCTCTCCCTCTTCGTCTGCGGCTTAGCCCTGCAATTGCTGCCTCCTCTTTTTGATGGAGTGGTGATTCAACAACTATGTGAATCTCCTCCCTCCACGGCGTTTTTTCATATTGCAAGGGCCTTTGCCAATGTATTCTCCTTTGCGGAGATTTTCCTTTCCAGCAGATCCCATTGATGTTCAAGTGAGCGCTAGTTTTGGTGTACATTTTTTTTTTGCCCACCCCCCCCGGTCTGCGGCGCCGGTAGCGGACAAGACTCCCGCAGCCCCAAACTTTTTTTTCTTGGCACTTCCTCTTCCTAGCTATTTAGTTGCTTTTTTTTGGTTTTTCCTTTTGATTTGACTCCTACGCCTCCTTCGATTCGCAATCATCCAAGATTCCCCCTGCCCCCGTGATCACTTAGACTGTCCAGATTTTTCAATTTAGCTCCGGGACCCAATTTTGCACGGTGCGGTAGGAGCGTCTTAGTTTTTTGACCAGGGCGTATGTTTCCCGGAGTGATCGGCTTTCCTTGCTTCACGCGACTCCCCCCCTCTTGTTTTTCGAGTTTTTTTTTTTTCGTTTTACCCCCCCTCTGGACAAGTCCTCAAAAAGACTCCGATGTCCAAAGCCATGAACTGTCATTTATCCTCCCTCTTACCTCCGCAATACTTATTCTGCCTACGCGGGCGATGACTTGGTTCCGTGTCCTCTCTCTGCGAGATTGATTCTGGTGTGGCGTCTATATTTTTTTTTTTTGCGATGTCTTCTTTGTAATGCTGCGCCGATATTTCAGGTAAAAGCAGACTTCCTTCCGGACCATCAGCCAGTAGGCGGGCACTTTTTTCTGTCCTTCTGGTGTGTTCGAGCAGACATCGCCCTTCGCCCCATCATTACCTCCCCAAAGGGACTCCCTTCACCACTGATTGAACCCGAACGTCCGGCAGGCGGGTTTTTTTTAGTTCCCCCTCCGCTTAGTGGCGTGGTTTGTGTGGCCGTGTACCCCCTTTTCCCTCGCCCCCCACCCCGGAGAGCGGACCACCCCCACGTGTTCCTGTGATTATCCTTTTGTCTTTACTCCTGCGCCTTCCCCTTTGAAATTTTGGTTGGCCGGTGAGTCCATTGTAGCACATTTTTTTTTAGGTTTCGTGAAACCATTTATGGGAGGATAGCCAATGTATTTAAGGCCTTCCTCCCCCCAATGGTGGTAATTTCGGAAGTGCCACCACAGAGTCCTTTCTCTTGACTACGGCATGTTTTAAACAGTGTTTTCGTTCTAATCTTTTGCTTTTTTCGTTGAGACATAGCACCAGCGGCTCTTTGTTTGGTAAACCTTTTTTTTTTGTTCTGGTGATTTTTGGTGGGGCTATGCTGATGTGGTTGGCCCGACACACCCTTCCTTTTTTGTGCCTTTTTTTTGTGGCCCCACTATTTTGACTGTTTTGGCGGTTTTTCCTTATTTGGTCTCGTGTCTGGATAGTAACTCATTCGACCGATGCGGCTGGCGTATCTCTCTCTCCTACGGTGGGGTTTCTTCTCTGGCACTTTTTTCTGCTTTTCCCATGAGTGAGAGAGTCTCCCCCTTAAGTGCCAACCCCTTAAAAAGAGCCTCTTTTCCCCCTTCGTCGCCTTGTTTTTTTGCCAACCCCCCCCCTTGGCAAGCAGTCTTTTTCGCGGCCCCCCCCCCAAGCCCCAGCACGGAACCCCCCCCCCACAATCACCACCGTACAGACGACAAGACGTACCCTAGAAGTTTCCCCCGCGGGTTCTCACCCGCCCCAGTGGTTTTATTTAAAGCTTTTTCCCACCCTGCCGTAGCCCCCGAACATTCGGAGTGGGGTTAGTTGCCACCGTCTTGCCATTACTTTCCCCCTGCCAAGTTTTTTTTTATCGCTAGAACTCCCCCTTGCTGCTACTCCATAATGGGAGCGTCCCCTCAACGCCCCCCTGTGTGACCCCCACTAACGGGACCGCCAAAACACCCAAATATGTAAACCGTGGCCCTCAGCTCTGTGCGTTTGCTCAGGGCCACTAAACTTCTTTTTTTCTCACCCCTTGAGCCAAACCTGGGAGTATTCCGCTCTCCAGTGTGTGCTCCCTTGCACCCCCTTGTTTTAACCCACAGGCGCTTAGTCACCCCCTCTGCTGCTGACGACCCACAACAGAATTATCCTGCCGGTTCGGTTGCCACTTTTCTTGGTTCCAGGCTGCCAGTTCTTTGGTATTAGTCAGAGTATTGGTCACGTTTTTTTAGATTCGTCCCTGCTCCCCCGCCCATTTTTTTTCCACAAAAATCCCCCTTCTCCCTCCCCTGCCCGGCGATGTGATGGGGAAGCTTGTCGCTGGGAACCGCCCCCATAGTCAGTTATACTAGAGGGCCCCCCCATTCCCGGGTTCTTTGCAAAACACGGCCTTCCGGCCGGTCAAACCACTCCGCCCCATGAGCCGGCCTATTTTTTTTCCTGCAATTTGAAACCCCTCAACTCTCCGATGGTTTTGGCATAATACGTCTGGTTCCCTTTTTCTCCCCGCTGGAGCGTAACTTTGTCTTGATCTTTCCCCATCTTTTTCCCCCTCGTTATTTTGTTTCATATTTTCCCCAGCTCCAGTAACCCACTTTGCCTTTTGCAGCCAATCCTCCTCAATCAGGTTTTCACAAATGATCCCCTGTCCCCCCCTCTCACTCTGGCCAAACGTTTCCCCCCCGGGTTTTGCCGTCTCTATACTGTGTCCAAAGAATCATTTCCGTATGCAGTGATTTCCCCTTTTTCAGGATATAGGTTTTCCTCTTCCTCCTATTTCTCGTCCTTACCTTCCCAAGAAAGACCCCTCCCCCCCTGCGACCTCCCCCTCGGATCTCAATAGCTCCTTCCTCGACGCCTCTTGCCATCACTCATTTCTGCTGTTTGCTTCTACCGGCCCGCGGTCTGTTTTTTATGACCCCCCCTCACCCGTCGTGAACCCTTTTCCTTGAATCTTCTTTTTGGAAAAGGCTCCCCTTCCTTCGTGTTTTTCCCCATCAATTGGCGATTCACTCCCTGCCTTGAAGATCTTCCTCTCCAGTTTGATGTCTTCCGTTTTCGGTGTGTGTAACACCCCCCCTGCAATAAATCTGCGCAACGCTTCCTGTCTCGACACGCAAGTTACTCTCTTCTCGCCTTTTGGTCTTTTAAAGACCCTCCGTCTGCCAGGGGCTTTTTGAGCCAGCGGTTGCTAAATATTCCGTTTCGGTCCGCCAAGTTTTTTTTTTTGATCAACATTATTGGTTTCTAGTTTGGGAAAATTTTTTTTTTACCCCCTTCTCAATCTCGTCCGGGCGGGATTCTCCATTTTTCTTTTTCCCTTTCTTCTCTATCTTTTTCAGCCCCCCTCTCAGTCCCCGTCCCCTTCCCGCACCCCTCGTTGTTTTCATTGGAACTCCCCTTCTTTTATATTTTCCTCCCTTGGTTTTTTCTTCGCTTTTCCATGTTTTTCCTTCTATGATGCGCGATCTTTTGCGCTCCCCCGCGAGCGCATACCCTTCTTGGGCGCGCTTGCCTATCTTGCGACTGTCCACATTCCTTTTGAACCACCCTTTTTCACCAAGCACCCCCCCTTTCCTTACTTAATGCTCCCCTCCCTTTCTGTCTGGCCGTTTGATCCAGTCCCAGCCCGGTAGACTTTGCGTCTTGCTGTTAGTCCCCCGGCATCTTGCGCTTCCCAAGAAGCTTGCTTTTTTTTTTTCACCCCCGTCCGACGCCCTCCCCACCGGTTCGGAACGGTCACCTTGTTTTTTTCCGGTGCGTTCTTCTACATTCTCGCGCCCCGCTTCATGTTTTTCCCTTTTTTCTTAGGCAAGTTTTCTTTTCCTGGGATTTGGTTCCGGGACAAAAAAGGTTTGGGCGCGTTCACGCGGACACACGCCTCTCCACAGTTTTCTTGCAGATGGCGAGCGTCCCCCACGTCTATGGATAGGTCCGAGGTTGTGGGAATGGTCTCTCTGTTTATTGGATTACGTTTGACGTTTAGTCCCTATATAGTCAATGTCCCCCTCCCCCCCAAGTCCACTGTCGATACTCCTGTCCACATGCCTTCTGACGGGCCCCCCCACCGTTGTGGAATTCTTTTTTTGGCCAGGAGGTCCTGTGCTTCCTTTTCTTGACCAACGTTTTCGTATGTGGTTTTTTTATGTTTGTCTGCTATGATGCACCTCCCCCCTCTCCCCGATGTGTGCTTGCCTCGGAGAATCCCAATCTTCCAAAAGCTGTTCCCCTCTTGCAACGCTGAAAAGCTTCCATCAGGGCCAACTGCATTGTTTACTGTTCTTGGGAACTCCCGAAAAAAAGTTATTTGCATCCCCGCAGGAGAATTTGGCGTTGACTATACCCTCGGGTCGCTTTCCGTGGGTTTTTACGAACGGTTTTCCCCTTTTTGGAGATGGCCGAGGCACCTATTTAACGCTATGCCCCATTCGCCCCGCTCGCCCCCCCCTACGATTCCGTCCCTTCCTCATGTTCATTTTTTTGGTAAGGCTGTTTTTTTGCTCGACGCCTTTCGTTACATCTCCTTTCCCACATAACTCCCTCCCTGACCCAGGAGTGTGCCACGACCCCCGGTGCCCATCTTTGTGTGGGTTCCTCAGCATTTTTTTTTGTTCCTGCCTTGGTTGGTGTTCGTTTCATTGCCCGCCACACTTTTCTTTGAATAATGTTGCTCTGGTGATTTTTTTTTTTGGTTGTTTTGAATCTCGTTCCTTCCCCTCCGCCTCTCGGGCCACTTAACTCTTTTGGTTTTTCTTTCACTTATTTTCGCCCCCCTGTGTGTTCGTTTTTGGTTAGTGACCTCCCCTGGTGTATCCGGGGCTGGCGCTACCCTTCCCTCCCACTTCAAAACTGTATTGCCCTGTTTTACGTGGACCGTCCTTTGCATACCAACTTGCCTTTTGGCTTGCAGGCCTGTTGCCACTTTGTTTTCTTTCCTCTCCAGCGGGTTGCTGGAGGTGAGGCCCCCCTTACCTAGGATAGGGTCCTTTTTCGTCTGTCTTTTTTTGCTTTGGGTTTTTATTTTTCTCTTTTTTTGCTCCAACCCAGACGTATTTCTTTGTCGAAACTTTTTTTTGGCCAAGGCTACGAGATATGTGGACCGGTCGAGTGGGAGGTTATACTTATTTTTTTCTTGTTGGTTTTCCATGTTCCCCCGAAAGATCGTCTTTTGCTCTTTCTCTCCCTATTTGTTGTTGTTTTTTCGCGGGCTCTCGCCCGGTTTTTTCTTTTTGAGCACTCTCCCCAACCTGCCAAACCCTAGTCCCCAGCGGATTGGCCCCCTTCTTCTGTAGCCTTTTTACCCAACCACAAAATTTCCCAGCCAAGTAGTTGTTGTACGGCCCCCCTTCCTCTAGACCACCCCACATCCACACCACCGCCATGCTCCAACAGAAGTTACTCGGCTGTTCTTGCGAACCTCAGCCCCAGAAACCCTTTTTGCTTATACGAAACATAGGTGGCCCCCCCTTGTTTTATCATCACTCCCTTCAGCTGGGGTAAATGGTAAAAGGTGCGTTCATCCCTTGGGCCCGTTTGCATCTGAAGTTAGAATATTTCCCTACCCATACCACCGTTCACTTTCCCCCCCTCCCCCCCCTACATGGTTGAGACCCCTCCTCTTCCCTTTTAACCACCCAAAAAATTCAAGTGGCCCCGCAGATCTTTTCTTCGTGCTGCGACGTCCTCCCCCGGTTCATCAGGAGCCCATGTGTTGAGTATCTTTTTTTTCTCCGTGGTGTGCCCCCCGTTGCAAGCCGCCCTCCCCGAGCAGCCCCCCCCCGTTCCCCTGGAGGTTTCGACCACCATGCTGAGGACGTGTACCAACCTTCTATCGGCCTGTCGGTAAATCGTGTTCCTTTTTCTTACCGTTATTGTGTATACTCTGTACCGTTTCCCCCTCTTTTTTCTTCTTGCGCCCAAAAGAAGTCCTCCAACCCCCTTATATTGCGCGTTTTGAGTTGTCCTTCCTTTCTCGGGTACGAACGAGGCCTTAAGAAGGATAACTAGGGCTGCTCCTCCCCTCCCACCACCCCAAAAAGCATTCGTGCTTCAATTTTAGACAATCTGTTTCTCGCATCCCGCACCCCGACCCACTCCCGATGGTGCAAATCGTCTTGGTGCGGAGTTCAGTTTTTTTGAGTCAAGGGGAAGGGCTGCTTTACCTTCAGTCTTGTTTTCCTGAGTGACCCTTTTTTGAGAGTGTCGGTTTCACACACTCCCTCCTCTCAAACACAGAGCATTTTTAAGAAATCCTGGCAGAACCTATTCCCCACCCTGGGATCCAGCAGATTTGTACCCCCCCCACCTTTCCATCCCTTTGCTCCTTGGTCTCCCCCCCAACGATTGCCACACAAGTAAACTTTAGATAATTTGTTTTCCGACTCCCTCTAACAAAGGCTGCATTCCCTGCCGGTATGGGGTAGAGGGTTCCTCTTCTACTTCGTGTAGTTCCCCCCAACTGAAAAGAGCATACCACCACCTGACAAGTTTAACTGCTGCATCACTAGCTTCGAATTTTTTTATTATCAATTCCCCCCCAATTAATTTTGTCTTGAGCAGTTTAGAGCCTGAGCAGGTTGTTCTGCCCCCAACAGACCATGTTCGCGTTCCACTTGACTGACGAGTGTAAAATGCGCCAGTCATTCCGTTTTTTTATTAATCCCTTTTAGTCTCATCCCTGCCTGTCTGCTATATAAAGGTGGATTGGCAAGTCTTCTTTCCAATAGGGGTGCATCAACGCATCCCCTATTGCTTTTCGAGCCGATGCCTGTCTTCCCTGAACTCACCTCTTTTTTTCGCCCCTTTTGGGCGGAATCACGCCTCCTTCGGACATGTTGGCTTCTCCCCCCCCCCTCATTGTAACCTGACATTTTTTTTCTTCACAACTATTTTTGTTCGCTCGATGGATCTTTTTTGGTGATTACGTTTTAAGATTCCTTTGTTGGTCTTGTTTTCCATCCTTTTCATTCTCTAGCTTTTCTTAACTGAGTTACTTTCTTTACCGGTGACATCCCCGCCCGACCAAATCCCCGGAATGGAATTTTCTTTCTTTAATAATCATACGTTGTTTTTGTGTTCTTCTCTATTTTTCCAGGAATTGCTTTGTCGTTTTTCATTGATTCCTTTCCCCTTCGAGGTCTGCGCCGTGAGATCCAGCATTTCCCCCCGTCTGGCGTGCGCCCCGCCCGTCCTCTGGCGACGGTATATTCAAATCCCACCCATAATCCCCCGCACAACTGGTTGACCGACCCCTTCTTCCCTTTCCTCCCCCTGTATCTTTCCATGATCCCTACACTTTCCTTTCTCCGTTTTTTTCAGGTAGAGCCTGCCATCTTTGTTGCCTTTCAGGCTTATTGCGGGGTTTCTTTTCCCACCTATGTGTTAGACGCCATCCACGGTCGCGACTAGTTTGACGGTTTGTGATTTCTCTCCATTTATTCTCTAAAAACGCTTTTTTTCCCATCTTTCTCGCGCAGAGCTTCACTTTCGTTTTGTTTCCCATGGTCGGTTTTCATGAACCCCACCGCCTGAGGCGCGTTTCGCGGTCAAACACGACGCCAGCCAACGGATTCTTTCCTATTTCTACCTTGCTCCAGTTTCGTCAGTTTTTTTGTCCTTTTCTTCTCTTCCGATCATCTTTCCTCCGCCCCAGCCTGAACAAGTGACCACTTCAGACACGGTGCGCTTTTTATTAGGTACTTCTTAAGGCCTTCACCCACGGTGGCCAAGCGTTTTGCAACTTGAGGTCGGTTTGTTTGCCCGGTGCTTCTGTTCGCGGAGTGTTCTGATTGGCGCCCGCTCAGAGATGTTGTTTTTTCTTCTGTTGGGCTTTTCCCGCAAACTTGTTCCACATCCCAACTGAAGAAGATTCCCTGATGTTAGTGCCGCTCAAGTTTCCCTTGGCTAACAATACTTCTTTTTCTATGCGAAACTGTTTCGGGGTTATGCTGCCTCTCCCGGCGTACGCTTTTTTCCCTTCCCTATATTTTGGGTTTAGCTTCTTTCTTGAGGTGGAATCGCTGCGGCAGACGATGAGTCCCAGAGAATACGATACGGACCTTTCCCCCGCTACGGCAGGCTTGACCCTTTTCCCCCTTTTTTTTTCTGCGACGTTTTGTTTTAGCGACGAACTCACAAGCGTCCCTCTTCTGAAAGCCCAAATAACTGCCCTCCTTTTTTTGAACCCTATTGCCCCGCCAAGGCCGTTCCACTTTTGGTGTAGCCTGAATAGTTTGCCCTTCGAGGGGTTTGCTCTCAGTGTTTCGGGATTTTGAACACTGAGATTTGAATACCCTTTGGATAATGTTTCGATCCGACTTTCTCTTAGAAGTAATCCTATGCGGGGCCCCTTTGTTGTTAAACTTGGGGGTTTTTGCGCCCCCCCCAACACCTTATCCTTACCCAAGGTTTGTTTTGGGGTAGTGCGCCCGATGGACGGCCGTGCCAAGGATTCTTACGGCATTTAACTCCCTGTGCGCAATTTACGCAGTGTCAAAACCTGCCTTTTTTCTTGAGTTCTTAGGGGGACACCGTGCTTTTTTCGTATCTCCCCGAGTGTTTTTCCGGGGCTCCCTCGGACCATTATTTTTGTTGCCCACGTATTGTTTTTTCTTTTGTGGTGTGGGGTTTGTTTTTTATGTTTCGTGATTGTGGTGTTCCGGCTTTGAGTCATTGGTTGGCTAAACCAACTACGGCTTCGCCCCCTTCTTTTGGGTTGGCACCAAGTGAACAAGTACCGGGACCGGTTACTTTTTTAAGGGGTTTATTCCTGCCGTGCTCTGGCTTCTTCCCTAAGGCCCTTGATGCGGCGTGCGA
>Ga0179593_1295982_pt1 | contig 17294 bp, 16 predicted proteins | sample CZODoug2_1_08_16_FD_185931 | JGI IMG/M metagenome (GOLD analysis project Ga0179593, IMG submission 185931) | Vadose zone soil fungal communities from Angelo Coast Range Reserve, California, USA - CZODoug2_1_08_16fungal (PacBio error correction) | ecosystem: Environmental > Terrestrial > Soil >... | reverse complement strand
ACAGCGGTCGGTATCCTGGCGTGACGAAAGTCCTTTTGCATGTGTTCCCCATTTTCAGGGTTCATAGATCTCTTCTTAGCTTGAAAGGTTTTTCGCCGTTGGATGGAGGGGCTTCTTTGCGGCCCAAAAATTGGGATCTCCCAGGTTTTAGGTTACCCAACTTCATGGCTTTCAGAATGGTGGAGCTTCTGTTCCTCGCAGGCTCCAGGCGGGCCCAGTCATGAGATGGGTTTTCCTCCTCCCTGACGTTTTTCGGCAGATGGGCAGGTTTCTTGGCCTCCTTCCCCTCCAGGATTAGACGCTTACCCCCCCCTGTCTTAGCAAAGGGATGGATGCTCGATGCAGCAAAACCGAGGTCTCCCTCCCTTTTCTTTCTCTTCTGGTCACCGTCGAAGGGACTGTTTTCTTGACTTCCCTGGTCGTCTTTTCCGCGACGGCGTCCTGGCTAGTTCATTCGAGGCGTCAATTGCCTTTCTTCCCCCCCCCCGCCTATTAAGGATGATAGTTCGGCTTGTCCCTCGCCGCGGGCTCAAATGGGCTCGCGCTGCCTCTGACCGTTCTGGGATTGGGTTGACCCGCTAGCCTCACTTCCAAGGTGAGTTGGAGTGTCTTCTCTCTGAAATCGTCCCTAATTTCCCAGCACGACACTTGGGAGCGCACCCTTTTACTCTTTCGTTCTGATGCGAACCCCCTTTCCCGACCTTCTAAACGGGCTGTCCCTCTCGCTGTTGGTCGGTCATCATAATGGCGTTTTACAATTAATCTGCAAACCCTTTTGGGTAGCGGCCCAACGTTCTGGGCCCATGCACATGTGTGTCCCTCCGTCCCGCGCGTTTTTTTTGGTTCCACGCTGTGATCGGTGTTAACAAAAAGGTTTGGTTGGATAATGGACTGCAATTGGGGTTTGATTTGGGCAGTCCTCCAAATGATTGCGGTGTCGGCCCCCCTCCGCCCTTTTCTTCCTCTTTGTCCAGTGCCTAACCGGAAGTAATGGGACGCCTTGCAGAGTTTCCCCCCCCCCTCACACCATTTCCTTTGCGTTGCCCCTTTTTCTTTGCCCCTCTGTTTTATTTTCTTCCCTCGGGTTGTGGCGTCCCCAGCTGGCTGGATCCTTTCCTTTTGTAAAAAAAGTCAGGCTGTTGGACGGACCTTTTTTGTTTGCCTTCTGCGTTTCCTGATTTTCACATTTGCCCGCGTGGCTTGGTGCAATAAAACTGTTCCTTCCCAGAGAAGTGGTGATAGAGCCCCTTTGTTGGTTCTTTTGCGGTATTTTGATTTTTTTTTTTTTTTGTGTCTGCGCACTTTTTTTTTCGCGAGTTGTCCCTTCCGAGACCCCCGCGTCGTGACCTTGTAAGCTCGTCCCACATTCGGTCTCCCGGTTTGGTGTTGGTGTGTCGCAGGAGTCCTGAAGTCCCCCCCTAGTCGTGGGTTTTCCGATCCCCCTTTCTTTGTCGTGCCTTGAGCCTCGCCCCCCCCTTTCCAAGTTGCAAGGAAATGGGCCGATTCGGTCGCCTAGTTCATCCCCTTAGACTCCTGTCCGCTTTCCTTTCCTTTGGTTTTCCCCCACTTCTTCTGTGGGCGGTGCCTGAGCAGTGATTGCCCTTTGGTTGTGGTACTCTTATCAAGCTCCTTTGGTCGTGCGGTTTTTTTTCTTATTCCTTTGGATCTGACCCGCGATTTGCCACCAGCGGTGGTCCCCCTGACGCGTTTGGTTGCAGCACAACTGCTGTTTTGGTATATCCCTTTTTTGGTTTCCAAGGCCTGCCCACATTCGGAAGGAGCGGACTCCGATAACCCCGGCCGCCCATCTTGGCGGATTTGTTCCGTAGTTCCCCTATTTTTTGTGTTTTTTTTTCTGCCGTTTCGTGGGGGGAACCGCAGCCGTTTTTTCAATGCACCCTCCCAATATCTTTTTTCGTCTCCCTCGGCGCCCCTTTTTGTTTCCTGCCGTTTCGCCGCTTTCTTTTTCCCCCACCTATTTTTCATTTTCAGTGCGGTAATAGGCTTTTTTGTATTCGTGTGGGCCGCCGTTTTTTTTTTCTTTGACGGACATTCCGGTTTTCCTTTCCTCCGCGCTTTTTAAAACGACTGGGTATCCTTCTTCGGCCCACTCCCCCTAGAAGGACCGAGGAAACTTTGGCTTTACCGTTCTTCCTTCCAAAACGTGTCTGATTTTTTTTTTTCATGACAGCGCCTCCGTCTCCGTTTTTGGCGTGTCGCCTTCGCTACTTCGGGTATTGAGACCGCACTCTCGTTAGGCTTGGTCTTTTGAAGGGCTGGCAAGAAAAGATGCAGCTAGGTTAAAGGTTGCGGGGTTTGGCGTTCGGTCCCTCCCCCGCAACCCCATGTTTCTAGACCGGTCTGGTGCTACACTTCCCGTCCCCCCGTTTCCGCCCGCCGTAGTTCTGGCTGCTACCCTTAACGATTTTTTTCTAGTATTTCCCATCGGCACTACCTTGGCTACGCTTCTCAGGAGGACCGCTTTTTCATCTGTTCCTTCCACATCCTCAGGCCCTTTGCCTGTCTGCCTTTGTGTGGCCAATTGCTCCCCTCCCCCAGTTGTTTTACCAGGTTGGATTTTGGTTCGGCTCAATCGGCCCGCTGGTCCTGGTGCTTTCGAAGGACGCCGAGTTTGCCCTTATTTGCCTCCAATTGTATCCCTGTTTCCCCCGAGGATTCTTTGACGAGGCCCCCCGATTGGGTTTAAGCTCTGTCCCTGTCACCGCGCTTTGATTCGGGCACTGCCGTGGGCCATCGGTACCCCCCCCGAGATCATTTGGGCCGCTCCTCACCCATCTTCCGTAGAGGTTTTTCCCCTGGATCATGCGGCCAGTTTCCGCCTCGGTGAGCCGTCTTTGGGCGCTTTTCCCCTGCTCGCGTTTTTTCGGCGCGGACAATCCGCTGGTTGGTCTTTCCAGGCGATGTGGTCATTTTGCCTGCCACCACCCTGGCGATGAGGTGATTTCCGCATGCTCTCTTTTTGCGTGGGCTTGAACATTTCCGGACATCCAAATATCGTAGTCGGAGGTTCGCCGCTCCCGTATTGTCCCGGTTTGCACTCCTTTGCCTCGTTCCTTTTAGAACCCCCCTTTTTACTCCCCCCGCTGAATCCTTTCCCCCGTACATTTTAGTCCCTCTCCCTTGTTTTGTCAGTCTTTCATTTTTCGGTCCTTCCAACCCTTTTCAATTTGTGCTTGTTTGCCGTTTCCCCTTCTCTCTGTACATTTTTCCAGGTCATGACGGCGTTGGAATTCCCATCCGCCCCCCGCCCGGTTCGCCCCAAATCTTTCTCTTTTCCCTCCCCTCCCTCCTCTTTTTTTTTTCTGAGATTTTTTTGACTCCCCATGCCGTTTGAATTGGTTTAATGCCCACCAGTCCTATGTTTTTTTCTTGGAATTTCAATCGTTGCCCCTAAGGGCTTCGCTGTCCAGTAGGTTGGTCCCATGTAGTTCATTTTTCCCGCGTTCGGTTTCCGTCCCCCACCCTTTTTTGAATCTGCTCAATCGTTGGGATCTAGGTTTTATTCTTCCCCTGCCTTGGATGCATTTCTGAGTTCTTTGAAAAAACACCTAGGGCCATACTGCTCGGCGACAGTGCTTACGCGTAACTCTGGGAGGTTTACCTCAGTTTTTCCTTACGTTCGTGGCAAGACCCCCTTTCCCCGTTTCCATGTTTCCCGGGGTCCCGCCAGTCAGACTTGAGGCCATGAGGCATTTCCGCCCCCCCCCTGGCCAACCCATCTTGTATTGTCCGCGCGGTCCCACTCCCTTGGTTTTAGCTGATCACTCAGCCCCCTATTTGTTGCTTGAGTCCCTCCCGCCCTGCGCATGATTTTATGCTGTGTTGACAAACAACTAGAAGATTTTGAGTTTGCGTTTTCTCTTTCCCCCCGTTCCTTTACTTCTTTTCTCTATATGGCTTTTCCCATCTTCCTGGGCGGTTGAATTGGGGACTGGCATCTCTCCGACCGCAAAATCGTTGTGTCCCCATGGGTTTCTGGTACTATGTTAGACGTTTTCCCCTTGTTTTTGTTTTCAATCCCGGCAAGTCCTTCTGTGCGGTCTTTGTTTTCCCTCACCGCCTTCGAGTTCCCCCAACTTTTTTGTTGTGATACTGGCAAATCCACCCGGTACCTTCCATTTTGCGCCACCCATGTTGTTATCCCTTTTCCCAATTCTGCTCTGTCCCCCCCCGGGCGCCTGATGCTTTACGTTTTCCATCACCCCCCCCTATTGGATTGACACTACACCGTTGCAAGACAAGGGGGGGTCTTCTGTTTAAGTGGTACACCTTACGGGAGACCGTGTCGAGGGTGTAATTCACCCGAAATTTCCCCCCTTCGTGAGTTTTCTCGCAAGTTTGTTGGTAAGTATTCCAATCCCCCCGGATTGGTTTCTGGGGGCATGTTGCCCTTCCAGCTTGTCCCACTTGCCGCCCCCCCCCAAACCAGGCGGCTGCTCTTGTGTCTTCTCTGTTCGCTTTGCCTTCCCCACTGCGCCCTCGAGCTTTTTCGTCTCCAGACCCGCATTTTTTCGGACGTCGCCGGAATAACTCTCCCCCCTGCTGTGGAGTCTTTCATCTAAGTTCCGGTGAAACTAGTGTCCCGGAAGTGGTTTTTCCCGTCTTGTTTTGTGGCTTTTTCCTTGTTGGGTGTGGTTGTGGGTTCCCTTGCAACTAATGGTGTCCTCTATAAAGCTTGGTCCTTCTGGGGCGTGCTTCCCAATCCTTTATTTCCAACCCCCCTGGAAATAGGGGGCCACACGATCCCCCTTCCAACCCGGGGGCTTCTAGCCGTGGCAGCTGGATCGGTGCCCTTGCCGACCAGTGGTGATTTGCGTCTTGAGGCATGTGTGACCCCAATTTGCGTTTTCTCCGCGTTTGCCCTGCGACCTCCCCCTCTCATTTCTTTGGACTTTTCGTGGGCCCTTTGTGTCTTCCACCCCCACTCCGGGCCAAACCATCGGACTCGTTAAACACACTCCCCCGATTTGCGGTTGATGTCGGCTTTTCCGTGGCCTTCGACTTCCCGGTTGATTTTGTTTTTTTACCTCCATCTATTTCCGCCCAGTTTTCTTCCTTTGTTTTCAAGAAAATGCGTTCGTGTACCTTTTTTAAGTCTTGGTGGGAGTTTTCTTCGTGGTCTATCTCGTTGACATTCTACCCACCCCCCGCTCCCCCCCTTTTTCCGGTGAGCTGCTGCCGGACCCAATTCCGGCACTCCCCCCCTCCCCACTGTATCCGTTACCTTTTCCCCCCGTCATTTCTCCCTGCGTTCCGTTCCTGTTCAGGCGTGTGTGTATATGCTGTATCCGGCCATAGGCGTGCCTCCCCCATCGTCTTTTTTCTTGCTTTTCCAACGAGATGGTTGAGCGCGGTCTCCGTTCCCCATTGGCTCCGTCTTGGATAGTTTTTGGCCTGCGGTATTTCCCCATAGGTTTACACTGCGCGTCCCAACTCCCAAACCAACCAATTTAGGGAACAGTCTTTTTGGACCCCCTCTAGGTGTTCCGGCTCCGGACCCCCTCGTTAGTTCTGTGCAGCTCCTCAATTGCTCAGAAAACCCTTTTCTGCCGCTGACAGTCCCCCCTGTGGTCTAAATCCACCCTGCCGCATTGATTTTTTACGGTTGTGGTTCTTGGGTGTTTTTATTTTTTTCCCCCTGCACCTCGTGGGAGGCACCTGGGTTTCTTTTCGTCGAGACCTGCAACCCAAGAGTGCACCCCCCGCGCCTTCGTGGTTTCTTTTTCGCGGTTGCTATTTTGAACTTTCCTTTACCGGACCCTTTTATGTCCCGCCAAGCTCTTTTCGGCTACGACCCACATTTGAGGACATGTTTTCCTCATGTTCGTGGACATTGACAAAAACTTTGAAGTTTTTCATGCTTTCAGTCGCACTCCCTTCGGTTTACAAGCCTGGTCTTGAAAGGACCCTGATTACTTGTTGAACTGATATTTGCTGTTTGTCCGTTTTTCGCTATTGGTGCTTGAGCTTTCTTTTTTTTCCCAGGGTTTTTCATGCAGTTTTCCATTTTTTTGAACGCCCCCCCGATAAATTCTTGTGCCCCAAATTCGTCCCCTTCCCACCGGCGAGGGGCGTTGGTTCCCCCTTTGCTGTCCCGGTTGGGCTATACCCCCCCCTTTGACCCTCTTCGTGGTCTTTTTGTTGCCGCCATGATTTGATGGAAGTGTTTCCTCCCCAAACCCAACCCTGTCGGATATTTCTTTGCTTACCGCCCCGTCTCCGTTTTCTTTCAATGTTTTTCTCTATTGGAGGGGGGCCCCCACCCACGGACTTTCCCCCAATTTGTTCCCCCCCTTTTTTCTGTCTTTGTGGACTGACCTCGGACTCTTTACCCCCCCCGCGATCCCTCTGGACATCAAATTTTGACCTTATTAAGGGCTTCTTCCTTCGTCACCCCCCCTTACAGGGTGGGCGTTTTTCGTTGGACAGCGGCGAGTTTTCCTCGAGCATTTTGCACTCGGGCTATTCCTGGAAGAACTTCCCTGATTGGCCGGCTTCACCGGTTGTCTGAAAGGACCTTCTCCGCTTCTTCTGCGCGATTAGGATTTTTTCGTGGACAGTTTTCGTTTTTCGCGGTTGATAGTACCGTCCGGTCATCTTCTTCCCCTCCCACTTCCCCTCGGCTCCGGGACTTTTATTGGGGAGGTAATTTTCTGACGTTTTTGGTTGTTTTGGGGGAACCTTCTCTGAACATTCACAGGGCGTTTCCGTCCCCTATCTTTACTGCCCCCCTCTGATTTTCCCCCGATGAGGTTTTTGCTCCTCTTCCGGGCACTCTGGCCGCCCCATTCCTGGCGGCGTGAGGCCGTGTACATATCCTCCCCTGGGGCAGCTTGATGAGCTCTTCCCTTCCATGCCCTGAGCATTTGGTATCGTGCGCTTTGGACCACTTTCCCCCCTGAACGGTCTCCGATGGTGTTGGGTCCGCCTCTTTTGCCAACTTCCCACCCTCAGGGCCCCCTCGGAAACCTTTACCCGTCGAGAATCTACTTTGACCATGTGACCCTTCCAAAAGTGCCCTTGTCCTTTACCGGTTTAGATATTCAGATTCTCCTTTCCTCCTTCCTATTTGTTGTTGTTTTTTTCTCCGAGTACTCGATAAGCAGTCCGTCGGCCCTGCCCGCGACGATTTTCCTTTTGAAGTGGACCCCCTGTTCGTTTTCCTCTCTTTCTTTTTTTTTCGTTCCTTTCTTTTTAGTTTACTTGCTGGCTGGTCCTCTTCGGTTCCCCACATGCGTTTTGTCCCTCGTCGGTGAGGTCAATTTTGGAAGATCCCCCTTGTCGCGTGATGTCGAAAAGCTTCTGCCTTCGTTGCCCCATTGTTGAGCTGGGTCGTCCGCCTTTCGGGCTTTTTGCGGCTCCCCGTGGCAGCGGACGTGCACCCAAATAATCCCTATTCTTTTTCGATGTTCGCTTTTTTTTCCCCCCCTTATAGAACATTTTCCTGGACCTTGTCTTCCTTTTCCCCCCCCCGCCCCCGCCGGCGCCGCCGCTCCTCGTTGTCCCTTTTTTCTTAACCCGAGGCCGTGCGAGGTAATATGACCTGGCGTTTTATGTCCCGCGACGGGTGATGTCCCGCCTCTTTCAAGCATTTATCCCTCGGCCAGTTTTTCATGCGGGTTGCACCTAAGACCCATTCCCCCCAAGCAGGTATGTAGGTCCTGCCTCCCCTCTGCCGCCTGCGTGGTCACGGCCGAGTTCTCTTTCCCCCACCGCCCATAAAGTGGTGTGTTGCGCTCTTCACAATCCCCCTTCTTCACTTTTTAGGCGTCGGGAATTCGCTTTTTTAAATCTTCATAGTTTTTTTCCCCCGCCGACCCCCCCCCTCTTGTGTTTATCGTACCGGTTCCTTTCTTTTTTTCCCTTCCCCGAGGAGGGAACCCCTTGACCGAAGTAGCCTGGTTTCTTTTCTCCAGTCCGTGTCGCTGCTTTGTTTACCCTCACTCCCTGTTCCCTTACAACCTCTTCTTTTTCCCCCCCTGGTTAGCTGCCAAAATTGGGCAGCACCTTGTGCCCTTTCCCGTGAATCCCCGTCCTTGTGGGCCATTTTGATTTCGGGCGCCCCCCCCAACAAAGGTTGGTCCCCCCCATTCATGCACCCCGCATTGGGCTGTAGCAGCTCTTCCACGTTGAGCGCGGACACGTGCAACTCCTGATCGATTTTCCCCATCTTTTTTTTCCCTTTTCCTGAGTTGACTTTGCCGTCCGCTGAGCTGCGCGACGGCTCTTCAACTAAATTCCTTTTGCGTTTTCATTCGTCGGTCTTTTCTCAGCCCGTCCCTTTCTTTCCCTTTCTCCCCTTTCTGGAGGACCTTTGTGGAATCGTTTCCCCTTGCACCGGGCTCCCGCTGGCCGGGAGTTTTTCATTTGGGGTGCCCTTTTAGCAGAAGATTAACAATGCCCCCGTCGTTTTGGTTACCCCCTTGCCGGCACATAAGAAGGCAGTTTGGATCTCAGTGCCACCAGGTTTTTTCGGTTTGACTTGCGCATTTTCCTTTGATCTCTACTTGAGGTCGTCCGGTTCGCACGTACACTCTTTATGGGAGACTTTTCACGCTTCTAACTTTCCACAGGTCTTTACTTTTGGGGTTCTGGCATACATTCGCCTGACAGTCAAATACTAGATTCTCTTACCTCCTATGGTCCAATTTTTTTGCACCTCGCCCCCGCGCCCCCAATCTCTTTTTTTCCTTCAAGAAAGATATGGCGGGTCCGCCGAGTCAATGTATTTCCGCCAGTACGCCCTGGTTAGTTCCCTGGTGCCAACCCTTCTGTTGTTCTGCGGGCCCGGTCTATCCATTCTGTTTATTGGGAGGTTTTTTAAGATTGTCCGGATCATTCCCCTTTCCCCCACCCCTCTTTTTGTCCTTTTGAGGTTCGATGTCTTCTGGGTTTACTCCTTACTTGCGCCCCCCCAGGTTGTCAACCGGTCCGACTGACGGCCTTTCAGTCTTTGCGGCTGGCGTTTCCCCCCCCAACCCTTCCCCGGGACTCCCTAGGGGCACGGGCTGACGCCAACCTTCCCCCGCGCCATGGCGCTTTGTTACTTTAGTTACCCCTTTTGGCGCCCCGGTTTTCCCTTTTTTTGCCACGCCTCCTGTTCCTCACCCCACAGCCATCATGCTTTCGGCTTTGATAGGACCCTTTCTAACTCGTTTGGTCTCCTTGTCCCTCCCCTGCCTCGCCTCCAATAGGCCATTGCTCCCAGCCTTGGCCCCCGTGGGGCCGCTTCTCCTTTTTTGCTCGTTGGGCTTTATTGATTTTGTTTTTTCCGACCATTTTGCCGCCCCGTCCTCGCAAGGAACATGCTCGGGATACGACATCTGATTGACCCCCATTGAATGAGGGGAAGGGTCCCCAACATACTCCTTATGTCCCCTTAGATTTTCGTCCAGTGGCGTCTTGCTCTAACCGTTCCGCTCGTCTTCGGACTTACCGTCTTGGAGTGTGAGCAGTAGTGTCTATTTGCGGGTTATGCCGTCCCGTGCTCTCGTATGGCTGAGTTCTTTTTCCAACAGTGACCCGCCTATTCCATTTTCCTGCGTCCCTGGGCCCTTGTGGCGTGCTATGTGGCTTTTTCGCCGCCGCCCCCATTTCCCCGATGACCACGCTGTTAGGATCATTCCCCCGTGAGGCTCGCCCCTTGTTTTTTCTTGCCTGCGGACGCCTTCCGAAGGTTTCGTAGGTTTGCAATTGTCTATTTCCCCCCCTTTGTTCTTTGTCCCGATGTTCCGACTCCCACGGAGCGCGGTCTTCTTGGTCCGGAAATAACAGTCTTTCTGTTCTCTTATTGGGATGGCTAACCCCTGTGAGACAACCTGTGGGTTCCACCGTGTTGTCGTTTGGCGTCTTTCAGTCCCAAGTCGGGCGGGTCGGCGTGCGTGCGACACCCAGAGCTCCGGGTGGGGACTTTCCCCCCTTCTTTTTGAAAAAGTTTAAAGGTGTTCAAGAACTTTTTCCCCGCGATTCCATGAGGCTGCGTTTACCCCAACGATTGGGTCGAAGTTGCACATTCCTATGCTTCTGTCTTCCTATTTTCCTGACAAAGTAAACACCCCCGAGATCTTTGGCCGGCTCCGCAAACTCTTTCCCTTTCGGGTTTTCCCTTATTCCTTGCCGAATTGTTCTCCTCTGTGAGCCCTCCTTTGGCGCATTCAAGTCTCCTCGTGGTTTCTTCGCGGCCCACTTCCCCTCTTTTTGGCGTTTTCGTGCGGATTGGGACATTTTTAATTGATGCCTATGCACCTTTGCTTTGCCGTGAGTGTTGCCGTTTTTTCGTGCCGCCGCTTTTGAGTCTGGGCGAAAGACCTTTGAATTCCCCTCTCATATCTAGGTACCACTCCTCATGGCCTTTTAGATCGGTTTTTACCTTGCCTTGCCTGGGATGACTCACTGCACGTATTAGTTCAATAACACCTCTTCCCACCCTAATTTTCCATATCCCATGTGGAGGGTGAGCTAATCTTTAATTCCCCCCCCATTTTTTTTTTTTTTGCGGTCCCTTAGTTACCTAGGACCCCTTTCCAGGCTACTAAAATATGTGGCATGCTGTGTCTTCCCCTTCTGAACCGGCGATTCCCCCCAACTTTTTATTTCTTTGCTCCTCCTCCTTGTTTGGTTATTTCTAGATCTTTTGTTCTTTTTTTTAAGAACGCAGTTTTCCCCAAGGGCCCGGTGCCCTACAAACTGGTCCCGTCCTTGTTTATACCGTTTGTGAAATGTCTCCCCTCCCCCGGCCTCCCTAATTGCGTCCGTTTTTTGGGTTTGCCGTCCCCCTTTTGGACGGTGGGACATGCCGGACGAGGGACTCTCCCTTGCCTTCGACCATGGGTCATTTCGGTCCGCATTCGGCGATTTTTGTGTCTTCTCTCGTTCCTTGGAGCGCCCATTCTGCTGCGGACTTTTTGTCCTTACCAACACGCCATTTTCATAAGATCGTGATTACACGATTGAGGGCTATTATTCCTGTCCTTCGCAGACACGTCAAGCGGAGCCTTGGTCTCGGACCCGGCTTTTCCCCCTCCTCCAGATTCTGACCCATGACCACGGCATCTCCACGCCAAAAATTTGGGGTTGTGTAAACCGAGCGCCCCACCGCGTAACGGCTTGAGTACTACCTGGTCCAATGTTCGTGGCTGGCTCACCAGTGGTCTGCGTCCCTAGGAGGCCCACAGCTATTGACTGAACCCAACCCTTCTACGCCGCTGTTTCGGGTTTCGTGGATTGCGGCAAAAGGATCAGTGGTTCTTGAGTATCTTCCTCGACCTTGAGAGTTCCTTGGCATACCCTTCGAACCGCATCTTTTTTGGTAACCCTCGCTCAGCGGATACTTCTATTACAGTTTTTTTTGTGAATGGTTGTGCCATAAGGCCCCACGTTCCCCGTCGGGGCTTTTTTTTTCCTCAAATTTCACTCTGACGCTCCCGGGGGCAGTGCCTTTCTGATGCCAACTCAACCATGGTTAGTTCACCATGGGTCGACACCTGGGTCCGCACTTCCACCCCGATTTGAGCCGCACCAGTGGGGTCCTGATGATTATGTACGTGGCCCCCTCTTTGTCCCCCCCTCCTGTGTGATATTTTTTTATTCTAACCTCTGGCAGGCCAGGGGGATCTGCCAGTGAATACGTAGTCTGCTTTTCCGAAGGGTGGGCAGGAACAGAAAACAGGTAGGAAGATCTCGCCGTGTCAGGGGATCCTCCCCCCTCGGTCTTTTCTTTTTGGCGGGCATGTTTGGGCCCGTGCGTGAAGCCCATCGCGCACCATTTTTGACTGGGGGGTGCGATTCCGCTTCTCTCCGGTTTTTGGGTGCGTGCAATTTCTGACCGCTCGAGGACTTTCTTTTTTTTCCCTTACCCGCATCTCTGTTTTTTTTTTTGTGAACGTCGCCCCGCCCACTCCCCTTTCCTCTGTACTCGGCGCTGGTCTGCTCCTTTACGTGGCCCTGGCAGGCAACAGTAAGGCTTTCCCAGCCCGTATCGTTTTTTTTCCCTTCTTCTTTTTTTTTGCAATGCCGGTCGTCTATCCCTTGCTGTTCCGGGTTTTTTTAGTTGAGTATATTTCGTCACCCTGACCAGCCCTCTGTCCCCCTCCCCCCCCCAATCCCAAACGGGTCCATTCGGCAGGGTGGTGAGACCTTTGCCGAAAGATTGTTTGAGGCGCGCAGTTTCTTAAGGGACCCCAGGGCTAGCAGGTGAGGGCCTCTCAACTCCACTCCGGCTTTTTGTTGGTTGGGGGAGGTATTTTTGAGGGCGTTTCCCCCCAAAACTTTTCGCAGTGTTCACAAACCGTGCATACCGATTGTACATTCATTCCTCCAATTATGGCCCTCGTGGTATTTTCACGGTTTTGTTAGTAGTTGCCCTTCGCCTTAACCCAGGGTTCCCTCCCAGTCCCCGGCATATATTTTTCTGTGCACGTGCCGGTTTCTGAGAGGCGGGTTTCTTGACACCCCCCTTTAAGTCTGGGTGGCTTTTCTCGGGTATCTTTGTTACCATCTTTTGAACCCATCTACCGACCTCTCCCCCAGTTGATTTGTTCTTGATGATGCGGTAAAATCGGCTCACCCCTTCCCTTCACTTGTCCGACATGTTTTTACGTCCCCCCCCCAGCCGCATTCCTCGGGTTTTGTACCTGGCCTCATGGGGGCCGTCTGTCTCGTTCCCGGTGACCTCCCCCTCTTGCTAGGTTATTGCACTTCAAACCGGGTGGAGTTGGTTCCCATGGCTTCCGAATCGTGGTTTCCCAGGCCCTGGCGTTATCGTCTGGTCTTTCCCCGGCTCCGTCCTAGTTTCCCCACGTTGCTTGCCCTAGCGCTGCGTTTTTTTGTCTTTTCCTGTCTTCCCGACCGCCCCGGTCTCGGACTTGACGAGATCCTTCATGCGATTACCCCTTTCCCTTCTTCCAGCACTTTAACCCCTTGGGTTTCCTTCTCCACCACTGACGGGTTTTTTTTTTTTGGGCCCCTTTTTTATCCCCCCGGCACCTTGGCCCCCCTTTTGACTGGACTTCAACCCCCCCAAGAGGGCCTCTCCCTTTGGCGCGTGCTCTGTTCAAACGGATTGCCCGGTTTGTTTCCTTTTGACTGCTCCCGCCGATGGCCGGGATCGCCTCTCCCCCCGTCACTTTTTCCAAATTTGTTTGTACGGCTGCTTCCTTGCTTCCCCGCTGACGGCCGGTCGCTTTTTTACCCCCCTGGACACCCAATGATTAACTTGCGTTTTTCTTTCCCCCCCTTCCTCGTGTCCCCTCTGCTCATTTTTTGAGGGAGCTGCTTTCCCATTCGTGGTTCATGTCAGGTGCCCTTTTTTGCACCTTAGATAACATCCTTTCCCCCTTTTCGTCCCGGGGCGTTTTTTTAAACCTTTGCTGGGCCCTTGTCGGCTCCGTGTGTCCACAGGGTGTTTCGATCCCTGCCTTGAAGTTTGAACGCCCCAAAGAAGTTGAGTCATCGCTTGCAAGCCCCTTTTGAGTAGGATGGTTTCTTCCTCGCTGACACCGGGTGGCCCCGGTTTTCCCCCCTTTTCTTTCCCCCCCCCTGCGGGTCGTGCTTTGTGGACCGTTAGGACGATTTTACGAGAATCCCTCGGCCTCAACCCCCCTTTTTCCGATTTCTGGCTTCGGCCAAACAAAATTCCCGCGGTTTTTTTTTGAAGCGTTCGTTGAGGCCTTTTCCGCCGGCTGTTTTCTCGAAGACACTTGGCTGGGGCTATTTGGGCTGTTCCCGTCCAAGCCCCCCTTTCATCGATGATAGCTTGAAGGGTCATCTATGTTGACCTGTCGCGGTCATTTGTGACCGACAGTCATTCCACCGGGATCGTGTCGTCCGTTGGTACGGAGTATTCTTTTTTCCCGCGGTTGCGGTGGGACTCATCGTTTACAATTTCGAGCTCCTGTCTTCGGTGAAGCATTTGAGGATCTTGCCGGAGGGGTTCAGCGTTCCCCCCCCCCACCCGTTTTGCCGTCTGCCGCCCCAAGAGGCCTGGTTGAGTCCCGACCCCCGTTTACGCTGGGGCTGGAAGGTGCCTTTCGGGACCATCAAGCGCGCATTTGTTCCTCCCTTCCCCCCTTTTTTTTCGGTTGGACCTACCCCTTTTTTTAGTCCCCTGGCTGGGGGGGGCCGCCATTTCAACCCGTGCGGGTCCCTTCCCACCCGTGATCTTTTCTTTTTTTATGACTTCGTTTCCTGCAAGGGACTTCGTTTTCACCAGGTTTCAAGCCTTTAGACCATAAGATCTCTCTCCTGAATTCCGCCGGTTGTTTTTTTGATCGAGATTTCGATATCGTCCTTGAGGCCTTTGCCGGCTTTGCCTCCAGTCCTTGCCGTGGTTCCCGAGGTCAAAGTATCTTCTTTAGGTAGGAAATTCCCCAAGATCTGTGCTTTGATTGCTCCACACTGGTATCGTACGGGTGGCCCCCTCCCTTTGGCGCCAGAATGGCGCGGCTGATTTTTCTTAAGAGCATCTCCCCCCGGCCCCTCCCCAGGAGGTTATGGTCTTCTCCGGCCCTGTCCCAGCTTGTGCGGCATCGTGGGTCCGACGAAGATGCCCTCCCACTATGTATTTCTTGCTCTTCACGTCCCTGGCGGTCCCCTTTTGACCTTGTTCCGATTTCTCACCGCCACGCGTCGTCCGAGACGCCTTAGGCTACGTTTTTCCCCGAGCCGTATGTCCGGTGTCTTGACCGGGGTCTGATTTTCCTTCTACGGTCTCCCAGTCTCTCGCATCATCTCCCATATTTTTTTCCTTTTTCCGTTACATACCGCTTATCAAAGGAGTTATTTTGTCTTGGCTCCATCCGAAAAGCGTTAATGTAGCGGTCGGTGCGTCTTCACCGGCCTGTGGACTTTGGTTGGTGCTACTCCCTTTACGCACTCCTTCTTCAAGGTTGAGCGTTGGGATTCATGTTTTGCTGTTGAAACCCTCTCGTTCCACCCGGACGCCGTTGTTCTTCACCTTTGGGGCCTCCGTGTGTCCTTTGTGGTCTTTCAACCCCCCCCCTTTGCCCACTTCCCTATATGAACGGTGAGCTTAAGAGAGTGCCGTTGGTGTCGTTTTACTTATATTCATGGTATCCTTACCCTTTCCTTCCTCTTGTCACCTGGTGACCGACCCCTCCCCCCCTTCTTTTTTTCCCGCATATATGGTGACTTACTTGTGGAAGGCGCATGTGGCCATATTGTGCTTGATCGGGCACAAAATTGTGTGCAAGTTCCCTTTACCCGGCATGTTTTTGGCTTTTCCTCCCCCCCTTGAGCGCGGTAAGAGTACGCTCCGCCAGCTATGGTGTCTAACGTAAATTCAAGACAGTTCTCGGCTTTCCATCGAGCGGGCTGATCGTGCCCCCTGCTCCCCACTTCCCATTCCTGGAGTGCGAAGTGTTAAGTACTTGTTAGGTCTTTCATCGGCGATCATCAAGCCGATGCCTTTTCTCTTTCCCATGTAGCACCGCGCCTTAGTTTTGTTAGGCTTTGACGGACTTTTGGTTTCCGTAGCGTAAGATAACACAAGTTAGATGGATTTTCTTTTAATCCCCCCATTCGACGCCGCGTTGTTGTATCGACCACCCCTGTGGCGCCGGTTTGGTCGCTGTTGTAAAGCCATTATTTTTCTTTTGCAGTCCTCTTTGACCCGCGTCGGTAAGTTAACTTAGCATCGTCTCCTGGTTTGGCTGGCGTACGGAGCGACGTCCCATCATTTTTAGCTGCATCTGCGAGTCGTGCGCGCATGTAATGCCGCGCACGTGCATGTGTGTTTTCATTTCCTTTCCCTTGTGGCGTCCCCAGATCATCCCCACCCTCGCCTTGTATTTGCGACTACAGCACCAGACTCGTGGTGGGTCTTGACCGTGTTTTCCCGCTCCTTGTATTTTTTTTTTTTTTTTTTTTTTTTCTTTTTTTTATCCTGGCCTCTGCGGTCCATGTCTGAGCAATGTATTGAGGTGTGCAGTATTTTGCCCATTGACATCAGCGAATGCTTGGGGCGTGTTCTGTCTGTGCGTCTTTTTGATTTTCTTGCCGTTGAGAGTAGCTCACCCCAGAATTCGCGATCGGTTCCCCGTCGCGTCGTATTTCAGGTTCCGGTAAACTCTTATATGGGCGTGACAAGCCCTGTGTTTTGCCCGTTTCCTTTTTTTTACCCATGGGTATACCATACGTACTCAGTGTTCCATACCTTTCGCCCCCAACTGGGGAGTTGCAAAAGAGTCTTGCCTTGGGGGGATAGACTTTTGTTCGTTTGTTTGGTCAATTCGCCCCCCTCCTAGGTCCGCAACCTACCCCCTCATCTAGTGATCGTTTTTTTTGCGATTTTTTTTTGCAGGACTAGCTTGAAGATTGTTCCCCACTGCCCCTGCACTGTTGACCGTCCATAGGAAATTGTCCAGCATTGTGTCCCTTTGACACGAATAAGGTTCTGACGGGTGTATTCTTTTGGGATTTTTTTTTATCGTGTCTTTTTACGATCTTTTTTTGCGACATGGTCCCCGAGTGTCGCGGACCAGCTCTTTAATTTGCCTTCCCCCTGATTTCCTTGGCTCTCCTCCCTTTCCTTCCCCCCCCGGATCAGCTTGATGTCAAGTCGTCTTCGTCGGTCATTCGGGCATCATTCTCACTCTGATCGTCAGCCCTGATTTTTAGTAATTTGTGCCGTTTATCTAGGGCCCTTTGTCTGAGGACATTGGATGTACTACCAATGCTCTACAGAGGCTGTCCCCCTCCGCCCCTCTTGGCAGGCGGCTCCCTGTTGCCCATTTGTGTGTTGGCTGCGGCGTTCGGACTTGGCTGTCCGTTCGTTAACCATTTTTCCTCCCCCTTGTGAGACCCTCCGGTGTGGATTTTAAATTCTTCCCTTCGGATAGTTCTCTTTCCTCCGTTTTCTTGCTTGACGACATCTTGGACCTTTCTTGCTGTCTAGTCTTGTAACTCCACGATTCCCCCGCTTTATGTGGCTTTGCCTGATTACTCCCTTTACCAGTTGATACGGGCTTTTATCTTTTGGCATTGTATTTTTCCTTTAGACAGTTTTTTCCATTTTACGTGTTTTCCTGATTTCCCCCCTTAGTCACATGTTCCATCAAATTTTCCTAAAGGCATTTTTTTTTAGGGAAATTTGGTTGTTGTTTTTTTTGAATTTTTTCAAGTAATTGCTGTGCCCCGTGGGTGAGTCTCCGAATACCCCTTCTATATTTCTAGTTCGGGGTTTTGGTCTAGTGCATTTGTAAATCCACCATTCTCCCTTCGTGATCTTAGGGTTATAGATGTACTTGTCTTTTGAT
>Ga0179593_1667875_pt1 | contig 17295 bp, 27 predicted proteins | sample CZODoug2_1_08_16_FD_185931 | JGI IMG/M metagenome (GOLD analysis project Ga0179593, IMG submission 185931) | Vadose zone soil fungal communities from Angelo Coast Range Reserve, California, USA - CZODoug2_1_08_16fungal (PacBio error correction) | ecosystem: Environmental > Terrestrial > Soil >... | reverse complement strand
GGTATTCCTTCTCCACCTTTGATGATCACTGCCCTTTTCAGTACACTCTCAGAGTTAGGGTTTCAATGTACCCCCCTTTCTCTTATTGTTTTCTCTTGTTTCTGGATCCATAGTAAACATACATTCTCATCTTGCCCCCTCTTTAACAGGTCGTCCTTATTCCCCTGTCTTTTAGAATGCTTCCCCACACAGGTTTTTCCCCCTCCTCTTTCTTTGTTCCCAGTACACTTCCCTTCCTTAGGTTGGTGTCATTGAAGCGCAACTTTCTACGTACTCTATTCCCCGAAGTGTTTCCCCTCCTTGCCTTTAAGCGCGGCTTACTTTCCGATTAATTTCCTATTCCAGTGCCTTTTCCCCCTCTTCAAGACAATTTCCTCCACCTGACCCCCACATTCTACCCCCCCCCCCTCTTTGAACCTTTTATCTCGTAATAGGTCTTCTCTTGATCTTCAAGACCACCTCCTCCACTTATCTTCCCTTCCTGGTTCCTTTCCCCTGGGTCTAAGGTCCTTACATTCCCAAGGACTTTCCTATACCTTTCTTTTCCCTTTCACGAGCCTGTCCTACACCTCCTCTTTTTCTCTGCGCTTATATTGGCCGCTTTCTTTCCCATCATTGATAATTTTTTGTAAACCACCTACCGTTAGCCCCCCCCGAATAGAATTCTACAATTGCTTTTCACTTACCGATACCCTCCCCCCCTCTTAATTTTTCTCAGTTTCCTTTTTTTTTACTGTTTTCCCCCTTTTATTTGTGTTTTCTGTGTGTTGGATTTTTTTTTTTTTTTTTTTCTTCTTTCTATTTGTTTCACTTAAGAAGACTCGTCCACGGATGCGTGTGCCCACCCCAAAGTTCCCCCCTTTCCCTGCGTGTTCACCTTCCCTCTATGCTTTTTTCTTGAAATTCGCCAGTTTTCCCCACTCGTCCTAACTGGCTCTTGACTCACAAACTTCCTTCCTTTCACTGGGTGATTTTTCCAAATTGATTTAGGTCCTTCCCCTAGCCGAAGCTAATAGATCGCACCCACCCCTCTGGGAAACCCCTCTTCCCTGTTAGCTTGTCGGATGAGATTAGTTCTTTCTTTTCTTAGAATGATCTCTAACAAATTCCCCCTTCTTTTAGCCTTTGATCCTCCCTTCGCAGGTTAAGTCTATGTTTAATCACATTCTGATTTCCCCTCTGTGCCACTCCCCAGCCTTCTTTCCCATAACATTCCTTTCCAATCTCTTTTTTTTATGCCGCGGAAACAAACCTCCTCTTGTCCGGAGTATACTCCCCGTTTATTAAAGAGTTCCTTACGTTCTTTTATATGAGATTTGCATGGCATTTCTTTCCTTCATTTTGGTATATTCACAGTGAATCTTTCTGAACTTTAAGTCCCGACCCAGTCTTCTTGTGTTTCCCCCCTTTCCTGTGTTCGCCACGATCCCCCCTGCTGTTGGCCCACTTCTTTTTCAATCTCCCCACCTTTGTCGGGGAAAATAAGCGAAACCCCCCCATTTCTCATGGTCAACCTCCCCCCTTCCAACAACATTGCATTTTTTTTCCTCTTTCTGGTTGCTCCTGCCTGCCCATTTTTTTTTATTAAACCGACTTGATGCCTCCCCCCCTTTTCCAACTTGGTTTATAATTCCACACTGTTGGTGAAGTATTCCCCTCCCTTTTTTCCCAATTTTCCCTGTTGTCCCTTTGGTCAGCGTACCATAGGCTGATTTCTTGAGACTAAAGGTCTGTGGACTTTTGACCCAATAAATCTTTGTTCTTGTTGTTACCGGGAATGTACACGCTGTCTTGGCCTCATGGGTATTTAAATTTTTTTTTTCCATGATGGATACTTGGTTGATATCTACTTTCGCCCCCCCGTTTCCCCCCCCCTTGCATTTGCGATCTCCCCTTCCTTTTTTGCGACTCAGGTGTCCCCCTTTGACCCGGACGAAACTCCTCATTTCTTCATGGAGATTTCCTTTTCTTCCTTTTTTTTTTTCTTTTTCACTAGTTGTATTATTCTTTTACAAAAATAACCCCCCTTTTCTTGCGTCTATGATTTTACTACATTACTCTTTTTCTGGAGCCCCCTCCCCTGGCCTTGATTTCTTTGTATTTTTTATCTTTTACAATATTTCGTGTTAAGGTCCCCCCTTTCTTGCAATCATTCCGGGACAAGTATGTCGCAGTCAGTCCGTACTGATGTTGACGTCCCTCCCCCCCTTTTCCCTGCCCTGTTCTCCCTTTTCTGGTTTTCCCCGTTTTCAGGATCCCCCCCCAATTTTTTTTTCCAGAGTGGACATCCCCTTTCTGCGGAATCCTTCCCCTTCCTCTTCCTGAAGCATTGCTTCTTCCAGTAGCCCTCATTCAAATCACTCCGTCCTCCCTGAAAGTCTCACCACTGGACTCGTGACACTCTGATCTTTTTTCGGGATTCAATACAAGTTCTCGTTCTCTCGGTGGAAGCTTCTTTCAGAAACCAGCCCCCATTTGGGTGTGACCCCCCTCCCTGTCGCGAATGTTTTTTCCCCCCGTTAGTTGGTAGTGTAAGTGTTTGACGCTTTTTCTTGTTTTTATTGTGCTTTCTAATTAAAGGCTTTTTTTAAGCCTCTCCCTCCCTTTCCGGTTTTGTCTTTCCCGGCCGCATTGGATTCCCGCCCGTACCTGTCTTTAGTGGTTTTTTCCCTTCGCAAGAAACGCCTTCCTTTTTTGTATCCTTAAAATCCCCCCCACCCAACGCCCTTCTAATATAAGACGTGTTTATTAATCTCCCCCCTGTCATCCTTCCTTCTCTGAGACTTCCCTTTTTCTGACAGCGCTCTCGACATTACCCTGCAACCTCCCTTTGAGGCAGCGGTCCTTCCCCCCTTTATTTTATACATGTGTTTTTTCTGAAAAATCCTTTTCCCGGCTTAATATGGTCGAATGAGTCCCTTTTTCCCCTGAATTTTATCTTCCCATTCTGCGAGATTTTCCCCCCTCCCGAGAATCTCCCATACCTACCCGACCTCTGGGAGATAAGCTGTTTTTTTTCAATGTTTTCTTCTTCCTTTCCTGTCCTTAGGTCTCGCTTTCAATGGGTTCCCTTTCCCTGTCTGTAGTTCCGAGTAGTATGGAAGTAGGATTTTCCCTTCCTTTTCCTCCTTCTTTTTTTTTTGTTGAAGGTGTACCCTCGTCGACCTGGTAAAGTGTACTTTTTTTGAGAGTGTTATTCCCCCAGTTCCACAAAGGGTTCATCCTCCCGGGCTCCAGGTTATAGTCCCCCCTCGTACTGGCTCTTTTCCCTTACTAGCCTTTCTTTTTTTATGGTGGTTTGCCCCCCTTTTCTTGAACATTTACATTTTTCCCTTCTCCTTGCGAGCTTAGGGATTGAACCCCTCTTTCTCCCCACAAATGTTCTTCTCCTCTCCTATCGAATTTTTCTTTGCGTAGGAGAGGCCTCTTTTTTTTCGCCCAGCCGAAGTCTGAGCGGAGTTCCTTTCCCCTTTTCCATGCCCCACTTTCGCCCTTCGAATCGGCCTTCTTCCTGGAGAATACAATTCCATCGCCGCTCCTTTTTTTTGCTCCCGTAGGTACTCCCTTGCCTTCTTTTGGCGCCTTCCTTTTTTATATCTTTTTTTTTCGGAATGATATTTCACTGTTCCTCTTGCCCTTGGCCCCTGGATATAAATTGAGTCCCTTTTTTGTTCCCTTCCCCGCAAAGTTTTTTATTAGTTTGCTCCTTCCGAGGGTAAATGATCTCCCCTCCCCTCCTCCTCGTTTGTTTTTTTTTTTGATGTCAATTAACCAACACCTTCCTATTCTGTCCTTTGCGTTTCTTGATAAGTCACTCTGTAATTCTTCACCGGTTCCCGTACGAAGTGCCCATCCCCTTGATGTTTTTCTTTCTTCTCACGACGCCATCCCGTTTCCTGTCAGGATAACGCTAAGCACAAGCGGCGGGGTATTGTCTTTTTCTTTAATCCCCTGATCTGATTTTTGTCTTGCCCTACGATTCTTCCTCGTTCTGAACTCCGCCATTTTCTCCCGTTTTCTTCTTTTTCTCCCACGGCCCCGGTCGATTCTGCCCCTCTCCACGGCTTCCCCTCGTGTTCGCTCCGTCTACTTCGGCCCCTCCGTTCCAGACTCTCTTCTTCCTTTCTTCCCCCCCGGACATTTTCCCTTTTTTGGGAAACAAACCCCCCCCTCCCTAGGTTACCCCCTAAATTAGAAGACTGTCATTCCCCCTTAATTCCTTTTTCCCTTCACTCCCCGTAATTTTCCCCTTTCGTAAGAAGTTCTTGCCTTTTATTTGCCCTGAATGTGCCCTTTTCTTTCAAGCATTATCTTTCCCCAGCCGTTGTACCCCTTCGCTCTTTTCCCCCCCCTCTTGTCCCCATGAAAACCCCCCTTCCGGTTGAAGGATGCGTCTGTGCCATTTTTTCGAGCCTTCCCCCCCCCATCTTCGTACCCCCCCAGAAAAGACTGGAACCCTTATACATTATTTCTGGCCCCGATCCTTCTCTTCGCCCCCCTTTTCCCTCTACAGACAGAGTTATTTTGAGCGCTGGGGCGTATCGGATTCCTTTTTGAGCCCTCTCCCTTTACATTTCCCTCCCCCCTTGGAATGATGCGTTCCTTTGAATTCCCTCTCACTATAGTCCCCCCCCTTTTTTGTAGAAAGGTGTTTCACCCCCCTTTCCTAAATAAATTTTTATTCTTTCTGCAAAAGACTCTTTCCCCCCCCCCCTTCATTTTTGCATTTAAACCCGCTTTTTGCATGTATATGTGCCCCAAAACTTCGTTCCCCTGCTGTTTTTTTTTTCAAGTCACAGGTCCCCCCTCCTATTATGTCCTTTTTTTCTTTTACCAGATTTGGCCTTTTTTAGTCTTACTTTTTGCTTTTCTCCGGGTGGTCTTTGAGAACCAATAGCACTTTTTTTTTTCCCTTCCCCCCCGCGAGAGACGCTCTACCCCTTGCAAAGCTCTCGAGCCCTCCCTCCGCCTGCTTTTTCTCCTTTAACAAACTCCTTTTTTCAAACACGGCCCTCCCTGGCCCCCCCCCCCCCACCTTTCATGGACGCGGCTTTTTCTCCCGTGTCAACATTTCCCCCCCCCTCAACCGTTTCCTCTGAGAAAATTTGATGGTTTCCCCCCTTTTCCCTTCGTGGTCCCTTCTTTTCCCCTTTGTATTTTTCTCCATTTTTCTCGGTAGTAGACAACCTTCTTCTTGCGCATTGACAGATTCGAAGGCTGTCCCCCCCTTTTCCCCCCACTAAAAGCTTCCCCCCTTTTATTTTTTTTAGGTCCCTCTCAGAATGTACTATGGTCAGTTCATTCATATTGATTTTCTCATATTGGATCTAATATGACCCTTTTTACCACTACTACGCTCCAACCCCCCGTATCTCGAACCCATTTAAAGGGAAGGAACAGGTTTCCCCCCTTTCCCTGCCTTCCTGGATTTCTCTTCTTTTGCTGAACGTTAGGGGACTTCACTCTTTTTGTATCTTTCCCCCCCCCCCCCCTCTGTTTTACTTTCTCTCTTAATCCTAATAAAGTTTTTGTTTACTCGATAAAGTCCCCCTTATTTTCTGTTGTAGGTGGAATACTCGCCCCCTCGGGCCCTCTAGTGTACCGACTTCCCTTCCCCCGTCTGACATGTCTTTTTTGTAACCTGAGTCGTCGCCTTATCCCCCGTGTTTTGTCTCTTCTTTTCTTTTTGTTCCGTTAGCATGTTTTCAGGATTCCCCCCCTTTGGGAATTTCTCTTCGTTCATATTACTTTTTCCGAAATCACAATGGTCTTTTTTTCTTTTTTATAATGACCTCCCTCTCCCAGTACGAATGCATACAATGACCTTTTCCCCCCCTTTTCCTGGATTTCTACTTAAAAAGAGTGTGCAGTCTCCTTTCCCCCCCTTGGCAGTAGTGTCGCTCCAGTTGAAAAACTGTTCCCTTTTTTGGGGTACCCCCCTGCCGAGTAAAGACACAGGCCTTTTGCACCCTGTGTTATTCTCGTTTCCCTGGCGCTGATTCTTTTCCCCTGCTCCTGGATTTTCTTCTGGATAGAGATGATTGACCATGTTTGGTCTTTCACTCGGCTGGATTCCCTCACAAGTGGCATGTGTTTCCTTTCCGCCCAGCCTTTTTTCCCCATTCAAAAGGAAGCCCGGTGCACCTGTTACGTAGAAGGATCCTAAAACTTTCCTCTTTCATCTTTCAGATGATCCGCCGTTTGTTGGCTCATGAAAAACGCGCCCTTCTCCAAGTGCCAACCCTTGAGACCCTGGCGTTTGTGTGGACCTTAGTTGGCGGGGTTCCGGACCCCCTCCGCTTTTTTTCTTGAGGAAACATTCGCCCTCGTGCTTCTTCTCAGGACGAATCCTTTCCCCTTCCTTTGACCACCACTAATAATGCTTCACTCTTTGTCGCAAAGTTCACTCGTCTCTCTGACAATTTCGCGATCCCTTCTGTGAATTCTTTGTTCTTTCACTGTGTCATCCCTTCCGATCCGTCCGAATCATTTTCCCCCCCCACTATCGTTCTTTTTTTTTTCTTTCTTGAGTAGGGTAGGCTCCCTACAGTTTTGTTGTAGATTTGCTTCCTCTTTTTGTTGCCCCTCCCCTTTGTTGAAAGTGTAGCCCCTATTTTTTCTTTGCCGTTCCTCCTTTTTCTCGTTTTTTTTTTTTTTTTTTCAAATGCGTGCAAATTCCCTTCCACCTTTCATAGAACTGGCTGCCCCTTCTCGTCCGAAAATTCTCCTTTTAGTGCTGAACTTCGCGACGCAACCCCCCTAGTTTTTTATCCGTTCTGGTTTGTTTTTTCTTCTCTTTTTCTCCTTTCAGTTTATAGCTGACCTTCTCGAGTCCTCTCGCAACGAAGTATGACTCCCCCAAACTGCTTCTTGTTTGAAGTTTTTGCTTTCATTTTCTCATAGATTGATGAGAGTTCTTTATATTGGCTCCCGAACAGTCCTTCGAAAGTTCGGGTTTAAGAGCCATCTTCTCTCCTGTTTTAACTTCAAGAATCCCGGAACTCTCATCGACGCTGGATTTTTTTCAACTCCCTTTTTTGACCAATTCCCTGAAATGAAGATTTTTGTCCCTTCCAACCTCCCTATTTCCAGCATCTTGTTCTGATAGTCCCCCCCTTCTTCGCTTCTCGGGGCCGACTGAAGCACATTGGCCCCCCCCTTGTCTCCCCGGGAGGTTGAGTCTTTCTTTTTTCCCTTTTGTTGCCTTCAATACCCTTCCTTCTTTCCTCCCTTTGCCGGCTTTCTCCCAGGATTACCGTTTCCTTGAAGATTCCACCCTTTATATTTTCCTTTCAGATATCCAATCTTCATGGCGTGGAATGCTTAGCCTGAGCGTTTTTTCAATATTCCCTTCTCCTCTTTTTTTTCCAAAATGTTTGTCGCACCCCCCCCCTAGCATTCGGGTCGTATTTTCCATAACAGAGAACGACTGAAGCCCTCCTTTCTGTTTTTCTCCCTTTTCCAGGAATTGAATAGTTTCCTTTTCCTGCAACGTCCATAGGTATTGGTAGATTTCTGGCCCCCGCACCTTTTTTTCATCCCGGCGATTTCTCCCCGGCAACACGTCCCCCTCATTTGTTTCGCTCCTTTCTTCTGTGCAATTGGGCAAGTAGGGCGGATTCGTGCTTCTTACTCCCTTTTCAAAGATGGGTTACACCAAAACCCACGCCCCAATGCGTTCCCCCCAATTTGATCCCAATCTATATGAAAAGAATAGCCCATCAATTCCATGAGAAACCCACGTTACCCCGAACACAATGGAAGCTCTTAACCACTTCTGCTTTAGGACTAGAACCTGTCACAACTCCTGTTTTACTTTCCGTTTTCCAACGGGTCTCGGAATGACACTCTGCGAAAGATTCTTTCGCCCAGTTACCAAACCCGCTGAACTACCCCCAGGACGAGGAGAGTCGGTAGCTCAAGGATGTTTTGCCTGTTTTGTACCCAAACAAGACGAGTCTCGTGACTTGCTTTTTATGTCCCCCCCTACCCGCAGAGGCAATGTCTGCAACCCTTAGTTCCTCCTCCTCCCCCACTACCTTGAACGATTCTTCCTTTGGACACGATGCTATCTTCCAGCTGCCCCCTCCAAACGCACAAACTGATCCACGACGAGCGAACCGTGGAGAGCGTTCTGGGAGAGCCTTTTAAAAACCAGGAGAAGGACGTATCGGAGGCTGCAGCCTCCTCACAGAAAGCCTCGTTCTACTTACTACAACCGGATGGCTTTGTCACTTGCGTAACCGTAGGTAGGCACATTGAAGAGGAGACTTCGCGATCGGCACTCCCATATCTTCTGGTAAGACCCCCCCCTATTCTCTCCATTCGGAATAAATTCCCGTCTTGGTGCGAGAGAAAGCCATTCCCACGCAAATAGAAGAATTCCTGCCCAGTTACCATTTGCAACAAGTTCATGTGTAAAAAAGATTACGGATTTTGCAAGGGGAGGGGCAGTAGACGAACCCCCGGGTACCACGGGAGGGTGGAGGTAAAAATGCATTCTAATTTCACAATAGGAGCTGTAGTTCGCCCTTCCGGTACTGTTAAGAGCGATTAAAGAACCATCGCGGGTACTTTTCGTGAGAACGCCACTCGTCGATGCTGGCGCTCAGAGATAGGAGAAGCGTGCCGTGCTTCGAGAGCAGAGCTCGCCCTGCTGTCAATTACGTTTACATGTCCAAAGGTCCCGCAATAGTAGGCATCGTTAGCTAGGACTTTAACCTTGTATAGAATTTACTTCTGCTACTCCCCCGTTTGTAACCCGCTTCCAAGACCAGTGAGTTACAACCCTTTTGATATTGTCTATACTTCATACCGTGCTTGAAATAGTTAGGGGAGGGGCACAAAACTATGGTGCCTTGTTCGCTTAGCCCCCCGATACAGCGAGCTACAGCGGATTAATAACAAGCAGCCCTTTTGTGTGACACACTGATTCGTAACCCCATGTGAGCATACCCCCAAGCCCACGCCACTTATTTAAGAGGGGGGCGACACCAGTCCCTGTTCCTAACAAACCATGCCCGGAAGGCCCTCTGGCCTTTTCGACCTCCTACCTCTCACCCGGACACTAGAACACACCAAAAGCGCGAAGAGCCCCCTGCCACAAACATTGGACACACCCGATTCCTCCGGAGGTGAGAACAGTCGATCACACATTTTCCCACGACATTTTGCATGTTATTGCTACGTTCTCACACGACGAGTAACGATCACTTCACATGCTTTTAAGAAAACGAAGGGCCCTCTTTCTCCGAGGGATAAAGTCCCTGGTCGTTCAGAGGTACTGCCGTGAGGACTGGTCGCTCCTCTTGGAATATTGCAAAACTCCCATTTTCTTCCCTTTACTTGGCTGCTTTTTTTTCTCGACCGCTTTTTTTGGTTTCCTGTTGTTTTCCTTCCTCTTTCCCCACTCGACTATTCCAACTTTTTTTTTTTTTAGAACGGCTAATACCGCCTCGGGCACCTCCACCCTTATGGTCCCCCCCGGTTAAGAGTATCTTGCGTTGCGATCTCCCTCTTCTTTAAGGTGCCTTTAGACCGTGTTGGCCGTCTACAGGTTTACCCACTTTTTCCTGATGTGAATGTGTTTTTTTATTCCTTTAAAGATTGAGATCTTCCCCTTACAACATCCCTTCTCTTTTCCTTTGATGTCATCTATCTTTTTACCTCCTCCCGTTGGGTTTTTTAATCTGACTCCAGCCTGTCTTTTCTCCCCCTCGCTACAATCTTTACCCCTTTTTCAGACCCCCCCCCCTTCTGATCAGTTTGTCGCGCTCTTTTTCCCTGAGTCGCTCCTGCCTCCCCCTGCTTGTATTTTTGCTCGTTCTTTTCCTGATAAAAAAATCCCTTTTTGGAATGCCTAGGCTTCCCCCCCCTTATTATGTCGGACGGCTGCCCGTACTGTCCATCTTTCCTTTTTCCCCCTTATTTAAGCTTTGCAATGCAAAGAATTGAAGTCCCCCCGTTCACTCCCGTGTCCCCCCCGCCCTCGTTTGAAAGGAAAATGGATAAACCATTAGGAAACCACACACTAAATCTTTTCGTCGTCCTTCCACATAACAATTTCCTGTTCGCGTCTCGGTGTGCCTACAGTCCCCGATCCTCTTTCCCCTTTCTGGTTTCCTTCCCTTATAAGCTGCTCGCTTCCCTCCTTCTGTGTGGTTTGTTGGTGGGACTTCGTTTTGTTTGACCATTTATTTTTGAGTCCCCGCTTCCTTCTTTGAGCGGGCTGGTTTACTCCTCTGTTTCGTATATTCGTTTCCTTTCTTGAAATTAATTGGGTGTATGACTCTTCTTTGGATTCCTACCCCCCCCCTTAGAGTGTGTGTTTCCCTGTCCCTTTTTTCCGCAGACGCCGCTTCCCCCCATTTATTTTTCACCCCCCCTTTCAGCCAGTCTTTCCCTTCGCAGGCATTACATTCTCACTGTCCTCTTTTATAAATTTAAGACTGTGCATTAGCTCCAGCACCCCTTTTTTGTGAGCCTTGATCCCCCAGAAGACTACCCGGTTCATAAAATCATGATTCTTCTTTCCTCCGTTTTCTTTACCTAATATTATGGAGCATCTCTCATGTTAGTTAGCCCTCTTTGCTGACACATTTTTTCGATTCTTTGTTTACCTCCCCTAAGTAAAAATTGAATCTATTCCAACCTCCTACCATAACATTCTACGCTTTCCCTTCCTCTACTCTCCCCTGTCCTGGACTTTTTACCTTGTCTGTCTGTAACGATGAACTTTTTTCCTCCTTCTTCACTCTTCTCCCCCTTCTTTTCCGTCACGAATAAATGGTTCCCCCTTGTTCTTTTTTTGGTGCGCTTCTTCTCACAGTTTGAAGATCTGTGCAACTCCTTTTTCCTGCTTTGGCAGTGTAGTAGAAAAACGCCCCTCCTCGGCTTTTGGTTTCGGTAAATGTGGGACTCTCCTTCTTTTTACTTTTCTCCACTTAGTCAATTTTTTAAATCTCATTTTGTGACAGGACCCCCCCTTTCAATTCGCCTAGTTCACTTCATTATAGATGGGGGCTTTGACTCCTTTTTTTTTTGTGGTTGTTCTCCCCTTTTTTAACCTTTAATTTTTTTACGCCTTCCCCCATATTGCTCTCTTTACCGAACCTCGCCGCCCTGAGACCTGACATCCTCCCCCCCCTTGCGACTCTGCCGAGCGCTCTTGTTTATGGTAGATCCCCCCATGTCATATCGACTCTTTTCCGGAGATTTAGAACGACACTTTTCCTCTTAACGGTGCATCGTTTTCCATAGAGAGGGCCCCCCCTAATATCCTTTCTTGCGAACCCCGTCCGGTATCTTGCCTCTTTAGCTACCCCTTCCCTCCATTCTCCTTGTAATGTGTTCTGTACAGTATATTTCACCCCCCGAGTTGAAGTACTCCTTCCTCCCCTACACTTTGTGGTCAGTAAGTTAATAGGATTTGTTTTGAGAGGTTTCTTCGACTTTATGCTTTTACATCCTCCCCTTCCCTTTTTGAGAGGCTCCTCTTTTTTCCCCATCCCCTATTATCTCTAGGAGACGTCCTTTTTCTTGAAACTCATTATCCTTTTTTTAAGAATGATTTCAGGCGCCATCTTTTTTTCTATCTTGAAGCCTCCCCCCGATGGCATGGATATTTTTTTTTTCTTTCGGAGTCCACCCTTCCCTTAAGGATAACTTATCTTTTATCCCCTTTAAAAGAGTGAGGTATCTTTGCTTGGATTTCTTCCAGCGAGTTGGGTGCTTTTTTTTCCAGGATGCGTTTGCCCCATGTAACCCTTCTTGCTCCCTTTCATCTTAGTTCAGGAATCTCCCCTTGTTTAGGGGATGGTCGATGCTTCCCACCCCCTAGCAAGTAGACGCCCTTTCGCCTCCAACGGCAACACTTCTTGCTCATTTTGGTTTTTTTTTTATTAGGTGGATTTCCTCCCTCTCACGGACAGCTCTTGGAGAGTGCGGCCCTTTTGCATAAGGTTCACCTTGGGAGGATCCCCCCAAAACCACAATTCTTTTTTCTTTTTGACCCTTCGCCCCCCCTTTGAGCAGCCAATACTAATGGACTATCCCCTAGAACCTCACCTGCCCTTTGAAACTTCACGTTTTTATTTTCCCTTTTTTGCAACGCTCTTACCCGACGCGCAAGGAGAGTTTTTCCCACAACAAAGTCCGATTTTTTTATAATGCCCCCAACTCGCGATAGTGACCCCCCGGCAATATTTCCCCCTTGCGTTCAGAACCCTCACAAAGTCTCCGTCCCTCTTCAAAGCTTGAACCCTCCGATACCTAGCGGAAGATTTTGTGAAACGATTTCCAACCAACCACCTACAGCAAACTTCCTTGAGCCTCTGTTTGCGCCCTACATCATACTCTGTATATCTTTTACAATTCTTTTAATGAACCCCTTGAACTCTGCGCCTCGTAGTTTTTTTTTATTTCCACTTTTCCTACGTAGCCTAGAAATTTCACTCCCTTCTGATGCTCCATCATTTGCCGGGCCCCCGCCTGCTCTCATTTGAATTTAATAAAGATGGTCCCTGTGACTATTTTTTTTCCTCCCCCCTCCGACTGAGGAGGAGGACCCTTGTCCTGGTTTATTACAAGTGCCGGGAAAGCTCCCTGCGACGCGTGTACCTCCCTGGATCTTACTTTTTTCCATTTTTACGGAGTTGCGGGTTCCTTTTCAACCTCACTCTGTTGGGGATGGGTATCCATACACAAACATTTTCTCTTCTATCTCTCGAATTCGAGTTGCTTTTCTCTTACCCCTTATGTCCCTTTGTTTGGGACCCCCCCTCCCAAACATAGAGCCCTACACGACTACCCCACCCTTCACCACCCTTTTTTCGGGTGGTCCTGGTAGGAATTCTTTTACCCAGTGCACCTCTTCTTTTTCCTTTCTTCCACCGCACGAGGGATCCCCCCCCCCCACAAACTGTATGGTGCCCTTCGATGTTTTTTTCTTTCAGACGGGATGATAGGATGCGTTCTTCCTTATCAGGCCGTGTTTTCTGTCCAGGAGTCTTCTGGGTCCGACTTTCAATGGCTGCCCCTAAACCTTTCCATTTCTATTTTGAAGGAGTTGCCTCCCCCCCCTATGTTTCCCCGTCCAGATCGCAAATTTCTCAAAATTTCCCCCCCCCCTTTGAGAACGCGTACCCCCCTTCCACTACCTCTCCACAAAATAAATGATTGCTCCCCCTTCCTTCTACTAAGGATGCACCACCTTCCACATTTGCCGACAAGACTGGCGTTTTGTGCTGAAAGGAGGGCCTTCACTTTTTTCCCTTCTGATATACCCTAGCACCCCCCACCTCTCGTCTGGGATATGCCCTCCCCATGCCTCGCTTTCCTTTTTTTTGGTGTTTGTTGATCCTCTCCCCCCGATGTCTGTGGTAGTTTTTTATTTCCCCCGACCACTCGTATGAAGCAGCAAATTCACCGTCTCATCCCTTTCCCGTTCTCCCAGTGCATGCCGTTGTGATACCTTCGCGCGCCGGACCGATTTTTTTGTATCCGTAGTAGGTGCCCTCCTCCGCATGTCTTGAAGGCCTATAATATTGAAATTTTTTTCCCGAGGACAGTCTTTTTTTTTTCCCGGTCGCTCACCTTGGTAACCCCCTAACCAACCTAGTATTTTGTTCCCCGGCCCCTTTCCCAGTCGCACCCCCCCCCTTTTTTGATATCGGACCCTGTGCCCCCCCATTGATAGTGAGTATTTCTCCCTCGGTCTTTTTTACTCCCACTCGTGTTGTAGATAGTCCCATGTTTTGTGCGCCCCCTTCCCTGTGTCCCCGGTGGATCCTCCGAACCAGATGTTTTTTTCCCCTGGGGATATCCTGCCTCCCGCCGCGTCACAGTTTTTTACATTTGTTGTTTCCCGTTTGTTGGACAATGGCTGCATGTCCCCGCTGAACTCAGTTTATGTGTATTGATCTTATCGAGAGTTTGTTAGTGGTTATTTCCCTTAGCTCGCTTGGACCTAGAGTGGTTCCCCGTCCGCGAACAGGCACCCATCGGACACAATACATCTCCTTCCCCTCATGCCAGGTCCCCTTTTCTTCCACCGTCTTTTTTCTCCAATTAGCTCAAGGTCCATCTTTTCAAAAAGCTCCTTTCTATTCGCCTCTAAGTTTTTCCAACCCTTCATACTAGTTTTTTCCGGCAAAACCCTCTTCAAAATTTACTTTGGGGCGTTTCAGGCGGAAGCAATCCTTTACGGATAGCAGAGGTTTCTTCCTTTTCTTGACCGCGTCTTTTAATCAATTCTCACGTCAAATTTTTTTCCCTCAAAGAATGTCCCTCTACTCGATGAGGCTCCGCCACTTGCTTCCTAGCATACGATTTCCCCCCGGGAAGATCTCTGTCGTCCAACGTTTTCCTTTGTAGAGGCATTCTTCCTCCTTCCGAGAGTTTCCCCCATGGTTCAAAAATTTGTGTATGGGAAGTTTTTTGTAGCATCTGTAAATCAGTTGCTTCTGTAGAAGTGTCATCCCTCCTCCTCCTCTTTTGTTTGTACAGGTGTATCCCTTCTAGTAGATAGTCGTGTCGGTAACGTTCTTTGAGAGTCGTGTTCCTTTTTTTCCGTTGTCCATTCAGTTCATCAACACGGGTTCCTTTTATGACATGGTATAGTCCCCCTTTTAAATAGTAATGTCTTTTTTTTTAGGGAATGATCTGGTCCCCGATGTGCTCCTTTTTGGTTTGTTATTTTTTTTTCGTAACCACATCTTTTGCCTTTCCTTTGTGACGTCCTCCCCCCCAAAGTATTGTCTTTTCTTCTCTTTACCCCCCGAAGTCCCTCTCTGAAAACAAATTATCCCCTTCCCAAGTATATTTTTCCAATAGTACTCTTGAGAGAATAGTTGGCTTTTGCGCGTATAATTTTTTCAAGACAGATATCCTCCTCTGTGCGGACTTACAAGAAGACTTTTTCATTTCTTTTGTCTCTCACTGTTGACTTTGGTTCCCTTCTTCCTTATGATTATTTCTTTTTGTTTCATGATCCCCCCCCCGAAAGCTTTGCCCCCCTTTTCTCCTAGAGTATATTTCTTGAAGATTTTTGTGTCCGCTCCTCTCCCCCCGGATATAATTAATTTTTCTGGTTCTTTTCCGTTCCGGATTCTCCCCCTTCTTTCTTTTCTTAAGATTATGAAGGGCTGACTCATTGTAGCACCTGCCCTGAATAGAGGGCCTCCCTCCTTCATAGGAGGTTGTCTCTCTCTCATCTTAATATTTTTCCCTTTCCCTTGTTGTTGTTGAGGTCATGCATTCACTCCTTATTCTTTCCTGGCCCTCGCTCATGGTGCTAAGGCTTCCTTTCCTCCTCTTCCACCGGCTCATCTTATGAGATCGTACAGACCCTTAATTACAACGCTGTCCTGCTCTTCTTTTGTCAGATCATCTCTTAATTTAAGGATTACTTTCCGCAATGTCGAAAAGAGTTAGGTTATTTGCTGTTTTGATTTTACCCCCCCGAAGAGATTGCTCATTGCGTGCCCCTTCCCCCCCCTTTTCTGTCTGCCACCCATTGCGATAGTTTCTTTTTTCCTTTTCTCCCGGACTTCTTCCTTTCCTTTGGTCCTTTCCTATAGACTCCCTTCGCCCCCTCGATTTTTTTTGGTTCGATTCCTGGCAACATCCTTGGGTGCTCATTTTTTTTTTCCTTCCTCGTTCAATCGCGCTTCAGCGTTACCAATATTTGGCTCCCTTGCGTTTCTCCCCCCGTAAACCCTTTTCTCCCTTTCGAGGTGAGACCCCCCCGCAATTACCCCTTGCCCCCTTTCCTTTGAGCACCAAGCATTTTTCAATTTCTCCTGCCAGTACTATTTCTCCCCTCGTTTCATTCACATTTTTTTTTTCGTTATGTGTCTCCCCCTGTTTATTGTCCTCTTCTTAACGATACCTCTCTATCCCCCCAGCCCCGGCGGCACCACCTTCCCCCTCAGCGATCGCTTCCCCCCCCCCCCCTCCACAGGAAAACAAGGCTGCCTCCGGATGATTTTCCCCCCCCGCAGAGCCACTCTCTTTAAACTGTTTTCCTTCCCTTTCCTCGATCCCCTATTACAGACTGACCTCTTTTTGCAATCCCATTCTCCTAATCTAGCGACCTTTTTCCTTCTCTCACCCCCCTTCAGAGGGACAGACTATCTTCCCTGTTCCTCCTTTGCGTATCTGTGGCTATTAAGCTTTTCCGACTCAGAATCGTAGAATTTCTTTTAATATAAACTTTACCTCCCCCTCCTGTTCCCGCGGTAAAGAAATGTGTCATCCCTGCTAACTACTTCTGTATGTTGATCCAGAGTCTTTTCGTAGGCCCTCTCCCCCCCTGATTTTGAATTACCCTTTCGGCGTCTTCCCCGCCAAAAATTTGAGTGTTCGTTCTCTGATAATTGCGTTCCTTCCCCTTTCCCCTTTTACGATTGAGGAATGCCCTCCCCTCTGGCCGGCTGGATTCCTTGATATTGTAGCATCCCGGTTGCGTTCGTTGCAAGGACTTTCACCTCTTTTGGGGCGGGATCCCCCCCCTTTTACGGATCATACAGACCCTTTTTTGGTCCTCTCTCGATTCAATTCGTCTTACACCCCCTACTCACTGTATTTCAGCTTCCAGACTCCCCCCCGAGCAAATGTTCCTCCCATACAAATGTCACCCTGCAGTGTTGCGTGACCCGGCTGGGAGAATGTAATTCCACCGTGTTTCCCTCTGGTTCCGGATCACGATTCCTTTCCCGACCCCCGACCCTGTATGGTTCCTCTGTCTACTCTCCCCTCTCCACGCCCCCAGTATTGCGACGGGTATTTTTGTTTACAGGATGTAACAGTTCACGTTCATCCTTCCCGACAAAGGGATTTTTTTTTTTTTTTCTTTACTGGGGCGCACGTTCCCCTTTTTCATTTTTTTGCAAATAACATTTTCTTCTGCTCTTTTTAGCGGTGCGTTCGCTTTTTGGATCCGCGACCGGGAAGTCCAGATGTTTCCTGTCGACATTTCAAATTGCTTTTTTTTCAGTGTTCATCGATGAGCACCCGGTTCGTTTTACAGAATGATTACGGTCACCTTCTTTCCCCAAAGACCTTCTTTCGCTTCGTTTGCGCTGACCTTTTCTCAATAAACTTTTTCTCCGACAACTGTTGTCGAGCTTCCCCTATGGATGATGGAAGGGTGCTAATCGGATTTTTCCGAGCGAGAGGAGGTCCACCCCCCCCCAGACTCGCGAGTATGAGGGATCTTTTTTTGTTGTGTGTTGAGAGAGATCCCTTTTCTTTCCCTCTAGTTGTGTCTGTGTTTATTTGGAATACTCCCCCGCT
>Ga0179593_1280740_pt1 | contig 17295 bp, 22 predicted proteins | sample CZODoug2_1_08_16_FD_185931 | JGI IMG/M metagenome (GOLD analysis project Ga0179593, IMG submission 185931) | Vadose zone soil fungal communities from Angelo Coast Range Reserve, California, USA - CZODoug2_1_08_16fungal (PacBio error correction) | ecosystem: Environmental > Terrestrial > Soil >... | reverse complement strand
GTTCTCAGGCTCTCTTCCTTCGTGTTTCTTTCGGTACTCTGGATAGGGATGTACTCGTTTCTTCTCCCTGCACCTGGTTGCCGATCCTCCCCGCGCCCGTTTTTTTTTTTCCGCGAAGTTGAACGAGTTTTTCCTTCCGGTAGCCGGCCATTTTTTCTTTCCCCTACCCGCGTGCCCGGTCCGGTCATTGTACGGTCACATCATTTCAGAAAACTCCCAAAGTGTTGGCAACACTGCTCCAGTCTTTTTCTTCCCCTATGTGTCCAACCGCGGACGGCATGCTCGTTAAGGGCCTTTCTCCAATGTCCTCCCTTAAAGAATAGACTGACAGAGCCTGCTCTTTTGGCCCCGTCATGACGCACCTTTTTCTTCTTTGAAGAGCTTTTCCGCCGGTTTAAGCTTTTTCTTGATAATACCCCCCCCCCCATCCTTTCACCGCCTGGTTTCCTCGGAGGAACATGGCCCTTTTCCTGTATAAACCTTGACGAGGAGGGGCTAAGCTCGTCCTTTCCTTTTTCTCCTTTCCTTAGTCTAGTAGATGCCCCCAATGTGAGTCGAGGAAAAGGATTTTTTGAACCCCTCCCGATTCAGGAAGAGGACCTCAGGCCTTAGAAGGGGGAATTCCTGGCAGTCTAATTTTCGTTTTTTTAATTGGTAGAGGGATTGGTATTCTTAGTCCCCTTTCCTGGAAGTCGTTTATTTTTCTTTTACCCGGATCCCAGGCTCGGGTCCTCCGATAAGAACCTCCTTTCCAGAGGACCTTCGGGCACTCCTCCCTCAAAGATTTTATCTTTTTCTTAGTCCGGATAGAAGAGACCCCTCCCAATACTTACGAAGGTTCCCCTCGTTAAATCAGCTGTCTTTACCCTGTGTTGGGAACCCCCTAGGCTTTCATACTTGACCCCTTTTCTTTGTAGTTTGGTTAGCCGACTTCTCTCGGCCTCGTGAGTCTGCTCAATCCTCGTTTTATGCCGGGACCCGGACGGCTATTGATAGACTGTTAACTCCGACGAGTGGTCTCAGGTTTTAAACGGCCGTGTTTTTTTCCTCCCTGGGCCCCGTCCCCCCGTCTGCCTCTTGATGCAGCAAACTCCGTGCCGGGCATGTTTTAGGTGAATCGTTCCCCAAGTTGAGTCTTTCCGGTGTCAGCGGATTTTTCTTCCCCCTTGAGACTTTTTGCCCCCTCCAACGACAATTGATTTTTCCCTCCTTGGCCCAGATTAATCCTTGACCCACCCCCCCCCCCCCCCCCCCACAGAGTCTTTCCCCTCTCCTGGAGAACGGCCCTTTATGCGACGAACGCGTGTTCCCAACTCGCAAGCTCTCCTCTTCTTTTTCATGGTCCCCGAAGATCGATGGCTTTCGCTAAGAAATTTAGTGACTGCCTCTCAGACTTTTTAGATTACTGCTTTCCCTTCCTCCTTCCCGTCCCATCGCTTCCGCCCTGGGGGTGTTTTTGAATCAGGTCTCTTTTCTCCGGAACGGGATAATTGAAGTTTCCTGAGAAAGGACCAAGACTGGCCTTTTTTCCCCCCTTAACCGCTTTTGGGGCCGGCGTGTCAGTCCCGGACAAGGAAACGTTTTTTCCCCCCCCCCCGTCCCCCCCCCTTGTCGCGGGACCTCGAGCGGCGAGTTCCCTTTTTCCCCCCTTGAGCGCCATTTTCTCTTCATCCTCGATTAAGACACGCCCCAGGTTCGTATAAGCCTGTTACTCCTTCTGCCTCGACCACCCTTTTTTCAACTAATGGGTCCCCTCAGCGCGAAATGTCCCTTTTCCTTTCTCTCTCTAAGACTTCGTGGTCTGCCCTACTCATGAATAGACTCTTTGCACAGATCCTCCCTTCCCCCTTTCTCGTTCTCGACTCCCCTCCCAAATCCACGCGTCCGCCCGGTAATCCATATCTGCTCTTTCGGGGCCGCCCTCGCGCTCTTCTTCCTTTGCCTAGAGGCGGCAGTGCTTGTTGCCACGGGCGCCTGAACGCCCAGAGCCGCGCTTTCCGTTTTCTTTGCCTGGCGCCCCACCAGGGCACGCCGGTTCCCCTTTTCCTCAGGTGCGCGGTTAACACCCTTCCCCATAGGCTTTGAGAGTCAATCTATTTTTTCTTCTCCTCTTTTTTTAGATCTTTATTTTTTCCAGATAGCAGGAGGGTGTTTTCCCCCCGGGCCATGATTAGGAATAAACCGTTGTGGTCCACCTTTCCGTTTTCTTTCCTCGTTCCTGGTTCCCTCTCCCTTGGGCGAGCAGGGCTCGTAGGCCCCTTTTTTCTGACCCCCCTCAGTCCCTCTGGGCTCCTTTTAAGGAGGTAGGCGAGAGGGTTTTCACCACCCACCCACCTCCACCCCCCACCCACAACGCCTTTTCCCCTCGTTCGAGATGGACGTGAAAACCTTTCCTCTTTCTTCGTGCGGGCGTAGGCGATCTTGGTGCCTGTGGGAGCGGACCCCACCTTTCTTAAGCATTTCTTCTTCCCCATCTTCCTTGGGACCAAGACCTCCTGACCCTTCACTTCCCCTGGAGTCTGCTGAGGTTTTCCCTCCGTGCGGGTGTAGAGCAGATTCTTCCGTACTTGTCTCAGTTATCCCAACGCTTTCCGGGGCCGTCCATGGACGTATTCCGGACTTGACCCCCCCCGTTCAAACACGCGATTCTCCCTTCCCTGGGTTGTAAAGACCCACCGGGTTCCGTAAAGGCGAGGCGCTTTCCCCCTTTACTTAGAGAGTTCTCCTATGTGGGAGATTAAGGTACTTGGACATGTTGATAATCCCCTCTCTCGTGATTTACTACGGCTTCCCTTCCCCCCCTAGGTTTCTGTTTTCTCATAGAAGGGTCAAGCCCCTTTTCCCCCCCCAGTATCGGTTATCAATTCATGAAAGAGAGTACCCGCACCGAGAATAGACATCCTCCGCTCTCCCGCCCTTTTTTTCCCCCCCATACAAACTTCCCATATGACAGTTAGAGCAATTTGCATGATCTACCAGGCACTCTCCACGAGATTCCAGAGGTCATAACATTTTTGCCCCTACCTATAGGACATTATTGAGAACCTCCGAAGTTTCTTCCCCCGGGCTCCCTCGCTCAAATTGACAGAAGTACGACCCCTTTTTTCCTCAGGGTTAGGTCCAGCCCCCCCAACGATTCCCTCTTTTTTTTGCAGAACTTCTCCCGCATACCCCGCGGGACCGACTAAGGAGTGTTTTTCTCCGGCGTGCTTGGTCCCTCGCCCGGCTGCACACTCGGTATTGTGCATCTCCCACTCTTCTCCGTACCTTCGGCCTCCCTTACAGGAAAACTTCCCTTTAGTTCATTACGGTTGGTTCTTTTATTCGGTCACGCGTTCGCGGGTAAGTGATCCCTCCCTTAGCTGCATTTTCTCCTGGTCTCCCCCTTTGTTCCTTTCCGCGTGGTCGATTTTCCCTTTTCTAAAGCTATTGAGGCCAACTTGACGCGAGGGGCGTGGGGACCCTTCGCTTCGTCTTTGGCCCCCTTCAAAGGGGCAGATTTCCCGGACCCCCCCTTTGTGAATACCCTTCTTCCCCGGACGGACCCTTACGGCCCCAAAGACAGCCTCTTCCAGGTCAGACAGTCTAAATGTTTTCCACCTCCCTGTTCCCCCGTCCCTTTTCACGGCTCTTTCCTTCCGCCGGAAGGCTTCCAATTCTTTCCTTCGATAAAGACGACGCGGCATCTAGATACTCGGAAATCTAGTCCTTTTTTCTGACGCCCTCCTCTTTCGGGTGGAATTTGAAGAAATGGAGCCGCACGTAGTAGCCTTCACTTTCTTTTTTCGCTCACCCGGCCCCTACCTTCCGCCTTCGGGCGCTACTCTTTCCCCCGATCTTCTTCTTCCTTCTCGGTAATGAACGGCCCTTCTCGATCTGGTCTCGCAGGTTGACAGGCACCCTCTCTTTTAACCTTCTCTCCTGATGCTCTCCTCTTTTTGGTGTGACAAATCGGCATTGGTAGATCTGACGCCTTTTGAGAGGGCCACTTTGACGTGTCAGCGGGGGGTTTTTCTTAGACCCATTCGGCGATTTAGGGGGATATCAACAGGGGCCCTGCTACAGGAGAACTTATTCAACTTGCTTTCTTCTCCCCTTCTTTTCTTCGTGGCCCCGAGCCGTCCCTGTTTTAAAAGTTTTTTTGATTCAGTATCCTCCTCTCCACTAAAGCTACTCTTGTCCCTTTCAGAGGAGATGATAGACACTCTCTCTATTCACTCGCGTTTGATAGTCAGTCCTCGACATCTCTCCTCCCTTCTCTTCTTATTTGAGGTAGGGAGGCTCCTTCCCGAGAGGCTTCCTTTTCCACATTTACGCGTGCCCCCCCGAATGCTGGAAGGTGATTTTCCATAGTTTTACTTCTTTTTCCCCCCCTGTTTCCCCTTCAAGTCAGTCCATTTCCCTTAGCATGACACAGGCCATTCCCTTCCTACTTAGGAAGAAAAGTGAACCCCACCCAAACTATGTGCAACGCACCAACCTGCCATTGTTCCCCTTCCCTGTGTCCCAACCCCCCCCCGCGGAATATGATCGGTAATTTCCTCCTGTTTCCCCTTGGCCTGCGCCGTGCTAGAAGACTTTGTGGTCAAGTATGTACTGCTTGACAGCTTTTGAACCCCTCTCTGCCACTAAGGCGTAATGTTTTTTTTTTCGGAGCCCCCTTCCTCGTCCCCGGAGCAGCAATGGAGTGGCGACCATCATGGGCTCCCCTCCCCTCTGGTCGGGGTCAGCTCTTCCCGGTCGAGGAAAAGGTTCTCTTTGCAGCCTCGTTGCTTGCGTGGCAGTTTGAAACTGACCCGAATGGCCGCGTCGCTAATCTTATTTTCTCCTTTTTTTTGGCAAGGTAACGTTTCAAGGTGTCTCAGAAGCAAAGTTCCTTCGCAGGGCTGACTTCTCCCGGTCCCCGGCCGGGTCGGAGCTTTCGATTTAACAAGTATTAGGGACCCATAACGGAAGGGTGCCTCCTCCTTCCCTAGACGGGTCACCTCGCCCCGGTTAAAGTGGAACTCCGCCCTTTCTTCAGACTTTTTGATCCGACAGCTAGGAACCTCATTCAAGGGTTGGGTCCCTCTGTTTTACCGCTTTGCATCAGATGAGATAGCCCCTCCCCTTATAGTGGCGGCTTTACCTCCGCCCAGATTTTTCCTCAAATTCCAACTGTGACAGCGGCGTTTCAGTTTCTCCTTGTTTCTTGGCTGTGCCGGCCTCTTTTGTGGAGTTACTCCCTTGATGGACAGCCTGGAGATGGAACAATGGGCCCCCGTGGCCTACGGCCTCTTATGCCGCCTGCGGCGGTAGAGGATTTGTCTTGCACGCGCGTGGTTTTGCTATTGAAGTCCAAGCAATTGCAGCTTTTCGGTTTTGCCATGATGCAGCACCGGATTCGTGAGGAGCCGGTTCCGGTCAGAATGCAGCCCGGTCGTCTGTTTTTTTAGTCTGGCCGAAGCCCTTTTGACCGGGACTTGCTCCCAGTTAACTGTTTATTCTCTGCCCCAGCGCCTGCCCAATCATTTGCGGGTACGAGTGGCGTTCCCATTTCCCCCCGGCCCATTTCAATATGGCGACTTTTCATTGGGTTTCCCCCGCGTCGGATCCCGTCGTCGGTCGAAGCCCTCGCGGTCGGCCTCCCCGTCCTTTCCGTGAGGCGCCCTTTCTGAGCCCTTGATCATTTTCCCCGTCTGGGACGACCCTAATACTTCTCGGTTTTTTCATAAGGACGGCAGATAGAACAGGAAATTTTGATCTCATGTCCCGAAGATCCTTTTCTCCACTCCCTTATGGTCCCCCCATTCCGGCTACGGCGACAGGGACGGATTCCCTCCGAGGACCGTTTGCCACGACTAGACTAGCGGAGGTTCTTGGTTGAACTATTTTATTCCCTCCCGGCCGGCATCGTTCTCGAGCGGCCCTTAACGTCTTTTTTTTTTCGATCGCTTTTTCCACCTACTTGAAGGCAGAGAATCACTCAGCTGCCTTTGCCCCGCATCCTGCGACCTCTTTTTGATTCGTTAGGATATTGTAACTGAACTTTCTGCACACGTTTCTGTAAAAGAACCGCGTTGTGCCAGCTCCCCATGGCCCCCACTCCAGGACCCGAAGGCAAAAGATATTACCTATTCCGCCCTTTTAGTCCATTTTTTTCTCTACCTCATCGAGGTTCCGGCAGCAGACTTTTCTTTTTTGCATGCGTCGAGGCCGTGTATTTCTTCCAAGGAGACATTGTTCCAGCCCTATAGCCCGTCGTTCTTCAAACCGGCGATTCCTTGCGTCCCCCCCTTCACATTGGAAAAGATTACCATGTGATTATAATAGTTTCCTGTCCCCAGTGTAAAAAGGGCCCTCTATGAGGAATTTACTCCCCCCCCACCTCTTTCCTCCTCCTTCCTTTTTGTGTGCTTCTATTTTTGCTCTTTTCCTCCAGAGCCGGGGGGCCCTGGTTTCCAATTTTTTCCCCTCCCATGAGTTTCCCCCAAAATTTAGTAAAAGTTGCACTGCGGTACAAGGGATCGGCGTCATCTCTTCTCTTTTCTTCGATCCGGTCTCAGATGGCGTCCTCCTGGAAGACGAGAAAGCCCTTTCTTTTTTTTTCGGCCGACGGGTCTGATGAGGTCTCGACTGACCGGGTTTCACTGTAGTGCGGGCCTCTTTCCTTTGCTTTTTTTTCGTTTCTACCTGTTGGCAAAAAACGTGTCTTTTTTCTTCTGCTTTTTTCGACACGAGGAATCTGGTAAAGCTAATGCTGCCCTTAAGGTCTTTGTCCCGGTTGACCACCAGGCGGTAATAGTTATTCGCTCCTTGGCGGGGGTGTCAACTTTTGGATCCCCTTCCTTAGTTGGGAGTTTAGTTCCCTTTTTTACTTTACGGACAGTTGCGGCATCATCTTAACAGACCTCGTCCCGTCTCCGGTAGGGACAAGTTTGTCACCTTCCCCCAAAAATTTAGGTCTTCGAAACTGTTTTTTTCTTTCTCATCTGTAGGGAAGGGCGCTTGTTTCTCCTTGCCATGATGCCCCGCCCGTGCGGATCCTTTCTTCCTGCTTTCTTTGGCCATCTCACCAGCCATGTTCTCGCCTCTGACGGTTTGCATTCATCTGACTTTTCTATTCCCCCTAGGTAATTATTTAATCAAGCCTGTACCTTCTGTACAGCCCGCCTTCTATTAAACGACTACGGAGATGTCGAGTCCCCCCCCACCAAGTTCGTCCAATCCCATGGCTTCTTCTCCGTAGGCCGGTACCGCGGCTAGTTATCATGTTTAGTCCCAGTCTTTTTTTGCAATAGGTTCCACCCGGGTAGTGGGCTGTTCCTCCTCGCCGCCCGCTCGGTGTTGGCCCCTTCCCTCCCCCCGGCCTTCGCATTTTTTTGCTACAATACCATGCTCCAAAGTACTGCCAAGGACGGGTTTTTTTTGCTTCAAGATCACCTCCCCTGTTTCCGTCGGCTTCGTTCCCTGCACCGGCAAAGTCCCTTTTTCTACACCGAAGCCTCATACTTGTCTGGTCCCGAGCCATTCTGCCTTTCCCCTTGGCGCCCTCCCTTTTGCTTCATCAAGAGGTAGAGTTTGAATATCCATTTTCATGCCGTCACGTTCCGCCTCTTAACGGAATAGAGTAATATTTTTATTCTCGGACCGCCGTGGCGTCCGTCCGCCGCCCCTTCTCTTTCGGATACGCAGCTTCCCTCGTTGTCAATTCTTCTTTCGTGCTTGTGTAAGAGGGTCTGCGAACCTTGAAGCCCTAGATCTTGAGTCGTTTCCCGATCTTCTGAGCGGTGGACCCGGGTGAGTCTTTTTTTTTTTTGAATTGGACTTTGGGCGGAGTTCAACGACCAAACGGGTGAAGGCCTCAGTCCGGCCCCTCAGGTTTACTTCAAGCCAGCTATGAAAGTTCGAAAGTTAGAAATTTCTCCTTTCAACTCTTTCCTACTGGCCGAGGCCCCGAGTCTGCCAGGATTTGTCTTCAACATCGGCTTCTCCTCCCCTTCATCCTTGCTCACTTCTTTTCCGACAGGATTCTACCCTTCTCTCTGTGAGCCCCCGTTACTGGACGAACTGGACGCTTGGTACTACCTGAACCCCTTTTTTGGTGCGGCGCAGGTCCCATTCTTCCCGTTTCGCTTTTTCAACGCCAAACTCCCTTTGCTCTAGCTTTTTAATCAATTAACGTCTCCATGACGGATTTTTCATACGGTCCACTCTCCTAGTCTATCGGTAGGGTGACATGGAAGGAACCGGAATTCCCTCTGCCATGTCATTTTCTTGAAGGAGGTCCGCCTTGGTTGGACACATATGTCTCTCTGAAGCCGGCGCCTAGCTTTCCCTCTTTGTGGTTTCGTGGGTCAGAGGGAGGATCCGTGCCCCTGATCCAGAGGTTATGGGCCCTAGGGTAGTCTCCCTTTTACTCTACCGACTTTCAACCCTTTTCCTTTAACCCCTCGGTGATCGGCTTCTTCACTCAGTGTCGCGCTGAGCACGGGAAAATTTTGTTTCTTTCTCACGAACTTCCGAGACCTCAAATATTTAGAGGTATACTTTTTGGATCATCTTTCCTCCTCCTCCGTTTTGTTTTCTCTCTCTTTTCCTCCTTTTTTTTTTTACTTGAGACGCTCTCTTGTGGCGCCCTGAGGTAGGTAGGATAGGAAGCTGCCACATGTTTTCTCTCTCTCCTTTTCGACGCAGATCACAGCGAAGTTTCCTATGCAAGGTTCCGTCCCTGTACGGTCCTTCGAGCCTTTTCCCTTTTTCCCTCCCCTCGGTTCCGTTCCAATCCTTTGAAGAACCGCTGACCCACCATCGGACTCCAACCCCCGAGTCAGCCAGAAAGTTTTGATGTGCCCCCCGCTTCCCCCCTGCCTCCCGTATCCCCTTAATTCGAAAAGTAGAGTGATTTCCATTTTTCGCAGCCCTCTCGACGTTTGGAGAAGGTCATGCGGCTCCTTTCTTCTTCAGGATTAACCTGGCGCCCTTCCCCTGGAAGGTAGTTTTTTGTTGCCACGAATAAAAAAGGTGAAGACCCCCTTTCGCACCGCTGGGTTCTCGTAAGGGCGTCAACTGATAGGCCTAAGATTACCCCATGGAGGTTTTTATTCAGGCCCTTTCGTCTATCCTCCTTTTTTTCCTACAGCTGGCCAGGAGTTGGAAATCCCAACGCTGCAGACGTTCCCTCGGACATACGAAGTATACGGGGTTACGGGAAGGTGGCGTCTCATGTGCCTTTCCCCCTTTCGAAACTGTGTGCCGACTGAGGCTTGGAAGGTCTTTTGGATGTCTTAGGTTGGCTTCCCCCGTGAGGAGTGTTTCCCATGTCCTTTCCCCTCTCCCTTTCTGAGCCTGCCCCGGAGTCAACATTTTGCCAGTTTCCCCTGAGACTCACTTTAGCTTTTCCGTCCTCGCATGTCCCCCCCCCCCCTGCCTTCACAAACGGTCCTTGTGGGAAAAACTTTCCCCCGCGGGAAACTATGAGAGTTCCCGCATCGTAGGATGTCCCGTCCTCCCCGGCGCTTTCCGCTAAAGGACATACTGTTTCCCTGAGCTGTTCGCCTGAGGAGACGTTTCGATGCTTTCGGTCCTTCCGTCACCCGCGGGGAACCTTTGCCTGGCCCCCAGGAGGCAGTCCGGAATCCCCCTACGACGGGAGTTTCAGGGTAGTTGCCCGCCGTCGTTTCTTTGGCCGTCCGCTCCGGGAAGTTAGGGTTTCCCGTTTCTTAATGAGGCCGTTGACTCGGCCTGTTCTTCCCTCGGCTCCTTTTGATTTCCGGGGCGGAGTGTAACCTTCCGACGAGAATCGTTAACAGATGAGATTTCCTCCCAACCGGTTTTCTAAAGTAATTCCCAGGCTAAAACTTCCCTTTTTTTACTTCTGGCTGTTACCCCTTAACGGGGAGATACCGTCCATTTAAAATGTTTTGACATTGTGCGAGGCATCCGACTTAAGTAGGACTCGAGATTGCTTCGCCCCCCCTTTTATCAAAATCGTGAGGAGATTAGAGTTGGACGTTTTATGTAAGGCTTTCCACAGTCGAGTAGAAGATTTCTACCAGGGGGGCGTCTTACCCGCTCGAGCGTTAACCTTACGTGGGAAATGCATTGACGTATCTCACCATGCCACTCCCATCGGCGACGCCTTCCCTTTTGGTGCTGTTGTCCGTCGTAAATTTGATATTTTTCTGTGACCGCCAGACTAGCGGGGGTTTTTTTTACGACTCCCCCTTTTTTATGTATAACTTCCGAGCGACCAAGACTTCGGCTCTGGATTCCGCTTTTTTGTTGATAACTACGAATTAAGACCCTCTCCCCTTCAGGTCCTCTTTTCCCCCCGCAATGCCCTCTCCCCTTTCCGTTGGCTATTCCATTAGGGCGGAAACGGCTTCAGCTCCCTTTTTTCCACAGCTCTCGTTTCCCATCCTGAACTCATATTTTTCCAACGACTCTCTCCACCGTAAGTCCCATCTCTTTTTCGACATCGCTTTGCTCCCCGGCCGCGATTCTACTTCTCTGCGCTGAGGTAAGGTCCCTCCGTTCCAATCCTGCTCTCCCCCCCCCCTTATCGATTGACCCCCGGCATTTTCTGTGGCCCCCCGGTAACTGCACCTCCTGTAACATGTTTGCTCCTCCCCTTCTTTTTCCCGATTTACTTGTCACACATCACCCCCGACCTTCTCTTAACGACTTAATTTTCATTCTTTTTTTTGTGGAGAGCTCGTATATTGTCTCTCATTCGACCTAGGGGCAAATGGGTGACAGGCCAATGGACAGAAAACATACCCCTCCTTGGCCCTGGTGACAGTGGGCCTTTCAGTCATCTGATGCTCTTTTCTGCGAGCAGGGTCGTTTCGCCGTAAGACCAAAGAAAGTCATCCCCCCCCCCCCCACCACACCATCCCCCCCCACCCCCCCCACCCCACCCACCCCCCCCCCAACACCCACCCCACCCACCCCCCCCCCCCCCCCCCCCCCCACCCCCCAGCACAAACCCAACACGCCCCCCCCCCCCCCCCACCCCCACACCCAGCCAGATTTTTTTTTTTTTTTAGTGGGCCACCGTCTATCCGTGTCTTTTAACTAGTTTTAGAGCAAGGGCCCCCTTGGTTTTATCCGAGTCCTGCTTTTGCCTTTCTAGAGTCAACGGTGTGGGAAGACTTGTTTCTGCAGCCCACGCCACGGGACAAGACCTCAGACCTTCCCCCCCATTGCGAGTTTTTTGAAAAGGGTTACTTTTTTTTTCAGCGGCTTCAAGGGGGAAGGAGTAGCGCCTTTTTTTCTGGTAGTCGTCGCTGGCTTTTCTCATAGAGCGCGAAATCAAGTTCACAAACCCCCCCCTCCTCCCGCTGGTAGAGGAAACCCGTAACCATTGACCTTTCGGATTCCCCCCCTCAGTTCCCTTGCTCGTTTCGAGGGTGTTTGTTGGACAGGACGCTGAGCGCATCTTTTCAGGCATGCCTGCTGTGTAGAGGAAAGCTGCTTTCCCTTCCGATAGCCCCGCCCCCTTGATTGGTGTTGTTTCGCTTTTGTTAAGCCTTTCCCACCGGACTGGAGATATAGTCATCCTTTTCCTCAAGTCTTGACAGAGGATTTAAGATTTTTTTTGCGGCTCTCCCTCCTTCTATACTCCGCTGGGAACCCCCCCCGTTAGTCGCCAAGTTTGTGTTTTGGACCAATGGCCGTGTCTCCCTTCTCCCCGGTTACACTTTTTAAGACTATTTAAGAGTTCGGGGCTGCACTGTACCCCTCCATTTCTTTTTCCCCATTTCGCGGCCAGCCGCTCCGTTCCTTCGCCAGGAAAGAATCCCCTGGCCGGATGCACAGAGTCACAGATACTCCCCTCCTCCGGGTTGTGCAATCTTTGGCCTTCCCCGATCTGGCATTCCTGATTTCGGAAGTTCCTCCCTAGGCGCTTCCCAGACCCTAGCTCCCATTAGGAGGTGGTCTTCCCCTATCATTTCTTCCCCCTAGCAAGTTCCCCTTCTTCTCCCCTTCGTTTGATTTCTAGTCACGGCGGACGCAACAGGTCGATTTAAACTGCCTCAGCGTATTCTATTGCCGCCGCGGTGGGATCGTTAATTTCGAGCGGGTTTCTTCTTTCTCAGCGCTCACGTGTCCTTTCCCACACGGAACCTTTTGCGTTCCCTTTTTCCATCCCGAATCCCGATTGAGGCGGGGGCCTCTTTTGGGGGGGATTTCCTGGTGCTTATTATGGTCCCCTCTTACGATTTTGAAAGCCTTACTTTCAATCCTTTACCCCCCTTTCTAACAGAGGACGGCCAAGCCCTTTGCCCTTTTGTTTTTTTCCCCCCTTTTTTTTGTCACCCATCAGGCCACCTTCCCCTTTTGTAAACCGACCTACGTCTTTCCCCTCGTAGTAGGAAAGATTGTCTTGCAATCAATTTTTCGCGACTCACGTTCACAAGATAACGGCTTTCTTGATTCCCCTCTTCTGCCCGCCCTTGTCTTTGTAGAAAAGACCCAGATTCGGCTCGAGGCGTGGAGTCTCATTAGAAAACTACCTTTCCTTCTTGGGCAGCTCTGCTGGTCATCCTTACTCCAGTCCCGTCACTCCTTTAACGGCATGAGGTTCCCTTTTATAGACTCGCTCCTGAACAGCCTTTCTCCCCCCTTTTTGGAACTGAAGGAGGCAGGAGCCGATTGTGACGGACCGTTTTTTCTATTTTCTTCCCCCTTGAATTTCGCCGAAGGGCCCTCTGGTTTGGGAGTGTAAAGTTGGAGGAGTATGTGCATTTCCCATTCCTGCCGGGAGCTGTCATTCTCCCACAGTAACGGGAAGTTCCCGATTTACCTGGCATCGTTTGTTTCACTTTGGTAGGCGGCGTCCTGAGGCGTTATTTGCCACCAGGTGTTTTTCTCTTTCTCCGACATCTAGAATACTTTCATCCCCCCTTCATTCGAGCGTTATCCTTCGTCCTTCTTTTAGACATATCTCTTTATTGTACTAATCCTCGGTGTTTGAGCTGACTTTCCCAGCCGTGCCGCTCTTTCCCTCTTGTTGTTTCCTCTGACCCTTCTCTTTCGGGATCGAGCGGTCTCCCCTTTAGCAACAAACTGACCCTTTTCTTCCGCCCCGACCTTCGCATTCCCTCGGACCGGTTCCAGTAAAGGTAGACGTCCCTGAGCCCCATGAACCAGTCCCCTCCGTTTTCAGGTCGGTTCCACAAATCCCCCAGCTTGCCCCCCCACCACCAAAGTGGAACTGTCTCCCCCCTTCTCCGGCGACAGTAAGATTTTTTTACCCCACACGCGGAACGCCCTCCCACCCCTCTTTCCCTCACGATTCCTTATGTCCCTTGATCCCGACGCTCGCCGTTCATCTTTCTTAACGGCCTATCGAGGGACGAAGAGCCTTTTCTTCCCTCCGAGTAGGCCCGAAGGCGTTCCGTTGCGTTGATTCCGTCAACGTGGTCCCGGCCTCCCCCTCCTTTTCGTGGTGGACAATTGGCGGCCCTCTAAAAGCCTATGAGTTTGAGTCCAGGAGTACGGCGGCCTCTCGAAGCCGCGCTGTGCTTCGCGTATGCGGCTTGTACCCCCCCACCTCCTTCCCCCCCCTCCTCTTCAGGACACTCTTCCGTGAGTTCCCGGGGGAACGGGTAGTGGTTGTCCTTTTCATTGGAGAAGACTGGCGTGGATGGGCATCGGCCCTGCCCGGTTTGATTCCTTTTCTTCCCCACCGGTGGGATCCGGTGCTCACTTCCAGCGTGTACAGCCGCATTGCAACGGTCCCCATTTTGACCAGAGGAAATTTTACCTGCGCCAACTATCGTTTCTGTTGAATCGCGCCACCTTCTCTAACCCGGGTGGGCAACTACAGCGGAAACCTTTTCCCCTTTTTAGAGCCCGTACTCTTTTGAAAGAATAAGCCCTTCGCTTCCCTCCTTACTATACTTGTTCCGTCCTCCGAGGTCCCTCCCTCCTCAGGAAATTTCTTGGTTCTCCTATAAATGGTTTTCCTGGCTGCTCTTTCCAGCCGCTCGACGGACCAGCTCCCGACACAGAGGTGTTCCCCCCCCTGCCTCGTGAGCACTGCTCCCGGATTTTTTTTTACCCTTGACAGAAGGAAGCTTTTTGGCCTGCCCTCTCATTTGCAACAGGAGTCCTTGGCTTAAAGCATGTTCTCGGTTCAGCGTGCCGACAGGCTTCGTCCCCTTTTTGTATACTTCCGCCTCTAGGGCAGGGCCCCGCGAATGGGGAACAGACCATGGTGGACCGTCCTTGCGTTCCCTCTTCCCCAATCATTCATTTCGAGGCGAGGGGTTAAGTCACTCTTTGCATTTCAACTTTTTTCCTACCTTTTTGGGGTTCCAACCACGTCTCGATTATTTACACTGGCCGGGTCTCCCTCTCTTATCGTGAGCTCCTCTACGAGATCTGATGAAGCCCGTCGCGGAAGAAATCTTGGCGAGTCCCGTGATTCCTGCCTCATCGGCCAAGGATTTACCGATGAACCTCTATCCCCTGACGACATCCCCCCCCTTCCCTCCCCCCGCGCATGTTGCTTTTTCCGGCGGTCCGCCCCGACTTGTTGTCGTTAACCAATGGCCTTACCCGGCGATTTTGGTTTTCCCTCTGCTGATTTGACCTTTTGCGATTTTTTACCGGACGTATGTTCTACGACCCCGCCCCCTTGCGGATCCGATGTGTCTATGCAGCAGCGCTCTCCCCCTGGGGGCAGGACCGCCTGGGTACACAAGCGCCCTGAAGGTCTATATCTATGTAACCCCTTCACTCCTTGGTTCCTTACCCAAACGGCATACTTTTCTTTCCCCCCTAGGTTTGTCCACGATCTCCGGCAAAAGATATTTATAGCCTTTCCGGAAAGGCTTTTTTAACCTCCCCCCCGAATCGGGTGGAAGCACGAGTTATTATTTTGGCCTTCCTTCGCGGCCTTTTTCAGTCTTTTCCCCCTTCCTCCGCAGAATCCGCCCAGGATGCTCTAACCGCATCCCGCCCTTTTTTTCGGTCAAGGTCACTTCAGCATGTTCTAATAATGGTGCGATGGTCGCCCAGGGCCCTGTCTTACCCAATCTCTCTCTTCCTTTCCCTTCTTTTTTTTGTTTTTTTCTTTGATGTATGGGAAGCTTTTCTCTCTGATCGAGAGGGGAATGGTTGAAACGTCCCCTGGAGAGGATCAAACATTCCCCGATGGCTTTGTTTCCTTGTTTCGGCCCGGTGTTTTTCCCTTTTTCAGCTGGGCGAGCAGTGCCTTTCCTGTTTCCATGAAAAACGTCGCTCCTCGCCGAGATGCGACGAGGGCTCTCTCGAGGGAGAGGGACGTTACAGGGTTGTGGTCCCCCGCGAGTTCTCGGTTCTTTTTTTTATTGTCAACAAGCGCGCTTTAACTCCCCCCTTCATTTCTTTTCCTGGCCTTCTGTCCCCCCAGATAATCGACTCCCAAGGCGCGTCGGGTGACGGGGTGCCGGGGATGGCATCTGATCCTGCTTCGGCAGTTTTTTTTTGATAAAACTAGTGCGAACCGGCATTTCGTGTCGTCGCTCCCAGAGTTCCTGTTTCTTCTCCTTTTCTCCCCGGCGCATTTCGCGGCACCTTTCTAGCCAGATTTGTTCGCATTCAACAAGGAGTGTTAACCCGCCCCCCACACAGGTTCCTGTAGCCTTAAACCTTCCCCTTTTTTTTTGATTAGGCCATTGGTCTCAGGTCTGCTGAGAATGTCATAGGCGTTCCCTTCAGTGCATTCCCCCCGCTCGGAAAAGGAAGGAGGTAAAGGAACGCGGTCACTTTCTTCTTTCTGGACAAGTCTTCCCCCTCAAGACTTTCTCCAGCCTGCGGACAGGGCATTCTTGACCTGCCTTCCTCTTTTTACGAGAGGCTCAGGAATAACGACTTTACCTGGGAGCCCAACAAGTTATCGCCATTATGACGGATTAGCCTTCGACCAGCGTTTCTTCCTTTCCCCTTTTTCTTTTTGGACTCTGGACAGGACGGTCATACAATGGTAGTGTATCCCCTTCGGGACCCAGTGCTCGTTCTTCCATGGCCCTCCCGACCAGTAATCTATTTGGATTTTACAGGCTGTCCCCAAAGAACCCCTTCTCCGTACCACAATAATAAGGGTTTTTGATGCAAAGAGGACAACACGACCGTAACTTCTTCCACTCTTTCCCCCCTCTTCCCTGTCTCACTGCCCGCTGATGAACGCAAGATTGCTTTGGCCTAGTTTCTTCCTTCCTTGGTCCAGCCGCGCTGCTCACTCTTGGCTCCCCCCCACCCTCCCCCCGCTTTCTTTTTAAGCTTTTGCGCATCTTCTGGTACCCCGTGAAACGTAAGAGTTTACTTCCCTTGACCTTTCAACCTTCCTCATGCTAACAAGCACGGATTAGGGCAGCCGAGCTGTACGGCTCTTAACCTCCTGTCCATTTCGTTTCCCCCCCCCCCCCCCCCCCCCCCTTTTAAGTTACTTCTTAATTGTTTTAGATCCTTCGCCAAGAGATATGATTGACGTGCCCTCTTCCGAGGCGGTGCTGGTTCCCCTTGTCTCTGGGCGGGACCCTTTCGTCCTGACGTGCCGGTCCGGTGTGACTCCTACCTGACCCGGCCGGTTTCCCCCTGGACGAGTCTGGAAACTGCCGCTTATGTCCTTTATCGCAAAGGAGGAAGGTCCCCCCCCTCCGTTCAACAGTCCTTTTCTTCTGGGTCTGTCGCGTCGGCCAGGCGGTGGTGTTCCCCCCCTTCCCCGTTGACGCACCCCGCTACTAAATAAGTCTTTTTTTGAATGCCTGCGACTTTCCCCTTCCCCCCGTCGTGTGCCCTGGACTCCATTCGACCCCCCCCTTATTTGTTTCTCTGTTTCACCAGGCGTGTTGGAGACCCGTCCCCATTACATTTCCGACTGTCGGTTTTCCCCTATTTTTTCCAGAATCAATGAATCTTAAGTCCGTTTGACTCTAGTCTGGACCGCACAAGCGACTTCTCTTCGGTCTGTGACGCATTTACCTTTCACGGATTTCTACTGGGCGGCAATTTTTAAGTCTTTCCTTTTGTGGACTTTTCTTGACTTGGGTGGGCACCCCGGCCGGTTCGCGTTATGCAGCGTTTTTCCGCTCTTTTCCATCTTGGGACGTGGTAAGAGGGTCCTTACGTGATCCGCTTGAACGGTTTCCCTTTTTTTTGTAGGGGCTATCCAAATTTGGCCTTCTGCCTTAACCTCCTCGTGCCCACTTTCCCCGTTTGATCGGCGGCGGTCCCTTTTTATGTTCGATTTAAGCGTTTGGTTGCTTTTTTCCTACCTTAGAATAAAGAGCATAACCCGCGACCCACCTATAAGTACTGGTG